>Ga0315285_10000178_pt1 | contig 63065 bp, 49 predicted proteins | sample YL17G09_36_MG_FD_203698 | JGI IMG/M metagenome (GOLD analysis project Ga0315285, IMG submission 203698) | Sediment microbial communities from Yellowstone Lake, YNP, Wyoming, USA - YL17G09_36 | ecosystem: Environmental > Aquatic > Freshwater > Lake > Sediment | place: USA: Wyoming | collected... | reverse complement strand
CGGTGTCGACGTTGCTGGTGGCCTCGTCGAGGATGAGTATGCGCGGGTTGTACAGCAGTGCCCGCGCGATGGAGATTCGCTGCCTCTCGCCGCCGGAGAGTCCCGCCCCGCGCTCGCCTACGTAGGTGTCGTAGCCCAGCGGCTGGCGCATGATGAATCCGTGCGCGTTGGCGGCCTTGGCGGCGGCGATGACCTGCTGGCAAGTCGCGTCGGTCATGCCGTAGGTGAGGTTGCTCCAGATCGTGCCGCGGAAGAGGAACGGCTCCTGGAGCACCACGCCGATGTGCCTTCGCAGTTCGTCGAGCCTGACGTCGCGCAGGTCCAGGCCGTTTATGCGGATGCAGCCCTCGTCGACCTCGTAGAAGCGGGCCAGCAGGTTTATCAGCGTGGTCTTTCCCGACCCGCTCTTGCCGACCACGCCGATGTGCTCGCCGGCTCCGACGGTGAAGCTCACGGACTTGATGATCGGCTCGTGGCGGTCGTAGCCGAACGTCACGTCCTCGAAGCTGATCGTCCCGTCGGCGGCGTCAAACGGCTGCGGCTGGTCGGTCTCGACGATCTGGCTGGGGGTGTCGAGGATCTCAAACGTACGCTGCGTGGCCGTCAGGAACTGCGTCAGCCAGTTGGTCAGTTGCGTGAGTTGCCCCAGCGGCTGGTAGAACATCCACAGGTAGCCCAGGAACGCCATCAACTCGCCCAGTGATAGCTCCTTGCCCAGCACCCACTTGCCGCCGAAGTACCACACGAGTATCCCGCCGAACTGGAACAGCACGCCGATGGCGGGGTTGAACGCAGCCACCGTGTACTCCACGCCGCGGAAGCTGTCGCGGACGTACCCGGCCGATCGGCCGAAGCGGCTGCGCTCGCGATTCTCCTGCCCGAATGCCTTTACCACGCGGATGCCCGAGAGGATGGTGTTCAGCACGCCGTGGAGCTTGCTGTTGGCGTCCCAGACTCGGTAGTAGCGGGGGTAGATGCGTTTCCAGAAGAACATGGCCGAGAGCACCACAAACGGGGCCGGCAGGAGGGTGATGAGGGCGAGTTTCCAGCTCAGGCCGAACAGCACGATTCCGACGGCCAGGACCTGGATGAACTGGGACATGAAGCCGCTGGTGAGCTGGTTGACGAAGCCCTTCATCTGCTCGGTGTCGCCGGCGACGCGGCTCATGAGCTGCCCGACGTTGTAGCGGTCGTAGTACGCCACCGACAGACCCGTCAGGTGGCCAAAGACTCGCGACCGCATGTCGTAGGTGATCTGCGTGCCGACATAGCTTGCCAGCCGGCCCGTGAGCACATGCGTGACGGCGGTCAGGAGGTGAACGCCCAGCAGGGCCGCCACCAGGCCCAGCAGCCAGTCGCGGGCGGTGTCGAAGGCCGGCACGGCGTTGCCGGCCTGCCCGGGCGCCAGCACGCGGTCGATCAGCAGCCTGACGAGTTGCTGGGGCACCAGGCTCAGCGAGATGGCCACCAGCACGAGCAGCATCATAATCACGGCCCGGCCGGCGTAGGGGCGCATCATCTTCAGCACGCGTCCGAAGACGGCCCCGCGGTTGATGCACCGCCGGCAGACGTCGCCCTTGAACTGAAGCGGCAGGCCGCAGACCGGGCAGCGGCGCGGGTCGATGTCGTCCTCGGGCCCGATGTGAGGCTTTTCGCCATGCGACCAGGCCTTGAGCTTGGCCGCGGCCTTGCGGAGCATGTCGGCCTTGGCGTTGGAATAGGCCAGAAGCTCGACGTAAATGCCGTCGACCAAGGCGTCGAGGAAGCCTCCCCCCACGCCCTGTCGCGTGCGGATCTCGTCGATCTTGTCGCGGGCGACGACCACTCGCACGGCCGTGCGGCCGCCGGTCGGCGGCGCCAGCACGATCAGCCTGTCCGGCTCGGCCAGCAGGTAGTTTTCCTCGTAGTGCCCCTCGAGGTTCAGGTCCGTCCGGACGCACATCCACGCCATGTCCGGGCGGACTTTCTCCCTGACCGCCTGGGCGGCAAGCTCAGGCGGCAACTCGGCGTTCAGAAGAACCGATTTTTTCGCGGCCATCATTCCTCCAGGCAACCCAGTGCCAGCAGGCCGTAGAAAGTATACTCGCCATCGAGCGCCGTGTCGCCCCCGTGCCCGGCGAAGCGGCCCTCGGCGAAGAGGGACCGGGCGAACGCCGGGCATCCCGGCCTCACGGCGGAGATGTCGGCGCCGAGCTTGCGGAGCGCCTGAAGCGCCACGGCCGTCGAGAGCATGTCCGGCTCAGGGGCTATCGGCACGGCCCTGAAACCCCCGGCCGGGGCGTGCTGTGCCAGGAGCCAGGCAGCCGCGCCGGCGTCGGCGGGCCGGTGCAGGTGCGCCAGGACCATCACGGCGGCGGCGGTCGCGGGCACCGAGCCGATCGGCATGGACGCGTCGTTGGCGTACGAGCCGTCGCCGACGGCCAGGCCGGCCAGGCATTGTGCCGCGCCGTCGGCATCCGGCAGATCGGCGCCGAGGTCCTGGCAGCTACCCAGGGCCAGGAAGCATCCGTAGGCCGAGCCGCCGGGCCGGTGAGTCTGCTGGGCGTATCCGCCGTCGGCCAACCGGCATGCCTCGATGCGATGGAGCACGGCCGATCGCACAGGCGGGGGGCAGGCCTCGCCCTCAAGCACGGTCCAGCATCGAGCCAGGCAGCTAAGGTGGACCATGTCGAGCCCCTGGCCTTCGCCGAAGCCCTGGAGGTACGATCTGACGGCCCCGACGGGCACCCGAGCGCCCAAGGCCGCGCATGCCTGGAGGCCGAAGACCGTGTAGTAGAGGTCGCTCTTGCCGGCGCGGTCGGCGAAGCCTCCGTCGGGCCTCAGCAGTCGGCGGTAGAACTCGCCTATCTCGGCGGCGCGGGAATCACCCAGCAGTTTGACCGCCTTGGCGGCGGCAACGAGCATTTCCTTGCTGATTGTCATCGAAGTCGCAAAGAAGGTCATAGGTCATAGGTCTTAGGTCATAGGGCGCGCCGGCGGATGGGCCCGGCTGATGACAGGAGCCGGATGAAGGCTCTGCCACCCTAAGACCTAAGAGCTAGGACCTATGACCTTCTTCTTTTCTGTCATTGCAGCAGAACAGAGTTTGCGTGTCGTTGAAGATTCGCGTTATTACCCGCCGCAGGAGGCCCTTGAGGCTCGGGTTGTCCAGCCGGCCCAGGCAGCCGGCGGCGAGTTGTTTGTAGGATTCCATCAGTTCGCTCGTACGGGCGACGACGCCTGTCCGCTCGAAGAACCCTGCCAGCTCCGCCCAGTGCTGCCGGAACGTCGAGCGGCGTCGCCAGACATCCTCGAGCCGCCGGCGGTCGTCGCCTTCGGCGGTTTCGGTGGCGACGGCCAGGACAATGTTAGGCCGGTCCACGTGGGCGTCGCCCTTGCCAGCGGCCTGGCCGGTCTGGCCGTCGTGGAAGTCGTCCAGGTCGTCGCGGATCTGGTATGCGATGCCCAGCGCTTCGGAATACCGGCTGAGCACCTCGTGGACGTTCTCGCCCGCCCCGGCCAGCGTCGCGCCGAGGTGCAGCGCAACTTCGAACGCCGGAGCCGTCTTGCGGCGGAATATGTCAAGGACCTCCGCCGACGACAACGGCGACGGGACGCGGGACCAGCACAGCTCGGCGCCCTGGCCCAGGCACAGCGTGCGATGGCCCTGAGCCGCGGCGCGGAACATTTCTACCTTTCGCCCGCTGGCACAGCGGCACTGGGCGATCAGGCGGTAGCCCTCGCCCAGCAGCAGGTCGCCGACGTTCAGCGCCACCGGCACGCCGTGGGCGATGTGGAGCGTCTGCCGGTCGTACCGGCTGGAATCGGCATCCTCGATGTCGTCGTGGATCAGCGAGGCCTTGTGGAAGCACTCGACGGCGACGGCGAGTTTTCGCAGGTCATCCGGCATGCCTTGGGCTCCCGACATGCCTTGGGCCCCCGGCAGGCCTTGGGCCCCCGGCAGGGGCGCGTCGACGTCCCGGGCAAGGGCCCGGTAGGCGCAGGCGGTCAGGAATGGCCGCCAGCGCTTGCCGCTGCGGGCGAGCCAGTCGCGGGCTATTTCGCCGGTCCTGCCCTCGGCGGGTCCGAGCGTTTCGTCCAGGCTTGCCGGCTCGAACCAGCCATCGACCTGCTTTCGCAGCTCATCGAGGTCCAGCCGGCCCGTAACGTCGTCGCTGGTAAGGTGCAGGGCTTCCCAGAGCCAGTCGAGGTCGAAGGCGGTGTCTCGGCAGCCGTCGCAAAGGAGCGGCACAGCCAGGCCCGGCACGGCCGCCGCCTGCATGTACGGGAAGACCCGCTCCAGCACCGCCAGGCAACTGACGCCGATGACGGCCTCGACCTGCCCGGTCTCCAGCAGGCTCATGACTGCCGGCGAGCCTTCGGCGACGAGCACGACGTATCCCAGCCGCTGTGCCTCGGCCTGGAGGTCCTGGATCACGCAGCTCCCGCAGGAGCCGCACAGCAGGCCGACGCTGTCGATTGCGCCGCGGCAGGCGTCTGCGTCTCGCAGGCACTGCGGCAGCAGCAGCAGCCGCCGGCCAAACGGAATGCCCGCGAGCTGGTCGCGCCAGACCTCATTGCTCAGCAGCACTGCCAGCCAGTCGCGCCACTGTTCGTCGGCGCCGGTGGATGCTATGACGCGGTCGCAGTGCATCTGCAACTCCGCCAGGCCAAGCGGCGGCGTGGGGGCTGTGGCATGCACGTATTGCCTGACGGCCGCCAGGAGCGAGTCCCGCTGGGGCTTGGCCGGCGGGATGCCCTTCTGCGCGGGGCGCCCAGGGCGGGCAGGCCCCAGGGGCCCCCAAGCGGGCGGCGAGATCGGGATGACTGGTGCAGGTTTCCGCATGAACCGGCGATTCCTTCGCCCGCCGCGCCGGCCCATTTTCCTTTAGGGGCGGCGCGGGGGCGGGGGCTTCATTGCTGGTGAGTCTCTTGTTGGCCTCCGTCGCTCTGACAGCAGCAACGCTCGCTGCCGGTGGGGGACTCGTCGCAATCGCACTTGTCGCCGTCGGCCGGGTCGCGTTTGCCGGCGCCGAGAGCTGCCTTTGCCGCCGCGAGCGACGCCGCGCCGCCCTGGCCGCGGCCGCGGAGAACCTGGTATACGTCGCCTCGCAGGGCCTCTTTCAGGCTCACGGCTGCATCGCCGTCGCCGGGCTGCTCGCCTGCCTCCTGGCCGTTGATCGGGCCGGTGGGGTAGTGCGGGAAGATGATCGCCGACTGAGGGCACATTCGGGCGCAGGCCGGGCAGTTGGTCTTGCACGAGGCCGGGGTGGCGACCCGCACGCCGCCGTCGTCGGTCGAGAAAACGCCGAAGAGGCAGAAGTTCGCGCACTGCTTGCAGCCGGCGCAGCGGTCGTAGTCGATCACCGGGAACCAGGCTGCCCACGCGCCGGGTTTCGGCAGGTGCATGGCGGCGCGGGCTTCATCGACGGCGCCTATTGTGCCGCACGCGCACTTGCCACAGGCGTCGATGCAGACCGCCCCGGCGCCGCCCGCTTGGGCCTTGCCCCACGGGCCGCCCAGGCCCGGCGGGATGTTTCCGCCCTCGAACTCCCCCACGATTGCGAGGGCCGACGTGTCGGCCGGGCCTTGCGAATCACCCGCGTGCGGCGAGCCGCAAGGCGCCGGCCGGACCACCCTGTACCCCGCCGCCACCGCGGCCAAGATCAGCTCCGCCCGCCGCCGCGGCGTCATCACCCGCGCGCCGGGACCTTCGTAGAGCATCACGGTCATCGCCTCGGCCAGGCCGGTGGCATGGGCGTCGTGGTCCATGAATTGATCGGTGCCACCCCCAAGCGCTTCTTGCTTGGGGGTGTCGTGTGAGGCACCATGCCCATCAGTGGCATGGGCATCTAGCCCATGAGCAGCCGAAAGACGTGGTTGCTCCGGCCCTGCCTGCCCCGTTGGGGCGGGCCTTTGCAAACCACGGCACCCGTCTTGCCCATGAGTGGCCGCATTGCCGCCTTCTTCGGCGCCGGCGAGCAGCCCGCGGACGATCTCGTCGGGCCCGGCCGTCTTGGGGTCCAGCACTTCGGCGGTTTCCGGCAGCGTTTGCCCGGCGGCGTGGAAGAGCCACTTTACCGCCCGTCGCGGCAGGCCCGCGATGCGAAGGTCCGTCGCGCCCGACCACCGCCGCATAGCCGGATCGCCCCCGGCCGCGAACTGGCAAATGTCCGGCACGACCTCGAATGCCGCGTCAGACGCCGCCAGGGCCACGATGATCTCGTCGGCCCCGCCGGGCGGCGCGGCGCCCGCCTGGACGCCGGGACTGTATACGATGGTCTGGTAATAGGGCATAGCTATCTACCTTTATAACAGCAGGGCCCGTCAAGTTGACCCGGGAAAATCGCTGGGCCGGCCCGATCCCTGGTCCGACCCCGACGAAGAGTTGGCGGCTTCCTTGCTCATGCTTCCTTATTACTATCCCCCAACGGATTCTTCCAGAAGTCTCGCCCCAATCTGAGGCGAAATTGAAAAATTCACAGGCTCATTGAGCATTGAACATTCTGATTGGCCGCCAGGCCAATCAGCCGATCCCGCCTTCGCCGATGAGCACGTTCAGCAGGCTGCGCTGGAAATGCAGGCGGTTCTCGGCCTCTTCCATGATGATCTCGGCCTGGGCCTCGAAGACGTCATCGGTGATCTCGTAGCCCCGATAGGCCGGCAGGCAGTGCATTACCACGGCGTGCTTGGGAGCGGCCGACATCAACTCGGCGTTGATCTGGAAGCCCGCGAACGCCTTCAGGCGGCGCTGCTTCTCCTGTTCCTGACCCATGGAGACCCAGGTGTCCGTGTAGACGATGTCGGCGCCGGCCACGGCGTCGGCGGCCCTGTCGGTCCAGCGGTAGGCGTAGGGGCCCATGCTGTCGACGAAGGGCTGCTCGAGCTTGAACTCGGCCGGGCTTGCCAGCACGAACGCCATGTTGAACTTGCCGCACGCCACCGCCAGCGAGCGGGCGACGTTGTTGCCGTCGCCGATGAACGCCAGCGTCCGGCCTTCGAGTTCGCCGAAGTGCTCCTGGGCGGTCATCAGGTCCGCCATTGCCTGGCAGGGGTGCGAGTAGTCCGTCAGGGCGTTTATCACCGGCACCGGGGCGTGCCGGCCTAGCTGGCGGACCATGTCGTGGCTGAACGTGCGGGCCATGATCCCGTCGCACATCCGCCCCAGCACGCGGGCGACGTCCTGCACGGCCTCGCGCTTGCCCAGGCCGATGTCCGCCTGCGTCAGGTACAGCGCGTGGCCGCCGAGGTGAACCATCGCCGACTCGAAACTCACCCGCGTCCGCAAGCTCGGCTTCTCGAAGATCATCGCCAGGCACTTGCGGGCAAGCGTCGGCGCCAACCGGCCCTGGCGGTATAGCTGCTTCTCGGCGATGGCCCTCCGCATCAAGCCCGCGAGCTGGTCGCCCGTGAAGTCCGACAGTTCGATGAAGTCTTTCATTGTTCCTATTTCTGGATCAGCGTGCCCACGCCGCGGTCGGAGAATATCTCCAGCAGCAGCGAATGACCGAAATGACCGTCGATTATGTGCGTGCGATTGACGCCGGCGTCCAAGGCACGCAGGCAGGCCTCCACCTTCGGCAGCATGCCCGACGAGATCGCGCCCGACGCGATCATCTCCTTGATCTCCGACTGGTTAAGCTGGCCGGCGAGGCTTTCGGGGTCCTTCGGGTCGCGCCGGATGCCGTGCGTGTCGGAGACCATGACGAGTTTCTCAGCCTTCAACGCCGCCGCCACTTCACCCGCGGCCGTGTCGGCGTTGCAGTTCATCCGGGCGCCGGTCTTGTCGCGCGCCAGCGGGGCTATAACGGGGATGGTGTCCGCCTCGCACAGCAGGGCGATGAGCTTGTCGTTTACCTGCGTGACCCGCCCGACGAAGCCCAGGTCGATCTTCCGCCCGTCCGGCTCCTCCAGGAAAAGCTTCTCGCCGAACAGCACGCCGCTGCTGAGCGAGTGCAGGCCCATGGCGGCCGAGCCGAGCGACTCGATCTTCTGGACGAGGTTGCGGTTGATCTCGTTGCACAGCACGTGCTCGACGACCGTCAGCGTCCGCTGGTCGGTGTACCGCCGGCCCTGGACGAACTGGACCTCCAGCCCGCGCTGCTCCATGGCGTTGTTGATGGCCTTGCCGCCGCCATGAACGATCACCGGACGCATGCCGACCGTGTTCATGAACACCACGTCGGTCAGCATGTCCGTAAGGGCACGCTCATCGTCCATGATCGAACCGCCCATCTTGACGACGATGATCTTGTCGAGAAAACGCTGAATGTAGCCCAGGGCCTCGATCAGCGTCTGGGCCTTGGCAATGGCTTCCTGCATGGCATCTCCCTTGGATTTCGGGAAACCGTCATCAATACCGCACCGCCCGGCCCAGGTCAAGGGGCTTGTGGCCCTTGCGGTCACTCCACCCGGCGCAGCGTGAAGCGGCGGCGTAGCACGGGCATCTTGCCCGTGAGTCGCAGGGGCATCTTGCCCCTGCATCCCCGTGATTTTTCGGCCGGGAGGGCCGGGCCTCTCACGTGCGGCAGAGCCCGCGCCGTTACTCCACGCGGCGCAGCGTGAAGCGCCGACCGCGCCTGGACGTGACGTCGATGCTGATGAGCCAGCGCGGGCGGGGGAGGGCGGCCTCGGCCCGCTCGGCCCATTCGACAAGGACCACGCCGTCGGCGAGCATTTCCTCCAGGCCCAGTTGGCCGATCTCGGTCTCGGGCGCCGTCATGCGATAGAGGTCCAGGTGGTATACCGGCACGGCGGCGGGATACTCCTGCACAAGCACGTAGGTGGGGCTGGAGACCATGCGATCATCGGCCAGGCCAAGCCCGCATGCGATACCGCGGACCAGGGCCGTCTTGCCGGCGCCCAGGTCGCCAGTGAGCGCGACGCAGTCGCCCGCGTGCAGGCGACCGGCAAGCCGCCTGCCAAGTGCCGCCGTCGCGGCGGGGCTGCTGGTTGTGAAGGTCTCGATGTCCATTTGTTCCTGTTGCGGGCGGCACCTGGCCGCATGCCTCGCGCCTCGGCAACCCGTTGTTCCAGTGGCATGGCCGTCCCGGCCATGAGTCGCACGGGCGTCTCGCCCGTGCTCCATTGCAGGGCCAAGATGGCCCTGCGACTCATGGGCAAGATGCCCATGCCACGGCGGGGCTGCTGGTTGTGAAAGTCTCGATGTCCATTTGTTCCTGTTGCGGGCGGCACCTGGCCGCATGCCTCGCGCCTCGGCAACCCGTTGTTCCAGTAGCATGGCCGTCCCGGCCATGAGTCGCACGGGCGTCTCGCCCGTGCTCCCTTGCAGGGCCAAGATGGCCCTGCGACTCATGGGCAAGATGCCCATGCCACGGGTTACGTGTCGTGCTGCCAACCCCTGGCCACAAGCTCTTGCCGCCTCCCATCGGCCAGGACAAGCGTGCGTGCGGCGCCGGCGACGATAGTGCCGATTCGCGTCACGGGCACCTCGCCCAGCGGCTTTTCGGCAAGCAGCCGCTCGGCCTGGTCCCGCGGCAGCGTGAAAAGCAGCTCGTAGTCCTCGCCGTCGCCCAGAGCGGCCGCAAGCGCATCCGGGCGTTTCAGGGCGTCGGGGTGAACCGGCACGGCCTCGGCCTGGATATCCGCGCCGACGCCGGACGCCTCGCACACGTGGCCCAGGTCGATCGACAGCCCGTCGGACACGTCGATCATCGAATGCAGCCCGTATTGCCCGGCCAGGATGCGTGCCTCGGCCACGCGGGGCGTGAACGTCAGGTGTCGCTGGGTCCGCCACGCCGCGCCGAAGGCGCCGGTAACGCAGATCGCGTCGCCTACGCGTGCGCCGCTTCGCAGCACGACGCCGGCCGGCCCAGGCCTGGCCAGGATGGTCAGCGAGATCGCCAAGGCCCCATCCCACGTCCCCACGTCGCCGCCGACCAGCGGGCAGGCGAAGGCGTCGCCAAGCTCGCGCATGCCGGCATACATCTCCTTTGCGTCGGCCTCGGAAAAGCCGCGCGGCAGGGCCACCGTCGCCACGGCAGCCAGCGGCTCGCACGCCATCGCCGCCACGTCCGAGAGGTTCCGCGCCATCGCCTTTCGCCCGGCCGCCCGCGCCCCGTGCTCTGCCAGGCGAAAGTGTACGCCGTCGAGCACCTGGTCGGCCGCGATGAGAAGGTCCTGGTCGCCGCAGCGGACCACGGCCATGTCGTCACCAGGCCCGACGGGCACGACGGCCGGATCAAACACGCTCCGCGAGCGGATGTACTCGATGAATGAGGCTTCCTTCATGTTACCAGGGACACAGGTGCGGCCGGGGCCGCGGCCAAAGAATTTTACCGCCGAGGCGCAGAGACACAGCGCGGGCTTCGCCCGCAAATGTTAAATGTTCAATGCCAAATGTTCGAAACGCCGGGACAGCGGCAAACATCATCATCGAGAAAAGAATGATCCTGCGCGTTTGTGGAACAGAGGTCGAAAAGAAACAGGATTTATCTCTTTTTCTCCGCGTCCTGTGCGACCTCCGCGATAAATGCCGTTTTTCTTATCTACCGGTTGCCGGATGCCAACTGCCGCCTGGTTTTCGTGGCGGTCAGACCCGCAGCGTTTTTCCCCAGTATGGTTCGAGGAGGTGTCGCTGGGCTTCGAGCAGTTCGTTGAAGCACTTTCGGATGGTTGCCGGGCAGGCCTGGGCGGCCGTCGCGGGGTCGATCATGCATGCCAGGCAGGCCTTTTCGAGGTCCCGCTCGAGGAAGGCGTCGCTGGCGAGGGTTTGCATGTCGGCCAGGGCCCGGCAGAGGGCGGCGATTTGCGGCGGCATTTTGCCGACCTTGTGGGGATGCACGCCGGCGCGGTCGACGGTGCAGCAGACCTCCACGCAGGCGTCGGCGGGGAGATTCTCGATGAGCCCGCCGTTCATCACGTTGAGGTGCATGCAGTAGATGCTGTCGGTCTGGATGCCGTGGATGATTCGCACGCCGTACTCGTTGGACAGCTCGAGGTTCAAGGGCTTTCGGCCATCCGTCTCCTGGACGAGGTCCGAGTCCTTTGTCCAGCGCTCGCCCGTGGGGGCGGCGTCCAGCGGGGGTTTGGTCGCGGGGACGCTGATCGACTCGCGGTCAGCGTCTCTGGGCAGGAAGTATGGTACGTACTCGGCGACGTGGGTTGGCCCCTCGGCCGACCAGTGCCCGAACTGCTTGAGCAGTTCGAACTTCGATCCGCAGCGGCGGTAGTTGGCGGGGTCTTCGCCGGCGCGGCGAAGGTCCGGGTAGACGCTGCCGCGCCCGTCGCGGTACTCCACTGACAGGAACCAGTCGAGGTGGTTGACGCCGGCCGCCTCAAACCGGAGGTCCCTGTGCTTGCAGCCGACGTAATGGGCGATCTCGCGTATGCCACCCTGGATATTGTGGCACAGGCCGTAGGAGCGGATTTGCGGGCACGCGAGGATGAGCGACCGCGTCAGCATGCTCATCGGGTTGACGTAGTTGATCAGCATGCCTCCCGGGCATCGCCGCTGCATGTCCTGGGCGATGGCCAGAAGCTCGGGCGCCGCCCGCATCATCCGCAGGACTCCGCCGATGCCGACGGTGTCGGCCACGGTCTGCTGAATGCCGTGCTTGAGCGGGATGCAAATGTCGCCGCGGTACGGCTCGCCGCGATACGCCTGCCCGCCCTGGGCGAAGGAGGCGATGACGTAGTCGGCCCCGTCCAGCGCGCCGTCCCGCCAGCCGGAGGCGGTGGCGACTTTCATCGGCGCACCGTAGTGAGCCACCACCTTGCGGCAGTAGGCGGCGATGGGCTCAAGGTGGTTGGGGTTGTTGTCCACCAGCACAACCTCGCCGTCTCGAAGCTCCTCGAAGGACATGATGTCCACGAACGACGTGGCGCCGAAATGGCTTCCGGCGCCGATGAATACGGTCTTCGGCATGTGTGCTGCGAACCTTTCTTCTCTTCTCTGCGACCTCTGCGCCCTCTGCGCGAGACATTCTTCTTTACAGCGTGAACGCGAAGTCGCCAATCAGCGCGCCGGGCAGGCGGGCCGAACGGGTCGACCGCGCACGGTAGGTCTCGGCGCTGGGCAGCAGTTCTTGCCGGCTGGTCAGCCCGATGAGGTTTTCCCCGAGCATGTTGTAGATCGTCTCGTCGAAACGCATGACGTTCAGAGGGGCGACCACATGACCTGCCTCGACCCAGAACGTGGCGAACCGGGTCATGCCGGTCAGGCGGCTGGCGGGCAGGTCGGAGAAGTTGAGGTACCACAGCCGATTGACGTACACGCCGGTGCCAAGCTCCATCAGCACCGCCTCCGGCGCGATCAGGCCGGCGGACATGTCCAGCGACTCGGGGTACTCGTTGCTGTTGGGCTGGACGCCGAACTCCTTTGCTGAACGCGGCGAGGCCAGGGCCTCCTTGAGCTTGCCGCCCTGGACCATGGTAACCGACGGCGGGCGGATGAATCCGCCGGACAGGAAGTTCGGCGCCAGCCCCTCGGCCGTGTTCTCACGGATGGTCACCGACGGCGCCAGCGTGCGGCCTTGCTCGACCATCTTCAGCAGGCAGGTGGTCTTGGTCCGATGCGCCTTGAGGGAAAAGCCGCCCCAGCACATCGAGCCCATGATCTCCTTCAGGGCCGCCGGGGCGAGGTACACGCGGTACTTGCCGGGCTGGATCGTCTTTGGCTCGCGCGCCAGGATGGCGAGTTGCTCGCGGGCGTCGGCCACCTTGCGGTCAAAGGCCGACTGGTCCCACGCGAAACCGGCGTGGCTGGTCTTCACGGCCTTGTCCGCGGCGTGATAGAAGCTCCAGTCGAAGTGGAAGCTGTGCGTCGAGAACCAGTTCCGCTGGCCGAGGGAGTTGGCGAAGCCGGCGACGATCTCCCCGGCGGCGAGGATTCCCACGAGGTCCAGGCCCGCGCCGGCCGCCAGAACGGCGTCGACGATCTCGCCGCTGTCGGGCAGTTGGTTGGGGCGGACCTGCTCGCTGCTTGTGGGCGTCGTCGAGTAGAGCAGGTACGGGTCTTCCGGCACGCCGGGCAGTTGCGACCGCAGGTCGGCAAGCAGGTCGGTTCCGCGCTGGCGGTCGATTTCCGGCTGCCCGCTCAGCGTACACGACCCGGCCACGTGACGCCGCCCGTCGATGAGGTCCAGACTCAGCCAGCTCTGCGTTACGCTGCCTGCCTGGCGGATGAGCGACTTGTTGAACCGCACGAAGTCGCTCTGCTCGCCGGAGAAGTATGCCAGCAGGACTTCCTGCCCCACAAGCTGCCCGGCCAGATGGTCAACGAGGTCGAAGAATGGCTGCTGCATCTTGGTTTTCCTTGCTCGCGGCTTACACGCCGCCGAAGACGTCCACGTTCTCGAACAGGCACGCCGGGCTGGAATGGCCGACGATCATGCTCTGGTTTGGCTCGCCCTTGCCGCAGTTTGGCGTGCCCATCACTTCCACCGTCTCGGCCGAGCCCACCGCCTTGAGGCTCCGCCAGAACGTGGCCGAGATGCCGCGGTAGTTGGGGTTCTTGACGAGTATCGTAAGCTTGCCGTCCTCGATGAGCCGGCCCCACTCGCAGCCGAACTGGAACTTGTTCCGGCTGTCGTCGATGGACCAGCAGTTGACGGTCTGCATGTAGATGCCGCGCCTGACGGAGGCGACCATCTCGTCGAGGCCGCTGGTGCCGGGCTCGAGGTTGAGATTGGCCATGCGGTCGATCGGCGGGCGGTTCCACGTGTCGGCCCGGGCGTCGGATACTCCCGGCAGGTGCGTGCGGGCCTGCGAGACCGTCGCGCCCAGGGCCCGCTGGAGGATGCCGTTCCTGATGAGATATTGCTTCTGGGCCTTGGCGCCCTCATCGTCGTAGCCGTAGCTTGCCAGTTGTCGCGGCAGCGTCGGGTCGAACGTTATGTTCAGCAGGTCCGAGCCGTAGCGGTAGCTTCCGAGCATGTCCAGCCTGACGAAGCTCGTGCCGGCGTAGTTGCGCTCGTCGCCGAGGATGCGGTCGAGCTCGAGCGGATGGCCGATGGACTCGTGGATCTGGAGGACCATCTGGTCGGGCGACAGCAGGACGTCCATGGTCCCGGCCGGGCAGTTGGGCGCAGCCAGCAGGTCGAGGGCCTCCTGCGCGATCCGCGGCGCGGCCTGGCGCATGTTGTAGCGGTCGAGCACCTCCAGGCCGCCCTGCTGGCCGTAGTTGAACCCGCCGAGGTTTCGGGACTGGGACTGCCCGCCGCTGCTGGCGGTGGCCCGCAACTTCGGGCCGACCATGTGAAATCGCTGGTAGATGCGCCCGCCGCCGGCGGTCAGGTAGAGCGATTCGACCTCGTTGTGCCAGATCCCGGCCGACCAGTCGACGATCTTCTCGCCGGCCTTGAGCTGCTTGGAGAGCGACAGCAGCAGCTCGAACTTATCGGCCAGGCTCATCGATTCCCACGGCTGCTCGTTCGGGCCTTCGTACTGGCCGGTGTTCTGGGGCATGGTTACTTTGCGGAAGTCTATCACGCACGCCCCGGCCGAGCGCTTGGCCCATGCGGCGGCCCGGTCGGCGGCATGCTTGAGGCCCGAAGCCGTCAGGTCGCTCGTGGCGGCGTAGCCGAACCCGCCGCCGTCGTGAACGGTAATCATTGCCCCGACGTTCTCGCTGCGGTACACGGGGTTCGGCACGAGCTGGCGTACCGAGACGTCCTCGCTGCACCATCGTGAGAACCGCATCGAGCAGAAGTCCGCCGCGGGGGCCACCTGCCGGAAGCGTGCTTCCAAGTCTTTCAACACAATCAAACTCCTTGTTTGCCTGGTACACATTGGCCGGCCAGGGCCGACGGCGGGGCTATTTGTTCTGGATGTTCAGCCACTCGCCCAGCAGGAAGTTCACCCGCCCGATCAGCAGCGAGAGCCGGCCCATGACCGTGAAGCCGAACGACGCCCCGAACGAGACCATGAGGAACCAGATTCCAAGCTTCGAGACCGCCGAGCCTACCTTCTTGTGCTCGACGGAGAAGAAGAAATAGAACAGCACGGCCACCGTGCCGATCATGGCGACCAGCGCTCCGAAGACGGGCCCGGCCACCCCGACCAGCCAGGCCCGGGAGAACCACGGTGCCCCCAAGGCCTGCTCATTGACGACATCCTGCAGCGGCTTGATGGCCGCGGTGAGCTGCTGGAGAATGAAGCTGTTGGTGATAAGCGGTATGGCGACGCCTGCCCCCCAGCCGATCAGGATGGCGTACGCGTAGCGGCTTACCCAGCCGTGCTTGCGGGATATTCGCCCCATCAGCAGGAAGCCAAGGGCGACCGGCACGGCCAGGTGCAGCAGCGAGCTCTTGAACGCCGCGGCGGTTGGGGCCTCAAAGAGGGGCTGGTAGACCAGCGGGCGGAGGAACTCCCGCCACGAGATCACGGCGGCGTAGCCCAGCGACACGCCGACGTAGAGGTGCTCGGCGGCCTTGAACAGCGGGTTGTCGCGGTAGAGGAAGCTGAACATAATGAACGTCAGCCCCGCGGCCACGATCAGGCCGATGGCCTTGGTGGGGTCGGCGTCCTTGTCGAACGGGTTCTGGCGGAGCAGGCTGACGATGAAGAACGCCACCACCAGCAGCGCCAGAACGCCAATCTCGATGGCCTGGCGGCGTCTTGCCGCGCCTGCCTGGATTTCGTCGGCTTGTGTGTGATCGCTCATCAGGAGAGTCCCTCGTTCTTGCGGCCAAATCGCCCGGCGAACATGTGGATGTTTGCGCCGAGGATGAGAAGGATAATCAGCACGTGCGTGGCCGACTGCGCCAGCATGCCCCGCTCGCCCCGTCCGGGAATCTCCAGAAGCTTCTCATAGTCGGCCGCGCCGCGAAGGCCGCCCAAAAAGCCGATGAGCTGGTTGGACTGGTAGAACGGGTAGAGGTCCGGCGTCATGACGGCTGTCGTGCCGGTCGCCATCGGGATGTCCGCCCGGTCCGCGCCGTACGCGATCCACCATTCGACGGTGCCCATGGCCGCAAGGTCAACCAGCAGCTTGATGTCCTTGAGGCTGTTGACGCCCGCCAGGGCCTCCATGCCCTGGGTGGGCTGGCCGTAGTAGTCCTTGTCGAAGGCGCCCTTGAGGTTGTCCACCATCTTGAGTATGAGATTCGTAGCCCCCGGGCGAAAGCCCAGGAAGGCGTAGTCCTTGCCGGAGACCACCTTCTTGCCGAACATCGAATTGGCGTCTTCGGCGGCCTCGTCGCAGCCTTTCTTGGCGATTCCAACCGACCCCGGCCAGGGGGTCATCACGACGGGGATGACGCCCTTCTTGAAGCAGTGCCTCAGCAGGGAAAGGCACATGGGGTACAGCTCAGCCTCGCTGGACGGGTCGTAGTCGATGGAGATAAGCAGGTGGTCGCCGGGGCTGAGGCTCTCGACCTTGTCGAAGACCTTTTTGGACTCCGGCGAAGGCGTGAACTTCTGTCGGTAGTCGATGAAGTACGACAGGATCACCGCCAGCGCGATGCCGACGTAGATGATCCGCCGTATAAGCTCGTAGTGTTGCGGCCTGTTCTGGCTGGTGCGCATCAGTCGCCGCCTCCCATGTAGGACCGCTCGATGCCCAGGAGGATTCGCATCGACTGGGATATCACGCCAAGGGCGATGCCCAGCATGATGCCTCGCTTGGCGGCCAGGTTGGGGTAATCCATGATGGCCTTGGACAGGTTGGGAATGACCATCCTGTCATTGAAGAGCCAATCGCTGACGGACTCGCTGATCGGCACGCGCCCGAACATAACGATGATTGCCGCGGCCAGCAGCAGCCCGGCCGCCAGGTTCCTCGCGCGGAAGGTGCGGAACGCGGCGGAGGCCATGTAGAACGCCAGGATGGAGAAGACCGTAGCCGAGCAGGGTATAAGGATGTTGTCGTAGCCCCAATCGAAGGGATCCACTTCATGCTTCGTCCCGGACGCCAGAGGGCCGAAGATGTCGCTGTATATCCCCACGGCGATCATCCCGATCGCGCCGATGAAGACGAAGATGCTGTAGCCCCAGCCGGGCACCTGCCGGAGGATGCGGGTCGCGTGCATGTGCGAGAGGCTGTAGATGCCCAGGAACGTCGCGAAGCCGCCGATGACCATGCCCCATGTGGTCATCTCGTCGCGGAACGCGGTAGACCATGGGTGCGGGACGTAGTACTGCATGAAGCCCAGCACGCCAATGCCGAAGACTATCAGAAGCGGTATGGTGCGCTTGAAGATCATGGTGTCACCCTTTGCCCGCCTCCAGGAGCCCTCGCAGCCAGGCCACCCAGGCCACGTCCCAGCCTTTGGCCACAGCCGCGGTCAGCAGGATCGTTCCGATCAGCAGGGCAACCATGATGAACGCCTTGCCCACGTCCTGCCCACGAAGGCTGCCCAGCAGGCGCGGCTCGCGCGAGAGGTACGCCGACGCGGCGTAGAGTTCCTCGCCCATAAGCGTGTAGTCGCACGTCGTGATGAAGAACGGCAACTGCGTGTAGGCGTCCGTGCCGGCGACCTGGATGGCGCCCGTCGAGGAGCCCGTCTCGGCCAGAAGCAGGCTCTCGGCCCCGAAGTAGCCCAGGATGAAGATCGCCCCCGGCCGGCGGCGGACCATCATGCCCGAGACCGCCGCGACGAAAGCGAACTGCTCGTAGGCGGTCAACGAGACATCTTCGGGGTGGTACGCGTCGGGCCGGCCGGCCTCAGTGAAGGCCTGCTGCACCACCTCCTGGCTGACGGCGGTGACGATCGGGTCCTGGTTCATCACGTGGATCCGGCTGTCGTGCTCGGCCGTGCGATACGCAATGTGCGACAGGATGTTCACCGACGCGATCGCCGACAGGTCGCCTACGCTGCCGCTACCGTGAACGAAGTACACCGGGCGGTCCATCTCCGTGGACCGGCCGATGGCCTCGTCGATGGCCTCCAGGCCGGCGATCTTGCGGATGAACAGGCCGGGCCTTCGCTTGGCAATCTCGATAAACGCCACCACGATGGCGCTGAAGATCAGAGCAAGCACCAGGTTGTTGAGCTTTGCCCACTTGAACAGGTTCTCCCGCGCGGCAGCCTGGACGACCGCCGGCTCGCCGTCGCGCTCGATCAGGAGCATCTGGTCGCCCAGCTTGACGGCCAGGCGGAAGAAGCACGGCTGGGCGTTGATATCTCTTGTTTCGGCCCCGACGGCTTCGGCGTCCAGCTTGCCCAGGTGCGCCGCAAACTTGGCAAACCATTTCCGATCCGCCATCCCGACGCGCCGCCGAACGGGCTTGATCTTGGGTGGTTCGAAGGCAGCGGGGGCTGTCGCGGTTGGGGGCGCGGGCTGTGTGGCCGCCTGCGCTGCCGACTTCTCCTCCTCCATGGCCGCCATCACCGCCAGGGCGAGATCCAATTCGCCGGATGTGATGTCGTGCTTCTCGGCGAACTCCCTTAGCCGCTGCTCCGTAAGCGGCCCCGGATGGGCGGGCTTGAACAGCTTGGCCGGGGTGATGTCGGCGTAGTAGAGCTTATTGGCATCCTCAGAATAGCCGAAGTAATTGGGCTTTTTCTTGGCAACGATCTTGGGCGATGGCGCGACTTCCTGCGTCTTGAACTTCCCGGCCTGGAAGTCCTCCTTCGAGCGGGCGACCTGGATGATGAACTTCACGCCCTCGGGCTGCCTGGCCGGCTGGCCCCAGACGACGAGGATTCCCGAGCCGTCGTCGTCGGGCCGGTCAAAGGCGCGGAAGCTGTTGGGGTCGGGAACGCAAGAGGCGGTCAGAGCCGGTTGGGTCGTGACCTGGCTGGTCGCCGGACCGGTTGCCGCCTGGGTGGTTGCCGGAGCGGTCGCCGCCGCGATGGCTGCGCCGGCCGGGCCGGCAAATGCGGACGCAAATGCAAATGTAAAAACCATCGTCGCAAGGGCGACGGTGACCCAGGTCGTCACAATCACGGGATGGGACTTTCTCAAGACTCGATCGCCTCGACGTTGGCCCTCGGGACGATCATGGTGTCGCCCTCGGTAAATTCCAGTTCCACGACGCGGACTTTGGCTTCGGACTCGACGGCCCGGGCTTCGGGGGGCAGGCTCTTGACGCTGCCCAGTCGGCCGAAGCCGGGTTCACGGATGATACGGACCGGCGAGCCGACAGTCAAGCCGCTGGCGGGTACTTTTGCCCGGGCCGAGGAGGCGCCCGCGCCAGCCTCGTCGTCGGCCCCGACGGCAGGGATGATGATCTCCGGGCGAAGCACGCCGGCGCGGATCTGAGTGGCCCCGTTTGCCGACGCACGCCGGCCCGCGTGGGCGGCAAGCAGCTTGTGCGTCCCAGCCGCCATGGCGATGCTGCCGAAGCCCTCGGTGATTATCAGGACCGGGCGGATGTTCTCGTGCCCGGTAATCGCCACGCCAAGGTCGTAGCCCAGCAGGTCTCGCAGATCGAGGTCGTGGAAGCCTCCGCAGACCAGGGCGGCGACGCCGATTGACGCGGCGCGGTCGAACGCCGCGCGGGTGATAAGCGCACCGGCGACGACGATTTTCCCGGCCAGGCCGGCGGTGAGGTCATTCGGCTCGAGCACGGCCGCGGGACCGCCGCCGGCGACGGCGATCTCGCCGACGACCTCGCCGCCGATCCCCAGGATTCCCTGGACCAGTGCGCCGGTTGTCTCGACGGCCACGCCCTCGCCGGGGAAGACCTCGACGACCGTACCGTCGATGTACGCCCGCACGTCCACGGGTTTGGGGGCGGTGCGGATCATCACCTGACCCGTCACGTGCGAGATAGTCTCGATTGTCCCGTCGATGGGCGAGCGCGATACGGCGCGGAACCACTTGATCAGCGGCCTGGTCTCGGCGATCACCTCGCCGCGGGCGACCGCGTCGCCCTCCTTCTTGAGCATGAGGCCCGGCAGGTCGCCAGGGGCGATGCCGAGCTGGTTGACCACGTTGACCGCCGAGACGTCGCCCGGCAGCTCGGCGTGGGCGACGATATCCTCGGCCGAGACGCGGCAGCCCTGGCTGACGAGCACCTTGCCGGCAATGGGCAGGCGCCGCTGCTTGAGCACGGTCGCGTGGCCGGTAACTCTCAGGCCTGGTGTGTATGCGTGCGCCATGTTCTTCTCTAAACAGAAGGTCTTAGGTCCTAGCTCTCAGGTCTTAGGGTGGCAGAGCCGCCTGTCGGCTCTTGTGCCGGTGCCCTGGTTCTCTGTTACCTGTCACGTGATGGGTGCCATGCTTCCGTCTTCGGAAGCATGCTCTGCGGAGTCATGCTTCCCCAAGGCGGGAAGCATGGCACCGGATCCATCCAATTACCTGTAACAGCGCCCTAGGACCTATGACCTAAGACCTTTTCCTTTCTCACATCGGGTACGCGTCGAAGGCCTTGGCCCATCGGGCAACGGTCTCGCCGCGGTTGGTCTTGGGCAATTCCAGCGGCCTGCCCCGGCCGTCGAGCGCCAGGCCGACGACCCCGCCGTTGACCTTGGCCTCGAGAGTCTTGCCTGGCCCCGCGCCGACGTCGGTCCCGCGGGCGGGCTCGATTACCACTTCGGCCACTTCATGAAGGCCCAGCGGCTCCAGCACGATCTGACCGGCCTGGACGGAGCCATGCCTCGCCGCGCCTTGGACGGTGATGCGGTAGTCGAAGCACTTGCCGCCGGGCTTGACCTGGTTGGCGGCGGCGATGCACGTGCCGAGGTGGATGAGGCAGTCGCGGTTGAAGACTTCCGTCGCGGCCCGCTCGCTGACCTGCGCCAGCACGCCGAGGTGCGGCATCATGAAGATGCTGTCGACGGCGATTCTCGTGACGCCTTCGGGCCCGAAGGCGTCGATGAGCATCATCATCGCCTGGCAGCGCCGCGGGGCGTGCGAGAGCACCCCGCCCGAGCCGATGAGCAGGTTGAGGTCCATCATGTTGATGATGCTCGCGCCGGAGGCGGACTCGTCGAACGACTCGGAGATCGTCCTTCCGCGCTGCACGCCCTTTAGCCCGACCGCCAGCTGCTTGTGCTGGATGAACGCCAGGCGAAGCGCCTCGCGGGCGATGGCCTGCTCGATCTTGAGGTCCTCAAGCAGGCAAGGCACGGTCGTCGGGCGGATCATCTTGTTCTTGATGCGGTCGCGAAGAGAGCCCTCGTCGATCTCGAACGGGACCCACCGCATGATGTTCTCCAGGCCCGCCTCGGCCAGCACGTTGGATATGCTGTAGCTCATGCCCAGGTTCGCGCTGACCGAGCGGTTGAACACGCGCTGTGCGGCCAGGCCGGTGGCTGAGCCCTTGCGAGGCATGACGCGAAAGTCGCTGAAGACATCCGTCGTGGCCCCGCCGATGTCCACGCCGACGATGTTGATCCCCTCATCCGTCGCCGCCTGCTGGATGATGTTTCCCACGGCCGCGGGAGTCGGCATGATCGGCGCGCCGACCCACGACATGAGTTTCTGGTAGCCCGGGGCCTGCGCCATGACGTGCTTGAGGAAAAGCTCGTGGATCTCGTCGCGGGCGGGCCCGAGGTTCTCGCGCTCGAGGACCGGTCGGATGTTCTCGGTAAGGTGCAGTTCGGCCTTTTCGCCCAGTGCGGCCTGGACGGCGCCGCGGGCGTCGGTGTTGCCGGCGTAGACTACCGGCAGCTTGTACGATGCACCCAGTCGGGGACGCGGGTTGGCGGCGGCGAGGAACTCAGCCAGCTCAACGACGTGCCGGACGGTCCCGCCGTCGGTCCCGCCGGAAAGCAGGACCATGTCCGGGCGCAGCGTGCGGATTCGCTCGATCTTCTCGTGCGGGGCGCGCTGGTCGTTGCTGGACATGACGTCCATAACGATCGCCCCTGCGCCCAGTGCCGCCCGTTCGGCGCTCTCAGCCGTCATGGACTTGACCACGCCGGCGACCATCATCTGCAGGCCCCCGCCGGCGGAGCTGGTGGAGATGTAGATGTCCACGCCCTGGTTTCCGCGAGCGGGGGTGATTATCCGCTCGCCGTCGAGGATCCGCCGGCCGGAAAGCTCCTCAAGCTCCACAAACGAGTTGAGCACGCCGCGCGTCACATCCTCGTACGGCGCCTCGACGGTGGTGGGGGCCTCCCCGCGGAAGGTCTGCCGGTAGCCGTCGGGCGCCCGCTCGATCAGGATGGCCTTTGTGGTCGTGCTGCCGCAGTCGGTGGCGAGAATTACATTGAGCTCATCGGGCTTCACCTGATTTGGTCCTCTGCAAGTGCCTGCCTGGCCTCGATGGCGTCCATCAGCGCGCCGATCCCCTCTCGCCGGTCCATGATCTCGGTCATGCGGTCGTAGTTGGCCGGGTTAAGCAGACCGGAAAGCAGCGGGCGAAGGAAGACCATCGCCTGGCTGCCGATGGAGTTCAGCGGGCGGACGGAGCCGAGGAAAAGCAGCGCCGGCACGGCCATCCGGCGCGCGACGATCTTCTCCGCCAGCCTGGCAAGGAGCTCGCGGTCCGCGTCGGTCAGCGGGCCGTGGGGGCTTTCCAGCGAAAACGCGTTTCGCAGGCCCTGGCGGAATTTCTGCATGCGGCCTTTGGGCATCGTGTCCTCGGGTGCGGGAACTATCGGGCCTAAGCATCAGCCCGGATCGGGGATTATACGAAAACAGCCAGGCGATTGTCTTGTCCGAGGATTCTTTTTCGCAGGGATGCGTGGGGTAAGGCGGAAGGAGTTTTTTCGCACTGATGAACGTCGATGGCACGATAAGTCTTATCTGCGTTTATCCGCGTTCATCTGTGGCTACCTTTGCCTGCTTCTTATCCCCTGCATCCCCTGCATCCCTGCTTACGAATCGCTTGACATTGCCCGCGCGGGGCCGAAAAATAGCGGCTGTTACCGCGGTTATCCAGGAAGGAGCGGGCTATGAAGAACGGTTACTGGCAGAAGCTGCTTCGGATCGACCTGACCACCCGAACTAGCACCGTCGAGCCGATTGCGGTCGAGGAGCTCAAGGCGTTCATCGGCGGGGCGGGGCTGGCGGCGGAGATGTTGCGGCGCGAGACTCCCGCCCGGCAGGACCCTTACGCGTCCGGCAACCGGCTGATCTTCGCCACCGGCGCGTTCCAGGGTCCGCCCGTGCCCGGCGGGGCGAAGTTCAGCGTCGTGAGCATCTCGCCGCTGACCGGCACGTTCGGCGACTCTGCCGCGGGGGCCGGCTGGGGCCCGTCGCTCAAGGACGCCGGCTACGACGTGCTGGTCTTCCAGGGCGCCGCGGACAGGCCGGTGTACGTCAACATCGTCGACGACAAGGTCGAGGTCCTCGACGCCGCCGGCCTGTGGGGCCTGGACAGCTTCCAGACCGTCGACGCCGTCGGCAAGCTTGCCGGCGCCAAGGCCAGCGTCGCCGCCATAGGCCCGGCCGGGGAGAGGAAGGTCGCCACGGCGTGCATCGTCTTTGACAAGCACAGTTTTGCAGGCCGGTGCGGGCTTGGCGCGGTCATGGGCGGCAAGAACCTCAAGGCCGTTGCCGTGCAGGGCACCCGCGTCGTCGAGACGCACGACGGCGAAACGGTCCGCTCACTGATAAAGAAGTTCCAGCTCGAGATCGGCCAGTTCGTGCGGGGCAACGACTTCCGCCTGCACGGCACGCCGGGCCTTTGCGTCTCGGCCGAGGCCATCGGCGACATGCCCATCAAGTACTGGGACGGCGACGTCTGGCCGGAAGGGGCGAAGAAGCTTGGCGGGGCGAGCTACACCGAGGGCCTCCAGGCCAAGCCGCTGCCGTGCCGCAACTGCCCGATCGGCTGCCACCGCCGGATAACCATCGAGCAGCCCGCCAAGTACGCCCTCAAGACCATCGGCCCGGAGTACGAGACGCTGGGCATGATGGGCACGAACCTGATGATCGACGATCCCAAGGCCGTCGCGATGGCCAACGAGATCGCCAACCGCCTCGGCGTGGACACGATCTCCACCGGCGCGATGATCGGCTTTGCTATGGAGTGCTACGAGAAGGGCTGGCTTACCGTCGAGGACACCGGCGGGCTGAAGCTGGAGTGGGGCAGCCACGAGGCGCTGATAAAGCTGACGGAGCTTATCGGCAAGCGCGAGGGCATCGGGGCGATCTTCGCCGAGGGGACGCTGGGCGCGGCCGGGAAGATCGGCCCGGCGGCCGTCGAGAGCGTCGTTCACGTAAAGGGTCTGGACCTGCCGGCCCACGACCCGCGCGCGTGCTTCTCGCTGGCGCCCAGCTACGCCACGAGCACCCGCGGGGCCTGCCACTTCCGCGGGCCCTGCGAGGACATCGAGATGGGCGGCTTTACAATGCCGGAAGTCGGCATCGACGGCAAGACCACCACGATGTTCCACAAGGACAACCAGGGGATGATGGCGTCGCGGTGCCAGGACCTCGGCTCGCTGGCGAACTCGCTGGTGGTATGTTTGTTCACCATCGACGGCGGCGGCTGGGCGCTCTCGGGCGTCAGGGACCTCTTCAACGCCATCACCGGCTGGGACTACTCCGTCGAGGACATGCTGCTGGCGGGCGAGCGCGGCTTCACATCCCAGCGGCTGATGAACATCCGCGACGGCTACGGCGCCGCCAGCGACGTGCTGCCGAAGAAGATGTTCAAGGCGGCCAGCCAGGGCAAGCGGGCCGGGCAGGTGCCGCCACTGGCGGACATGCTGCTGGACTATTATGAGGTCCGCGGCTGGGACCAAGCCGGCGTGCCGACGGATGCGACGCTGGCGCGGCTCGGGTTGAAATGGTAAACGGCTGGATCAAAAGTAGTGCTCTATGACTCGTGATTTTAGTGGTGCCATGCTTCCGTCTTAGGAAGCATGTCTTGGCCGGAAACAGGGAACATGCTTCCTAAGACGGAAGCATGGCACCCCCGATCCATAGTTTGATTTGTCACAGAGTAGAAGAGCCTTACATTGAATTGGAAAACGCTAACAGGCTGGCATGTGCCGGCGGGCGTCCAACGGGCCCAGGGAGTGTCCGATGGCAAGGAAGTCTGAAGGCAAGTTCGAAGGCATCTTCGTAGCGTTGGCGACGCCCATGACGGCCGGGCAGGAAGTGGATTACGACAATCTCCGCTGCCTGGTCAATTACATGATCGACCAGGGCGTCCATGGGATTATCCCGCTGGGCAGCACGGGCGAATACTACGCCCTTAGCCCCGCCGAGCGGCAGGCCGTCGTGTCTGCCGTCATCGACGCCGCCGCCGGGCGCGTGCCCGTGGTGGTCGGCACCAACGCCGGGGCCACTCGCGACGTGATCAGCTACGCCCGGCAGGCACAGGAGCTCGGGGCGGCGGGGATACTGCTGGCGGCGCCTTACTACTGCCTGCCGACGCCGGATGAGCTCGTCGAGCACATCCGCGCCGTAGACCGCGCCATCGGCGTGCCGATCATGCTCTACAACTACCCCGCGCGGACGGGCGTGGACATGACGCCGGACGTGGTCGAGCGCCTGGCCGAGATGGATAACGTGCGGTACATCAAGGAAAGCACCGGCGATGCATCCCGCATGAGCGAAATCATCCGCCGCTGCGGCAAGCGGATCTCCGTATTCTGCGGCTGCGACACGCTGGCGATCGAGAGCTTCCAGATGGGCGCGGTCGGCTGGGTCGGCGGGGCGGTCAACCTGCTGCCCGCCCAGCACGTCGAGTTGTTCGACCTGGCCGTCAAGCGCAAGGACGCCAAGGGCGCCCGCGAGTGCTACGACCGCATGCGCCCAACGCTCGAGCTGCTGGAGGGCGGCGGGAAGTACACGCAGTGGGTCAAGGCCGGCTGCGCGATAATGGGCCACCCCGTCGGCCCGCCGCGCCAGCCCCTGCTGCCGGCAAGCCAAGCCGACGTCGCGACGCTCAGGGAAGCACTGCAATCCTGCGCTGCCGGCGCCGGGAGCGGTGCGTGAATCGAATGAACCGTCCGAACATTGTGGTTATCCTGGCCGATGACACCGGGTACGGTGACGTGGGGTGCTACAACGGCGACTCGAAGATCCCCACACCCAATATCGACCGCCTCGCCGCGGAGGGGCTGCGTTTCACCGACGCCCATTCGCCCTGTGCGCTCTGCTCGCCTACCCGCTACGGCCTGCTGACGGGACGCTACTACTGGCGGACGCCGAAGAAGCACTCGCTGGTCATGCCATACGAGCCGCCGGTCATCGAGCCGCACCGGCCGACACTTGCTTCGATGCTCCGCTCGCGCGGTTACGCGACAGCCTGCGTCGGTAAGTGGCACCTCGGCCTGCTCTACCCGGCCAGGCAGGCAATAGGCGAGCGATACACGCAGACAGAGGCGGACATCGACTTCACCAAGCCGCTGGACGGCGGGCCGATCGAACTGGGTTTCGACTACTTCTTCGGCACGGCCGGGTGCTCGACGTCCGATTCGCCTTACTGCTTCATCGAGAACGACCGGACCGCAGGTATTCCAAGCGTGCCAAGCACGGAAGACCTGCACAAGCTGCCGGGCTTCTACCCGGGCCTTATGGTTCCTGGCTGGAGCGAGACCGAGGTCGACGCCACGTTTGTTGACAAGTCAGTCGCGTTCATTGACGATCATCTGCTCCACCGGCCAGGCCGGCCTTTCTTCCTGTACCACGCGCTGTCGGCGCCGCACATCCCCTGGCTGGCGCCGGACTTTCTGAAAGGCGCCAGCACCGAGGGTCCTCGCGGCGACATGAACGTGCTGGTCGACTGGTGTGTCGGGCGGATTCACGACGCGCTGGCCGGCCGAGGCATACTGGACAACACGCTGCTGATATTCACGAGCGACAACGGGCCGCAGCGCGGCGAGAACGGTCACAGCTCGGCCGGGCCATTCCGGGGGCTGAAGAACTCGCCCTTCGAGGGCGGGCATCGCGAGCCGTTCGTAGCCCGATGGCCCGGGAATGTTCCAGCCGGGGGGGTCTGCGATGAGCCCATCTGCCTGACCGACCTGATGGCCACCTTCGCGGACCTGACCGGCGCGCCTATGCCCGAGGGCGCCGGCGAGGACAGCTTCAGCGTCGCTCCGGCCCTTCTTGGCCGGGGCCGATGCGAGGCCCGCCCGGCCATGATCGCCGACACCGGCGGATACTCGGCCAAGGTCGGCGACTTCGCCATTCGCAGGGGCAAGTGGAAGCTTATCGTCCCAGCCCCGGCCACAGAGGATCCGGCCCCCAAACGTCTGCGATCTGAAATCGAACCCGGAAGCCCGCCTCAGTTGTTTGACCTTGAGAGCGATCCCGGCGAGCGCAACGACCTGAGTGCGCGGTTTCCGTCAATCGCCGCGGACCTGCACGGCCTGTTGGAAGAAGCCAGGAATCACGGCATGAGGAACATTAAGGTCTGATCGGCACGCACCGTATTGGACAACCCTCTCCACCAAGGAGAAGGAGCTCACCAAGCCCGGCGCGCCGAAAGAAGCAGGCGCCGGCAAACCACGCGGAAAGGTCAAGGCGGGCAAGCAGGTGGCCAGTGGGAGTTGATGAGCGTTCTGCCACGCGGGAAATTCGAAATCCGAATCTCGAAATCCGAAACAAGTTCGAAATTCAAAATCCCAAAGCAAGAATTCCCCAAAGAGACACGCGGTTTCTTCCCGAGTATTGTGCCGCCCGCCGGCGTTTTGGGCATTTGAATTTGATGATTTGGATTTGTTTCGGATTTCGAGATTCGAGATTTTGCATTTGTGAGGATTACCAGTATTCTCTACGGGCTAAAGACCTACGGCCGTATACCTCTCGGCGGAGAATAAAGATGGACATGAAGCTGCTCAAGCGAGTGTGCAACACGCCCGGCGTGTCGGGTTTCGAGGATGAGGCGCAGGACGTTGTCGCCGAGGCCCTGAAGGCAAGCTGCGACGAGGTCAGCCGCGACCGGATGGGCAACGTCATCGGCCTCAAAAAAGCCACCACCCGGCCGGCAAAAGGCAAGAGGCCCCTGCGGGTTATCCTGGCCGCCCACGTCGATGAGATCGGCGCTATGGTCAAGCACATCGACGACAAGGGCTTCATCCGGTTCATCCAGGTCGGCGGGCTCAGCGTGGTCAGCATAATCTCGCAGCGGGTCGTGATTCATGGCCGAAAGGCGGTGCGCGGCGTGGTCGTGCCCGACCCCCGGCCGGAGAACAAGGACAAGGTGCCCGCGCTGGAGGACCTGCGGATCGACACCGGCCTGTCGGGCGAGGCCGTGCGCGAGTTGGTGGACATCGGCGACGTGGTGACCTTCGACGTGCCGGTAGAGCGGCTCAACGACAAGGTGTACGTCGGGCGGAACTTCGACAACCGCCTTGGCGTGTATTGCATGATCGAGGCCATGAGGCGCGTCGGCAAGACCCGCGTTGACGCCTACGCGGTAAGCACGGTGCAGGAGGAGGTCGGCGTTCGGGGCATTCCGCCCGCGGCGTTCGCGATCGAGCCGGACATCGGCCTGGCCATCGACGGCAGCCTCTGCTGGGGCGCTTACGGCGACGAGCACCAGAAGAACACCGCCCTTGGCAAGGGCGCGGGCATCTACATCATGGACGCCCTGACCATCGGCAACCGCCGGCTGGTGAGCTTCCTGTACGACATCTGCTCCAAGGCCCGGATACCGTTCCAGAAGAACATCGGCGGCGGGACCGACGCATCGGGCCTTCAGCGGTCGCGGGCGGGCGTGCCGGCCACCACCGTCGGCGCGCCGGTGCGGTACATGCACTCGACCGTCCAGCTCTGCCACGACGACGACGTCGAGGCCACCATCGCCCTGCTTGCGGCCTTCCTCGAACACGCACACGAGTTTGCTGCTGACGAGAGGTAAGCGCTGACATGAAGATCACCGACGTATCGACCACCGCGGTTCGGCTGAACATAGCCCGCCCCCCTTACACCACCGCCGGCGCCGGCACGAGGGTGGACTGGGACCGCCGCAGCCGGATCTCGCCGAAACGACCGACGCCAATGCTGGAGTACGTCCTGGTCCGGATCGACACCGACGAGGGTGTCGCCGGCATCGGCGAGGCGTCGGTGGACATCGGGTATTTCGGCCACACGCTGGAGGAGGTCCAGGCGGCGATCCGGGACTATCTTGGCCCGCAGATCGTCGGGTACGACGCGACGGACCGCGAGTACCTGCTGGACAGGATCGACTATCGCGGCAACACGTGCGCCAAGTGCGGCATCGACCTGGCGCTGCACGACCTGCTGGGCAAGGCGCTCGGAGTGCCGGTGGCGGTGCTTGTCGGCGGGCTGCACAAGAAGCGCGTCCAGGCGTCGGTGGAGATTGCCGGCGGGCCGCCGGAAGAGATGGCCAAAGAGTGCCTGGCGTTCATGGCCCGCGGCGTGCGGGCGTTCAAGCCGAAGATCGGCGGTGACCCGGACAAGGACGCCGAGCGCCTCCGCGTCATCCGCCAGGCCGTCGGGCCGGATGTGTCCCTCCGCGCCGACGCCAACCAGGGCTACAGCGTCAAGCAGGCCATCCGCCTGTGCCGCCTGGCTGAGAAGCACGTCGTGCGGCTGGAACTCATCGAGCAGCCCGTGGCCGCGTGGGACCTCCAGGGCATGGCCCATGTGCGGCGGTCCGTGGACACCATGGTCGAGGCCGACGAGTCGTGCTTCACCATCCACGACGCGATGCAGCTCATCCGCCACGAGTCCTGCGACGTGCTGAACATCAAGCTCGGCAAGGCCGGCGGAATCTACGCCGCCAAGAAGATCGCCGCCCTGGCCGAGGCGTCGGGGCTGAGGTGCGTGCTGGGCACGAGTTTCGGCCTGGGAATCGAGGACGCCGCCAAGCTCCACCTGGCATCCTCGACCATGGGCGTCGTCGACGCCGTCGAGTTCACCGAGCTCGGCCATCACCCCAACCTGCTGCTGTCCCCGCACGACAAGCTTCTGGCCCTGCCGCTCGAGGACGGCTGCCTGCCGGTGCCCGACGGGCCCGGCTTTGGAGTCGAACTCGATGAAGAGTTGGTCCGCAAGCACACGTTGCAGCGTTAGCTCAACTCAGAAAGCAGAACCACCATTGTGGCCGGGGAAATCGAGGCATAGATGCGTTATCGAAACGGCTTATTGTGTATCCGAGGGAGAGCAATCGCCCTGGCGATGCTCTTGCCATCTCTGTTCACCTCCACCATTGGTGCAGGAATTGTGGTCAAGGAAGAACAAATAGATATCCGTGCGGGCGTGCTCACGCGAACAATCTCAACCGATGGCGGCAACCTGTCGACCCCGGACATTTCGGTTGCGGAACAGCAAATCCTGGCGACGCCAGGCAGCGAGCTTGTTGTCCGTTTTCAATTTGCCGACCCCAACCGTGAGCCGATCGGTCTTACGCCGGAGGAGGCCGGCAAGACCGCGTCGAGTACAGGTTTCCAAAAGACGGATGTGCATGAGGCTGTCGGCCAGGACGTCAGAGATCAGAAGACCGTCCGATGGATCGACCCGGTTTCCGTGCGATCCGGTTCGTGGGCCGATCACTTTGAGGTCGTCGGCTCGAAGGTTACCCAACCGGGTGAAGGCTGGAAGCGCTTGACGATTGTCTCGCGGGCGCGTCGCGGCTCACGGGTTGATGGCGTGTCCGTCGAATTGGTCTACGACGTGTATGACGCTTACCCGGTAATCCGCAAGTCGGTGCGGATTGCCAATGGTAGCCAGCGCTGGCTGAAGATCGACCAACTGATGATCGACGATGTCGCGTTGGCCGACAGATGGCGCAACGCAACGCTGCTTACTCCGGCCGAACGTGGCGCCTCGTCGAGTGTCATCGCGCTGGGAATGGTCGACCGTTCCGCGGGCATCATTGCCGTGAGCGAAATCCCATCCGCCCTGCGAGCAAACTACCTGAACGGGTCCATGGGATATGCTCCGGGGCTGTTCGAATGGGTGATCGGTCCGTCGGAATGCTTTAGCAGCGAACCGGTCTTCCACTTCGCCTATCATGGAAAGGTGCAAGAGACAATCTCCGGCGTGTCCACGCCCCTGGATCGCGCCGTGGAACGTTCCTTTAAGGCATTCATTGCTCGGCATGTCGGTGTGCGCAGCTTCGGGCCGATTTGCGCGCCGTTGTGGGCAAGCTGGTCGAACTTTGGACCGGAAATTGACGACCGCACCGTCCGACGTCAGGCGGACATTGCTGCTCGGTGCGGCTTTGTCGCCATCGAACTCGACGACGGGTGGCAGCGGGACCGGCTCGGCACGGAAGCCCATCCGGAGAAGTTCCCGGATTTCGACGCGACGTGTCGCTACATTCACGACAAGGGGTTGAAACTGGGGCTGTGGGTTTCCTGCTTCCGCACGCCCGATTCTCCGGACCTGAAGACTCTGCCGGAAGCCCGCTGTTTGCCCGTGACCCGCCGCTTGGCGGGCGTCGGAATGAGCTTCGCGAGTTCGTGGCGCGACTACTATGCAAAAGACCTGCACAGGCTGGCCAAGCGATACGGCGTGACCTATTTCAAACAGGACTTTTCGAACATCCGGTTTGGCGATATTGCGAAAGGCCATGAAAGCCGCACCCGGGCGGAGTCGCTCCTGCGGGGGCTTCGCGGGCTCCTGGCGGCTCAGGACGCGATCCGGCGTCAAGCACCGGACCTGGTTCTGCAAGTCTCGCACGAAATCTATTGGGGTACGCCCGGCGTGCCCTGTGACATTGCCGTTCTGAAACACGCCTCGCTGTACCACATTCCGCCCAACGACTATTCCGGCGCGGGGCCGTGGAAGACCCCTTTCGACGCCAAGGCAAAGGCGTGGAACCTGGCCCCCCTGGAAACTCGCGAAGAACTCGTGCGCGGATGTTTCAATGCGCGGCAGCGGTTCTTTGCCCATCGGGGACTGCCGCTGCAATGCATGGAGTATTACGGCGCCGCCACAGTGAATGTCCGCGGCAGCCTCACGCCGCAAGTGCAAGACCGGCAAGTCTGTAGTTGGTTGATGGGGATTCCCATGGCTTATGCCGGCGACTTGACTTCGCTCAGCGAGGAAAACATCGCCCGCTACCGCCGGTTGTTCGATATCGTCAAGCGACTCCAGCAGGATTATGACATCTATCGCCACTTCCAATACAGCGGCGTGCCCGAGCCGACGGATACCGGTTGGCACTGGTGGGGAAAACTCAATGACGACGGTTGTGGAGCCGTGGTTGTGCTCCGTGGCACCGATGGTGAGCAGCAGCGATCGATCAACATCCCCTGGGTCGTCGCCGGGCGAAAATATCGCGTGGCCGGGCTGATCGGCGGGCACCAATACGGAACCTTCACCCCGGAGCAATTGCGGTCGGGGGCAATACGCGTGACGCTCCCAAAACTCGGTCAAGAGATCCTCGAACTCGCGAACGATTAGGCCTGAATCCCGCGAGATACACAGGCAGTAGGCCTGGTGGAGTTATATACTCTGTCATCTATATAATCCCTTAATCCGCGTAATCCTCCTCCAGTTTCCTATTCTCCTGCCTCCGCGTTCTCTGCGATGGAATTCTTCCTGCCTTGAAGAGATCTTCCGCGTGGTAGCTGCTGCGGGCGAACGGGCCGGCGGCGACGGCGGCAAAGCCGAGTGCCAGGGCCTGGTCGCGGATTTCGTCGAACTCCTCCGGCGGGATGAACCGCACCACCGGATGGTGTCGCGGCGAGGGGGCGAGGTACTGCCCGACCGTCAGGATGTCGCAACCGGCGGCGCGGAGGTCGGCCAAGACCGCCGGCAATTCCTCCCGCGTCTCGCCAAGGCCCAGCATCAGGCCGCTCTTGGTCCAGAGTCTTTTGCCTGGGGTGTCGGTGGGACATGCTTCCGAAGACGGAGGCATGGCACCGCCGATTCGCCTCGCGGCGTCCAGGACTCTCAGGCTTCGGCGGTAGTCGGCCTGGGGCCGGACGGCTGGGTACAGGCGCGGCACGGTCTCGACGTTGTGGTTGAGCACGTCGCAGCCGCCGGCCAGGGCCGTTGCCAGGGCTTGCTCATCGCCTTGGAAGTCCGGGATGAGGATCTCGATCACCGCCCCCGGCAGTCGGCGCCGCACGGCCGAGGTGACTCGCGCGAAGTGTCCGGCCCCGCCGTCGGGCAGGTCGTCGCGGGTGACGGATGTAATCACGACGTGCCGCAGGCCGAGCGCGGCGGCTGCCTCGGCGACGGCGTCAGCCTCGGCGTCTTTGACGGGCGAAGGCTCGCCGTCGGGCACGGCGCAGAACCGGCAGCGGCGGGTGCAGCGGTCGCCGAGGATCATGAACGCGGCCGTCTTCCGCGCGAAGCACTCGGCCTGGTTTGGGCACCGGGCACTGGAGCAGACCGTGCTTAGCTCCAGCCGGCTCAGCACCCGGCGGACCTCTGCCGCATCCGCCCCGGCCGGGATCGCCTTGCGAAGCCACCGCGGCAGACGCGTTGCCGATTGCGGATTGCGGATTGCGGATTGCGGATTGCCTCCTGGCGGATCTTTGACGTTCGCCGAACCATCACCTGTGATTGGCGGTTTTGACTCCTCTGGCTCGGAGGGACAGGGGGTGCATGAGGAACAAGCTTTGCCCCCAGGACCTTCCATGCCGGCAAGGGGTTCGGCGAGTGCCAAACGCTTGCCCTGCGGCAATCCGCAATCCGCAATCCACAATCCGCAATCTTCTCGAATCCGGTCGAAGCCCAGCGATTCAGCCAGAGTTTCGATCAACAGAGGTTTGACTTCTTCCAGCCCCACATCCCGCCGCAGCAGGCGGGAAATGCTGGTGACCGACGCGTTGGCGATGCCGCAGGGGATGATCGCGTTGAATCCGCCGAGGTCGGCCGAGACGTTCAGCGACAGGCCGTGGTACGTCACCCACCTGCTGACGGCGACGCCGATGGCGGCGACCTTCTCCATGCCGGCCCACACGCCGACAAGCCCGTCGCGCCTCTGGGCGGCGATGCCCAGGGCCGCCAGCGCGTTGATGACGGCCTGCTCGAGCCGCTGGACGTACGCGCGAAGCGTCAGGCCTCGCGTGTCGAGCCGGAGGATCGGGTAGGCGACGAGTTGTCCGGGTCCGTGCCAGGTTACATCGCCGCCGCGACTGACCTTGACGATCTCGACTCCCGCGGCCGCGAGGTGCTCCGAATCGGCCAGGACGTGCCGCATCTCGGCCCGCCGGCCCAGCGTGATGACAGGCGGGTCGTGCTCGACGAGCAGGACGTACGACGGTTCACCGTCGGCCTGGACGCGGGCGACGAGGCGCTGCTGGAGCTCGAGCGTGGGCGTGTAGCCCGCCCGCCCGAGGTCGGCATGAACGAGTTCGGCCATGGCCTCAGCAGCGCTTCCTGATCGACTGCGACACCCAGCCTTCCGCCGCGAGCATGGCGCCTTCCTGGAAGGTCGGGTGGGCGTGGATGGTGTGGTAGAGCTGTGCCATCGTCAGTCCGTGGCGCATGGCGAGGGCGACTTCCTGGATCATGTCGATGGCGTGCGGGCCGATCCACAGGGCGCCGTATATCCGCCCGCTTTCGGCACCTGCCTGTCCGGTAGGCAGGTCGGCGACGATCTTGACCTGCCCGTGAGTTTCCCCGCTCGCCAGCGCCATGCCGGCGTGGGCGTAACTGTGGCGGAACACGCGGGCCGAGGCGTGCTTCTGCTTGGCCTCGGCGAGCGTAAGGCCCACCGACGCGGCTTCGGGGTGCGTGTATGCGCCGACGGGGACCACCGTGCGGTCGTCGGCGAGGTCGATGCCCATGACGTTCTCGGCCGCAACAACGCCCATGCGGTCGGCCAGGTGCGCGTACTGCCGTCGCTCGGCCACGTCGCCGACTGCGTAGACGCCCTCGACGTTTGTCCGGCAGCGGTCATCGACGGGGATGATCCCGCCGGCGACGCGGACGCCGACTTGCTCCAAGCCGATGTTCTCGACGTTGGGCTTGCGTCCCACGGCGACGAGTGCGGCCGCGGCGCGAACAGCCGTGCCATCGTCAAGCTTGGCGACGACCTGCCTGCCGGACAGGCAGGCGCCGTCGCCGGCGTCGGACATTTCCAGCACCTTTCGGCCGGTGAGGATCGCCGCGCCTCGCTCGGTCAGCGACGCGGTCGCGGCCTGCCCGGCCTCTTCGTCCATGCCCGGCAGCAGGCCGGGGAGCATCTCGATGACGGTCGTGGGTATGCCAAGCTCGCAGTAGACGGTAGCCATCTCGCAGCCGATCACTCCGCCGCCCATCACGATGACGCTGGCCGGCAGGTCCGAGGCGGTGACGGCCTCGTCGGTGGTCATCAGGCGCGGACTGTCCCACGGCAGAAAGCCCGGCCGGGCGGCAGATGATCCGGTGGCGATGACAACGGCCCTGCCGGTAACGCGGCGCGGCCCATCGGGCGTATCGACGGCGACGGTGTGCGCGTCCACGAGTTGCCCTCGGCCGCGGATGAGGTCGATCTGCTTGCCGGCCTGGACCGCCGCCTCCGCTCGGCCGGCAAGCTCGGCCACGACGGCCCCGACGCGGCGCATGAAGGCGGGGCCATCAACCTTTGGCTCAACGGGCGCGATGCCGAACCTTCCGGCCTGGCGCATCCGCCAGGCCAGGTCACTCGCCGCGAGCATCGCCTTTGTGGGGATGCAGCCGACGTTGAGGCAGACCCCGCCGAGCCGCGACGCCTCGATGATGCACGCTCGCCCGCCGCGACGGGCGACTTGCCGCGCCGCCGCGCCGCCACCGGGCCCGCCGCCGAGGGTTACCAGGTCGTATTCGTACAAGCCGTCATCAGCCATCGTGGAATTCCATCGCCCCTTCGGGGCTTGGGGCCGTAGCACGGGCATCTTGCCCGTGAGTCGCAGGGCCATCTTGGCCCTGTTCCGGCGCCTGTTTCCACGGGCAAGATGCCCGTGGGACTCATGGGCAAGATGCCCATGCTACGCAAGATGCCCATGCTACTCATCCGCCCGGCAGTGCGGCCAGGTCCGGCTTGCGTGCCGCCAGGGTGTCGTCGAGCCGGCTGACCGGCGTGGTCGTCGGGCACTGCTGGAGCGACGCGGGGTCGGTCTCGGCCAGGTCCGCGATCTCGATCATCGCGTCGATGAAGGCGTCGAGGGTTTCCTTGGATTCCGTCTCGGTCGGCTCGATCATCATCGCTTCCGGCACGGTCAGCGGGAAGTAGACCGTCGGCGGGTGGAAGCCGCGGTCGATCAGCGCCTTGGCGACGGTCAGCGCCCGCACGCCGCGGGCGGCCTGGCGGGAGGCGGAGAAAACGCATTCGTGCATGCAGATGCGATCATAGGGCAGGTGATAGCGGCCCTTGAGTTTGGCGCGGATGTAGTTGGCGTTGAGCACGGCGTTGCCGGACACCCGCCGCAGCCCCTCGCGGCCCAGGAGCAGGATGTACGCGTACGCCCGCAGGATGATGCCGAAGTTGCCATAGAACGGCGCGATGTAGCCGATGGAGCGGGGGCGGTCGTAGTCGAGGTAGTAGGAGCCGTCGGGCCTCTCGCGGATGATGGAAGTCGGCAGCAGCTCGACGAGCTTTTCGACGACGCCGACCGGCCCGGCCCCAGGCCCGCCGCCGCCGTGGGGGGTGGCGAACGTCTTGTGCAGGTTCACGTGCATGATGTCGAAGCCGACGTCCCCCGGCCTGCACCGGCCCAGAAGGGCGTTGAGGTTCGCCCCGTCGCAGTACATCAGCCCGTCGACGCCGTGGATGAGGTCCGCGATCTGGCGCACCTTGGGGTCGAAAAGCCCCAGCGTGTTGGGGCAGGTGAGCATCAGGCCGGCAACCTTGTCGTCCAGGGCCTTCTTGAGCTCCCCGATGTCCGTCAGGCCGTTGGCGTCGGATGGAATGGTCCGGACCCCGTATCCTGCGATCGCGGCGCTGGCGGGGTTCGTGCCGTGGCCGCTGTCGGGGATGAGGATGGTGGTCTTCCTGTTGCCGCGCTGCCGGTGGTAGGCGGCGATGATCATCACGCCGGTCAACTCGCCGTGCGCCCCGGCCAGCGGCTGCATCGTGAAGGCCGACATGCCGCATATCTCCGCCAGCAGGCGGTCCATCTCGTAGAGCACCGCAAGGGCGCCCTGGACCATCATTTCCCCGCCGGGAAGCTGCGGAACCAGCGGGTGGAGGTACGCGAAGCCGGGCAAGTGCGCGACGCGTTCGGTTGCCTTGGGGTTGTACTTCATCGTACACGAGCCGAGCGGGTAGAAGCCCGTGTCCACGCCGAAGTTCTTGCGGCTAAGCGCGGTGAAGTGGCGGATCACATCCAGTTCGCTGAGTTCCGGCAGCTCGGGCGGCTCTTTGCGCAGCAGTTGGGCCTTGATCGGCATGGGCGTATCGACGCCCGACTGGACCACCCGCACCGCCCGTCGCCCGTGTACGGATTTGTCGAAGATCGTCTTCACAGGATCACCTCCAGGGCGTGTGCGAGGAAGTCGATGTCTTGCCTCGTCCGCTTTTCCGTGACCGCCACCAGCAGGCAGTTGTTCATTTCCGGCCAGTAGCGTCCCATCGGGAACCCGGCGGCGATGCCGCGAGTGAAGAGGCTTCGGATGACCTTGTCGGCCGCAACCGGCAGGCTGACGACGAACTCGTTGAAGTACCACCGTTTTGGGAACCGCATGGTGACGCCGGGCACGCCCAGCAGCCGCTGGCGCGCGTAGTCGCCGCGGTCGGCGCAGACCTGCGCGACCTCGCGCAGGCCTTGCTTGCCCATGAGGCTCATGTAGACCAGGGCAGTCAGGGCGCAGAGGCCCTCGTTGGTGCAGATGTTGCTGGTGGCCTTCTCGCGCCGGATGTGCTGCTCGCGGGCCTGGAGCGTCAGCACGAAGCCCTCGCGCCCGAGGGCGTCGAGCGTCCTGCCGGCGATTCGGCCTGGCATCTTGCGCACGTGCTCCATTCGCGCAGCCATGAAGCCGAGGTAAGGCCCGCCGAATGAAACGGGCATTCCGAGGCTCTGGCCCTCGCCGACGACGATGTCGGCGCCCATCTGTCCGGGCGGCTTGAGCAGGGCCATTGCGATGGGGTAGCCCGAGACGATCAGCAGCCCGCCGCGGGCGTGGACCATCTCGGCCAGGTCCGAAACATCGTCGATGCAGCCAAAAAAGTTCGGCGTCTGGACGATGACCGCGGCTGTGTCGTCGCTGAGGCGCCGCGCGATCGCCTCACGGTCGGGCAGGCCCTCCCGGCTGGCGGTCTCGACCAGGTCGATCCCCAGGTTGCTCGTGTACGAGCGGACCATCTTGCGGTAGATCGGGTTGACCGAGTCGTCGACTATCACGTGCCGGCGGCGGGTGACCCGAAGCGCCATCATGATCGCCTCGTACACCGCCGTGCCGCCGTCGTAGAGCGAGGCGTTGGCGACTTCCATGTCCGTCAGGCGGCAGATGGCCGACTGGAACTCGTAAATCGCCTGGAGCGTGCCCTGGGAGATTTCCGGCTGGTAGGGCGTGTACGCGGTGTAGAACTCGCTTCGGGAGATTATCGCCTCGAGAGCGGCCGGGATGAAATGGTCGTAGAACCCGCCGCCGAGGAAGCTTGTCTGCCCGGTGAGGTTCTTGTCGGCCAGGGCACTGATGCGGCGGCAGACCTCCTGCTCGGTCATGCCGGGCTGGATGTCAAGCTCGCCGCAGAGCAGCTCCGGCGGGATGTCGGCGAACAGGTCGTCGATGCTCCCGGCGCCGATGGCCTCGAGCATCTGACTCTGCTGGGCGGGCGTGTTTGCGATGAAAGGCATCAGTTTTCCCCTTCGCCCAGCAGCTTCTCGTAGGCGGCGGGCTTGAGCAGCGCCTCGGCCTCGGCCGGATCGGAAAGCTCGACCTTGTAGAACCAGCCCTTGGAGTAGCAGTCGGAGTTCACCAGGCCGGGGTCGTCCTCAAGGGCGCCGTTGACCTCGACAACTTTGCCGCCGACGGGCGAGTATATGCTCGCGGCCGCCTTGGACGACTCGATCGCGCAGGCCTCATCGCCCCGCGACAGTTGCCGCCCGATCTGGGGCAGTTCGACAAACGTCAGGTCGCCCAGGGCGTGCTGGGCGTGGTCGGTTATGCCGACCGTGCCGGTCTTGCCCTCGATGCGGACCCACTCGTGCTCCTCGGTGTAGGCCAGGTTGTTCGGTACCATCTATACTCCTTTTTTGCGTCACACGCTCGCTCGGCACGTGCCGTGCGTGTACAGTGGTTTTTCGCAGACCACCACCGGCAGCTCAATCCGATCTGTATCAACGACAAGCTCTTGGCCCAGCCGGCAGAAAGCCATGTCAACATACCCCATTCCCACCGAGACTTTCAAGCTCGGCGAAAAGGCCGCGCTGGTGACCCTGCCGACGGCTCGGTCGGCACAGAAAATCGGGTTCTCGGGATTGGCCCTGCGGCGCGAATCGCTGCGGAAGGCGATGAGCTTCTGTTTTGTCCCGGCCGCGAACTGCTCGCGGAGAGCCTCGGCCCCTATGAACTCCCGCTGCGGTTTGACGAAGCCGCCGAGGTCAGCCTCGATGGGCGTTCGCAACGGGCTTAGCTCGTGGCCGTAGAGCGGGTAGCACATTTCCAGCCGCAGCGAGTCCCGCGCGCCCAGGCCGGCAGGGCGGACTATGGCCGATGCCATCAGGCGGTCGAACATGCGGACCAGGTCGTCGGCCGGGGCCATGATCTCGTAGCCGAGCTCGCCCGTGTAGCCGGTCCGGCTGAGGACCAGCCGCCGCCCGCGGCAGGCAGCCTCGGTAACGCCGAAGTAGCCGAGCTTATGAAGGTCGATGTCCACCAGGGGTCCGAGCACCTCAGCCGAGCGGGGACCCTGGAGGTCCAGCTTGCCCCAGCCGGCGCCGGAGCGGTTGACCAGCTCTACCCCGGCGGCACCCGACATGTGGGACTGAATCCACTCGAGGTCGCCATCGAGCGTGCCGGCGTTGACGACCAGCAGGTACTGCTGCCCGCCAAGGCGCATGAGGATGGTGTCGTCGAGCACGCCGCCGATTTCGTTCAGCAGGAAGCCGTACTTGCACCGCCCGACCTTAAGGGCGGCGGGGTCCTGCGTGCAGAGCTTGCCGAGTTGCTCACCCGCGCCCGGGCCGGTGAAGTAGAACTGGCCCATGTGGCTGGTGTCGAACACGACGGCCGAGACGCGGCAGTACACGTGCTCGCCGAGGATGCTCTCGTACTGCACCGGCAGAAGCCAGCCGGCGAAATCGACCATCCTGCCGCCGAGCCTCTCGTGCCGGTCATACAAAGCCGTCTTGCGGGGCATCCGTCACTCCCATCAGGGAAATCCGAAACTCGAAATCCGAAACAAATCCAAAGCACAAATCACGAAATCCAAAACCATCCTGTAAGGGTTCTTTCTCCTTATTCCCGGCACACACATCATCAAGGCAATCCGAATCAGGTAGCAACCTCGAAAGGCTCAAAGGCAATAGACCGGTCATTGCCCTTGTGAAGCGTTTCGAATTTATTGCTTTGAATTTGTTTCGGATTTCGGGTTTCGAGATTCGGATTTATCAGTTCGGTTGATTGTAGCAGCCCGCTCGGCTCCTTTCCGCTCATCATCCCCGGCACGCTTGGCGGACCTTTGCGAAGGCGTTCATTGCCAGGTCCAGGTCGGCCGCGGTGTGGGCGGCGGAGATCTGCACGCGTATGCGCGCCTTGCCCTTGGGCACCACCGGATAGCTGAAGCCGATGACGTACACGCCTTCGGCGAGCATCATGTCGGCCATCTTCGTCGCCAGGACCGCGTCGCCGAGCATTATCGGGACGATCGGGTGGCTGCCCTTTGCGATGTCGAAGCCTCGCTCCGCCATGCCGGCGCGGAAGTATTTGGTGTTGGCTTCCAGCTTGTCGCGAAGGGCCGTGGACCGCGAGAGCATGTCCAGCACGGCCAGCGACGCACCCGCGATAACCGGGCAGAGCGTGTTGGAGAACAGGTAGGGCCTGCTCCGCTGGCGGAGCAGTTCGATTACTTCCTTCCGCCCTGTGGTAAAGCCGCCGCTGGCGCCGCCCAAGGCCTTGCCCAGCGTGCTGGTGACTATGTCGATGCGGTCGGCGACGCCGTGGTATTCCGGCGTGCCGCGCCCGGTTGGGCCGAAGAAACCCGTCGCGTGGGAGTCATCGACCATTACGGCCGCGTCGTATCTCTCGGCCAGGTCGCAGATTCCCGGCAGGTTGGCGACGGTGCCGTCCATGGAGAACACGCCGTCGGTGGCGATCATTCTCATTTGCGCGCCGGAGGCCTGCTTGAGCTGGGCCTCGAGGTCGCCCATGTCGCAGTTGCGATAGCGGAATCGCTGCGCCTTGCACAGGCGGACGCCGTCGATGATGCTGGCGTGGTTGAACTCGTCGCTGATGATTGCGTCCTCGGGGCCCAGGAGTGTCTCGAAAAGCCCGCCGTTGGCGTCAAAGCACGAGCCGTAGAGGATGGTGTCCTCAGTACACATGAACTCGCTGATGCGGGCCTCGAGGGTCTTGTGGAGCGTCTGCGTGCCGCAGATGAATCGCACGCTGCTCAGGCCGTAGCCCCACTCATCGAGGCTCGCCCTTGCCGCCGCCAGGATGCGCGGATCGCTGGCCAGGCCGAGGTAATTGTTGGCGCAAAAGTTCAGCACCTCCGGCCTGTCGGGCAGGCCGATGCGCACCCTCTGTGGCGTGGTGATCTGCCGTTCGCGCTTGTAAAGACCCGACGCGCGGATTTCGTCCAGCGTCGCGGCCAGGTGCTTTTTCATAGTGTGAAACATGGCGGCATCCTATTTCTCGGCCCAGGTCAGCACGACCTTGCCGGACTGGCCTGACCGCATGACCTGGAAGGCCTCTTCGAACGCGGTGTAATTGTAGCGGTGCGTGATGACCGGGGTGATGTCCAGCCCGCACTGGATCATCATGGTCATCTTGTACCACGTCTCGTACATTTCCCGGCCATAGATGCCCTTGATGGTCAGGCCGTTGAAGATTACCAGGTCCCAGTCGATCTCGGTCCGCGGCAGGATGCCCAGCAGGGCTACCTTTCCGCCGTGGGCCATGTTGGCCAGCATCGAGCGGAATGCCTCGGGGCTGCCGGACATTTCCATGCCCACGTCGAAGCCTTCCTTCATGCCCAGTCGGGCCTGGAGGTCGGCGTCGAGCTTTTCCCTGCTGACGTCGACGGCCAGTGTGGCGCCCATCTTGCGGGCAAGCTCGAGGCGGTAGGGATTGACGTCGGTCACGACGACGTGCCGTGCCCTGCAATGCCTGGCGATGGCCCCGGCCAGGATGCCGATTGGGCCCGCGCCGGTGATCAGCACATCCTCGCCGAGCAGGTCGAAGCTAAGGGCGGTGTGGGCGGCGTTGCCAAGCGGGTCGAAGCAGCTGATGACCTCCAGCGGGATATTCGGGTCTGCCGCCCAGACGTTTGTGACCGGGATTGAGAGATACTCGGCGAATGCGCCGGGGCGGTTCACGCCGATGCTGCTGGTCTTGGGGCACAGGTGCCGCCGACCGGCCAGGCAGTTGCGGCACCGCCCGCAGACGACGTGGCCCTCGCCGCTGACCAGGTCGCCCTTGGCGAAGTCGTGAACGTTCGAGCCGACGGCCTCGATTACGCCGGCGAACTCGTGGCCGACGTGCATGCCGACGGGGATGGTCTTCTGAGCCCACTTGTCCCAGTTCCAGATATGCACATCCGTGCCGCAGATGCTGGTCTTGAGAATCTTCACCAGCACGTCGTTAATGCCGATCTCCGGAACCGGCACTTCCGCAAGCCAAAGTCCCTCTGTGGGCCTGGCTTTTACCAGCGCTTTCATCATCTTGCCCATTATCGTACGGTCCTTGTTTCCCGCGCCCGGCGGCGCCGGGCACACGGCCCGGGCGCGACGGACGCGAAGACTAATCCATTTCTGTCGGAGAGGGCATGATAATGCGATTGCTGCCCGTTCAACAATGACAATCTTCCGGACTGGACAGCGGAACTGGACAGCGGACAAACTGGACAGCGGAACTTGACAGCCCTGCCGCACGCGGCGATAATGCTTTTGTCGATGCCATGAATCGAGATAGCGGCAAAAGCCAAGCCGCCGCCTCCGGCGCGGGCATCGCCGGATCATGCGGGCGTAATTCAGTGGTAGAATGCCGGCTTCCCAAGCTGGACGTCGATGGTTCGGATCAGATCGCCCGCGGTACCCCGGGCAAAGTCGAGGGGTTGCCTTGGGCTTGTCGAAAGGTTAAGCTTCGTGAGACTGAGCGACCTCAATATAGACGCCGACCGTCTTGCCGTTATCTGCCGGCGGTATCACGTCGCCAGACTGGAGGCCTTCGGCAGCTTCGTATCGGGGGAAGCCCAGGAGCAGAGCGACTTGGACATCCTAGTCACTTTCGAGCCTGGCCAATCCATAGGCCTGGAGTTCGTCGCACTTCAGCAGGAGTTCGAGACCCTGTTCTCCCGCCGCGTCGATTTGCTCACCAGGCAGTCCGTGGAACGTTCTCCAAACAAATACTTCCGCCGGTTCGCGCTTCATCGCACCGAGGTGCTCTATGAGCACGCGGCGTGAACATCTGAGGCGAGACCTCGTCAAGTGCGAGGACATGCGCCTGCATGCGGAGCGGGCGCGCAGATTTCTCGCCGCCAGAAGCCTTGAAGAATTCCTGGCCGACGACTTGGTGCAGTCAGCCGTCGTGCGGTGCGTGGAAGTCATCGGAGAGGCAGCAAGGCTTGTGTCGGAAGACACACGCCTGCTCGCCCCGGGCATCACATGGCCGCTTATCGTCGGGATGAGACATGTCCTGGCTCATGAGTACGGCGTGGTGAACCTTGAGAAAGTCTACGATGTGACAACCCGCCACCTGCAATCGCTTGTCATCGACTTGATTCCATTGATCGCATCGCTCGAAACCCAAGTGGGCTGGTTGGATGAAGGGTAATTACCACTTTCGGCCTTTTATCCGGGGCCAGTTTTATCTCGGAAACCAGGGACAGTCACCAATGGCCCGTAGATAAGGCTATGATCGAAGTCCGAAGGGCTTTAACAGTCTGGTGATCCGTCAGCAATGATTCGATGGGTCGGGGTGCCATGCTTCCGTCTTAGGAAGCATGTGTCCGCGGAACATGCTTCCTAAGACGGAAGCATGGCACCCATCAATTCATACTTGACGGCACACTAGCCCAGGGCAGAGCGAAGCGCCGCCCCGGGTTGCAGACTCATATTACAATCCAAGCCCTGAAAGGGCGTAATAGCCGTTGTTGCAAGAGCTTGTTCCGCCCTTTCAGGGCTCATTTCAACAATGTCCGCCACCCAGGGCGGCGCTTCGCTCTGCCCTGGGCTTGGCCGTCCGCCACCCGCCTTACGGCGGGAGCCGGCGGCTTTGAGCCTTTCAGGCTCCGGAAAAGACAACCCAAAGGCTTATCTACGGGCCATTGGGGACAGTCACCCATTTCAGAGGCGAACAATGGATGACTGTCCCGCGTTTCGTCCCAAGCGTCCGGCCGCGGGCTACAACTCGAAGGTCGTTCTGTCGGAGGTGGTGAGGAACTCCGACGAGTCCTGGCCGACCAGGACCATGTCCTCGACGCGCAGGTAATACTGGCCGGAGTGCCACAGCTTCGGTTCCAGGGCCAAGACCATACCGGCTTGGAGAGGCAACTCGCAGCTCGGCTTGATCCACGGCTCCTCGTGTACGCCGCGGCCAATGGAATGGCCCAGGACCTTGTCTTTCAGGCGGGCGCGGAGGTAGTCGCCGTAGCCGAGGCTGTCCAGCGTCCGCTCGACGGCGGGGTACAGGTCGCAGACCCTCATGGCCCCGGCCCGCATCGCCGCCGCGGTGTCCACCACGGCCTGCTGGAGGGCCTTGTACGCGCCGCGGATGTGGTCCGGCGCGGCACCGAAGTACAGGCTCCGTCCGAAGTCCGAGCAGTAGCCGTCCATCACGAAGCCGATGTCGAAGGCGATGGACGTGCCGGGCGCCAGGCCCTGCTGGCGCGGATATGTGAAGGCCTCCGCAGAGGGCTCGGAACCGGTCTTCGTGAAGATTACGGCCGGGGGGAACGAAACATCCTGTGCCCCGCGCCGCAGGGCCTCCATGCGGATTTCGGCTTCGAGGTCCGGCTGGGTGACGCCTTTGCGGATGGAGGGTATGATGGCGCTGAAAACCTCATCAGTCAGCCTCGCGACGCGCCGGAGGCACTGAATTTCGTCCTTCGCCTTTATCGGTTGTAATGTGTCCATGAGTCCCTTTGTCAGTTCGAAAAGCGAAGCCTTTGGAGATGCGGCGTCAAGCCCCGCGTAGCACTCTGAGCCTCGGCGAAAGAGGGGCGTCCCGGCGAGCCGGGATTGCTTGCCGGCCCCTGTGCTCAACGGGCACGCAACTTCCGCGAAATCCATCCGTGCCCGATGCGTTTTGTCGTGTTCGTAAGGTTCTTCCGCTTCCGAGCAAAAGCGGCGTGGGCGCCCCGACTGCGTCGGGGCTTGACGCCGCACTCCAAAGGCTATCGCTCCATCGATGTCTCCTGGGGTTCCGGCACGCAAGGCCGCGCCTCGTACCCTTCTGTTTCTTCTCTTCCATAAGACCTAAGAGCTAGGACCTATGACCTTCTTATTCCTCTGTCCCCCCTTCTTACTATCTACTAACTACTTCTTCCTTCCCCTTCCCCCGCCCTCAGAGATTCTCCAGAATATGTCCCATCTTGTCTTTCTTGGTCTGGAGGTAGTGACGGTTGGATTCGCTGGCGGCGATTTCTATGGGGACTCGCTCGACGATCTTCAGGCCGAAGCCCTCGATGCCGTAGATCTTTCGTGGGTTGTTGGTCATGATCCGCAGCTTGGTCAGGCCGAGGTCGCGGAGGATCTGGTTGCCGATGCCGTAGTCGCGTTTGTCGGCCTCGAAGCCCAGGCTGAGGTTGGCCTCGACGGTGTCCATTCCCTGCTCGACCTGGAGTTTGTATGCCCGCAGCTTGTTGATCAGGCCGATGCCGCGGCCTTCCTGGCGGACGTAGACGACCGCGCCCTTGCCGGCTTCGACGACGCGCTGAAGGGCCGTGCGAAGCTGCGGGCCGCAGTCGCAGCGAAGCGAACCCAGCACGTCGCCGGTGAGGCATTCGCTATGCACGCGGACCAGCACGGGTTCCTCGTGGAGGACAGGCAGGCCGTCGGAGTCGAGCAGGCCGACGCCGCCGTGGCACAGCGCCAGGTGCGGCTCGATATCCACCACCGAACTGTAGGCGATCAGGCGGAAGCGCCCGGCCTCGAGGTCGATGTCCACCTCCACCGCCCGCTGGATAAGCTTTTCGCTGCGGAGCCGGTGGCGGATCACGTCGGCCACCGAGAACATCTTGAGCTTATGAGCCCGGCAGAACTTCACCAGGTCGTCGCGCCGCGCCATCGTGCCGTCGTCGTTCATGATCTCGCAGATCACCGCCACCGGCTGGAGCTTGGCGATGCGGCAGAGGTCCACCGCGCCCTCGGTCTGCCCGGCGCGGACCAGAGCCCCGCCGGGCCGCGCTCGCAGCGGCGAGATGTGCCCAGGGCGGACCAGGTCCGCCGCCTTGGCGGCAGGGTCGGCCAGGATGCGGATCGTCCTGGCCCTGTCGGCGGCGGAAATGCCCGTGGTGACGCCCGTGGCGGCGTCAACGGTTACGGTAAAGGCCGTGCCGTGCAGGGCGGTGTTCTCCGAGGCCTGCGGATGAAGGGCCAGAGCGTCGGCGCGGTCGCCGGCCATGGGCACGCAGATGAGTCCGCGCCCGAAGCGGGCCATGAAGTTGACCATCGCCGGGGTGACCATCTCGGCCGCACAGGCCAGGTCGCCCTCGTTCTCGCGCGACTCATCGTCGACCAGGACGATCATTTTCCCGGCCTTGTAGTCTTCCAGCACTTCCTCAATCGTGTTGAACACGGTTACCCGCTTTCCCTGGAGAAAAAGGGGTCAGACCGCTTTTTCTTCCGCCCCCTTTTTCTTTTCCCGCTTATCCGCGGGCGCCGCCTGACTTCCTGGTGTCCAGGAAGAACATCCAGGCGCCCATGATGAGGATCGCGCCTATCGGCAGGGAGGCAATTATGAAGAACTTGCCGTACGTCCGCATGGGGCTTCCCTCGGCCGCCATTGCGTCGATATCCGAGCTGTCGCCGGCAAGTATTATCATCGTGATCATGCTCAGGAGGATCAGCACCCCGCCGACGACCAGCAGCAGCGGGATCATCGTCTGCTTGAAGGCGTGCCCGTGCATGCGGCGCGTGTTAGCCCGCAATTTTGCAGATCGCCGGGGCGCCGAAAATACCGGCGCATATGTGACCACGAAGCCGCCCTTTGGCGGCGAGCCGTCCGAGCCGTTGGCCGCCTCGACGTTGGCGCAGCCGCCGGTCATGGCCCGCAGGCTGCTTAGCTCGGGGTTGACCGCCTCGGACACCTGGGCCATCATCCGCATGAAGTCCTGGGCGCCCTGGGCTTGGGGCTCATCGTCGGGGATCAACTCGGGCTCGGGCTCGACCGCGGCCTGGGCCTCCAGGCGGCTAAAGGGATCCTGCCCGGCCTGGGATACGGCAGATTCCGTGGCCTCGCTTCTTTCCCTGGCCTCCAGGGCCTCCAGGGCCGCCAAGGCGTCAGTCTTGCGTTTGTCCGTGTCGTCTATATTCATGAAGACCTTCCAACATGACTGGATACAATATACACGGTCGTGTCTGGTTTTTGCTAGAACCTATCGTCGAAAACCGTTGGCAGAGTTAGCAGTGTCCGAGGTGAACCATGACCGTTCGAACGCCCGTGCGAGCCGGAATGTTCTACGAGTCCAGCCCGGCATCGTGCCGCCGCCACGCCGAAGAACTCCTGAAAGAGGCCCATGTTCCCGATCAACTCCCGCCGCGGCTCTACGGCGGGGTGGTCCCGCATGCAGGGTGGGTCTATTCCGGGCCGCTGGCGGCCCTCACGCTTAAGGCGCTTGTCGCGGCCGGGGCTCGCAAGACCATCGTGCTGTTTGGCGCCGACCACACCGGGGCCGTGCGCATGGGAGAGGTCTACGCCGGCGGCGCCTGGCGGACGCCGCTGGGCGAGGCGCGTATCGACGAAGACCTGGCTCAGGCTGTGCTGGCCTTGGGACGCTCATGCTGCCGGGAAAACCCCGACGCCCACGCCAACGAGCACTCCATCGAAGTGCAAGTACCGTTAATACAGGTTCTTGCGCCCGATGCGATGATTCTTCCAATCGCCGTACCGCCCTCGCCGCTGGCTATCGAGGTCGGCCGGGCCGTGGCGCAGGCCGTCCAGGACCAGGTCGACCAGGTTGCCATCGTCGCCTCGACGGATCTTTCGCACCACGGCGGGCACTTCCCAGCCCCCGGCGGACGCGGCCAGGTCGGCGAGCAGTGGACCCGTCGCAACGACCGCCGGATAATCGACCTCGCCGAGGCCATGGATGCAAACTCCGTACTTCCAGAAACTTACAAGCACATGAACGCATGTGGGGCAGGCGCCCTGACCGCCGCTATCACGGCATGCCAAGTGCTGGGGGCCCAAAAGGGAATCTGCCTGGAGTACACCAACAGCTACGTCATTACCCACCAGCGGCATCCCCGCGAGCTTGACGACACCACCGTAGGTTACGCCTCGATCATCTTTGCTTAGGAGGCCCCTTGCCCGGCGAGCCGGGTGGGTGTATACTCCTGTAACGCCGGTGGGGCCTCGTGAGACGGTGGTCTCGGACCTGGCGGCGGCAAGGAGCGATACAAATGAACACATACCAGGGCAAGCTGATCGTGCCTCAAGGGGCGAAGTTCGCCATCGTCGTCGGGCGGTTCAACGAGTTCGTCACCAGCAAACTGCTGGGCGGGGCGCTGGATGCGCTCAACCGCCACCACGTCGATGAGGCCTGCGTGGACGTGTACTGGTCGCCGGGCAGCTTCGAGATACCGCTTATTGCCCAGAAGCTCGCCGGCAGCGGGCGGTACTCGGCCGTGATATGCCTCGGCGCCATCATTCGCGGCGGGACGGACCATTACCGGTACATCGCGTCGGAGGTGGCCAAGGGCGTGGCGATGGCGTCGATGAGCACCGGCGTGCCGTGCATCTTCGGCGTGCTGACGTGCGACACGGTCGAGCAGGCCGTCGACCGCGCCGGCGCCAAGAGCGGCAACAAGGGCGCCGACGCCGCCCTCTCGGCCATCGAGATGGTCAACCTGCTGAGCCAGGTGCCCGGCAACTCTCCGGCCAAGCCTGTGGCCAGGCCTTCCGTCAAGTCTTCCGTCAAAAAAGACTGAGATCGGGCAAATACTTGAGCAGCCGCCATAGGGCAAGACGCCTTGCGCTCCAGGGCCTGTGCTGCCTCGACGCCCAAGGCGCCAAGGCATCCGAACTGGTCCACGAGTTCATCAATGACAGCGCCGAGGACGGCCAGACCATCCAGGCCGCCCACGAACTGACCCGCGACGCCTTCGCCGACTGGCCGGCCTGCGACCAGTTCCTGGTGCGCCACGCCAGGCACTGGGACCTCGGCCGCCTGGCGATGGTTGACCGCAACATCCTCCGCCTGGCCGCGTACGAACTCCGCTCGGGCCGCGCGCCGCAAAAGGTCGTCATCACCGAAGCCATCCGCCTGGCCCGGGAATTCTCCACGGCCGAGAGCCCGAGATTCATCAATGGCATCCTGGACGCCGTCGCAAAAGAGATCAGCAGGGATGCGGAAATCAGCAGGGTTGCGGGGGATACGGATTCAGGCGGAAAAGGCGAAACAAAAGCAGAAGAAACAGACGGGCAATGATGAACGCGGTCAAAACAAGAGACTCATGTTTCTTCGTGAGGCCCGAATGGGCGGATATAAACATCGGCGCCGGCAACTACGTTTCTTTTCAACCTCTGCGCCTCTGGGTCTCTGGGATGGAACTCTTTGGTTGCGGCCGAAGGTGGCGCCGCGTACTCCGCGATGAGTCTTTATTCCGCGATTTCGTCGGTTGCGATCTGCCCGTCAGCCTCGGCTGGCACGCGGCCAAGCACGCGGCAGATCATATCCACGTTTCGGCGCGTCGAACCCATCTGGCCGCGAACGTAGTCCTGGGCCTCGGCGGCGGCCTTGGCGGCAGCGGGGGGGTCCATCAGCCAGGCCGCGAACTGCCGCGCCAGCGCCTCGGCGTCGGCCACGCGCGAGCAGCCGTGTGCGGCCAATTGCTCGGCCTGCGGGAAGTTGAACGTATGAGGCCCGAACGCCGTCGGCTTGCCCAAAGCGGCGGACTCTATCATGTCCGAGCCGCCCATGGGCACCAGCGACCGCCCGACGAACACCGCCGCCGCCAGGGCGTAGAACTTCCGCAGCTCGCCCATCGTGTCGCCCAGCAGCACGTCCGGCCTGCCGGCGGGCGCGGCGGCGCCGTCACCATGCTCGCTGCGCCGCGCGAGTGAAAGGCCGCGCGAGGCGATCAGCCGGGCCACCTCGCCGAACCGCTCCGGTTTTCGCGGCACGATCGCCAGCCGGGCCGCGGGGCAGCTCGTCCGCACGGCGGCCAGCACGTCCAGGCAAACAGCCTCCTCGCCGTCGCCCGTCCCTCCGGCGACCAGCAGCCCCTCGCCCGACTCGATGCCCATCGCCAAGGCCAGGGCCTCCTGCCCGGGCACGTGCCGGCCGATCTGGGCGGTGTCAAACTTCATCATGCCGGTCGTGTGGAGCTTGCCCGGCCGCACGCCGAGGTCGCGGTACATCGCCGCGTAGCTCTCATCCTGCACGCCGATGGCGGTCAGGCGGTTAAAGAGCCCCCCGGCCAGCTTGCCCAGGCGTTTGTAGCGGGGGTAGCCTTTGGCGGCGCCCAGGCGGGCGTTGACGATGACGACGGGGATGTTCCGCCGGTTGCACGCGGCCAGGAAGTTCGGCCAGGCCTCACCCTCGATCAGCACGACCAGGGCGGGCTTCTGGCGGTCCAGTGCCCGCCCGACCGCCAGCGTGAAATCCAGCGGCCAGCGGAACACGACGTGGTCGCGCCCGAAGAGTTTCTTCGCCGCGGCCTTGCCGGTGTCGGTGGTCGTCGAGATCGCCACGCGGTAGTCCGGGAGCTGCGAGTGCAGCTCGGCCACGAGGGTCCGGGCGGCGTTGACCTCACCAAGGCTGACGCCGTGAATCCAGATGGAGGGCTGGAGGCCGTACGCCACCGGCGCAGCCCCGAGCCGCTGGCCGAGGTCGCCGCGATAGCGACCATGGCGGACCATGCGGTACAACCATATCGGGCTGGCCGCCGCCAGTCCGAGAGCGTAGATAACGTCCAGGATGATTCCCATCATCACAAGAGTATGCGAGCGCGCGGGCTTCGCCCGCAAATGATAAATGCCCGAATGCCAGAAATGCCAAATGCCGAATGCCGAATGCCATGAATGCCAAGAATGCCATGAATGCCAAGAATGCCGAATGACGAATGCCATGAATGCCATGAATGCCAAGAATGCCAAGAATGCCAGGAATGCCATGAATGCCATGAATGCCAAGAATGCCATGAATGCCAAGAATGCCAGGGGCGGCAGGCTTCCGGCTTCAGACTTGTTTGCACGCACGCCGAGCGGGCGAGCATAGGTCCCATAAGACCTATGGACCTATTCCCAGTGAAGGCATCCGGTTCCGGGTTCCGGGTTCCCAATACCCGGCCTGCCTGCCGGCAGGCAGGTTCCGCCGTTTGCTTTTCCCGGTTCCGCTTTTTCTCCTGCTCGCTGAAGCGAGCAGGCCAGCGGCCGGCTACTACTTGAATCCCTCCACGTGCCCGAGCGTGTATTTTTCGACGGCCTTGGCGAGGTCCACGTTGTTGATGTTGGCCAGGGTACACATCCAGGCCAGGACGTCGGCGAATTCCTCTTCCTTGTTGTCCTGGTCGCTTCCGGCAAGGGCGGTGGCCAGTTCGCCCACTTCCTCGATGAACCACATGAAGGTTCCGGGCGTGCCGCGCTGGCTGTCGCGGGGGAAGTACTTGTCGCGGATGAACTGTTGGAACTCGCGGAGGGTCATGTCGTTGGTCAAGAGGGCTTCTCCAGTTCCCCGATGGCGTCGTCGATGCGTTCCAGGACTTGCCCGGCGCGGCTTTGGGGGTCCAGGGCGAGGGCTTTTTCGGCATCCTCGCGGGCGCGGCGGAGCATGGGGGGGTCTTTTGCGGCCTGGCCGGCGAGGTAGCGTATCATGGCGGTCTTGGCCCAGGCGTCGGCGGATTTCGGCTCGAGGAGCGTCACTTTTTCGATGGCGGCTATGGCGTGGCCGAAGTCGCCGTTGGAGCGGTATATGGCGGCCATCGCCTCGTAGGCGTTGGGCTGGTATGGGTTGATGTGCGTAACTTCCGCGAAGTACGTCAGCGCCTCGTCATTCTGCCCGAGCGAGCGGTAGGTCTCGGCAATCTGTCGCGCGTACTTCGGGTCGGTCATCGTGTGGCGGTGGAGGTGGATGAGGTTGGGCAGGGCCTTTTCCGGCTGGCCTAGCTGGTTGTAGATGGCCGCGAGCTGTTTGTAGCTGTAGCTGTCCAGCGGCTGGCGCTGCTGGAGGAGCTCCAGGGCGGCGATTGCCGGCGCCCATTGCTTCTTGGCGATGTAGCATTGCGAGAGCACCTTTGGCGCGAAGCTGGTGGTGTGGTCGATCGTTTCGAGCTTGTTGGCGGCCTCGACGGCGTCGTCGTACTTCTTGCTGTCGGACAGGACGACGGCCAGGACTCCCAGCGCGCGGGCGGAGTTGGGGTCGAGCCGGAGCGCCTTTCGCGCGGTCTGCTCGGCTGCGCCCCTGTCGCCGCGGTAGAGCTGGGCCAGCGCGAGCGTCGCCTGGGCTGCCGGGTCCCGGGGCTTCTCCTGGGCGGCCTTGGAGGCCTTGGCCAGGTCAGGCGGGGGCTCGGGGTCGAAGCCCCACTTTTTGACCGTCTGGTGTGCCCACTTGTCGAATGCCTGATCGAAGTCCTTCTCCGGCACGCCGACTATCCGCTCGAAGACCTCGGCCTGGCTGAGCCCGTCGCGGAAGGCCTTGAGCATCTCGATGACCTTTTCGTAGCCTTTGGTCTCGATGATGTACTCCATCACCCACTCGCTCTGGGCGTACGCGAGCGTCCTGTCGCCCGCCTTCTTGGGCCTGATGAAGCCCCAGTCCAGTTCCTTCATCGGGAACAGCTTGCCGGTCCGCGTGGCCGTAACGAGCATCTGCACGAACGCGTAGTTTCGCTTGTCGGGCTGCTGGAAGACGGCGCAGGCCTCGGTGAACCAGTGCGGGATGCGGTTGTCGGTGGCCGAGAGTGTGACCGTGTGGGTGTACTCGTGCCGCAGCACCACGGCCCAGTTGTGCGTGCCGAACTGGCTTCGCTCGCTGTTGGGGGCCACCAGCGCTATCACCCGCCCGGTCGATGCGCCGACGGTGCCGATCCACCCGCGCCCGGTGATTCGCACCGAGAAGTCCTCGTGGTTGGGGAAGAACTCGACGATTGTCTTCTCGGCCGGGGCGTGGGCGTAGTCGGCCGTGATCTCCTTGTATATCTTCTCCATGTACTCGGCGACCTGGTCGGCCAGGATGGCGTCGAGCGTGCCGTCGACCTTGACGATGAAGTGGTCGGTCTGGCGGACCATGTAGTCCTTCATCTTGTTCAGCAGGTTCAGGAAGTTCACGGCATCGGCGCGGAAGTCGTCGATCTCGTGAGCCTTCTTGAGCGTCTCGAGGGCCTTGTCCTCGTCGCCGGTCTGGAGGAACATCCGCCCCAGGCCGGTAATAGGCTCGGCCTGCTCGGGGGCAAGGCTGATGGCCTGGCGGTAGTACTTCTCCGCCGGCACGAACTGCCTCCCGGCCGAGAGCCACTCGGCAATCGCCAGGGGCAGGCCGTAGTAGCCCGCGTTGACCTTGTTGGCGCGGTCGATGTAGGGCTGGGCCTTTTCGGCCTGGCGCAGGCGGATGTTCACCGCCGCCATCAGGCTAAGCGCGTCGAGGTGGTTGGGGTTTGCCTTGAGCACCTTCTCGACGATCGGCGCGACCTGGTCGAACTTGCGCCACTGCATCATGCAGTTGGCCTTGAGCAGCAGCGCATCAGCGTGGTTGGGCTGGATCGCCAGAGCCTTGTCGGCCTCGGCGATGCACTTCTCGAACTGCCAGTTTGCCAGCTCGATGGCGCCCAGGCCCGCGTAGGCGTCGGGAATCTGCGGGTTGAGCTTCAGGGCCAAATCGAATTCCTTCTTCGCCGGCTCCGGGCGGTGTTTGCTGAGCAGAAAGACCCCGGCGGCGACGTTGGCGGGCCAGTAGCCCTTGTCCGCCTTGAGGTACGCCTCCTGGAGGTAGTTGTGAAGGATGTTCGACGCCTGCTCGCTGGCCCGCTGGCCGGTGAGGATGGCGTAGCGGTCCATGATCCACCCAAGGGCAACCAGGCTTCGGGCGTCCTTGCGGTAGGCGTCGGTGTCCAGGCAGCGCGACATCGTCTTGTAGACTTCCTCGGCCTTGGCCTTTCGGCCTAGCGTTTCCAGGACCATGCCGTGGGCGAATATCGCCGGCGCCCAGGCGGGCTCGAGGTCGTTGGCAGCCGCGGCACGCTCGAGTGCCTGGTCGTATCTGCCGACTGACCAGAGTGCATCGGCCATGGCGACTTGCCAGTCGGCCCGTTTGGCGCCCTCGGCCTGGACCTTGCCGAGAGCTTCGAGGGCATCTTCGTCCTTTCCGGTCATGGCGAGCGTCCGGGCCAGCCCGATGGCGGCCGGGACACGCAGGGCGGCGCTGTCCAGCAATTTGCGGTATTCGGAAATGGCCGGGGCGTACTGGCCCCGCATGTACAACTCATCCGCTCGCTCGATCGTTCCGGGCGGGGCCTTGGTGATCAGCGTGGCGGAGGCTGGGGCGGTGGCCGGACCAGCAATGCCGGGCACCAGGCGCTTGACGATGGACCCGATGCCGCGCGAGATCGGGCCGAGCACTGCCGGCCTGGCCTTGCCATCGGGTTGGGTTGCCGCGGGTTGGGTTGCAGGGGGCTTGGCGGGCTGCGTCTCGACTGTGGCGGCAAAAGCTGCCGGCGCGAACGCTGGGAGCACAAGCCCGGCCGCGAGAACCGCTGCCAGCACCAGCGCCGCCAACCGGCCGGGAGGGCTCTTAAGCATTCCTGGCCCGGAATATCTGGCCATCATCTTTCTCCTGTGCCCGCACCGCCTCCCCATCAGGCCTTAGGCCCCCAAGGAAAGCCCCAAGGGCCGGTCAGGCCTCAAGAGTACATTATACTCGAAGTGCCATTGGGCACTTATCACTTTGACGCTATTAGCAGGGATTCAGGGGATAAAGAAAGAGAAGAAACAGCGGGATTTCACGCAGAGGGCGCAGAGAACTTGGCGCGGGCTTCGCCCGCAACCCAATTGCGGATTGCGGATTGCGGATTGCGGATTGCGGATTGCGGATTGCGGATTGAAGATTACCGCCGGTCGAAGCCCTCATGAAGAATTCTTCGCCGCTGGAGAAGAAATGTACGGTTAGCAGTGCAGAGAGGAAAAGCAAAGAGTAGAAGAAACAAAAGCGAGATGGGGATTACATGGTTGGAAGCACATATGAATTTCTTAATCCATGTAATCCCTTAATCCATGTAATCCCCATCTAATGCTTCTGTTTCTTCTTCTTCTCTGCGTTCTCTGCGACCTCCGCGTGAGGTCTTCTTTTTTTTGCGCGGAAAAAAGCCGGGCCCGCTTTTAGGCGGGACCGGCTTGTGCCGCGGCTTCGTGCAACTCGGCAGGGGCGATCAGGCTTCCTTGATGGCCTCGACCGGGCAGGTGTCGACGCAGACGCCGCAGTCGATGCAGATGTCCGGGTCAATCTCGAACTTGCCGTCGCCTTCCTTGATGGCCTCGGCGGGGCATGCCTCGACACAACTCCCGCAGGACGTGCACTGATCACTGATCTTGTAAGGCATCCGTAAACTCCTCTTTCATGCCGGGCAGCAGCGCCGAACCACTTGGCAGGCGGCCTCCGGTCAAAATCATCCCAAAGAGCATCTTAAAGATTACCATGGGTGCGATTCAAGGCGGATTGTCGCCGGGCGAGCGTGTTTTTTCCCGCCCCCGGCCGGGCCGCGAGCAGGGACAACATTGCTTTCTTCTCCCGGAATCGGTGTAATTCGCGCAGTTGGCGCACGTTATCCTTTATACTGGACCCGATCCCCCGGGCCGAGACTGACGGGCGGGCGTTTTGGAAAGGAGCCAAGAATGGCGCGGCAGTTCGAGAACGTGACGAAGACCATCGGCAACACGCCGCTGGTGGGTATCTGCAAGCTGATCCAGTCGCCGGCAACGGTCTTGGCCAAGCTGGAGTATTTCAACCCGATGGCGTCGGTCAAGGACCGCATCGCACTGTCGATGATCGAGGCCGCCCAGCGCGACGGCCTGATCAAACCCGGCGCCACGATCATCGAGCCTACCAGCGGCAACACGGGCATCGGGCTGGCGTTCATCTGCGCCGCTCGCGGCTACCGCTGCACGCTGACCATGCCGGAGTCCATGAGCATCGAACGCCGAAAGATCCTCCTGGCCATGGGCGCCGAGCTTGTGCTCACCCCGGCGGCCGAGGGAATGAAGGGCGCAATCGCCAGGGCCGAGGAGCTTGTAAGGAACACCAGGCACAGCTTCATGCCCCAGCAGTTCAACAACCCCGCCAACCCCGAGGTGCATCGCAAGACGACGGCTGAGGAAATCTGGCGCGACACCGACGGCAAGGTGGACATTTTCATCGCCGGCGTGGGCACGGGCGGGACGATCACCGGCTGCGGCGAGGTGTTCAAGGCCAGAAATCCGTCGGTGCAGGTGATCGCCGTCGAGCCGGCGGAGAGCCCCGTCATCAGCCAGGCACTTGCCGGCAAGCCGCTGTCGCCCGGCCCGCACATGATCCAGGGCATCGGGGCCGGCTTCCTGCCGAAGGTGCTCAACATGGACATCCTCGACGAGGCCCTGGCCATCGGCCAGGACGACGCGATGGACACCGCCCGCCGCGCCGCGGCCGAGGAGGGCCTGTTCGTCGGCATCTCATCCGGAGCGGCCCTGGCGGCGGCGAGGATCGTCGCCAACCGGCCCCAGAATGCCGGCAAGATCATCGTCACCGTCATGCCGAGCTTCGGCGAGCGATACCTCAGCTCGCCGCTGTATGCCCACCTGGGATCGGAGTAGCGGAAAAGAAGGTAGTAGGTAATAGGTAGTAGGGCACCAGGTCACTACGTATGTCAATGACCCTGAAGCCCAGGGACCTGTCCACCGAAGCTTTAGCGAAGGCGGATAGCAATCCCTGGGTGCTGGACCTAGTGTAGTGTCTCAAATAAATCGTGAATTATCACGAGTTCGTAAATCCGAAATCCGAATCTCGAAATCCTAAACAAATCCGAATTGCAAAATTCAAATGCTCAAAACGCCAGTAAACGGCGCTCGATTCGTGGGAAACCCAAGCGTCCGTCGGAGCTTCTTGTTTGTTTTGGATTTTGTATTTCGAAATTGTTTAGGATTTCGTGCTTCGGATTTAGAATTTATCAGGCGGCATAATGTTCATCAATTCTGAGACACTGCACTAGGACCTTCTTTTCGGAGTAGCCGTGCATCAATGACAGAGCGTCGTTTCGTAGACCTTCACACGCACAGCACGGCCTCCGACGGCACGCTGAGTCCGGCCGAGGTGGTTGCCCTGGCCGACGCGGCCAATCTGGCGGCCTTGGCCCTGACCGACCACGATACCACGAGCGGTCTGGCCGAGGCCCGCGCCGCCGCGGCATCCCGGCCTGCCTTGCGATTTGTCCCCGGCGTGGAGGTCTCGGCCCGCCACAGCCCCGGCACGATGCACATCCTGGGCCTTGGTATCGACGAGAGTTCCCAGGCCCTGCGCAAGCTGCTGGCGGGCTTCATCGACGCCCGCGATGAGCGCAATCCCAGAATAATGGCCAAGCTGCATGAACTGGGCATGGACGTGGACATGGACGACGTGCTGGCCGCGGCGGAGAGTTTCGACCCCGGCCGGCGGCATGTGATCGGGCGGATGCACATTGCCGAGGCGATGCGGGTTAAGGGCCACGCCCAGTCCATCCAGGACGCCTTCACGCGATACCTGAGCAACGGCGGGGCTGCCTACGTGGACAAGGAACGCCTCGAGCCGCGGGGGGTAATCGAGGGCATTTTAGCCGGCGGGGGTGTGGCCGTGCTGGCCCATCCCGTGCAGCTTAAGCTCCGAGATGCCCAGGAGTTGGAAGACTACGTCCGCCGCCTGGCCGGCTGGGGCCTTGGCGGGATCGAGGTCTACCATCCCGACCACTCGGACCAGCAGACCCGCCATTATCTCGACCTCGCCCGCGCACTTGGCCTGATGGTGACCGGCGGGTCCGACTTCCACGGCGCCGCCAAGCCCGGCGTGGCGATAGGCCGGCCCAAAGTCCCCCTGGCCGCCATCACCGGCCCACTGGCGGAAATGGTAGCCGGTAGCCGGTAGCCGGTAGCCGGTAGCCGGCGAGGCCTGCTCGCTTCAGCGAGCAGGGCAGCCCGTGGCCGGCGGAAACATGACGCCGACCGAGGGCATTGCGCCCGGCCGGTTGTGCATGAAACATCCGGGCAGTATGTTAGGCAAGGCAAACCAAGTCCCTCCAGGCAGACAGGAGCGATGCGAATGTCAGATCAGGACCACGGTTGTTCATGCGGGTGCACACGTCGGGAGTTCATGAGCGGCGTGGCGGGCGTGGCCGGGCTGGTGGGGTTGTCGTCGCTGGCGGCGGCGGACGAGCCGGTCGCGACAAGTCAGCCGGCGGGGATGGACCCGCCTCCGCCGCGCAAGCCCGCGAGCATACGCGTGGTCTTCGTCTACGTGCCATCGGAGAAACTGGCCAAGGACCCCGACGCGTGGTGGAGCTGGCCGGGCAATGACTTCGACGTCGAGGCCCGGCAGAAGCAGTACACAGCCACCCTGGCCGAGATCGAGAAGAAGTACGAGCTCAGGCTTACCATTGAGGACAAGCCCGTGGCCTCGGCGGCCGAGGCGCAGGCCAAGGCCAAGGAAATCGCCAGCGCCAAGCCCGACGGCGTGCTGGTGGTGTTGTTCTTCAACCCGCTCAGGCCGGCGGCGGACGCCATCGTCGAGGCGGCCGAGAAGGCGGGCATACCCGCGGTGTACTACATCCCGCTGGGGGTGATGCACGGGCCCGTCACGCGCTATCGCAGGGGCGGGCTGTACTTCATCCAGTCGCTGGAGAACCTGGAGGCGGTGGAGTACGGCCTGCGGATGATCGCCGCCCGCAATCGGATGGCCCAGACGCTGCTGCTGAGCATTACGGAGGCGCCGGCCATCCGCGAGAGCGACGAACCGTTCCTGGGCACGAAGGTCCGCGTGATCCCCTTTGCCCACTATGCCCAGGAGTTCGCCAAGGTCGCCATCGACGACGCGGCCCGCAAGCTGATCGATCGGTTCACCGCCCGCGCCACCAGACGCGACGGTGTGACGCCCGAGTCGCTGGAGAACGCCGCGCGGGCGCACCTGGCTATCCGCCGCCTCCTGGACGCCCACGGCGCCCAGGGCCTGACCATGAACTGCCTTCGTCGCGGCATGCTCAAGCCCTGCATAAGCTTCGCCACCCTCAACGGCGAGCTCACCGTCGCCACCTGCGAAAACGACTTCCCCGCCATGTACGGGCAGATGATCGGCCAGTTGCTTACAGGCCGGGGCGGATTCCAGCACAACCCGTGCTACGACACCGAGCGCAACCACTTCTACGGGTCGCACTGCACATGCACGCCGAAGGTCTATGGCCCCGACGGCCCCGAGCTGCCCTACCTGCTGCGGCGGTTCGCCCACACCAACGAGGGCAGCTGCGCGATCCAGGTGTTCTTCAAGGAGGGCGACCCGGTCACCGTGCTGCACTATTATCCGGGCAAGCAGCCGGCCCTGGACGTCTACGCGGGTCGCGTGGTCAAGTCGCACCCGATGCCCCCGGCGGGCGGATGCACGACCAACGTCGAGTTCGCCCTGACCGACCGCGAAGACGCCTGTGGCGTGGTCGGCCATCACAATGTGCTGTTCGTGGGGGACTTCGCCAGGCAGTTCCGCCAGTTCGCCAACCTGTTCAAGATGAAGCTGGGCGCGCCCGGGGCGGCAACGACGTGATGAACGGCAGAAGAATGGCGATGAACCGCCGACATTCCGGGCCTTGGCGCCTCAAAGGAAAAGCCCCGGCTCAACCTTGAAACGCTCCGCCAGTGTCTTTATGTGCGTCTTGCTCAGACCGCGCCGGCCGGCGAGGATTGCCGCGCCCAGCGTCCTGTTGCCAAGCAGCCGGCCAAGGTCCGAAGCCGTCATTTCATGTTCCGCCAGAAGCGTTTTGAGAGCATCCAGCGGGGTAATCCTGGAATCATCGATCGGGAATCGCTCGGCTTCATAGGCTTCGACAAACGTCGAAAGCGCTTCCAGGTAGTCTTCCTGATCCGCGCTGAGGTCGAAGCCGGCCAGGCGGTCGATTATTTCCGTCGTGTTGGAAAGGTCAATATCATCGTGAATCGGCCGGGGCGGCAGCAGGGCCACAAGGCCCGCGTAGGTCTTGGGCAGCCGCCGGGAATCATGCTTTGTCGATGCCTTTCTCATAGTACATCCTTCCACTTTCCTCGGTCATACTCAGCATGCGTAAGGACCATCAGCGTAAAGGCCAGTTGGCGGTTGTAATGTAACAACCAGGTATCGGCATCAGGCAAGACAAACTTCCAGGATTCCGGCGGAAAATCCGCTGGAACGGAAGCCCTGGCCCGCCTCCGCTGACCCCTCGAACCCCAGCCGAAAAGCCCCCAACTTCGGGTGTGCGTAGATTTTCTGGCAGTTTGCAAGTCATGCCCTTGGGGCCCCCAAGCGGGGCGCCAGCCTTTCTTAGTCCCGTAGGGACGTTTGCCAATAGCCACGGGCGCAAGCCCGTGGGAAACTCCCACCCGAGAGCCCCAGCGGGGCGACTGAACGCTTAAGCCCGCCCAGGCGTACAATCGCCCCATACGGGGCTCTGTAAATAACACGGTCTGTTTCCCACGGGCTTGCGCCCGTGGCTAATCGCAGTCGCCCTGGCGGGCTCAGAAACTCCACTGCCAGAAAATCTGCGCACACCCCCAACTTCAAAAGCCCCCGACTTATTGACACCGGCGGCGTCCGCGCATACACTACCCGCCCTGTTTTCCGTTTTTTTGACACGGATTCAGGATGGTGGAATCGCCCAATGGCCCGGCGGTTAGCGATTCCCATGCACCGGCAATCCCCGCGGTGGTGGTCCGGAGTTTTTTTGTCAACAGATGTCAACAGACATCAATAGATGTCGAGAGATTCTTCACAGAACAGACGGAGAGTATCGCGATGGCTAAGAAGACCAAGTACGTTTATTTCTTCGGCGGCTCACAGTCCGAAGGTGACGGCAGCATGAAGCAGCTTCTGGGCGGCAAGGGCGCCAACCTGGCCGAGATGTGCTTGCTGGGCCTGCCCGTGCCCCCCGGCTTTACGATCACCACCGAGACTTGCGACCTGTTCTACAAACTCGGGCGAAAGTGCCCGCCCCAGCTCGACGGGCAGATCGACGAGAACATCGCCAAGCTCGAGAAGGTCACCGGCAAGACGTTTGGCCGGGGACCCACGCCGCTTCTGGTCTCGGTCCGCAGCGGCGCCGCGGCCTCGATGCCCGGCATGATGGACACGGTTCTGAACCTGGGCCTCAACGACGAGACGCTCCAGGCGATGATCGAGCTGACCGGCAACGAGCGGTTCGTCTGGGACGCGTACCGGCGCTTCATGCAGATGTTCGGTGACGTGGTGCTGGGCATGGAGCACGAGCACTTCGAGCACGTGATCCAGTCTGTAAAGGACGCCCGCGGCGTGAAGCTGGACACCGATCTGGACGTCGAGGGCCTCAAGGCGGTCGTCGCCGGCTACAAGAAGGTTTACGAGGCCGACGGCAAGGCCTTCCCACAGGACGCCCGCAAGCAACTCCAGGGATCCATCGACGCCGTCTTCGGCTCGTGGAACAACCCGCGTGCCGTCAAGTACCGCCAACTGAACGACATTCGCGGCCTGCTCGGCACGGCCATCAACGTCCAGGCGATGGTCTTCGGCAACATGGGCGATACCTCCGGCACGGGCGTCGCCTTCACCCGCGACGCCTCGACGGGCAGGAACATATTCTACGGCGAGTATCTGATGAACGCCCAGGGCGAGGATGTGGTCGCCGGCATCCGCACGCCGCTGCCGATTGACACCCTGGCCAAGGTTGACAGGAAGTCCTACAGAGAGCTCGTCGCGATCCGCAAGAAGCTGGAGAACCACTACCGCGACATGCAGGACCTCGAGTTCACCATCGAGCAGGGCAAGCTGTACATGCTCCAGACCCGCAACGGCAAGCGCACCGCGGCCGCCGCGGTCAGGATCGCCGTGGACATGGTCAAGGAAGGGCTCATCACCGAGAAGGAAGCGGTTCTTCGCGTCGATCCCAAGGCGCTGGATCAGCTCCTTCACCCGACGTTCGACCCCAAGAGCGAGAAGGCCGCCGCACAGATCGCAAAGGGCCTGCCGGCCAGTCCCGGCGCGGCCAGCGGGACGATCGTCTTCAACGCCGAGGACGCCGAGCTGGCGGCCGACCTTGGCCGGGCGGTGATCCTGTGCCGCATCGAGACCAGCCCCGAGGACATCGGCGGGATGGACGCCGCCAAGGGCATCCTGACCAGCCGGGGCGGCATGACCAGCCACGCGGCGGTCGTCGCCCGCGGCATGGGCAAGTGCTGCGTGGCCGGGTGCGACGGTGTGGTGATCAACTACGCCGCCAAGACCCTTGCCGCCGGCGGCCAGTGCCTCAAGGAAGGCGACTGGCTGAGCCTCAACGGCTCGACCGGCGCCGTCTACGCCGGCAAGGTTGACACCGTCGACGCGGGGCTGACCGGCCCGTTCGGCACGATCATGGCCCTTGCCGACAAGTACCGCACGCTGGGCGTCCGCACGAACGCCGACACGCCCCACGACACCGAGGTGGCCGTCAGGTTCGGCGCCGAGGGCATCGGCCTGTGCCGCACCGAGCACATGTTCTTCGAGGGCGACCGCATCGTCTCCATGCGTAAGATGATCCTCGCCGAAAACGCCGAGGGCCGGCAAAAGGCGCTGGACGAGCTGCTGCCGCTTCAGCGCAAGGACTTCATCGAGATCTTCCAGGCCCTCAAGGGTCGCCCGGCGACCATCCGCTTCCTGGACCCGCCGCTGCACGAGTTCGTTCCGCACGACGAGGCCGGGCAGAAGGAGATGGCCGAGGCCATGGGAGTCACGCCCCAGCGGATCGCCGAGCTTGTCAACGCCCTGCACGAGTTCAACCCGATGCTCGGCCATCGCGGCTGCCGGCTGGGCATCTTCTACCCGGAAATCACCGCGATGCAGGCCCGCGCCGTCATCGAGGCCGCCTACGCCGTCAAGGGCGCCCAGGCCGAGATCATGATCCCCCTGGTGGGCAACGTGAAGGAATTCACCCATCAGA
>Ga0315285_10000177_pt1 | contig 63099 bp, 86 predicted proteins | sample YL17G09_36_MG_FD_203698 | JGI IMG/M metagenome (GOLD analysis project Ga0315285, IMG submission 203698) | Sediment microbial communities from Yellowstone Lake, YNP, Wyoming, USA - YL17G09_36 | ecosystem: Environmental > Aquatic > Freshwater > Lake > Sediment | place: USA: Wyoming | collected... | reverse complement strand
GCGGGTTAAGGGCAACCCCGCCCTCTCTTGGTTTAAAACACTGTTTGGAGACCTGAAATGACCATAAAGCTCTACACACACCCGGAGTGCGAACCTTGCAAGCAGGTTACAGATATTCTGGCAAAGCAAGGCAATACCGTAGATGGGGAAGAGGTAAAGGTGGTCGACCTGGACACGGACGAGGGCTTTGACGAGTTCAACCGGGATGTCCTGTCTCAAGGATCCAGCGGGGTTCCCTCTGCGTATAAGGACGGGCAACGCTGCGAGCTTATTTTGGACGATGAGGCTCTTACAATCTCAGTACGGTGTCCTCAGGAAGCTCCCCCTTCTTCAGCTGAGCCAGGCTGATTGTCCCATTGTTCAGCGCCCGCCGGTACATCCTCTTTTCCTTCTTTTCCCCCTGCTTTTCCGCCATAACCGAATCATTGTTGTAGTGGCAGGGCAGACATATTCCGTTGCGGATCCGCCAAACCTCCTGACCGCACTGAGCACAGACCACACCCCTTGCTTTATCCCATTCGGCAGCGGTTTTATCTCCCATGGCAGCACTATTATAGCATGCTGTTGACAAATCGTGTGCGCAGATTAGAATAGGCTCAAAGCGCCAGGGGGTGTAGCTTGAGCGAGAAGCAACAGGGCGACGCACTAGAGATCCTGGGCGATGTTGTGTCCTTCTTCTTCGGCCTTTTCCTCACCGCATACATGATAGCCTTCTTCTTTGTTCCCTGGCTCCACACCGATGCCCCCGATATTGCCTTCAGAGCGCTTGCCATGACAGGGGGAGCGCTTATCGTAGCTTTAGGGCTGAACAGATGGATTCACGACCTGAAGCCGGTACTCCTGCTCCGAGAGATCACCCTGGATTGGATCCTCGTAGGATGCGGCGCCTTTATCATCCTCCACAATGTCCTTTATTTCTGGTGGCCTAGTTTCAGCGTGGGCGAGCCCAGCCTGGTCATCAGGAGCATAGAGCTGGGCATGGGTCTGGGCATAATGGCGCTGTCGGCATATTCCTTCCGCGGCGACGTAAATCTTAAGACCTAGCCTCTGGGCTGACCATCTGGTATCCCCTGCCCCTAAAAAGCCTCAGAATCGAAGCTCAGAGCCTCGTTTTTAGCTTCACGTTAGTATTGACAAACTATCTTGAACGTGGTATGCTCTTTTTAGCTTTGTTTCAGGAGGTGGAGAATGAGAACCGAGTTGCTGGAAAAGTACACAGAGTCGCTGCCCCAGCCCGCCAAGCGGCCTTACGGAGCGGTGGCGGAGAGGTACCTACGATGGCTCAAGGACAGAGAGCCTTCGAAGGAAACGGTCGAGAAGTACCTCAAGTCAATGTCTAGCGGAGATGAGCCATATAGCCAGGGGACCATACACAAGACCTTCGATATCCTGCGCCGGCTTTTCGTTGTCAACGGTCTTGAATGGCCGTTCCGCCGACATGAGGCACCGGTGGTCAGCGAGCGCGACGTCTGGGCGCCAGGGTTGGGGACCGAGGTTATCAAGAGCATGGTCGATGTGTGCCAGGGGCGGGTCCCTTCGAAGAATGGCCAGCCCGGGCCAGACCACAGGGCTTACCTGATACTTTCTACTATCTGGGGGCTCCGGCGCGTGGAGATGATGGAGATTAGTCCGGACAGTCTGGACTTCAAAAATAAGCTCTTTTTTGTCCAGACCGTCAAGAGGGGGCGGCAGCGCTATCACATGATCCCCGACCTGGTGGCGCCCTATCTGGAGGAATACGGATTCAGTTACAGGAAGAGCGCCAGCGGGCTCAGCATTATGTTCAATGAGCTGCAGGCCATGGTGGGGCTGACCGCGCGGGAAATGGGCTGGCATGCGATAAGGAGGAGCTTGACCCGCCAGCTCTCCCGGTCGGGCTTCGATGAGGCTGCGATCTTTACTTTTCTGAGGTGGAAACGGAGCAACTTCGATATGGCAATGCGTTACGCGACCAGCTCCGTGGTGGGATTTGAGGGGGCTGCAAAGGAGCTGAGTACCAGCGACACAGAGGTAGACACGGCGATTTTAGCGAAGCACCCATTTTTGAGTTTTTGGGGAGATAAAAAATGCCAAAAAGAACAGGAAAGCCGAGGCGCACAGCGGTCGCCCAAGAAGCGCTCCTCCCGGTAAAGATAAAAAGAGCGGACTTTGCGCCGACCCAGGAGGTCCGCCACATTGTCTGCCCCATCTGCAGTTTGACAGCCAGGGAAGAATTTATCGACATGGGCCCCTACATGGCCAAGCGCCGGCTGCAGCAGTTTGGGGGATCCTCTCCCAGCGCCACAGGCGAAATGCGGCACCGACCTGGCGTGATGCTTTGGAGCGACCCTGCAAGTTTAACACCCGGGCAGAAAGCCATGTTGAAAGACCGTCTCACAAAAGCCCTGGAGATGCTGGAGGGAGCGCCCACTTCTGCAGCTGAGGTCATGGTCCATGCGGTGGCCCGGCGCGAGAAACCGACAAAAGTTGTTATCCCCAAGGCGATCCGCGAAGAAGGGGACCTGAAGAAAGAGCTCCGGCTGGAGCAGGAATACATCCAGACGGAAGTAAAGGGCGGTATAATAAGAACCGTCAATGGAATATCTGTGCCTGAGCCTGCATCTTTGCACACGCCGTTAATCATGGGCATTATAGACCAGGACTATGAGTGGATGGCTACCATCGGTGATGAGGCAACGGGCTACAAACACACCTATCACCGCAAGAAAAAGAGGTAATCCCTCCCGGGCGCACCCGGCGCCCTGGGGGGAATCCCCCAAGACCTGCCCTAGCCCCTGTGGTTGAAATCCTGCCCCTTGTAGCCCCGAGCTGGTATGTTACGCCCCCCCTGTTCTGTATAGAGTAGTACCTTATGGCTGGCATTTAAACTCGATTTGAAGCTAAGTCTCAGCCATCGAAGCTAATAGCTTTATTGTCCTGGGGATTATCTCGACTTGAAGCGATGCCCAGGGCATTAACTGCCCGCCTTTATCGATATATCGAAAATAGTTCTTGACAACTATCTCCAACTATGGTATATTGAACGTAATCGAATAGAAGGGGGGTGATAGACAACACACAAACGTATATAAGGAAACAAGCGCACACTACAAACACTTGCGCCTACTCCGTCAAGGGTAGGACACACTCCAAAGCTAGCGAATAGCTTGACGGCGAAAACTAGCGAGTAGAGAAGGCAAGTCATAACGAAGGAAGTTTAGCCTATGTTGCACCGTATGCGGTGTTAAGTGCGGTCAATCCGAGGTAGGAGTACACCGTATGAACACACCATCGTACATAGCGACCCTAGTGCGACCTATGGGCAAACAGTCCTCAGAGCGCAAGGCGTGGTCGGTTGGTATCAACACGACTTGGATACCCTTCTTCACCGCTTGCAACCTGCAAGGTGTAACCTTCATACCTGCCGAGGCACTCGGTTGCCCTATGCGTCTCGGTTATGGTAAAGACGGTTCGGTGAGGTTTGGTAACAACGGCAAGCCCGTTATCCGAGTTGCGCCCGAGCTGGCTGGCTCTATCCGCCTAGTGCGTGAGAACTTCATAGCTGGCTTACAGAACTATGCTTCGCAAATAGCGAAGGATAACGCCGAAGCCTATGCCAGCCTCGTTGCTCACAACCAGGCGAAGGGTCTGCCTATTGCCGAGAAGCAGAACGCCGACCTTGCGAAGGCGTTAGAAGCACACGCCGCCGCCGAGCTTGCTGAGACTGAACCTGTGCGGGAGTTAGTACCAGTCTAACCTCACGACTCGCACTTGACACCGCCTATGGTGCAACATTGGCGAAGGAGATAGCACGATGGCGAAGCCTTTATGGGCTACGCCTGAGCGACAACGCTATCTAGCCGAACTTCACTCTACCTATGGCAATAGGTGCTTGCTCGGACACGCAACTTGCCCCGACTTATCACACTATGTCGAGGAAGTCCCGACCCGTTTGGCATACCCTATCGTTGAACGCAAACGGTGCGAGGATAGGCAAGGTAATGTTATCCGAGACAGGCAAGGCGAAGCCTTATTCACCGAAAGCTATAAGGTTGGGTATGAGGTAATCCCTATACCTCGTCTTAACACTCTCTATGACAGGGTTATAGACGAGATGGTAGCGGATTGGCGGCGAGATGACGCTGAAGCTAGGCGTTACTCAAGAGAGCTTGAAGGTCGGGCTATGCACAGACTGCCTGAGCGTGGGGCGTTACGAGGTCATTTTAACGCTATCAGTCGGACTATCTTCTTTGACAACCAGCCTATGTTTGAGATACTAGGTTTGGGTGTTAGCGGTTTGACTTTCAAACCGTATGCGAAGGTTCGGCTGGCGAGTTCAATCGTAGCGTTACAAGTTGACGTATCGGAAGCACTTGCACCGCTATCCAAGAACAGAAGGCGGAAGTCTATCCGTTACAATCGCCCCTTGCCCGCTACCATAGAAGCTGTGGTAAGCGAGACGTGTAGCCGTGCAATAGCTCACTATTTGAGCAAATAGAATATAGCAGTTTAGCTTTAAGAGGGTGCTCTGAAGAGTACTCTCTTATTGCCATTTTTTTAGCCCCTCAGGGCGAGCTAGGCAAGCTCGCCCTCTTCATATCTGGAGGTCGAAATGAAGCTCAGGGTCGTGAGACAACGCTGCAAGCCCAAAGGCGTACTCTTCTGGCTCAGGCTGGCTGACGAGGAGCACCTGTGCCCTAGGGCGCGCTGGCATATTGCTGATGAGGTCTGCTTTGTGTTCCTGCGGTGGATGTTCCCACCGCTATATTTCTTCCACGGTTGGGTGTGCAGAGAATGTGAGTAAGAAAGGAGGCGCTATGTCTTACAAGGCGGAGGTGCTTGTCGCTGGCGAGAAGGACTGGGTCCCTAACGGGCTGTGCTTCGCTACCGAGAAGGAAGCGGACGACTACGCCCTTGACCTGGCGAGCCGCTGGATGGCGGTCAGGGAAACCCGCGCTGTGTCCAGCACGGAACCAGTGAACTACACCTATGAGAATGGCAAGTTGAAAGAATTAACGGCGGTGAGCTGAAAGGGGGTCATATCATGGCAAAGATACTGGTCTGCGACCGATGCGGACACACGTACAAGGACGCGAAAGACATAGAGTTCGCCGAGAAGCAGGGAGAGGCGTGGGCTCAGTCGCAAAGAAGTGACGGGGTTGAGCCCAGGGGCGTGTGCCCCTGCCCCTTCAGCTCCTGCAAGGGCGAGCTGGTAGTCAAGGAAATATAACCTACCTGGGAAAGAGATATCAATGTCAAAGAACCAAACCAGCCCTGATGAGCTGGTCACAGAAGCTAGGAAGCAGATGCTCGATGGCAAGGAGCCTAAAACCTACAAGGATTGGGCGCTGATCATGAACTTCCTGGCATTTAATCTCGAGAGGGAGAGCTGCCTCATCGGCTGTAAGCTCATCAGGACACTTTACAACATGCCCCTGAGCGATGACCAGGTCAGGTCTATCGTGGACTATCAGCAGGCACGCAAGAACGGGGTGAAGCATGCCAGGTAAGCCAGGCGTTAAGAGATGGTACGGGCATAAAGTGTTCCTGGTCTGTAAATGCTCGGTCTGTGACCAGATCATAGCGCGTCAGTTAACGCTGGCGGACGCGGGGCGGGTCATGGCGGGAGAAACCCTTGCCCTGTGCCCGACCTGCCGCTCCAACAGCAGATGGAAAGTTGTGGAAAAGGAGGTGATTCATGCCGATATGCGAGATGTGTTCCCATGAGGCAGGTTGCCAGGACGCAACGGTGCGCCTGTCCACCGCCAATGTGCGGGGTCTGGCGCCAGTGAAGCCGGAGCTGAAGTTGCTCTGGGGCAAGATCCCCCAGCACCTGTACTATCTTTCGGTCTCTGTCTTCGCGACGGACCCTGAGCACGAGCACTATATTGCTATCGTGCACAACAACGGATATCGCCTGGCCTACCCCACCCAGGAGCGCACGGAGGCCTCCGTGCTTTATGAGTGCGTTGATAACAGGGTGATGGATATTCACAGCCATGCGAACATGACGAGCTTTTTCTCGGGCATAGACAATCATGATGAGCAGGGGCTTGCGCTCTACACGGTGATAGGTGAGCTGCACATGCTCATTCCCACTTCTCAGATCAGGGTCGGCGTGTACGGCTATTACGCGCCGCTGGAGTTCAGCGAGGTCTTCGATGTATAAACTTCACCTGTGGGAGAGACAGCGCTCTAACTATACCGTGGCGGTCGTGGGTTGCGGCGGCACCGGCGGCTTTGTTGCGGAAGGGCTGTGCCGCCTGTTCCCGGAGTCGGTGCGACTGATGCTGATAGACCATGACAGGGTTGAGGAGCGCAACCTGTGCCGGCAGAACTTCTACAAGGGAGATGTGGGCAGGTTCAAGAGCGAAGCCCTGGCACGCAGGCTTAGCGAGAAGTTTGTCCGCTCCATGGGATATAGTACGGTGCCCGTGTCCATGATGCAGTTCCTACCTGACATCATCATAGGCTGTGTGGATAACGGGAAAGCCCGGGTAGATATCGCCGAGCTGATTACCAAGGGTCACGGTTACGGCAACTTCTTTCAAGGGTGGTGGGTGGATGCAGGAAATGGAGATACTTTTGGGCAGGTGCTGATCGGTAACCGCCCTCTCGGGTCTATGAATAAGAACTCTTTTGAGATCTCTGAGGAGCAGTGTTACTCTCTGCCCCTGCCTACGATACAAAGGCCAGACCTTCTATTGGAGCTGCCACCAGTGCTTGGCTGTGCTGAGGCTGTAGCGCAGGACAGGCAAAGCCCGACCATAAACCAGAGCATGGCTGCGCTGGTGCTGGAAGTGGTACGCAAGATATTTAGCAAAGACTGTTCCTGGATGGCACTCTATTTGGACATGGACAAAGGCTCTTTGAGGCCGATAGACGCAACCCCGGGTAATGTAGCAACTCTGTTGGGGGTGAAATCCAGAGAGCTGACCTATACAGAGGGACGAAGGAACGCTGAGGAAATGGGATGCCATGCAGGAAATGTCTCGAGAATAGAAAGGAGGTGATCCGATGAGCGACCAGATAAAGCTGGTGATAAACCACAATGACGGTAAGGCTACCGTGGGCGTGCAGGCGCCGGACTGCGATCCCTTCTTCAAGACGCTGGAGGGTGACTTTCTCACTGTCCTGCAGAACGCCGGTGCGATTGTAGAGGAAGCGCGCCAACAGTGGGCCCAGAATCCGCGCTACCCCAAGGCAGTTCTGCCCACACCGCCACCGCCACCGCCAGTTATCGAGGGGCAAAAGGTATCCAAGCCCGCCAAGACTGGCCCACAGCAATCACTGTTCTAAGAGAGGGGAACTTGATAAGAACCTCAGTGTGCCGCGGTTGCTCTAAGCGTTTTCGTCAGAGAAAGCACGGGCGGCAGTGGTATTGCAAGACATGTCGCCTCGAGCGCAAAAAGAAGTACAACAAGCGCAGGGCACATGAAAGGATGAGGCGCTACTATGCCAGGCTTAAACGTGGGCTTTGTCCCGAGTGTGGAGGCGAGCGTGATGGCGAAGGCATACAGTGCAGGAGCTGCAGGAAAGGGAACAGGGAGGCTCAGCAACGCGGCAAAACTAAAGAGCGGACAAACAAATATATGAGCCGTCTCTTCAAGAGCAGGCGCGCGGAAGGCATGTGCGCCTATTGTGGGCGCGAGATCGACGAATCCGGGTATCGGATGTGCTCCAAATGCCGCAAGCATGTCAGGGATTACTACCGCAGACCGGGCGTGCATGAAAAGATCAGGCTGTGGAACAAGGAACACTACCATCATGAGCCTGCCCCTGTCTGCGAGGTGTGCGGCTATGCTCATCTTCGATGCGACCGCTGCGGGAGATTTATGGGGGTAAGCCATGGCAGCGAAAGATGTCTCTGGATCTGCAGGTGCGGCAACGAAAAACATTTAAAGGAGGTATCCAGTGAAGCACAATCAAACACTGGAGCTGTGCACAGTTAAAGCTGTGCTCAGCGAAGAATGGCTAAAGAATAGCCAGGGGCAAATGGATATAGACAAATATCTCAAGGATCGCTTGGCGAGAGCTGGTGCCGAGATCCGTTTTTACGAGCGGAAGGGGGACATCCTCACCTTTAAGGTTAGGGGTTCTCGCACGGAGATCTACCGCACCGGCTCGGTGAGCCTGGGCTGGCGGGCGACATCCTTTGAGATAACGTGAGGAGGTGATCATGAGAGAATTCGACTACACCCTTATCCCTATAGCCGAGCTGAAGTACCGCAACGAGAGGGCGGGTTACTTCTTCTTTTCCAAGGATACCACGCGTTTCTTCCGCAGCCGCTATGCGCAGGATGCCTATACCGTGGATAAGAAGAAGGCGTACTTCATAACCAGTGAGCAGCGCGAAGCCGACAGCCCGCGCCTTTTCAGCGTCCGCGTCTACAACCTGGAAACCGACAATGTGAAAACCATAGGAGAGACTCAGGAGCACCCGACGAGAGACAGCGCCTGGCATAAGATCCTGCATCTTTTAATAGAAGACGGCAAGCAGGTGTAGCCATGGCAGGACATTACAGACGCAACCAAAAAAACAATCACCGGTGGACAGAAGAAGAGCGCCTGATTGTGCGCCGTGACTACCAGGGCGACAAAGCCTCATGCCAGGCTATTGCCGACGCCCTGGGCGTCAGCTTCTATGCGGTCAAGGGGCAGGCTTCCAAGATGGGGATATCCTTTCAGGACAGGCAGAACTGGACCAGGCAGGCAGAAGATAAACTGAGGCAGCTGATGCCCAGGTATGCACCCATCAGGGTTGCCAAGATGATGCACAGGTCAATTAACTCGGTGGTGCTTAAATCTAAAAGGCTGGGGATCTCCAGAAAGACGCGCGATGGCTGGTACACCAAGCTGGAAGTCTGCGAGATCTTGGGGGTGGACCACAAGTGGCTGCAGAAGCGCATTGACTCGGGGGCATTGAAGGCAAGGTATCACAGTCCGTATCGCAGACCGGGGCGGCTAGGAATGGCTATGTGGGAGATAGATGAAAAAGACCTGGTGCGGTACATACGACGCTACCCAGAGGACCTCAAGGGGCGCAATATCGACATCATCCAGATAGTGGAGCTGCTGGCTGGCTTGCTTAGTGCGCCTGTAAACGACCCCGATTATTTTATGGACTACTTAGACGAAAGGGGGAACGGAGATGGAGCCGAAGAAGAAGCGCATATTGACCTTGGTTTCACAGTTAGAGCAGAAGCACACAAAGTATGTGTTGGATGAAACTAGGCGGTTGCTGAATAGCGGCGCGGTCAGTTTTGAAGAAGACCCAGGGCTGATTGCCAAGTCTATCTACTACGTCGTGCTGGGTGATGTGCGGCAGAACTGGCGTCCGCTGTCCGATGAAGGCAAAGCGATAGTTAAGAATCTGGAACATTTCTAAGGAGTTCCCATGCCGCCTATAAGCGCTTTGATCTTGCTCATAGCGCCTTTCGTTCTCGTTCTGGTCGTTTTGTTGTTCATGCAAATCATAAAATGGGCGGAGAAGGATGATACAGAGAAGGGATGCCCAGACAGAAAAAGAGATAGGTAAAATGGTGGGCGCTATGTGCGATCCTACCATAGTGTACCCCGGTTATGAGGATTGCGTGCCCGAGAAACTCAAAGACCTGGTGCCGCTGTATCGGCTCATTCAACTGATGAAGCACGAGGAAACCGCCTCAGATGTAGAGGCAGCGATCTACATGAGCACCGCGAGCCTTGCGCATCCTTTCAATGAGACCTGGACGCAGATATATCTCTACACCGCTTCTCAGGTGATGGGGGATAAGATTCCCAAGGAGATCAGGGTGCAGAGTCTCACCAAGCACCAGGAGATAGAGCTGCGGCGTTTTAAGGACTGGCTCTATCGCACCAGAATTAGAGAGAGCACCAGGCGCCGGCATGCGCTTGAGGCGAAATCCCAGGAAGAGAATATAAACGCTCAGCCTGAACCTAATCCTCAAATGGCGTTTGCGGGCGTCTTTGAGGGTTTAAATAATCCCGGGAAAGAAAGGAGGTGATCTCATGGCTAAGAGAAAGGTAGATCCGTGGAAGCTGTGGAATATTCCCACAATGGAGCGCTCGATATCTGCTGTGTTCAAAAACAACGATATCGGCGAGCTGAATAGCCATACCTACGGCTTTATCATCAGGCACATGGGATTCATCGCCCACTATGACCTGTCGGGATTCAGAGCTGCCTATGGTGAGGACATCGATGAATTCCGCAGATTCCTGCAAAGCAGCGAAAGTTCGGCTGATCCCAACCACAATCTCGAGTGGGCGAAGAAGTATGAAAGCAATCCCATATACGCTGAAAGCTCCACGCCGGAGTATGTGAAGAATGTTGCCGAGGGGATCAGAGCCATCATACACGTGGCAAGAACCGCAGGCTATCAGCCTCCGTTGCTGTCAGCCCTGGATGTGGCTGTAAATCAGACGAAGAACCGCCGCGCTATCCCGTAGCGGTTTTGAATAAAATCTGAACTAGAAAGGGGGTGATACAGAATGCGGATAAACGTCGAAAAACTCAGGACCACCCTGAAGTTGCTGGCGCCGGTGATTCCCACCAAAGCTGCGAGGGGCAAAGTGGTGACGAACACGACGGCCAAGAAAGGCGGGCGAGGGCGCAAGAAGGAAGTCACAACCCAAACCTCAATGCCGATCTTGGAGCACGTCTTGCTCAAGGACGGGAAAGCTATGGCAACCAACTTTGGGGCGGCTGTGTCGGTGGAGCTGGAGGGAGCAACATATGGCGAGTGCCTGCTTCCTCATCGGGCTGTGGTAGACATGCTGAACTATGTTCCAGGTAGCGAGATGGTGGACATCGAGCAAAAAGACAAGGAGTTAACCCTTCGCTGGGAAACTGGCGGCGCTACTCTGGAGACCATGGATACAGGTGAATTCCCGGCCATGCCCCAGATAGAGGCTGAGATTGAAGCAGTAGTGGACGGCGACACCCTGGTGCCGGCCATGCTCTCCATGACTGGCTACTGTGCTGATGTTGGGGACAACAAACCTGTGCTTTCAGGAGTCTTCCTGTTCCTGGGAGATCCGGTGGAGCTTGGCGGAGCAGACGGCTTCAGGCTGGCATACAAGAAGCTGCCAAACGTCTCGATCCTGCCTCTGGATGGCTTGAAACACGTGATTATCCCGGCTGATACGGTAGTTCTCCTGGAACACCTGTGGAGTACCAGTCCCCGGGCTACTGCGCCAGAGACGGATTCCATAGTGGCGCTGGTTACAGCCAGGGGCAAGATAAACGTATCCATAAGAGGCAACAAGCTGCAGGCGAAGTTCGGCAAGGTAACCATGACAGCGAGCACTATCGCGGGAACTCCACCTGGGCTGACACAGCTTATTCCCAAGGACCCTCCGCTGACGGTGCAACTGTTCGCACCGGACTTGGAGCGGACCATACGCGGCTCTAAGTCAATAGCCAAAGAGGGCCAGGGGATAGTACGCATGGAGTGGGACGAACACAGCATGAAGGTGACGGCGCTTGCGGGAGACAAGGGTAAGGTATCGAACGTGATAGCGGTCAATGCAGATGGCGGAGTAGGCAGGATAGGGCTGAACCTTCCCTATCTGATGGAATACCTCAAAGGTAAGACTGGCTTCATCACCATGGCGACAACCGACCATACCAAACCTGCGCTTTTCCGCTGCTCCGGGCATCCTCTGGTGGTAATCATGCCCATGCACGTTGAATGGGGAACTGAGCAGGCTGTGGTGCCTACCCAGTAAACCCAGAGTAGTTTGGTCACCTTGGTATACTGCGGTGAACCCTGGTAGAACAAGGAGGCTGCTGGTTATGACGACCGGCAGCCTCCGCTTTAAAGGGGAACTAGCTTCATTAACCTAACACATATTGACAAAACCCTACTTTAGTGCTAGTATCCCGACAACGCTTCACTATTCTTCCAGGTTGTTCTTGCGGGAGGTAAGAGCTATGGCAAGTGAGATAAAACAGGAAAGGCTGTATCGCGTTGGTACTGCAGCCCGATTTCTGGGGATTCACCATAACACCCTTAGAAAGTGGGCTCGGGAAGGCAAGGTGAAAGCTGTCCGCATAGGGAACCGCGGCGACCTGAGATTTCGACTTGCCGACCTGAAAGACCTCCTAACCCCAGCTCAGGCTATTGACACCCAGGTACCACCAAAAGAGTAAAATAGAGGCACCCCAGTCATCCTTGTTGGCTAAACCATTGTTTTGAGGAGGCAGGATGAACCACAGCACGCGACTCACGGTTAACCAGGTATCAAGCAAGCTGTTCATCTCTCCTTCCACTGTACGCCGTCTTTCTGATAGAGGCGTGATAAAGTGTTTCCGCTTAGGCCCACGTGGGGATCGGCGATACAAGGAGAAAGACGTAGAGCAGCTAGTAAAAGAAATCAGTAAGGAGGAGGAAGAATCATGGAGCAAGAAACCATAGAAGGGGAAGTCGTAGGGACGGCAGTAGCAAAGACCGGCGGGGCGGTAGCGATCGCTGAAAGCCCTCAGGTATCGCTAGCTTCCATCCTGGAGGTAAAAGGGCAGCTCGTGCTTCTTCGCCAGCTGGTGCTGGACGTGCTGGAGAGGGGGATAGATTACGACAAGATGCTGGGGTGGCCACAACCAGCGCTTCTTGACCCCGGCGCCTCCAAGATCATCTCGACGTTCAGGTGCTTTGCCGGTGAGCGCAGAATCCTCAAGCTCGAGGATAACGAGCAGCGCATCTCCGTGGTATTGGAGGTGCCCTTGATCAGTATGCTTACTGGCAAGATTGTGGGGACGGGGATCGGCGCCGCCAGCACAGGGGAAACCAAATACAAGTACAGACATATTACCTACCAGGACGCGCTGGATGCAGGCTACACAGAGGAAACCATAACCACGCTGAAGAAAAAGAAGCCGAGGCCGGGCGAAAGCGGGGAAATACTGTACCGCATCCCTAATCCCGAGCACTCCGAGCTTCTCAACACGCTGGTCAAGATGTGTTCCAAGAGAGCTGAGGTCGACGCTGCGGAATCGCTTCCCGGCGTTGCCTCTACACTCAGAGCCTTATTCAAGGGTCAAATGAAGCAAGCGCCCGGGGGAGGCGCCAAGTTTCCGACCTGGAATCAGTTCTGGGGCGAGATGAAGCGGCTGGGCATTGAGCGCGAAGATGTCTACGCAATCATCGAAATGGAGAGCGCAGAGCTCTGGCGCAGGCAACATAACTACACCATCGATGACTGCGTGAACTTTATACGTGACCAATATCTTGCGCGTAAGCCCGCTGCTGCACCCGCAGCTGCACCCACATCTGCATCCCTGCCTGGGACCATACCGATACTGGACGAGGAGTTTTTTCCTGAGGAAGAGTCTCCAGGCAAGATCTGGGATGAGATCCGCGCACTCCTGAAGCTTCTCGCGTTACCGCAAAAGAATCTGCAAACATGGTGGAATCAATACTCCATTGCGGTTATCAGCGAGGATTTCACCTTTGACATAATTCCCGACAAATTCAAAACCGACCAGCTAATCCATTTTCGCACCCAGCTTCAGGCACTTCAGAAACAGAGGGAAGCCAAGAGAAAAGCCGCGACCCCGCAACAAAGCCCTAGCTTAATGTAAGGGGATTAATATGGCATGGGTTAGGTTTGATGTAAAGCTACGTCCGCGCCTTGTCGAATTAAAGGGGGGCGAGTTGAAAGTTTTTGTTTCGCTCGCCCTCCACGTTGGAGACGACGGCTTATCCTGGCCTTCGATTACAACAGTGGCGCAGGAGACTGGACTAGACCCCAAAACAGTGCGGTGCTGCCAGCAGGGTTTGAGCAGCAAGGGTTTCATCAGCCTGGTGAAGCCCGGAGGGCAGGGCCCGCACAGCGTGAACTTCTGGCGGGTTAACCTGGTTTCCTATGGCAATAACAACAACAAGGAGGGTGCCCACACCCCCCTTAATGAACCTACGCAGAAAAATAAGGGGGATGTACAGACCCCCCTTATTGAACCCTGGGACCCTATAGCAAAAGCATGGAAACAGCTAAAGGGCGCAAAGAGCAAAGGTAAAGATAAAGGACGGGAAGGCTACTGGGAGGCCAACGCTTTCCTCGACCTGGCCGCCCTGCTTGAAGGCGTGCCACTGGTCAACTTTTCTCAGCTCTTAGGGCTTATCCGCCCTCTATTTGTAAGCACCAGAGCTTCAGTTGAGGAGACGGGCGACTGCTATACCAGAATGAGGGCGGACAAATTCTGGGCTACGCTGTCACCTTCCGATGTTATAGCAGGACTGCGTAAATGGCTCCCCACCTACATTAAGCTGAAGCAGGAGGGAAAGCTAAATGAGTTTCTCACGTCTTATAGAGGTCCTGAAGGAGGTAGAGGTGTCAAGAGGTTACCGACGACGTACACAAGACCCGAGAGCCTACGAGAACGAACAGAAGAGCCCGGAGGAAACCAGGGGCAGCTATCGCTCTAACGAAAACTGCGAGACCTGCCACGGTCTGGGATATCTGAGGTATGATGTTGACCGTGAGGACCCCAACTTTGGGAAGCACATGATGTGTCCTGCGCCCGGGTGTCTAAAAGAAAGCTGGGAGGCTTATCGGCAGGGCGGTGAGTTCTTGCAGACCAAAGGGGTAGCACGTCCGCAGCAGACCTTTGAAACCTTCCGCAAGTTGCAGGGCACGGAGATGGCTTATCAGGCTATGAAGCTCTGGGCGGAAGGAACCAAAGAGTTTACCCTTCTGCTGATATATGGTGGTGTGGGTAATGGAAAGACCCACCTCGCCTCTGCGGCTACAATCCTTCTCAACCAGAATGGGACGGATTGCCGTTATTTCATCGTAGGGGAACTGATGTCGGCGCTGAGAGGTACTATAGCCCGGGGTGGTGATGTAGAGGAGGAGATAAACACCGTGCGCCGCTTCGACGCCCTGATTCTGGATGATTACAAACCAGATCTGGGAACCCCCTTTGAGCAGGATGTTATGGAGCGCATTATCAATCATCGGTACGCTTTCTGCCTGCCCACTGTGCTGATTACCAATGTGGACGTCGAGCTCCTACCGGAAAGGGTTAAGTCGCGCTTCTTGGAGAAGGGTTTGGGCAAGGTGGTGGTGAATGATGGGAAGGACTTCAGGAAGAAATGAACGGGACTGAGTTGACTCGGGATTTAGGCCGCTGGCTTCAAAATAGGGGGAGGTAGTATGAGAACAGTCGAGGTAGATATCACCAGGCGCGACATCCGGGACGAACTGACCAGGTGGGGGGTTGCAAAGGGGGACTTTGAGATCCTCTGGGAGGAGAACCGAGCCTCCATGGGGCGCCCGGTAGGGGCTAAGGTGGAGTTCTACCGAAACAATATCTGGCAAAACATTTCCTGCTATAGATTTGGCACCAGAGCTGAGAATCTCAGACAGTGTTATCTTCTCATTCAAAGGCTGCGCATTGCAGAGAGGTTTGGGGTTCAATATGCAGGGCTTACCTCAGCCAAGGAGGTTGTGCTACATAGAAACAGCGTCCAGGACGAGAAGCAGGCACTCCTCGATGCTTTTGACTTCCTGGGCGTGAGCCCTGACGATCCCATAGATCTGGTCAAGGATATCTACAAGAAGAAGTCGATGCACTACCATCCTGACAAGGGTGGGAACCCTGAGAAGTTTAAGAAGCTGCAAGCCGCTTACGAGCTGACATGTAAAAGCCGGGGCGTGCAGCCTTAGGAGGTATACGATGGCAGCCCCAACTCAGTTCGGCGATCAAGTAATACACGAGCCCAGAAGACCTGCACAGGTACCCGCCCTTGAAATATGTCGGTTCAACCGTTTGAGCGCGGCCAGGCTCCCTTTTGAGGCATGGATTAGGGACTGGAAGCTTATATCAGTAGAGTATGGGCCAAGTGGATACAATCTAGATCCCGTGTGTCTCTATGACCGCTGGGGCGAAATTCTCGTTGAGTGGCCGGAGCATTATATGCCAACACTGGCTGAAGTCCGGGACGCCTGTGAGGCAGCGTATGGAAGCTAATAACAGAGGAAATTAGAACATGGTTCATCATTTATCTCCCTGGGCTAGTCAAGCGAGTTGTATGGGCGGACCTTATCATTCGTCAGCCCCCGAGAAAGTGGAAGCCAATAACATATGTGTTCATCACGAGCTCATTGACGGAGCGGGGCTGGGCGTATGTAAGAAGTGCGGCCAGGTCAAGCAGTACAACACGCAAAATCAGATGGAGGCACCAGTTATAGTTAAGGAGGGTAGAGAGATGTCACTAAGGACGGCGAAGAAAGATGGTCTTGGCTATGGGATGAAAAGGCTTACAGAAGAGCTGCAGGCTGAGCTTGTAATGATAGGCCCCGCGAAGTTCTGCGCGAAGCATCATTTCAGGTTGACGAAGCACCTCCGCAGGAAGTATAAGGAACTCATGCGTCCTCCTGGAAGCGACCCGGTTGCCAGCTCCGGTGCGCGGAAGGACAGGCAGTGTATATTTGGGAAGTTTACCCCTGAGCTTCGTTTGGAGCTGCTGAAGGTTGGGCCCGAGGCATTTGCAGAGAAGTATGGATACCGGTCGGTCGCCAAACTCAAGGAAATGTATGGCCTTATGAATGTGGGCAGAGAGGCATCGAGGGTGCAATCAACTTTGCTCGCAGCGGTGATGACCAAACTGCCGGACGCAGGTAGTTCCTGGAACACAGTGGAAAGTTTCAAGAAGCTCTTGAACGCTGCGATAGATTTTGAGTATAGGACGTAATGACCTATTCAGATCAAGACTTTGGCTCTGTCTCCTGACACTTCGCGTTGACACATGCCCAGGCTATTTTCCTGTCGTTTTGATCGTGGGATATGGGCATGGTCCCGCCCTGGATATTCTCCATCACCACCACCTCCACCTTATCCATGAACTGTCCGCACTTTGGGCAATTAGGTGTTTTTTCCTTGTCCTGTGTTGGCATTGTCTTCCTCCTCTTCCGGTTCTGGGATCTCTATAGAAGAGCAGCCGCCAGTTCCCTTGAGCACTCCCTCCATACGTGCCACGCGCTCTGCCAGCTTACCTGTTCTGAATACCATGCGTTTACAATCAAAAGTAATACCCCTCAATGCATCTTCGATCCTGGTTTGGCCTGAGGCGGTAGTTTCTTTTACTTCCTTTATCTCTTTGCTGTTGCTTCCCTTCACCTCAGCTAATTCCTCTTTCCACTTTTTGTCGCGTTCGTCCACCTTGGATGTTAACTTGCCGTAACCGAACGCCACTGTGACAATAGCTCCACCTATAGTTACGATTGTAGGCAACCAAGTGCCGAGATCGGACATTTCTTCTTATCCTTTCCTCGCCTCCTAAATTTGCACCTTCCCCACACGCATTGTGTCCAGGTTAAAAAACACTCCATCTTCCATCAGACTCCCCACGCCTACCAGCTTCTTCCTCGTTATGGGGCGGTTGATGATTGCGGTATCGTGAGTGTGTCCTACGATCAAGGCCCAGTATTTGCTTTTCTCCAGCCAGTTAATGGCCACGCCCCAGACCTGCCCATTGTGCTTCTGCCAGGAATTATCGCCTGCCATCTTCTGTTCCCAGGGCGATTTGAGCCAGATGCCTCTCACCCAGGGCGCCCATTTGTAGTATGTCTTCTGGGCGCAGCCGGTGGCGTACTTGTCGAACTGGTGGCCGTGCATGATGGCGATATTTCTGACAACAAGTATTTCCTTCAGCTCATCCTTTAATTCCCAATCGTGGTTGCCCCAGAGTTCTTCATCCTGTGGTCTCAAGCGGGACTTAAACGCCCTATACTCCTCAGACTCCTCGCACTCCTTACGTGTAAACCACGTCAGCTCCCTGATGTCCCCGCCGTAAATAGCGCGGTCGTAGCTCTTCAGCATCTTCTGAAAAGCCTCTACCCTGGCTATTTGCACGTCGTACATGTCTGGCTGCAGGTGCAAATCGAAGGCAATAAAGTCAGACATTGTTGTTATCCTCTTACCACCACATTCCAAAGAACCTCAGATACAGCCAATTAGTCATGTATACAAACCACGGATTAGCCGGAATCTGTTCGCCTTGTTCTCCAACGAACTTTGCGGGAATCAATGCCGGGCTTGTAATCGCGCCCACATTTTGTAAGTTAGGATCCGTGGTCACCAGCACAATGTCTGTATATGTTCCATTGGCAAGCCGTTTTCTCATATATATCTCAGGTGAATTACTCTTATACCAGAACATAATGAGATTGCCTGAGCTGTCAGCCGAAAGGGAATAATATACACCCAGATCAGGAGTGACAGACTCAAGGCCAACAACTTGACTCGTTACCGCATCATATATGGACAGGTATAAAGGTTCCTGGTAGCCCTGGTGAAGCGAATAAATCTTGGAGCCTACGGCAACCGACGAAATCTGACTAACCAGTCTTATATTGCGAATCACTGTGAGAGGTGACCATGTTTGGCTAACGTTGCTCCATCTGTTAAGAGTCAGCCAGCCCCAGTCTCCCCCCTGAGCCCAACTATATCCAGCGGCAACATAAATCATATCGCCGTTGGTAAGAGGCAGAAGCTGCGGATATTGGGTGCCGTAACCCAGAAAAACAGGCGTCCAGGAATAACCACCATTGGTTTTTTTAATGGGTGCGACATATCCTCCGGCAGCTAACCAAGCTGTCCCATAGATATCGGTGGTGACACAGGGTTGTTCTCCCCGCGAATCCCCGAGGTTTTGTAGCGGCACTGTCCACGTTATCGAGCCGTCAGGACGTGGTACACCGCGCATCCAACTCCATTGTCCGTTCACATCTACTCCGCTGTATCTTCCCACAACCTCAACACAGTTATGTATAGGAGAATAATGAGTAGACCAGAAGTCATTAGCGCGCAAGGGTGACATTACCAGCTCAGGTGTTCTCCAGGATTCAGGCTTGCCATTTGGAGAGGAGGTAAAGTTTATAGCATCAAAAAACTGGAGGAAATTACCCTCTGCATAGAAAGCACTGCGTTGCTGGAGTTGTCCAAGGTATGCCCCCGATCCGTAATATATTAGTGATTGTGGAGGTAATTCTATATGAAGCACCGCGAAAGCAGTGCTTACAAGCTCTATAGTGGCAATATAGGTGCCATGCTCCGCTATGGCAAATTTGAACTCCACTTCTGCAGTAGCCCCTGGCACTATAATGCCGCTGTTACGTGTTTGACTGTATCCTCCAGGTTCCACGGCCAGTGTGAGGTCCCTGCTGTCATTAACATTGCCCAGATTTGTCACAAAAGCGCGAAACGTGATCAGGGTATCCTCATAGATAGGACCTTCTGGCCCTTCAGGACCTTCCACCTCTATCTTTCGCACGGCAATCGGGTAGTTGGAGATGACATAGAAGAAACCGCTCAGTTCGTTCAGGTTCACGTTGTAAGGCTGTGTGCGCGCAGCTCCCGCCGTGGCCACAAATACGATGGTGTCATAGGTGCGCGCCGCTAAGGATACCAGCCGCTTCTCAATCTGTGTGCCGCCGACCTTGAAAATCACATAGAGTGAGGCTTCTTCGTCGCTCACGTTGGTAGCGGTGCAGCTCACCACGACCTGCTGACCTTTATAGGCAACAAGAGGTGCGATAACCAGGTCCGACAGGACGATATCAGGCTCGGATGGTTTTCTCTTAAAGAGGAGCAGCCCCCCCAGAAGACCAAAGAGTCCTATCGCTCCCAGCAGACCCCAGTTGTTATCATCCTTCTTCTCTGAAGGTTTGTAAGTTTTAGATTTTGTAGCCATGGTTATCCTCCTGTCTTGGGAAAGAATGAGCTGAAGATCCGGTCGATGTTGCCGACCAGCCCGCCGACAATGACGGATATGAGCTGGAGTAACTCCTGATTCACAGGTGCCTGCCACACATACTTTGCTATCAGCGGGACTGTAATCACAGCGAAGAGAATCAAAGCTGCTATCGCAATCCTGAAGGTCCCTGACTGTGGCGGTTTCTGTTCAGCCATCCCCGTTACCTCCTCTAAACCAAGACCTTTTCAATATGCTGGTGAATGCCCTGTCCTATGCTAGGGTTGCCCAAAGTTTTCTGGAGCCAGCAGCCCGAGGTAACATTCCTTAAACACGGGTACCCATCGTTACAGTTATTTGCCCGGCCCCAGATATTCACAAAGTCCCAGCCGGCGGCTCTAAGCATTCTCCACCTTTTCAGGTGATGACCTGAGGTGCCTATCGCGGTGCTATTGAGCCCGTCGGTCGTTAGCCCAGATGTCCATATATTCCAATAGCAGGCTGTCATTGTAGTGCCTCCAAACTCTCCACAAAAGCCGCCTATTGTTGTAATGACACCTGTGCACACAACCGCTCCGATGGAATAGCTATATTCTGCGTCCTCAATATATCCTGCAAAACCTCCAACCCAGTCGGTAGAAGCTCCCGCATCTACATTGCCAAATGAATAGCAGTTGTTGGTAGTTCCAAAAACGTTGCCACCAAAACCGCCTATATCATGAGACACACCTACTACCGTAACATTTCCCGTCGCGTAGCATTCGCTCATCGTGGTAGGCCCTATGGTTCCTGCAAAACCGCCTATGTAGCCTCCCGTTCCTCCTGAAACATTGCCAAATGCATAGCACCTTGAGACTGTTGCTGTCGCCAATACTCCGTTCTGCGCAAACCCAAAGAACCCACCAATGACTGCCGAATCTACAGCAGAACCTATGACATCTCCGGCAGCGTAACAGTCGGTAATTGTGTATGTATCGGTCGCTTCATCACCTACTAATCCGCCCACATCATGTTCGCCAGTTATATTCCCGGTTGCATGGCAGCCGGTCATAACGAGTGCTCCATGCCCAACCGGGTGCCAATGAACACCAAGTATGCCACCGACCATGCTATGACCTTGAACAGTACAGGACGAAGTGCAATTAGTAATAGTAGCCCCTGTGGTGTAGGCAAGTATGCCTGCCGCATCATCACCAGCGGCTGTAATCGTTCCACTCGTATGGCAGTTGGTTATCACAACGTCCTTTGGTGAATCGCCGGCAATACCCCCGCAGTCGGTATAAACCACACTTGAGCCTGTTATCGTCAGGTTAGAGCAGGAGCAATCTGAAATCTCGGTATTTACAGCCATCTTACCTGCTATGCCACCTATGTCGTTCGTCCCTGCTAAGGTGGCATTATTAACCTGGCAGTCGGTGATTGTACCACTGTCCAAGCGGCCTGCTATCCCCCCAATAGCCGAGTCGCCAGTGAAATGAGGGTTTTCAAGGATCGCGTTCTTTGTGGAGACGGCATCCAGTATGTAAAACAAACCAATTATGTCAGTCGCAGGTCTGTTGATGTAGAGGTTAGTGATAGTGTAACTTTTTCCGTCAAAGCTGCCCGTGAAAACGGTTGTTGTTGCGAGACCGATAGGACTGAAGCCTAAGCCTCCACCCCAGCCGGAGGTGGCTGTGGCATCTATATCCCCACCCAGCTCGTAGTATGCGGTGAGGTCATTATCTACGTCCTGTAAATCTGCGACGTCATCAATAAGAAAGGGGTCTAATGGTGTGCCTGAACCTCTCACTCTACGCTCTCCACAATCCAGGATACGCCTTCCCCATTCACACTCGAGTTGATCCAGATACAGTTAAGGTTGCTCACTTTCAGGGATACCGCCAGGTCTGCTTCCAGGGCGTCAAAGCGCTGCGAGGTAGCCGAGGCATCCTCGGCTATTGTCTTAGACCGTGCAACGTAGATGCTTCCTACATTTGCCGGCTTACCCATGATGGTAACTGCAAACCCTGCAGGTACCTCCTGGTCCATTGACAGCCGTTCGGCGGTTCCAGCTGTGGTAACTGTCTTTTGTCCGGTGGCAATGAAATCAAGGTTAGCCACAGTTGATTTCGATAGCCTCAAAACATATACGGAGGTCGCGTCAGGTACCTGAGACCATGCCTCTCTGATTGTCAAAGCCTCGCGGCTATTTGCAACCACGCTTCTGGTCTGCCCTGCACCTTTTCCACCAACGATAGACAGTAAATACCCCGCCCACACATCATTCTCCCAAACCTGACCATTGTGTACTAATGTGTTAGCGGTCGCGTTTGATGCAGTGCCCCAAAAGACAGGAATCTTGTTTACATAGTCGACAAGCAGATCAAGCCTCCCGTCGATAGTCGGAGGTTGCCCCCCATTTGAGGGCGGAGGCGTGCCGCCCTGAGCTGCAAGGATCGCAGCTAAGAGGTCATTGGTCCTCTTGAAGGTTGCTGCAATACCGTTGAGCCTTTCATCGAGTGAGCTGAAAGCGTCGGGCAGATATCCCAGCCCAATATGCCTTATCTCCTCTAGATACTCCGGGGGTAACCTTGGTGTAGTCATCTTAAACCTCCCTAAAATAATGCCTGCGGGGTCACGTTCGCGCTGTGTCAGGCGCAAACATAACGTCCCGCAGGCTTTTTCAAACCTTTAATCGGCGCCATCTTCGCAGGCGCCTAAGGTTTATCTATGTTGCTGGGAGTAGATTAAGTTTTTTTAGCCGTTCTGTCAAGTCCTCGTTCCACTGTGAAGATTTTGTTTTAAGTTCCTGCCTCAACTCCTGTGCGTAATACTCTGGGGCCAGAGCGTAGTGGTGTATAATTTCTGCAATATCCTCGGGATCATTAGGGCCTGATACTGTTATTCCTGGTACTGGTATGGTATGGGATATAATAGAGGCGGTTCCCAACAATAGCGCCTCAGCCACCTGATAATTGAAGGTCTCCGCCCAGCTCACCGCCAGATTCACCTTAGCCCGGGCCAACAGGTTGTGATACTGAGGAGTCGGCAGCCAGTAGTTGTACCGCACCACATCTAAATCGTGCAGGATCTCCTCGTAGCCCTCGATATTGGTATGCAGGGTGAGCTTCTGTTTCCGCTGCACTATCTTCATAGCCAGGAGCATATTGTAGATGTTCTTGGATGCCTTGGTGGGACAAAACAGGGTGCAAATGTCCTCTTTTGCCACCTGGGGCGGCTGGAGGTCACAGGACAAGGGGTAGGGTGCGTAGAAGCCTTTACCCGGGAAAGCCTCTGCCAGGCCTCGGTCCCCAAACCACACAAAGTCTATGCGCGGGTCCATCATGATCTCCCAGAGGTACTGCCGTTCAATCGGCATGAAATCCATCTCGCCCGCCGAGCTAGTCCACAAGATTCCCCGCCGGTCGCCGTAGCTCAAGAGGCGCTCGTAGGCAGGCGACCACGCAGCCATGATGTAGGTGTCCGCCGCGGGGATCTCCCTGGTTTGCTCATTCAGCAGGGTGAAGGACCAGAGGCCGAGCTTGGCGCCCTCCTCCAAGGGACGCCTGGCTCCGGGAAAGGGCACGCTTAGGGTAGCCAGGTTCATTCTCCACCTCCTTAAATTTTAAACCTTGCCTTGTTCTTCGATGTGGGCATCGCCTCCAGCTCAGCCTGGGCAGCCCGGAACTTTCTCCACAGCGCGAGTATATCATCGGTAGGCGTGATTGTCGACCTAGCCCAAGCCCTCGCTACACATCTCACGGTGATCGTGTACTCTCTGGGGGCGCCACCTGCAGCCGATGCTATTACGTTAACCACCGGATAAATAACATAGGTTGCGGCCAGCACAGGTCTTGCCAGCACATTTGCATTAACTCTCGGTGCCAGATTAAATGTGGCGGTGTTGAGGGCTGATGCCCTGGCTATGCAGCTCGCTACCGGATAGATAACGTAGAGCATGGCGCTGATCGCCCGGGCTGAAGCCACAGCATTGGCTCTGGGGTAGATATTCTGCGTTAACCCGGTTAGTGCCCTGCTCGTTGATAAAACCCTGGCTTTCGGTGACAGGGTGAATGTGGAGGATATTGACGATTTGGACAGCGCGGAAGCTAACGCCCTGGGGCTGAGCGTTGATAGCACCAGAGGCGTAATCTTGGCAGTTGCGGTCGCGCGAGCCGTAGGGGTTATCACGCTAGTGACTATCACTTGAGCGGAGGCGAAGGCCCGAGCCAGCGCTTTGGGGGACAGCGCCCCTATCACAAGTATCGACTGGACATAGGCGGTACCTGCGGCTCTGGGGTATATGGCTGAGGTTCGCGCCACTACTGCCCTGGAGAGGGCTGTCGCCCTGGCTAAGCTAGTTAGAGTCAAGGACTGAACTATAAGCCCTCTCGCCCTCACTGCTGCCTTGGCACCGGGCATCAGAACATAGATTGTGGTAGAAACTGCCATGGCTCTAGCCACCGCGTTCGTCCTGCCCGTGATGTTATAGGTTATACCAATCACAGGGCGAGCGAAAACACTCGCATTTGCCCTGGGAACGAAAGTGAGGGATTGAACTATATTAGGGCGGACCCGCGCCACCGCGCTGGCTTTAGGTAGCAGGGTATAGGTCGTGACTTTGAGAGATAAGGCGTAGCCCGTAGCAAGCGTCCTCGGTGTAATATTGTAGGTTATCCCCGTTACCGGTCGTGCCATGGATACAGCACCAGCTCTGGGCGTTATGGCAAGAGAGGAGCTGAGCGTGTAGCGCGCTAAAGCCACTGCGCTGGCCCTGGGTGTCATAGTGTAAGCGGAGGTTAATAGAGGGCGGGACAGCCCTGCAGCGTTTGCCCTGGGAATAAGCACAAGCGTTTGTGTTGAGATAGCGCGTGCGTAAGCCACAGCGTTAGCTCGCGGATAGACCGTAAAGGTGAAGGCCAAAACTGGACGCGCATAGGCAGATACCTGGGTTCGCGTGTAGAGCACCAGCGCTGAAACAAGGAGGGGTCGCACATATCCTGCGGCTCTGGCTTTGGGCAACAGCGTCATAGAGCTTGCCGGCGCCACTTTGGAGTAGGCTGCAGCGTGAGCCCGGGGAGAAATAGTGATGGGAGCGGCGAAGATGCCCAGCGAATAGGCGGTCACCCGCGCCCGGGGAAGAAGCGTAAAGGTGGCCTGTTTCAGCGATACGGCCCGCGCTGTACCTTGCGCTTTCGGCGTCTGGGTATATTCGTCAGTTTTGAAGGCAATGGTGCTCGTGCCGAATGTGATTCTCGTGTCATACGTTGATGTGCCCTTGCTTAATCTGCTTGCTGCCCCCGCCTTTGCCGCTGTCTTATAGTAGTAGATCTCAGCTGCGATCCTGTCTCCGTCCAAGGCGTTCACATTTGCCCCAGTTCCAGTTGCACTAGTCTCCGAGTCGGAACCAGCAGCCATCTCGGCAAATCCGCCGTTGGAATGCCAGATTACTCCTCTCACATTGTTGCTGCTGTCGATGACGAAGATCTCCACCTCCCATTCAGCGTTTTCATTAACAGCAGTCTCAAAGCCATGGCAGTAGGCGGCCATGGTCTCATTTCCTATGGCTTGGTTTCCATTAAGTGGCCGAGAATAGCAGCGGGTGATTCGATAATATGCAATACTGGCGGGAGTGGCAAAATCATAGTTCTGTTGCTGGGTAGGGGTCGCCGTGAGTAATCTCCCCACGCGGACGCTGCCGCCATCGGCAAAAGAGGTGGGGTCTACCAAGGTGTGTGTGGACGGATCCTGCCAGTCAGCGGGATAGGAGGGCGGAGTTCCGTTACTACAGTAGAGTGTGGTTGCCACCTAGCCCCCCCTATATCTCAAACTGCGCATTCTTGCCAGTCAGCGCAGCGATCTCCGCCTGTATTTGCCGGGCCTTTCTCCACAGAGCCAGAATCTCGTCTGAAGGGGTGATAAACGCGCTGGCCCAGGCGCCGACCCTTGCCGTGGGATAGATCTCGTAGAACTTTCCCATGGTCGCCCAGGTTACTACCAAAACATTCACTACTGGAGTGAGGGTGTAGGCTGTCGTTATCGCCGGCTGCGCGTGCCCCAGCACAAGAGCTCGAGGCGCCAGAATCAGCGTTTGAGCGGTGATGGGCCTGGCATATGCTGCAGCAAGCGCGCGGGGGTATATCGTGCTCACCGCCCCAGCGATGCTTCTGGCGTAGGCGGTAGCTCTTGCCAGCGGGTAAACGGTATAGGTCAGGCTTGCTATTCCCCGAGCTGAAGCTAAAACTAGAGCCCTGGGGGCTAAGGTGACGGTTGTTACCGGAGCCACGCGGGCATAGGCAACCGAGCCGGCAATCGCCGTTAGCGTATAGACTGAGGTAAGAGCGATTCTTGCCGTAGCAGTCGCCGCAGCGCGGGGCGAAAGGACCAGGGAGGATCTGAAGAGCGCCCGAGCATAAGCGGTTATTACAGCTTTCGGCGCCATGGTCAAGGTGCTCGCCGGCACTACTCTGGCATAAGCTACGACGCTGGCTCTGGGCGCCATAGTAAGCGATTGTGCCAAGATAGGACGCGCATAGCTTAAAGCTCGCGCGCTCGGAGCGATAACGAAAGCCAGCCCAGTCACGGCTCTGGCGTAAGCCACCGCATTTGACCGCGGCAGAAGAGTCAGGGCTTGCTGTACCTGAGCCAGCGCCCGAGCTATCACGTTAGCCTGGGGAACAATCGTGCCACTGAAGCCAGGTGTTACTTTAGCCAGAGCGCCCACCCTCGCCGTGGGGAAAATAACGTATATGGCACGATAGAGAACATACGCGATAGCGTTAGCGTGGGCGGTGACGGTCGTGTTCCATGCTATCAGCGGTTTTGCCGTAGCTGTCACCCGACTTATTGCAGTTATAGGGAGCGTGAGCTGAAGTACAGGGATCGCTTTAGCCTGCGCTAAGGCGCGCGGCAGAATACTGTAGGTAAGCCCGGTGAGCGCTCGCGCATACGCGGTCGCCCTCGCCAGCGGAGTGAGCGTTAGTGTTTGCGCCAGCAAAGGTCTAGCATAAACCGTCGCCCTCGCCCTGGGGGTGAGGCTCAAGCTTTGAGCGAGCTGAATTCTCGCGCTGGCGATAGCTGAAGCGCGCGGCAAAATAGCGTAGGCAAGCCCGATGTTGCCTTTAGCCAGAGCAACCACCCGGGCGCGGGGGTACAGGGTCAGCGTCTGGGCAAACAACACCCTGGCATAAGCGGTGGCTGCAGCTCTCGGCGTGATGGTAAGGGTAGATGCCAGCGTGACACGAGCATAAGCAACGCTTCTTGCTTTCGGCGCCAGGGTAAATGTAGCTGCCAGCAAAGGTTTAGCATATCCTGTGGCACCCGCCTTCGGCGCTATCACAAATATCAAGCCGGTTGTTGCTCGCGCATAAGCCAGAGCTGCGGCTTTGGGATAAAGCGAGAGCGCCTGCTGAACCAGCCCCTTTGAGTAAGCTACCGCCTTCGCCTGGGGCATAAGCGTGAATGTTTCAGCCAAGACGGGGCGCGCATACACTACGCTTCTTGCTCCGGGAGTCATGGTGAGAGCCTGGGCCAGCATCGGTCGCGCATAAGCAACTGCATTCGCCCTGGGGGTGAATACATACGTCAGCCCCATTACGGCACGCGCATAGGCTACGGCATTCGTTCTGGGCACTAGAGTAAGTGAGCTGGCGAGCACTGACCTGGCGTAAACGACCGCATTAGCTCTGGGCGCCACGGTGATGCTGCTTTGCAGAGCTAATCGAACATATGCTAAAGCGCTGGCTCTGGGAGTCAGCGTGGTGACCACGTTAGGATATACGGGGCGTGCCTGAGCGGTCGCAACCGCACGCGGAGTGAATGTAAACGCTGCGGCTAAAACGGGTCTGGCATAGGCGTTCACACTGGCCCTTGGCGTAAAGCTGTATGTCGCGGAAAGAGCTATCCTGCTGTAACCCGCAACCAGAGCCTTGGGGGCAAGGGAGAATGCGCTGGTTAAATTAGGTCGCGCCAGCGCGATTGCCTGAGCCTTTGGTGCCAGCACCGCTACTTGAGCCAAAACCACTTTGGAGTAGGCTATCGCTCCGGCTTTCGGTGTGAGGGTATAAGCCGTGGTCAGAGCCAGTCTGACATAAGCAACGGTATGAGCCCGCGGCGCCATGGTCAACGTAGAGGCAAGCACGGGACGGGCGTAAACGGTGGCATGCGCCCTGGGCAGCATTGTAAAGGTCAGCCCCAGCACCGGCCTAGCATACGCGACTGCCTTCGCCAGGGAGGTGAGAATGTAGGTAACTGCTGTATTGGGTTTGGCGACCGCCGTTACCCGAGCCTGGGGATATGCCACCGTTGTTATCTGAATAATAGCGCGAGCTGAAGCCACAGCCCTCGCAGTGGGATAGAGCACCTGCAGCAAAGGCAGGATATGAGCGTAGGCTACCGCATTGGCCACAGGATATAGAGTAGCGGTCAGAGCTTGAATCACGCGGGCATAGGCGACCGCGTTGACCCGAGATGTCAGGGTCATCGCTGAGGCTGGAACTACCATAGCATGGGCAGTAGCTTTCGCTCGCGGGGTAAAGGTAAAGGTCGCGGCAAGAGCTACTCGGGCGTAGGCTGTAACTTGGGCTTTTGCGGTAATGGTTAACACTGAAGCAAGAAGAATTCTGGCATAACTGGTGGCGTTGGCTCTGGGGAGAAGGGTGATGGTCTGGGCAAGCTGCAGTCTGGCTCTGGCAATAGCGTTGGCTCGAGGTGTCATTACAAACGTCGTGGTCGATACCGGGCGAGCGAAGGCAGTTGTTCTCGCTCGGGGAGTGAGCGTCATGGCGCTGGTGAGCAGCTCCGTAGCATACGCCGTGGCTTTGGCCTTAGATGTCACTGTTAGAGACTGAGTAAAGAGCGCCTTGGCGTAGGCTACCGCGTTTGCTCTCGCCGTCAGCACAGCGATTCGATAATTCAGAAGTCGGGCATAAGCCGTGGAATTTGCCCTAGGATAGATGATGTAGGTAATCGCTGTCACAGGACGAGCGTAGGCTACCGACCCAGCTCTGGGCGCAAGGGTAAGCACCTGAGCGACGTTTGGGCGGGCATAGGCTATCACCCTAGCCTTAGCAATAAGCGTGACAGAGGAAACAAAGAGCGGCTTAGAGTAGACTGCAGCCCTGGCTTTAGGTAGCATCGTGTAAGTGCTAGCAAGAACAGGTTTAGCGTAGGCGGTCGCCCTGGCCTTGGGGACTTGAGTATATGTCGCCGGCGTGATGACACGGGCGTAGGCGGTTGCTCGCGCCCATGGAAGAAGCGTAAGCGACTGAGCAAAAAGAGGTCGCGCTACCGCTGCGGAGGGCGCTCTGGGTGAGAGGCTCAAGGCCTGTGCCGGCTGCACTTTGGCGTAGGCGGCAACATTCGCTGTCGGACGTAGCATGAAGGAGACACGAGCCTTCGCGTAAGCCACAGCGTTTGCTCGGGCATAAGTTATGTACTGCACTCCGGATATTGGTCTAGCGCGTGCCACCGCATTCGCTCTTTGTATAAGTGTGATGGTCTCCGCTGGAAGAACGCGAGCACGCGAAGCCCCCCGCGCTTTCGGTGTCATGGTCATGGTGCTAACAGGCAGAACCTGCACCTGCGACGTTGCCCGCGCTTTGGGGTATTCGGTGTATGTTACCCCAGTGGACTGCGCCTGCTCGACTTTTAAGTGAATGAAGGAGAAAGAACCTGATGCGCAAGCTGTGGTATCTAATTTAAAATTAAAGGTATCGGATGCCCCTATATTAACTGTATGAGTTGTATCCTCGAGCTGGCCTGTTGCATTTATGGAAAGGGTAAGTGCCGAATTGCTGCCGTTAACTCGCAGGCACATTGTCCCTGGAGTATTAAGACTATAGAGATAGACGTTGATCAGTAGATTCTTAGCTATCCAAGAGAATAGCCCGTTGCACTGAGCTCTGGATTCAACGGTAGTTCCACCTGTGTAATCGCCTGTGTCGAAATAAGCGACTGTATTGAAATTTACCGTGGCTCCTACCCCATAGCTTGAGCCAAGAAGCTGATCTCCTGTGAACTTAAACTGTATCAGATTACAATAATACAATGTCCCCGACTTAGTACCAGATGTAATTTGCATAGCTAAAAGGTTGCCCGCGGAAATGGCGTCCGTATGTGTTGTGTCCTCAAAGGCGCCTGTGGTACTGGCTGTAATGGCAAAAGTCAGAGTGCCGTTTACGTTATTAATACGTGAATAGCATGAACCAGCTTTTGTGTTGTTATTAGAAGAAATATACAATCGCATGTTGGACAGCGTTCCAGCTGAGCGCACAGTGGTTTCCATCTCCCCCTCAAGACCTTGGGAGTTCATGAGCCCATATAGAGACCAATACACAGTTCCGGAGCTGACTATAACATCACCAGCATCGTTGTCGGCACCGAAAAATGGCACCAAACTAGACGCATGCTGACACTTATATGCGATGATAGAGACATAAAAAAGCCCTGATGTGATGGCGCCAACATCAATCCTGGTATTGATAAGATTGGTTGCAGATAAAGAGTCAGAGTGGGTAGTATCCTCCTGTGTTCCTGTTACACCAGCACCGAAGGTAACTGTGAGGTTGCCGTTTCCTGAATTGATGCGTGAATAAAAAATAGAATTCGCAGTGCAGGGATTTATGATAACGCGCACAAATAGATTAGATAAGGTTAAAGTATCCCTGATAACAGCTTGACAGTACGCTTCATTGGAGCTGAGTCGCTCCAGCCTACCAAAGACAGCAACATAATAGGTTGTGCTGCCAGCACGCGGACTAATACCTGAGCAATCGCCTGCGGTTAAAAGAAAATTTTGTGCCGCCATCTAATTTTTCTTTACTAGTTGATTTGGATAAGCCCGGGGCCGAACTGGATATCGCACGCGCTTTGTATCTGGTTCTTCTTTTGCAATGTTACGCTGATATTCATAAATCTGACCTGAAGGACCCTACTGGAGTCGAAAGACCAAGAGTAATTCGCGAACGACAATGTGTTAACAACATTCTGAGCTAAAGCAAGTGCCATGTTTTTACGCTGATTTTCTCCCCTCACTTTATCAAGTAGAACTGCGGTGAAGCCATGTGCCAAATGAGCGGGACAGCTCCTTGCTGGAGGCTGAGGATTACGATTGATATTTTGCTCACCAGCATTTCTTCGCGCCTGGATAATAGCTTCAGCTTCGTCACGAGTAACATAGCTGAAGACTCGTTGGTCAGGAGGCAAGGTATCATCGTAAGCCAAATGTATCATACAGTCACAAGTGTCTGGACTCCATAGTTGAATCGCATTGTTAGGCATGTTTCACCTCCCAGAATTCCCTAGAGGAAACCTTAATTTTCTTTACCACCTTCACTCCTGAGGTTAACATAGTGGCTTCCAGGAGATGCATACCATGAGGGATCCCTTGTTCGGTGATCGCCTGCCGGTGTAAAGCCTGCTCGTCAACCTCAAGAAACATACTCCCGTCATGTTTCATTGCTTTAGCCATGCTTGGCAGAAGCGCCAGGTATGAACTCAAAACGTTCATGTTGTTAATAACCAGGTCAAAGACCTGCCCTGCGTCCTCAAAACGCCTTATCAATTTCACGTCCACCTGATTCAATGCGAAGTTGGCTTCGGCATGCTGGAAAGGATAATCATCGTTCTCCACAGCATAGACAGGGCTTGCCCCAAGTCGCGCACAAGCTATGGCAATGAAGCCCGCTCCCGTGCCTACATCTACTACGGACTTACCAGCTATCCCGCGCTCGGCTAAAATATCCAGCAGGTCATTTCGCTCAGGACGGAAAACATAGTCCTCGATGTATCCCGGGTTGAAGTAGATGGGCAGCTTTCCTGCCTGTACAGGGTCATTAAGCTCGTGTTTTCCTAGCAGAACAAAGGTTCCCCCGAGTTCAAGCATCTCTTCCTCCTACTGTCCGCCGTCTGGTTTAACAGTCGCAGAAGGCGTAATGTTGTAGTGGGTTCCCGGCTTGTTTGCAGCTGAAGCCTGCACATTAGCCGACGCATTAATCACAATATGTTGAGGCTCTCGCTTCTTTTTGCCAAAGAGCCTTGCCAATAGGTTCTTCATCATCTCACCTCCCTTCAATAAGAATGGCCAGCACCCCGTAGGGGGTACCAGCCATTCTACTATACTTACTAAGCCCCTGACTACTAGCCTGAGGTAAATCCACATCTGTAGTTCAAGGTGATGGTATCCCCTGATACTACGTTTCTCACGGCGAACGTGCCTCTGGAGTACATCGTGCCTCGGAGAAGTGCGTCTTTCCTGGTGCCGACAAACAAGCCGGACTCCTTCATGGCATACGTGGAGCCGATGGAATAGCTCCGGTTCATCTGCCAGGACCCTGTCGTCGCAGGCTTGGTGTAGGGCACTGTGCCATGATACACCGCGCTCCCCAACCCCTTGCCCTGAGGCGTACCCAGAGCTGCTGTCCCGGTGCCAATGGCTGACGCCCTCACGTACTGCACCCTGCCTTGCTTCCTTGTCCCGATGGCATCGCAGAGCAGGTCCAGCCCGCGGCTTCCAATGCGGTCGCCACCCGACCATGCATCCACCAGCCACCTTGAGCCGTCCGGCGCCACGCACCCGTCCTCCGACATGCGGACAACAGGACGCCATATCTCATACTCGCAGCGCACCTCCGGCATCGCCCGTGTCCTCAAGGGTAAATTCTCGCCCATGTGTGCCTCCTCAAACTAGTATTTGATGTGGACTCGTATTTGAGCACTTTCACCCTGGGCACACCATACCCAGAATGAGGTGATTTTCTTCTTCGCCTTGGTGTAATCGATATTCTGCGTGTCCCCTTTTGCCAGCTTCAACATGCCCACCGGGTGCGGATAGTTCACGCAGATATTTACAAAGTTAGGGCCGTCGTTGAAAATGCTGGCTGTCTGGGCTACAACACTCTTCTTGGTCGCCGGGTCCCTTACAGACACCTCCTGGACATCAGATGTCACGTCCACAGGCCAGCCCCGCTCCTCACCTTCGCAGCGCTGGCTCTCCTCCCACTCCTGCAGCCACTTCAGGCGGTTGGCGATCTCCTCGAGCAGGTCTATCTGCATGAAGCTCGCAGCGTCGGTGATTGTTTTAGCGGGAATTCTGCTTTTGGTGACCATCAACTCTCCTGAGCAGTCCGGTGAACGACGAACTCCTTGATGCGCCCATTATCGTCGCGCACTATCTCTGTCCGCTCCTCGTTCTGGTAGGTTACACGCCCCTCAGCCAGCCCCACGGGCTGAAACGTCTTGCAGGGGTTTCAGCCGTACTCTTTCGCCACGGTTGGCTTCCTGGTGAAAGCCCAGAGCAGCACAGCCCCCAGCGCGAGCGCCCCAACTATGAGGATTACCTTGTTGTCGTCCAATCCCCACTCCTTACAAACACAATAGCCTGCAGGACGCTAAACTAGCGTGACCCGCAGGCTATTGAGTTACAGACCGAATTTTAAAGAAAGCGCAGCATTTTGTCAAGGCACTTCTCATAAGTGAAATTCCTGATCGCTTCCCGCTCTCTCGCCCATATCTCAGCTCTCTTCTGGTCATCCTCGAGCAAAAGGCGGATTTTTATCTTTGCCGCCTCAGCGGAGCCGAAAGTTATCTCCGGCGCCAGGTCGCCGAAAATATCCTCAATGCCAGGGACGGCATCATAGATGGTGGGGCCGCAGGCCGCCATCTCAAAGCATTTGCGGTTTAGCCCTATGGTCTTCTCCTGATGAATGTCGATGAGAATACCCGCCTGGTTCGCTACTTGAACAAAGTCATGGAGATAGACTGGCGGGTTGATGATATGTGTCACCCTGTCTCCACACGTCTTTCCCCAGATCTCCTCATCGTCCCAGCCATTACCGAATATGTAGTAAGGATAGATCCCCTTGACCATGTCCTTTTTATACGGCGAGTTGGCTGTCCCTATGTAGAATGCGTCTTTTATCCTATGCAGCTGCAGGTCCCTATGCACATCCGGGTCCCAGCCTGAAGGAAGCCACTCCGCCCAGCTCGGTGTAGGACACACCGGCGTAAACACCTTGTCGTACTGTATGAGCTGGCTTTCGATCCCAGGAAAGCGGCTGAACCAGTCCGGGAAGTAACAGAAGCGTGGATGGGACAGCCTCTCGGGATTGATGCTCTCGCCCTTGAAGACGATGGTTAAGTCCGCCACAACTTTGGGCATTACGGGCTGCAGCCTGTAGTCCCAGAGATACACGCTATGACCATGGTTAGTCATGGCTTTAACCCAAAACAAGCCAGCGTCGTAGTGTCCTGACATAAAGGGGGTGGCTACTAAGATTCTCACGTTGGGTTCATCCCCATGCCTGGGTATCCGCCGCCAGGAATGAAGATAGGCTGGTACTTTGGAGTGAGCTCCTTCCTCATCTCAACAACGAGCTTCATCGTCTCGAGAAAGCCCTTGATATCCCTTTCTCTTTCCCCCCAGGCGGTGTTAAAGTCAGCTACCTGCCTCTGCAGTTCCATCAGTAACTCCTCGGTCGGGTTGCCGGAGAGGAGCTCCGCTGTTCTCTGGGTCACTGTCATCCACGCCTGGAACTGCGTTAGCCTGATGATCAGCTTGGCCCGCAGGTCCATCTCCACCTCGATCAGTTCCTCTATGCTCTTGCATTCTTTTGGCGTCTTCATGGGCTTTATCCTCCTTTAGTTTTCTCTCAATGAGACCAGCCTTTGCGCGTGCTGCCATATTACGATTGCACTCCTTCTCATGCTTATGCTGATAAAGGTTATTGCCTGCCCTGACCAGAGTACCTCCAGGAAATCCACAACGACAGCATACAATCAGGCGTACTTTGAGCCGTTCCTTCATTATCTTGTCGACTTCCTCTCAGCTCCTCTTTGGTTTAGAAGTCGCAGTTTTTGATATAGCGCCTCAATCTCAGGCGTAAAATGGACTGTTTCATAGACAGGTTTTCCTTCATTCAACCTATCATATAGCTCGTAGAATTCCAGAAGGGTTTCTGCGCGCTCCTTTTTTATTATGAGATATGGCAAAATAGCCTCAAGTATACCGCGAACTCTACTCGACGCATTCACCCTGAATCTCCAGGTTGGTGCCTGATTTCCATATCGCTTCTGGCTTTGGATTTCACTGGTCGCTCCACAAAGACCATAACCATAGTCTATGAAGCCTCGATGCGTATTTGAAAGACCCACAAAACCCTGAAAGGTATAACCTTTCCCCCTGCGCATCTTGCTTCTCTGCATACCAATCTCACCTTCCCCATCTATAGCGCAGGCCAGCCATACTTTTTCCACTTCGCTTAAGTTCAAAATAATGATGGGCATGCGAACTCTAAGCCGTTTGAGATTAAGGGCAGATGCTTTATCCTTAATCTGTCGCCAAGACCGCTCAGGCCCCAATATCTTAATCGTAGCAATTACATCTAATTTGGGCGCCGTGGGATAAAGCTGCCTTAAGGCATCTACTTGCCCGCTTGTCCATCGCGAAAACTTCAGCATTTCTCAATAACTCCAAAAATGCAGGAAGGCTCTGCCCTTTCCTCCGCAATCATTCTATAATCTTTTATCTTTATACTATCCCCTAGAGGCTTCAAATACTTTTCCAGGAACTCCTTGTCAGTATAATGATGCAGATGCATCGGGTCATCGTGATGGCCTAAATATGGGGTTGAAAAGATTAAAATACCTCTGGGTTTCAGCACTCTAAGCCCTTCTGCAATTACTTTAGATATTTCAACACAATGCTCATAAATCTCCCCCTGCACCACGGCATCAAAAGAATTATCCCAGAGTTTAGGCAGATTCCCAGCATCTAGCTTATATGTAAGAATCTGGTCCCTCACGTTCCATTTATCTGCTACTGTCTCTACCTGTTTCAGGCATTCCTCAGATATATCCACCGCAGTCACCTGGAATCCCGCCCTGGCAAATATTGTGGGATAGACCGCCCCACACCCGACATCTAAAATTTCATGAGCCCCGCACTCTTTGAGAGCTTTGATAACGGTCTGCGCCCTCCAGTGCCGCTCCCAGGTGGGATCAAAGCGGTCGATGCTGTAATTCCAGTTTCGCTTATGCTCAGCGTTATAAATAGAACCTGCGTCCTCCGGGTGCCGTCGGATCTCCAGCCCCAGGTGCTCCTTGATCACCTGATGAATGTGCGGCCAGAGGCGGGTAGAGGCGTGGTCGAGAGTTAAGGATTTCTTCACCCTCTGATTCCCATGAAACGTGCGCTCCTTGGCCTCTCCTGGTTTCTCCAGTATATGAACTATCTGAGAGGCAAGCCCCTCGATGGAATCGAAATAGTACCCGTCTTCCTGGAGGAGCCAGCGCATCTGCGGAGTTCCCAGAGCTATCACCGGCGTCATGCAAGCCAGCGCTTCAAGCGGAGGCAGCCCCCAACCTTCATAGGTTGAGGGATGAACCAAAACGCTGCTTGTCTTGAGCAGGCTGATTTTCTCCTCATCATTAGGCTCGAGAAATGTCGCTTTGACCGCTAAAGCAGTGCACATCTCTTTGTAATACTGCACCACTCCCGGAGCGCCGGAGCCGCAGATTAAAAGTTGAGGCGAGGGGTCGATGATAGACATAGCCTGAATCAGCAGGTCCAGCCCTTTATGCTCGGCAAGCCTCGAGATGAAGATTACCCGGGTACTCCGTGGCAAATCACATACTACGGAGTCTATGAGTTGCAAATCAACCCCAGGTAAACAGACATCGCTGGGGAGACCAAAGCAGGCAGCCTGATCCATGACCGTGGGGCTGGGCACCAGGATCCTGGTGCATTGAGCCATTAATTTGAGCTGGTCCTCCGCATAGCCGTGAAAGCTCCTGTCCATGAAGCGCTGCGGCAGCCAGCCCCAGAAATAGAGAATCGAGGGCTTCTTGCCCAGCAGCTCCTGGAGGAGCTGGCTGTCCGAGCCGAAAAACACTAAATCGGCTTCGTCTATATTCTGGGCGAACTCCCAGCTCTGGCGCTCCATGGCCTCGCGCCAGGCTGTAATGATCCCCTTGCCTTTGAACTGCACCTTGGGCTCGCGCCACATTAACTTTAATTTATCCATTATTTCCTCCTTCGATAGACCCCGCGACTGTAACCCTGAGGTTGTTTCCTACCATCAAACTCAACCCTATTTGGTCGGATAATGCTGCAAGTAATATGATCTCTTCCTGCGTAGGGCCCAAAAGAGAAAAATCCAGAATATATCCCACTTGCATAAGTAGCTTTATCCATTCTGCTTTAACCATTATCAACTCGTCCCCGCTTGAAGTAAAACGCTCAGACACAAACCAATGCGCTAAAGGAACTTCCAGCAAAATAAGCTTTGCCACCCTTAATTGTTCTCGCAGTGTCTGTAATACGCCCACTTTATCAAAGTGTTCCAGCACCCCGACAGAAAAACATATATCAAAACTCTGATTCTCAAAAGGCAGCCTGAACATATCACCCATTATTACAGCTATGTGCGTCTTGTAGCCCTCGGCATATTCCTTTATCACCCTGCAATTATCTTCATCGTTGTCTAGCGCAACAACTTTCACATCAGGAATCAATCTAGCCGCTAAAATAGATGCTCTCCCACTACCTGCTCCCACCTCCAAAATCCGCTTCGGCTCAAAGGCCATCATCCACGATAGAATATACGGATCGCTCCTCAGGCTGTTAGCCAAATGAGCGGTCGGTGATTCTAAGTACCTCCTGTATTTCCAAAATTCCGGTGGCTTTTTCTCAGTCATATCCTCCCCATAGCTCCATCTTCTCCTGAATTATTCTCTTGAACTGCTCTTTGGTCATTGACCAGGGCTGAGATACCGCCTTATTCCTCGCCTCCTGCGACATAGTCCGCCGGAGCTGCGAGTCGTCCCTGAGCTGTATGATGCGCTTGTGGATGTCAAAGGCATCCCTGTACCCCACCTTGAATCCGCTGACCTCATCGTCGAAAACCTCTGCAGTCTCCGGCGAGGTTATCGGCACCAAACCACACGCCATGCCTTCCTGGATAGCCAGAGCGATTCCGTCCTCGAGCGTGGGAATACAGATAACGTGGCACTGCTGCATAATCCCGGGCATCTGGTCGTGAGGCACCATGCCAAACTGCCTTACTCCCTCAACCCTGTAGAAAAAATCTCCTCCCGCTATCCAGAGCTCGATTCCATGAGTTTCTAATGGGAAGGGCAACCCCTCTACCAGATACTTCAACCCCTTCCTGATCGGGTCACCCCCAACGAAGAGGACATTGAAGCCTGGTGGCTCCTCAGGCCCAGGGTGAAACTTCTCGCTGTCCACGCCCCAGAAAGCGATGGAAACCTTATCCTTGCCCACCACCTCCGCATGGGTCCACTGCACCCAGGGAGAGCAGGATATAACATGGTCGCACTTCAGCAGGGCAGTTTTGTTGATCCAGCGCCACGATTGCGACATATCATAGAAGGCGTTCTGGTCTTTGTACTCCTGTTCCAGCTGCTTATCCCGCCACCAGTCAGCGTTATTAAATACAAAGAGGAATTTCTTTACTCTATTGCCCAGCTTCATCATCTGAGCCACCGAGTAGCCTGGGGGCCCCAGGAAGAGGTCAGCGTTATCAGGCATTTGCTGAGCTGCAAATAAATCATATGAAAGTATTTTAGACACCGTACATGTAGTATCTAACACCTGCTCATTGATGGAGGGAATGAATACGTCATAGCCTAATTCTTCTAGCCCCTTTTTGTAAAGGTCAAAAATATGCACCCAGCCGGCGTGTTTTCTAACCTCTGGATCCGAGAAACTAGGCCCTGGGGAAAAGATTGCTTTCATCAGCCTCCCCCTTTTCGCTCCTTTTCATATCTGTCTGCCAGCCTTCTAAAGGCAACAATGATGCACACAACAGCGGCAACCATAAGCGCATCCAAAAGAAAAAAGCTCGTCGCCATGCCCGCAAGAAACCAACTCCAGGGCTCCATCACTTCCTCCCCCAGCCAGCTATTAAGGTGGCGTTAGTCCAGCCCGGATAATCGACTGGCTCCGGCCATATAGGACTCACCCTGACGTCCTGGAGCCCCGCCTTCTCCAGCATCATTTTAAGCTCGCCTGGGAGAAAACACCTGCGAGTTGGCGGCATGCCCTCGTACGTGAATTTAAAGGTCTTGTCGATCTCCTGCTCATCCGAGTTGGCGCCATTGTTGCCCATGACCACCACCGTTCCCCCTGGTTTTGTAACCCTCACCATCTCATCGATGCACTTCTGCCTCTTTTCCTCTTCAGGCCAGTGCTGCGGTACCCCCTCGTTGAAGACCAAGTCATGCTTGTCAGTCCAACCCTCGTCGGACATATTGAAGATGTCGCCATGTGAAATACTAGGCCTTGAGTAAGGGATCACAAGCGGAGGCGCCGCATAAGGGGACACAATCAATGCCCAGAGAGCCTTCTCTAATCGCGTGGCATAGTCAACAACTGAATTATCAATATCGAAAGCCCAGCAGTCGCAACCTCCCAGAGCATATGCCAGGGTAAACTTCGCTGATCCGCAGCCAGCCTCGAGTATCTTCGCCCCTGGCTTGGGAGGAAAGATATTGAAGAGAAACCTATGCGCATAAGTAGGAAACACGACGTAGTTGAGATCCTTAACCAGGTTCGATAATAACGCCTCTTTAGGCACTAAACACCTCCACGAGCTTCTTTGCCAGCACGGGATTTGAGAAGTTGTCGATTACCCACTGCCTGGCCTCCTCTCCAATCTTCATATCTAAAGCCTTGTTGATTCCCTTGTTCAGCGCAATCACCCGCCCCAGCTTTATCGTGGGGTCATGCTGCAGGTGACCCTCAACAATCACCACTCCCGGAGCCCCCTGGAGCCAGAACTTCATGGCGGCGGTATCCGAGGTCACCGCACGGCAGCCGCAGGCTAGCCCCTCGAGCACAACGTAATTGGGCGCCTGTTCGTTCCATCGCGGGATGTCTTGCGAAAATGCGACCAATACCTGCACCTGGCTGTACCGCCATGGCAGCTCCATAAAGTCGATATAGTCAAGTATGCACGCGGTGGGGTACGCCTGCAACAGATAGGGTAATCCTTTCTCCGGCGTCCGCCTGCCGATATAGGCTATGGCGATATCCCTCTTCACGCCAGGTCGAGCTGCGAAATGCGCCGTATCCACGCCTACCTGCAGCATCAGCGCCGTGCTCTTATTATAAGGCTTGACCAGATCCTCAGCTTCTTTGTTGCCACAAATCACCAGGTCACATTGCTCGATCTGGGGGCTCCCCATAACCGGTATCTTGATATTCTCCCAGGTAAAAAGAGCCTTCCTGCATTTTCTAAGCTCGAGCGCTTTTGCAGTCTGCATGGCCCCAGCCTCAGCCTGTATGTAAAGCCAGTCTGGCTTGAAATCGTCGACTATCTCTTTAATCCCCAGCAGCTCATAGGTGTAGATATTGTCTCCCCCCCTGTGCCGGCAGGTCCTGAAAACGAAAGAGCCTCCGTCGTATTGCTCCAGATAATCCTTCACCCGGTAGTCATGCCACTGCCCGGGCGAGATCATCAGCACGTCATGCCCCTGGTGAGCTACTTCTTTGAAGAAGAGCTGCTGTCTTGCGGCGACGTGGCTATGGGAGATTGTTGCAATGCGCATACTATTTCCTCACGGTCATACTATAATCATTATGGTCTGAAAACCGCCACGATCCTTTGCCACAAAGTCTTTGGAGGCGGTGGTGGAGGAGGTCCCAGCCCGTGGTACAAATCCGCCTCACCATCCGCGATGAGAATAAACCTTATTCCTGCTGTCGAAGCGCCAAAATGTATGCTGTCGCCGGGCAACATTGATCTGACCGCTCTGCCCTTCTCCTCTTCCTCCATGATCGTTATAACAACCATCACTCCCTCCTCTCACGCACAGGGTTGAAAATTATGGCTCCGTGCCCAATCTATAACCGCATTGGCGACAGTATCAATCATCTCGTCCGTCATCTCAGGATAGATGGGAAGCGTAACAACTTCATTGCACCAGGCTTCCGCATTGGGGAAGTCCCCCTTCTTCAATGCCAAGTACTTAAGCGCCGGCTGCAGGTGCATAGGCACCGGGTACCGCACCGAGGTCTGAATCCCTCTCGTCTCAAGATAGGCTCGCAGGTCGCCGCGATCCTTGGTCATAATCGCAAAGATATGACAGGTATGGCAGTCATCGTATTCTGGAATACTGATGACATCCTCGACTGCAGAAAGCCGCCCGCGGTACATCTTCGCTATACACTGCCGAATGTTAGTCCACAGAAGAAGATACCTTAGCTTCACCCGCAGGATTGCCGCCTGCAGCTCATCCAGTCGGAAGTTCCCGCCCACGCGCCAGGGTTCATGCTCGTACACAAAGCGCTGGGTCTCACCATATTCGCGCAGCCTGCGACATAACCCTGCAATACCTGTATCGTCGGTAACTAAAGCTCCAGCCTGGCCCACGCCGCCCAGGTTTTTTGTGGGATAAAAGCTGAAACAAGCTACCTTACCGCGTAAAGGAAGACCATGCCCCTGAGCCGAGTCCTCGATAACCGGGCGCAAGCTCTTTAGCGGGATCCGCGCCGGCTGACCATAGAGGTGAACAGGGATCGCTATGTCCCAGTCCGCTTCTGCTTTCGTTATGTCTATATTCCCGTCATCCCCGATATCCGTGAATATCGGGTGGTCCTCAGATCTCATGATCGCCTGGGTTGTAGCATAGAACGATACCGGCGTAGTCAAAACACGGCGAGTCCCCGGTGTGCTTCCGTCCGCGCAGGTAATCAGGGCGAGATAAAGCGCATCGGTGCAGGAGCTCAAGCCTATACAGTATCGCGCTTCGCAAAACCTGGCGAATTCTTCCTCAAACGCCTCAACCTCTTCGCCCATGACATAGTTACCCTTATCGAGAACCCGGGCAACCGCTGCGTCAATCTCGTCTTTTATGCTGAGGTACTGAGCTTTAAGGTCAATGAGGGGGACCGCAAACTTCTTAGGCATTCTACCTCCACTGGCAGTATTTGAAACAGGTACAGGTCCTGCCCCTTGCGCGCTTTCCCCACCTTCTTGAATCGCAACGAGGTGAAGAGCTTTATCGACCGCTTGTTCCTGGGATGGATCACCGCGTAGGCAACCGGCTGCGGCAGCAGCTCCAGCATTTGCGCGAGTGCTTGTTTCCCTATGCCCTGACCCCAAACCCCCGTCTCCCCAATATACAAGCCGATCTCGGGTATTTTAACCGGCGAATCGCTGGACGTGTAATCAGTGGCATGGATCACCCCCACCGGGCGCCCGATATCGATGATGTAGTCCACACGTCTCTTGCGATTAACAAACCAGTTGTGATGCGTCTCCCAGGTAAGCTTCTCCCCCTTTCTGGAGGAGGGCATATACTCCCAGATCTCCGGGATGTTCCCCCAGGCCAGCATCAAGGGGAGATCTGTTTCTCTGATAGGACGCAAAGTTACCTTCGTCATCTACATCACCCGCTCGAGCAGGCTCACCACATTAGACCCCATGCGGCTTTCCTTCGGTAGATCAGGGAAAGACGATAGCAATACTGGACTGTTAACAAAAGCCGCACACTCAGCCAGCAAGGGCTCGTAATCCGCTACCTTGTGAGTCCCACAATCAATAATAGCTCGCCCTCGTACTGTCCAGTCCTCATACTCTCCCGGTCTTGCCGCATCGAATGACCAGATCTTATCGCGCTTGGCTATTTGCACGGTGCGCGCTCTGACCCCCGCATAGTCTCCTATATCTATAACTACAACGGTGCCATGCTCATAGTTCAGGTTTATCCACATCTCGTTACTAGATTTTACCGTCTGAATCACACAGCTCAAAGGCTTGTCGAGAAAATGGCAGACTATGCTCATGGCATGAGGTCCAGCCGCCCAGAGTAAGTCCTTGGTAGCGTTGCTGGGAGGGCCTTTGTCATTGAGAAAGCGGATCCTGAGTTCAAACGGCACCCTGGGCCTGGGGATCGCCGTAAGCCCGGGATTATGGAGATAGATATGTCCTACATGTAGTTTAAGGCTGTTTTTGTACGCCAGGTCCTCCAGCTCCAAAGCCTCGCTGTACTTGGTGGCCAGCGGCTTTTCAACAAAGGTATGAAACCCGGACTCCAGCGCAGAGCTGGCTAGTTCATAATGCGTCTCGGGCGGCGTGGCGATCGCCACGGCGTCAAGACCAAGATTAAGTGTGCCTGCCGTGATCTCTTGGATATCCGGGTAATCACTCTTCGCTTCCTTCCTTCTCTCGCGATCTACATCCACTATCGAGGCCAGCACACCTAACTGGTTAAACACTCTGGCCAGCTTCTTCCCCCAGTAGCCGTAGCCGATCACTCCGACTTTCTGGATCTGGGTGGTGTAGCTGCTTCCGATAATGCCCCCTTTATCCTGCATCATAGTCCCAACACCTCCGCTTATTTCTCCCTATGGACAAAGACTTCATTACCCTTATCCAGAACATTGAAGGTGCCAGGTAGAGCCATAGCCTCTACCTGGCAGTATGTTCTCAAAAGGCCTATGGTGACAAAATCTAGGTTTTCTAGCCTTAGCTTAAAAGCTAGAGTTTCTCCTACTGCCAGCCTGGATATTTCTTCCCTAATCCTGTCGAACACTGGACTGCGTTCCTCAACTTTTGGCACCAGCAGTGCACTATATTCCTCTGAGCTTACTTTTCTGCCAAGAGTGCCAGTAGGAGCAACTAACTCTGGTCCTGGTTCCCTAGCCTGTTTCTTCCTCCAAAATCTCATAGACCCAATACCTCCGCCCATTCTTTAACTGCGAGCTCAAGCCCGGACATCAAGGTGTGCAGCGGCTGCCAGCCCAGGAGATCCTTGGCCTTTTCGTTAGAGCAGATCAGAACCTTGATATCGTAAGGGCGGTCTGGCTCCATAGACCAGCTGGTCCTAACAGGACGCTCGGTTCTAGCCTCCACCAGTTGAGCTATTAGATGCGCCACCTCGCCAATCGTATGCCCTTCCCCCAAACCTATGTTAATAGCTTGCCCTACTGCCCGGGGATTCTCGAGACATTTCACGTAGGCATCCACATGGCTGTCGCGGTCCAGTAGATCACGCACGGGGTCTGGGGTATAGAGCTGAATGTGTGCGTCACGGAGGGCGCCAGTTATCGCTCTCTCGATGACGAAATACTCCTTCTTGACATGGCTTCTGTTGTAGGTGTTGTAAGGGCGAATGATGGTGTAGCGCAGCCCCTCGCAGCGGGCATAGAAGCGGATATACTCCTCAGCTGCGACTTTAGACACCGCATAAGGCGAAAGTGGGAAAGGCATCGCGTCTTCTCTGATGGGAAAGGTGTCCTGCTTCCCGTAAAACTCGCTGGTACTGGCATGAATGAGGTGCTCAACCCCATACTTGCGGCAGGCATGCACTATGTTCATTGTGCCCAGGTAATTGACCTGAGTTACCTCCAGAGGAGATATGAAACTGTAGCTCACCGGCGTTATGGCGCCCAGGTGATACACCACCTCGGGCTTGAACCTCTCAAACACGGTATCAATGAGCTGGGCATCCCGCAGGTCGCAGATAACCTTACGGGCGAGTTGGTAAAAATCATACCTTCCGTCAGCGACATAGCGGTACATCCCCGCTACATCATGCCCTTCCTTCTGGAGCCGCAGGGCAAGCTCGCTCCCGATAAAACCCGACGCACCAGTAACTAGAATTCTCACTTTTTTCTCCTTTGCATAGATTCGGGAATTAGGCCTTGAAGTTCTTTATAATGTTGCCATTTTTCATCTTGGGTAGTAGCTTGGCAAAAAGCAAGAAGCATCTCGGCATGCTGCTTCTTGCCAATAAGGTGGTGTTTAATTACATTCAGTAAGACGATGATCTCGTTCCTCCTTCGCAATAGGAGATCATACACATCTATTTTTAAACGTCCTCTTTTGCGAATCCTCTTGGTAGGAACGAAATTACAAGAGATAAGCCAACCATATATTGTACTAGGCACTTCCAAACACGTCATGGTTCCAAGGTTCAGATATGGTCGAAGATAAGTGCCATAAACTTTGTGATACCCTTTTGTAACCAAAATACTACCATCAGCATCCAAAACTCCTGCTATATAGCCACGTTGTGCTTCACTTAACAGCTCAGGGGTTGGTTGATAGTCAAATTTCTTTATGTTATAAGCTGCTAGCGCAGCTTTGACAGCTACGAGAGTGGTGCCTAGCTGTTGAGCCAGTTCCTTCCTGCTCATTCTTTTATAATTTTCCTTCAGAAAGGTTAGCTTAACCTCAGTCCAAACAGGGCCTGCTTTGAAATGCCCAATCCCTCTTTTTAGTCTCAGGGCTTTTGCCCGTACTGATGCAATGGGTCGCTTTAGTTCTTGTGCAATCTCGCATATTTTCAGCTTGTTTAAATTATCCCTAAGGAAATCTATCTCTTCTTTACTCCAATACCTCAGCGTCTGCCTTGTCATCTATATACCTCACTGCATCTAAAAGTGTTGAGTCTACATTCGATACTTTAGCGGCATTTATCAGCTGAGTCAAGTCTTTTGGTAGGCATTTTGTATGTTTATAGGGTTGCCCATGCATACGTGCGCCATAGCAAGAAACGCGTGAATCACAGAAACTAGCCAACATCCCTACCTCATGAGAATTAACACCTTTTGCTTCAGCTATCCACTTGACTTGCGTCCAGAACGATATCTGGCAAGCCAGGTAGGAATTTATCACGATTTTTGTAAACTCTGCAGTTGTTGGATCCACTCGGTGAATCGGGACTCTTAATGGTTTGTACAGGCTCTCCAGTAAATCTCCATGCTCCTCGCAGCACTCGCCAAGGATCACGCCGGGGGGATTAAGAAACTCATACTCAGCCACCGCCTCGCGGAGAAACTCAGGATTGAAGCAAATGTGTCTGTTGCTGGTTATTGCTATCTCTTCAGTGGTGCCCGGAGGAACAGTGCTTCGAATAACAAATAAAGCATCTCGAGTGTTTAGCTTAAAATAAGCACCCCAGGATACAACGACATCTTCTATGACCTTCTCGGGTACACAGAAAAAGACTATGTCAGCATCGTTGGTGTTGGGTAAAGCTGAAGCCCTATAGCCTTCCTCCCTCAGATGCTGACAACGCGTTTCGTCTATATCATGAAAGACCACCTCATGCCCCAGCCTGGCAAAACCCTTGCCTGTAGCCTGACCCACGACGCCGGCGCCAACAATCTCTATGTTCATTTGTCCCTCTCTAGTGCTTTTTCTATGCTTTCCCAGAAATCCTGCGGTGCCCTGCGCACATGCTCGGCCACCTTTTCCCTCGAGGTGAACCAGTCATAGGACAGGGCGCCCACCAGATGATTGCCTATTATCTTGCAGCCACCAAGATACGCTTCAGCTATGATGCGCTCAAAGGGCTGGGGCGTGTTGGGAAGGTGAAGTAACGATACAAACTGATTGAACACGTCATTCATCTGCATGTGAGGATAATAACCGATATCCTTGCAGCTCGGCGGCAGCGGCTCCATGGGATGGTCATTACCCCCCAGGAATGTTATCTGCGTTTCAGGGTGCTCCCGGGCCCAGCGCAGAACATTCGGCCTGCCCTTGAAATCAAGCAGCCCGGAGCTGCAGACAACGCCTTCGCGTTTAATCCCCAGATCGGTGAACTGATTGGGGTCTATGGCGGAAGGGATATTGACATAAGGCAGCTCGGCAAGCTCAGGATAAGTCCAGAGCCAGCTATCCCTGTGCAGTGGCGATAGCCAGATAAGCAGAGGGCTTTTGGTCAGGATAGGAAGCCAGCGTGGCTTCAGGTAGCAGTTCTTGCACTTCTCAATCATGGGGAAGAAAAGCCGCCACTTGCAGAAGTAATCGTGGAAAAACCAGATTATCGGCTTCTGTTTCTTGATAAGCTCCTGGAAGAAGTCGGTGGAGAAATTAACGCAGTTGCTTGCGATTACCAAATCGCACCCAAAAGGCACAGCCGCGTCGGAATCGGGCAGCACCAGGCGGATATCGTAGCCTCTGCGCAGCCCTTCCTTGAAGTGCCCCAGATCCGTGAGCTGGGCGCCGCCACCTGTGGAGAAAATGTTGAGGTCCTGTATCCAGGCGATCTTCATTCTTTTACAACCTCCTCAAGCGACCTGTTCTGCAGCTCGTCAGATGAACTGGGTATATCATGGCAGAAATGCACCCTGTCCTCCATGGCGCGGTCTATGACCCCGATCCATTGCTCGGCGATCTTGTTCCAGCCGAAGTTAGCCTGCACAAAATCAACCGCCTTCTGGCTGAACAGCTTCTTGCCCTCCTTTTTCCACTTCCAGACTGTGCCAAGCGCTTGCGCTATACCTGCGGGATGGGGAAACGCCTGGCACATCTGGTTCGATGTGGTGTAGGTGAACATATCTGCAACCCCGACGCCGTACTTGACCAGCTCCGGGCTGGGGCCCTCGTAAAGATAGACCACGGGCTTGCCCACAGCCTGGGCTTGGAGCGTGGCGTAGCCGAATCCCTCATGGCATGCATTGAGCACCACGTCGCAGGCGTTGAACATCTTCACCATCTCTACCTCAGAAACCCCGCCCATCGACATAAGGTACTCTTCAGGATAATGGGTGATATCGGCCAGCCCCAGCTCATCGATGTCAGCGAAGAGATCTCTGTCCCTTTTCATGGTAGTGTGAATATAGAATCTTACCTGCGCCTCCGGGTTAGCCTTTCGAAATGTCGCTATGCCCTCGATCTGCTGGCGTATGGCTTTCCTTTCCTGATTTGCCGATACCATCAAGATATTGAAGGTCTCCGGTGTGAAGCCCATCAGCCTCATCATGCTCTCCCCTGGTTCACCGGGCTTCCAGAGCTCTGTGTCCAAGCCGAGCCAGATTGCCTTCTCCACGTTGTTCAAGCCCGCTTTCCTCAGCTTGGCCTCACCGTCTTTGGCGAAGGGCACGAGCTTATGAGCTGTCCTGATGCGGTAGACAACATTCTTGGGCATTCCGATCCAATCCACGGCACACCATTGCACCCAGAGCACATCATTGCGGGCAGCCATATCGGGAAGCGTACCCAGCCCCCAGACATCGCCTATCTGCACCAGGATATTGCACTTGTGGTGCTGGTAATGCTCCAGGAGATAGTTCTCTCCATAATCAAAGGTCACCCCGGGTACCACCAGCATATCCTCCCACCTGTCCATGTACTCCCGCTGATAAACCGGGGCATAGATGATGACATTGTCCCGCCCGTAGTGGTCACCCAAGATAGGCAGGATATATCTGCCCATGATGGCGTAGCCTGAGGGAAGCAGGGGGAAGTCCTTGTTGTTCCAGAGTATTTTGGGCTTCATCTCAACTCCTCTAATATGCTTTGATAGTCTTTACTATCCTTTGCCAGTCTTTACTATCCTTTGCCAGTCTTTAATAGGCTTTAAAATACTTTCACTGCCGGCAGCGAACCCAGAGGCTTGAAGGTTATTTCATAGCGTGTAAGCATGCCCGTCACAGGTGTTACTTCCTTGGGTAAAATGACGCACAGGCGGGGTTTTTGTCTTCCACCAAATCGGCAAACGTGACCTTCAAAGGAAAAAGACAAATCCCTGCGTTTTTGCGTTCGATTTTGTGTCACAGGTCTCACACTACTCACCGATTGCGGATATTTTAAAAGGGCTTTTCAGCCCCTGTCAATGAACTTTCTTAACCTAAGTTGTCAGTTTAGTTGTCAGTTTTTAACACAAGAGCCTGTCGCCCCGGCTAGACGACAGGCTCTCATGGAGGTGGAGAACCAGGATGCAGACATACTGCATTATTTAACCAGATCCATAGGCAAGCCAGGCAAACGTACCGCCTACTGCAGTCGGAGATCCCTTATATGTGAAGCTCCCTGAGTAGCGGGAGATCACGTCAAGGTTCTGAGTGCGTCCCCAGATGCTCGAGCCGGCGATCTTCTGCAATATCACAACAGGCGTTCCCGCAAACGCTTTGCGGAAAGATATCGTGCCTCGACATGGAGCACCCGCCCCTTTAGTCCCTGCCTGCGTGATATAGCGAAGACTCGGCGTGCTTATTGTCTGGCGCGTTATGAGTTCCGCATTAATCGCCTGTCGTCTCATGGCTCGTAACTCCTTCCATGTGATACCCAAGCCAGTGAGCGCTGCCGGCATTCAAGAAGCCAAAGCTAAGTGTTCCTGGGGGTAACGCACAGATGGGATTCCTGGGACCTCCCAGTTGTATCTCCTGCCCGGCTGCAGGGAAGTAGATCTCCTCGACCGTGCCTATGCGCGAGTGATGCAGCCGCCAGATAACCTCTCTGGACCCTGAGAAGACAGACATCCTGAATATTCTCAGCCCGTAGGTTCCCGGCGAAGCATCGTAATGCGACCCCTTCATGTAGAATGTGCCAGTGTGAGTGCCCAGAGGCGCCCTTTTCCTGCCGGCCTGGCTGCGTATGGGGAGCTTCACGGTGACGGAGGGGATCACGTCCTCGACGTAGCGGGCGGGATCCAGCGCATCATCGCGGAACTTATTAGTTACAAACTCTCGGGTGATCGGATTTTCTCCTGCCATCTTTTAACCTCCTACATCTCCCCGCCGAAGTCCCAGGGATATGACCGGATCTTCATCTGCTGCAGCCCGAGCAGCTCATCTGGTGTCAGTTTCTCCTGCGTGATGACCTTGTAGAGCGCGCCGATCCAGATGCCCGCGGGCGTCTTGGTCCCGCCGCTCACGTTCTTGGCTTGAACTGCAGGATAGCGGTCATGTTCCAGGGCTATTGCCTTCACCGGCATATCGTAAGGGCTTTCCTCATAGGTGATCTTGGCCACCAGGTCCTCTGAGATTGTGGTGATATTCTCATCCCATTTCAGGGACTTGATATCGTAGGGATGCCAGAGGTAGTAGAAGAAACCTGGCTGAACTCCAAGATACACCAGATACCTGTGGTCTTTGGTATCGGAGGGATTGATCTCGTCGAAAGTGATAGCGTCGCCCTTCGCCCCAGCAGAAAGCGCCGGCAACCTAAACGGGTAGGTATACGGCGCTCTCCGCCACAAAAGGCGTAAGAATCTCAGTGTGCGGGAGTCCTTGTCAATATATCTGACGTAACTCCCAGGCTCGGGGAACCAAGGCGTATAGGGCATGGCTCCCTCCTTTCTCTCTTTGGTTTTTAGGGAGGCAGGTCGCCCAGCCTCTATTTACTTATGCACCGATTGCCATGAACGAGATCTTCGTTGTGCCGCCAGCCGATGTGCCAACGTGCTGAGTCCCAGTATGGGGCACAATGGAACCTCGCAGCGAACGGACATAGACGGAGTTCATCAATGATCCCGCTACCGTTACACTGCCGAAAGCGGTCTGGGGAGCCCCAGACCGAACAGTGCTAAGGTGCTGGTTGATGAAGAACATCTTTATCGTCCTCAGCTCCAGGTCGCGGGCCTCGATGGTCGCCGCATTCTTGATCTGAGTGCGTCCGGCAATCAGCGCTTCCTCACGGCCTCCATCAGGCTTGAGTCTGAAGTCTATGACTAGACCGATTGTTCCGCTACTAGCCATGAGTCATCCTCCTTCTAGGATTTACTGATTACCTTTAGCTTTCGCTGATGATGAGGTCCTTGCGCTTGTACAGCTGGAATCCCAGCGGCACTATGTTCTGCCAGCCCACTGTCTCGACGTATGCACGCACGTACACCGATGTCTCCGGCTCGGCAATCAGCTGATCGCCCATATCCTGCTTCACAATCAGGGCGAAGTTGCCCCAGGATTTCGCCTCCTGAATGTCCATGATAGGATATATGCGGTCTCCGATCTGCCAGCGCAGCTCCAGGAGGTTCAGGGCAGCGTCCGTGATGGCGAACCCGGCGAATGCATGCAGGACATCTTTACGTGTGGTGTAGTCAAAGATCGAGTGCCATGCAGTCGCGCCAAGATTCTTTCTGAAGCTGTAGGTGCCCGAGAGCGTGGTTGCGGATACGTCGTGCGCCATTTCTCTGGCGCGCAGAGGGGCTATGCCGAACTGTCCGTCCTTGGGGTTGATGCCGCCGAACTTGTAGCCCGGAGACCAGATCTGCTCCGCGCGGGCTATGGCGGCACCCTGCAGGTCACGCATTACCTGCAGGAACTCGGGGAAGTCATGTTCCCCTTTGATTAAGCGTAGTGGCCCTATGATATAGGACATATACTACCCTCCTCTACCAAACTTTCTCTTTTCGCTCTTAGATTGAGCGATAGCCACTTGGCTGATTGGGCGGTGCAAACACTGTGCTCGTGGGCGCAGTGCGGGCCCCACCCCTGGGAACGAACATGGTCGTGCCTGGCGGATTGATCGCATCCTTGATCGCTTGCCCTACCAGGGTGGCAATCAGCAGCGGGGTGAATGAGAGCGCGAGCGCCTCGCCCCACTTTGCCTGCCTCGGCATGAACTGCTGGAGTCCCAGTCCGCCCACTGCACCTACCAGGCGCACGATGTCAGTGGCGGTCTTGAACATTCCAGTTCTCCCGCTCTTGGCATCCCAGCCCTGAAGAGCAGGATCGACCACGCCGACGCCTACCGAGACCAGTTCCTTGGTGAAATCGATGGCCATTTTACCCTCCCTCCCTTGCAGGACGCTGGCCCGCGAAATGGAATAGCCTGCGGGCCGAACCCTTCGCGAGTTCAGCGTCCCGCAGGCTTTGTGTTGTACTTATGAATTAAAAGGCTTTTGTCGCCTTTTGTCAAGGGCTGTTTAAAAACAGGTCACAACCATGTCCAAAAAACAGCTTGCGTCACATAGATGTAGCACAGGTCGCTTTGATAAACCTGCTTTAAGGTGTTCAATAAGTCCCACCATTCTGCAGGAACCCCCGGGTGCCAGGTAAGCCACTGGCCATTGCGCCAGACCCAGATTGGATAGTCGGCAACTCCTTCTATCCCCTGCCATGGCTTGAGGTAAGGCACTACGGAAGCAAATACCGCCGCCGGGGTTCCAGAATTGCCCATATATTCGATGGCGTTATTCCAGCCTGTTTGCAGCTGCACTCCGTTTTGCTGAACAGGGGTAAACATGGCGATGACAACCATGTTGTCTCTAAATATCTTTACCTGGTCCGGGTTGGTGTTTCCTGTCCAGTTGCCGCTCCAGCCCATGAACTTGTAGCCTGCGCTGGGGGTCGCCTGCACCGTGACATAGCTGTTAGCCTCATAGGTGCGCGTGCCGGAAGGCGTAATCGTGCCGCCAGCCTGGGCGCTGAAGGTCACCGAGTACATAGTGGGGGTGGGGTTAGCGACAAAGTTCGCCTTTATGGACAGGTCTTTCGTCATGAGCAAGGATATCGGGTTCTGATAAACCTGCGCCTCTGTCACATCCCCGGTCCATTTGTCGAATTTGTATCCCTGGATAGGCATTGCGGTCACAAATACCTGGGTGTTAGCATCATACTCATATACACCCGGGGCAGGAGAAGTGTTGCCGCTAGGCCCTGTTGCGATAGTGAGCTGGAATGTTTCAGATGGAGGTGGAGGTGGAGTAGTAGGTTTGCGCGTGAGGAAATATAATCCGACCGCGGCAAGACCCCCTATAGCCAGCAATGGTGCTACACCTGTGTTCTGTTCTGCCATGTTTCACCCCTTTAAATTAGCAATAATACCAGGGCAACCCTGAATAGCGTGGACATGCCATAAGCTGAAACCACGCTCATCCCCCAGGCAAGATTCACCCGCTCTTGGGGAGACAGCGTTCTCCAGTCATATCGCGCTCTGGAATATAAGCCCGACTCCACGGCAGCCGCGTCCTGGGCTAGAGATACCTCCTGCTCGTATATTGCTTGAGCCTGGGCGATATCCGCTCCGTTCTCGTTAGGCTGGTGAGCCGTGTTTAAGTGGTTAGCCAGAGCCTCAGCGTCAGGGAATTCCAGCCCGTCCTTATCGCACCTGAATGTAGGCGGCGGGGATCCCGGAGGCCTCCGGTGTTTGATCAGCCACCAGATGATAGCCCCTGTGAGCATGACAGCGATAACAGAGCCGGCAGCTATGCCGATAGTAATGCCGATTTGCTTGAAGAAGTTGACCGCCCCCTGGGCTGCGCTCTCTATCCATGTCTGGCTGTACTCTCTCAGGATCACTAGCTTGGAGGTCATGTTGTTGTTGCGCAGATCCAGACCTTCCTTGGTAGGATTAGCAGCTTGGTATGCGTTGAGCTCCTCGATCTCAGTCATCCAGTTGTCGTACATCTCTTTAGCCTGCTTCTGCCTCTCGCTCTCAAGCGACAGCCATTTCCAGCCAATAATGAAAATACCCCCTCCCACGATAAGCAAGGCTATGGTGTTAGGAGAGATCGTACCCTTGATATATTCTCGCTTCTCCGCCGGCTTTGTCTCTTTAGTCGCCATTATCCTTTCCCCCTTGTCAGCAGAAGTAGAACACCCGCAGTTATCGCCACGCCACCGACTATAAGAGGCCATGATGGCGCAGCTCCCCCGTTGCCTACTGGAACACAGATCCCATTGAGGCACTCATAACCTTCTGGGCAGTCTGCATTAACCACACACTGAGGCGGTGTCTCAACAAGAACGCTGAACTGCCACTGTTTCGCATCTGTATAAGGCTGCTGTACAGGTCCCGCATAAAGTGTAACCGTGGCAAACGTGGCATATGTCGGCCGATATCCTAGCCACCACTCAGGCAGATGAGCGCCCACAGGTATGTTGATGTTGTTGGTGTAACCAGCAACAGCGATTGAGGTCGTGATAAAGGCGCTATTCTGCCCGCAGTTGAAGCTAACAAAGATATTTCCCGGACCGCCCTGGTTGTTGATCCTGATGATGGGCGTAAAGGGCTGGTCGACCCCCACTTCCTGGGGGAACCAGGTCGTCGCCGCTATGATGGGATGAGGCGCCCCCGCGAATACCTGAATGGTCATGCTCACCGAGCTGGAGCCGAAACTATTTACCACCGTGAGTGTGACCTGATAATTCCCCGGCTTCTGAAACAGGTGTATGGCTCTCTTGGTGTACTCGTTGGGACTGTTATCGCCGAAATTCCACGATCGAGAGGTTATGTCGAAGCGGGGATCCCCGGGCTTGGACACGGTAGAGGTGTCATTGAACTCCACAGAGAGCGGGGCATTTCCCGTCTGGCTCGATGCCGTGAAACTGCAGAAGGGTTTGCCCTGGAGGTAGTCTACATAATACGACCGGCTTACATCATTCCATCTCCATTCGCTCCACGTTTGTTTTTGACACTGAGGATAATCTGTGGACTCCTGCCGGTCATACAGGGCAACGGATATCACCTTGACTCCCAGAGCATGTCTCCCTGCTGCACGCGCGGGCAAGGTAAAGGGCAATACCGCTGTTCCTGACCTGGTATTGGTCAGCCCAAGCGAACTTGCGCTGATATATGCCGCCTCGACTCCATCGATGCAGACCCACCAGCCTATATTTCTCTTCCACGTCCCGATGCTCTTCCCCTGACCCGGGGTGGCTGAGCAGCGGACATCCCTGACATAGTTCCAGTTGTCGAAGCTGAAAGCAACCGTAAGGGAACATGAAGGAAGAGGATCCTCTATAATGACCTCACCCGGTATTGAATACGAGCTTATGCCTACATGGGCATGAGATGGATCGTACTCGCTGTTCGTTCCTGTCCAGTCGCCAGCACATGGGTTCATCTAAGCCCACCCCGCTTTCTCGACCACATATAACCCGCTACGGCGCCGCCGAGCGCCCACACCCACCATGGTATCGCGGTGAAAGTCGACTTTATCAACCACCAGGCGATCACCACCGCTGCAGCTCCAGCGAGGACATAAACCATACTCACAAGCATCGGGTCGGTGATAGCAAATGCGCCCACACCCGGGGGCGGTGAGGCTTTGGCGAAGCGAATAGATACCATGTTGCCGCTCTGGGATACCGGCGCGGTCAGCATGACGCCGCGCTCCTCGAGACCGCGCTGTATGTTAGCGAGCTCCGCGCCGGAGAGAGGCCGCGCTACCTGAAGTCTCACCTCGCCGCGGTCCCCTGCCTGCAGCGCCGAGTCGTAGGCTGCCAGCTCACTGATGCTAACTCCTTGCGCTATTATACTCATGTCATCCTCCAGCCCGAGAAGTTGGTAACACCTGCCCTGGAGAAGCTCTCCTTAACCGCCAACGCCAGGGGAATCAGGGCTATGCCTCTGCTTCTGGGCGGTCTATTGAACACCATCTGCACAGCATATGGCCACTCCGGTGTAGAGCCGATCTGCACCATCTTTACGTTCAGCCCCAGGTTGCTGAGTTGCCCGCTGATAGATGCCAGCTGCTCGTCGCTGACATCGTTATCTACCCCCAGAATAACCTGAACTCGCTCGCCCGGGGCAAAGAACTCCACCAGGTGATAATCTAAGGCTTCAAGATCGGTCCCGGACAGGAGCTGCCTAGCCATGCGCATCGCTCCCCAGTAGCGGACATAATTGCTTCAACAGCTCCTCCCTGTGGTGCTCTTCCTCGGTCATAATATGCTGAAATAGATCAGCGAGCTGTGGATTGTTCTCCTTCGTCGCCAGCTCCGCGCTCTCTTTATACAGGGTGATCGCACCTTCCTCCTCAATCACCCTTCTGTAGAGCGCGGACATGATGCTTCTGCCTATCTGCGTTTTCGCTTGCTCCTCAAGGCTGGGAGCGGGAAAACCTTCTCAGATACGCCGCGGCTCATTTCCCGTGACCACGCCGGCTGTCCCGGTTCTCCCAAATCTATATTCGTCGCGCCACTCAGACCCCATTTCCCCACCCCTTATTCATTCTTGCAGGCGCAGTTCTTGATAAGGCGGTCCACAATGACATCCGCCATGGCGGAAACCACGTCGTCTGTTACTTCGCTAACAGAAACCATCTCCTGGCGTGTGATAAGCCCTCTGCGCACCATGTTGGTTGCCTCGTCTCTAATCGCGTGCTGATCTGTTTCCAGCCATCTATAAGCACGTAGAACCGTGGTAAGATAGCAGCTCTGTGCATTGCTGACTACGTCTTGAACCTCTCGCTTAAAATCGTTGAGGTGTTTAACCATCGCTTGCGGCTTACCGGAGAAAAACATATTATCTAGTTTCTCCAGCCCATCCCCAACCTTCTGGTCTGGACTTGTGATTCTGCGCGGATCTTCACTCATAGCTGCCTCCCAAAACACAAAAGCCTGCGGGACGCTAAAATAGCGTTAAGGCCCGCAGGCTTGGCGATATCTTTATAAACTAAAACGAAATCTTTGTCAATGTCGGCAGGGGCAGATCCCTTTTACCTGGACGTGCTCGCGTTGCTTGCAAATATCGCCCCCTGTGGAGCAAAACACCCCGTAATCGTTGACAAATGCTTCCGGGACATAGAGGTCGCTGAGCTCCTCCGCCCGGTGCCAGGGCAGATCCCGGGATGGGGGAACCGTCGACTCGAGAATATACCATTCGCTGCCCCTCTTTGCCGTAACCCAGGCATGCCCGCCCGGGCGCGGCGAAACATTAGCAGCGCCCACGACCATGTAAACTCTCTCCGGCGGCAATCGGGTGCGTAAAATCGAGGTTAGCAGAGCGCTCTTACCCACGCAGTTGGAATGTGGGCGGCTCATGCGCAGCATGCGGTCGGGGAGCAGGCAGTTCTGGCATTCCACCGTGCTATCGCGGAATTCAACGATGCTGCCGAAGGCGTCATATTTCACGCCGGCGCCCACCAGCTCCCAGGCCGACAACAGGAACTCATCTTCGTCCCGGGGCAACTGGTCTGCAATGGCTGACACAGCAGCGGGATCTATGAACTTGGTGATAGGTACCGTACTGGAGTTAATCCTGGAAACCAGCCACCAGACGAAAAGCCCGGCCACAAACGAAGAAGCTACTCCCAGAAACATGGCCTCGCTGGTGCCGCGCTGGCTCGTCGTCCCGTCCATGCCTCTATTTTACTCCACCCGTCAAGGCACCATTTCTATGGGGTGCCCGGCATGGAGCAACATAAACTCCCTCACCGCTTCAACGTGGGGTAGGACCTCGGCGATATGGCACTGGTTACACCTCAGGTTAACCACCGTCGACCGCTGGACAGGTATGTCAAAGCCCGCCTTTTGCAACGACCTTGCCAGGAAATCTAGCCCCGGTAACAGTTCGCTTGTCTGCTTCTCCAGCGGCCCTTGTTCTACGGCCGACGTCCTGTGGGGTGGCCTGATCGGCGGCACGCTTACCGTCTTATCCTGCTCCAGATTGATGGTGAAGGGCCCGATCTTGATTCTGGCGCTTTCTACGCTGATCTGGTACTCGTTTGACATAATCCCTCCTTTTTACCCCGACTTTTCTGAAATCGCCTAGACAATAGTACACGGTTTTTAATAAACTTGTTTTGTTAAAAACTGTGTATATATCTTAACATTCTTCTTATACAGGACAAAATACCCCCCCTTAGCGGTGAAAAATACCCCCCTTATTTTTTATTTTACGTTCCACAAGGGGGGTGTACAGACCCTCCTTAGCTTTTTGGTCTAAGGGGGGTGTACACACCCGCCTTTTATGTAAAGCCCCACGTTCTAAGGGGGGTCTCCACGCCCCCCTTTTTGGTCTAAGGGGGGGTGTTTTTACCCCCCTTTTTTCTGGACTTACGTTCCATAAGGGGGGTCTGTACGTCCCCCTTAGGCTCTGGGGCAGGCATAGGGACAAAGGTTTTGGTCGGCGGCGCCCAGGGGTCCTGCCCCTGCCCCGTGAGCTGCCAGCGGAGCCATGCGAATTCTTTGTGCAGCCAGGCCGCACCCTTATCGTCTGAGGTGATGAAGTTGACTATATCCGGGGGCATCAGGTCCAGCAGATCCTGGTCGGTTATCATGGGGGCATATTGGGCAAAGCTTTGAATCTCGGGACGATGCAGCGCATTCAGCCAGCGTGGGGGTAGGTGCGCATGAAACGGCCTGTCGGTCAGTATCAGAGCCCTGAGATCCACAGGATCAAGCCCCTCTAATATGGGCCACAGGTGTTCCGTGCACATGGGCTTTAAGTACACCATCTTGAGCAGGGCGATTGCAGCTGGAGCTGGGCGCTTGATCAGGTTAGCCAGTGAATCCTCCAGGTTTATCTTAAAACCGAATGGCATGTTATTTCGCCTCAAAGTATTGGCCGCATCCGCCTGCTTCAACGTCGCAGGTGACGCTGTTGGCTCCAGCTGCCACGGTTATGGCCTTGCCGCATTTGGTGCAGTTGAAAATCACGGGCTGGGCTGCGGGTGAGTTGGGGCCAGCGCCGGCAGCTATCCCGCTGGTATCAGGCTCGATCCTTATCGATTGCGCTATCCCAGCCAGCAACTGGTTAAATGCCGCGCTTGTTTGTTTGCCCTTCTCCTTAGTGTCTTTCACCTCCAGTTCCCTGATATTCATCTCATGTCTCCATTTGGCATCTTCCTGCTCCCAGCGCCTTTGACGGATATCCCGCTCCGTTAGCCTATCGTCTTTTTGCTGATCGAACTCCATCTGCCACTTACGGTCTTCCGACCTGTGCCGGCCCTCGAGGTTGAGGATCTCCACCCATTTATTCATGTCCGCGCCGCCCTCAGCGAGCTTCCCGGCCCACCCCACCTCTTTGGCTGCAGCCTGCTGGGTGCCCTCGAGTAGTTTCTTCATAGTTTCCACCTGCTTAAACATTTCCTCGATGGTTTGGGGTTTTTGCGATCCCAGATTGCGCACCTCTTGGAGAGCTATGGTCATCTCGGTAAGAGCCTTGACCATGTTGGGATCGGTCTGCTGCTGCTGTATAGAGGTGGTTCGGTTTATGGTCGCTGTGGCGAAGTCTGTCATCATTTTGATCAGCCCGCCCAGCACGGTTTCCTCGGGCTTGACCAGATGTGGTTGCTCGGGTTGACCGCCCTTCATCGCATCTTCCATCATCTTGTAACCCATTCGCTCTCGTTGCATTTGTATGGCCAGCGCAAAGGGATCAGTGGCTAAGGGCTGCTGCGGCTGCTTCTGATCCGCTGGAGGCAGGCCGAACCCCGACTTGTGGAGTGCCCTCGCCAAGAACGTAAGCCCCGGTACCACGTCCTGCAAAGTCACTTCCGGCTGGGGTTGCGCCTGGGATGGGGTTGGCTGTTGCGGCGTTTCCTGCTCTGGGCACATCGAATATCCCTCCTGTCATTCTTAGCATTAGTCCGTATAGTATCCCACTCGCCTTGAGTAGGGAGGAGAAGTTATAGGGGTACTGGTAGTAGTCTCTGGCCATCGCGTAGACATCATACATGCAGTGCATGTCCTCAGGATCTATAGGGATTAGCTTGTTCCCCACAACAAACTGTAGGGCGGCCTGACCTGTTGCACCAGCCGCGACGAGTGGCATCTGCGGTTTCTGTGGGCCTGTGTAGCTGGTGCGGGCATCATCCTTTGGGACTACTTCAGGTGCTGGCTGCTGTATGATCACCACTGGTGTGGAGCCATCACTATCTCTCCAGCCTTTGCTTCTGAGCCTGACGGCGATCTTGCTGATGCGGCGCTTATCCACATCTTCGAATCCCTCCAGCGAATGGAGATGGGTGAGAGTTGCCAGCCCGTCGTAGCCAACCTTAGTCTTGGTGAGATTAGCCAGGATTGCCCCGCGTATGACCTTGTTCTGCTGATCTGAGGTTAATGCCATCTATCTTCTCCAGTCTAGTCGCACGTGAGTCGGCTTGGGGTGCGACTGCGGTCGCACGTGAGTCGGTGAAAATCTGGCCAGAGTCGCTCGGGAGTCGCACGTGCGGTCGGGCCAGTCGCAACCAGTCGGCTACGACTCCAGTCGGCTGCGACTGGCGGAGTCCCTATCTGACTGGCGACCCTAGTCGCCTGCGCCAGCGACTCCCCCAAGCGATACGATGAAACCCCCGCGATTTTCAGCTGATAAACCCTTTCCCCCAGTCACGTTCGACTCCGACTGCAGTCGGCTTCGGTCGCCACTGAGTCGGTGCGACTGGAGTCCAACGCGACTCTATTATACACCTCTTGACAAGCCCCTGTTTTGGTGAGAAAATATCCACAGCCTGCGGGCCAGCCGCGGCAGGAAGATAAGTCTTCGGCCGTGGAGATGGCACACGCGGGTTATTTTTTTCTACGAGGGGAGAATCATGAATATTCAACTAAGTGGAGGTCTTCTGCTCCAGGTAGCCAAGGCAGCTATGCTTCTCGTGCAGTCCCAGAGCGTGAAAAAGGAGTTCCCGCTGCCGCCGCCACCTGAAATTACAACAGTGCAGCGGAAGCACGATGGAGAGCCGCATTACGTTCCTGTTCATGCCCGGACGCAGCCGCAGGCTAGTGTTGAGATGCCCACCACATCGGAGACTTTAAACGAGCTGAAGCGGAGATTAGGTAAGGAGCTGTATCGCATGGAGCTGGATCTGCAGGGCGGGGGAAGGATCGCCGGCAAGCCCTGCGATTGTCTGTCATCGAAACACTCGCTAGGTCTTGAGGGCACCGCCGAGGAGCTCCTAAGTTACGAGGTTAACCCCGTCTACGGGGAAATCACTGCATGGCTACGCAGTCATCAGAGCGAGTTTACCCCGGAGGAGATCGCCAAGCATGACCCGTCTCATTATCAGCAGCTCGTTCCCGATATCAGAACTTTCCGCAAGCGCGTGATGGGAACCGAAAGCCCCGCAGCGCTGCTTTCAGATACCGAGAAGGTGGTGGTAAAGCAGAAAGCCATGGAGCTGCTCAATAAGCAGCTGGCGCCGCAGGAGGCAATCTGAGGTTATAGCATGGAACAGGTGCGAGAGGGACGCTGCTATCAGCTCGCCTGGAAGTTCCTTAACGACCTGGCCAAGAAGAAGGGGGCAGGCACAAAAGCCTTCCTGGTCCATGGCACTATTGTAGGAGGGATGCCCGCAAGAACCATAGCGCATGCCTGGGTTGAATTCGGTGATGAGGTTTATGAGCCACAGCACGGGGATGTCTGGAAGAAGGAAGAGTTCTACGGTAATTTCAAGGCGGTGTCCGGCAAGGTTTACCGCACTGAAGATGCACTGATCAAAGCTGTTCTTTATAAAAGCTACGGGCCGTGGTAAAGGAGCTGGAAGATGGATAGTAAAGACATCGATGCCGCAGCGGAAGAAATAGCAAACCGCGTTATTACCCGGGTGGCATTTGTTCAAGCCGACCTGGATATGCTTGTGGGGGAGGTCATCGGAGCTGGAGCAATACCGATGAAAGGGCGGGAAAACAGGAAGGCACCCTGCATGTGCTGTCTTATAGACCCCAAGGGGCCAAACGAGCCTAAGAACCGCCTCTGCACCACCAAGGGAGCCATCGGCACCTTAAACGACCAGGAGGAGGTCGATTGGTGTTCCAAGATCACAGTCCTGGCCAACGGTCGGTGCGCGAGGGCCAAACAGATCCAGACCGTAGCGAAAGAGTGTAAGACGAAATACTCCGGAAACGTCCACGGCTTCTTCAACTGCTTTGCCAAAGCCTTTGAGACGGTAGAGCCGGCGCGGGATATCTTCGCGGCAGCGGATTAGCAAAGACGGGGAGGTACTATCATGGACTCACCAGAGAAGCAGGAAAAGATGAAGGGCGTGGTAGCCCAGATCCGCGATTCCAGGGGAATTAGCAGGACCGTGTTCCGGCCCTACTGCGATGTGTTCCTCGGCAAGCTGGGGGACTATCTGGGAGAGATAGTTTACGACGACCCGGGCAGCTTCTTAGAACAGTTCGGCGTTGAGGTAGCAGAGAGGGTTTGGCAGAAAGATGAGGTGGTGGAGGTTGAGGTGCCGCTAAAGGCAGACGAGGAGATCCGCCGCTGCCCACATAAGAATCCTACATTTACAAAGCAGTCGTACAGCACGCGGCGCGGGGATCGGTACGAGGATCTAGTTCATCTTGCGGAGGACTAATATGCCCGACTGCATACCCTGCGTTGGCAAGACTATCAGGCAAGCGATCCTCAAGACGGTTGACGATAAGCTGCTCTATGCCATGCTGGAGTCGGTACCGGACTGCGAGGACCCGCTGGACATAGAGTTCTGCCGCTGCACCGAACGCAAAAAGAGGGGTGGGGCGAAGAGAGAACCAAGCGAGTACCAGAAATTCGTTGGCGTGTGCATGAAGGAAAAGCATATCAAGAAGTTTGGGCAAGCTGCCCAGGGCATGAAGGAATGCGCTGCGGCATGGAGGGCGAGGAAATGAGCGTAAGAACTAAAGAAGCGACAGTCGAGCTGCCCGAGTCACCCGAGGACATAGTTGAGACTCGGGAGTACCACTGCACCGGTTGCGGCCGTTTCCTCTGCTATGAAGCTATAGTCTGGGGTGTGGTCAAGATTAAGTGTTCGCGCTGTAAGGCATGGAACGTAATCAAAATCACCCCGCCCAAAGGCACTTGACAAAAGCCGCCCAGTAGTTTTATATTAGTGCTGGTCGATAAGGTCAGAAAAGCCTCCAGGCTGAAAGACTGTAACGCTCCATAGTCAGAGCATAGGATCTAGGAGAAACGTCAATGGCTTTAATTTCCATGGCTGGGGCTTTCTCTGCGCCCAAGAGACGCCCCAAGGTGTACAAAGCCAGAGATGCAGCTTACGCTGTCGGTGGAAACAGGGGATACTACATCGCTTCTCTGCCGCGCCCGTACCCCATGACCGCCCAACAGCGGAAGGTCGCCAACGTCGCTCGAGAGTGCGGAATTCGCCCAGGGATCAGCAAGTCCGCCTTGATGACGGCGATGAAGGATTGCGTCTCCGCGAAGATGCGCTAACCACCCGGAGTCGGGATGAAACTTATAGAGAGGGCGGGTTAAGGGCAACCCCGCCCTCTCTTGGTTTAAAACACTGTTTGGAGATCTGAAATGACCATAAAGCTCTACACACACCCGGAGTGCGAACCTTGCAAGCAGGTTACAGATATTCTGGCAAAGCAAGGCAATACCGTAGATGGGGAAGAGGTAAAGGTGGTCGACCTGGACACGGACGAGGGCTTTGACGAGTTCAACCGGGATGTCCTGTCTCAAGGATCCAGCGGGGTTCCCTCTGCGTATAAGGACGGGCAACGCTGCGAGCTTATTTTGGACGATGAGGCTCTTACAATCTCAGTACGGTGTCCTCAGGAAGCTCCCCCTTCTTCAGCTGAGCCAGGCTGATTGTCCCATTGTTCAGCGCCCGCCGGTACATCCTCTTTTCCTTCTTTTCCCCCTGCTTTTCCGCCATAACCGAATCATTGTTGTAGTGGCAGGGCAGACATATTCCGTTGCGGATCCGCCAAACCTCCTGACCGCACTGAGCACAGACCACACCCCTTGCTTTATCCCATTCGGCAGCGGTTTTATCTCCCATGGCAGCACTATTATAGCATGCTGTTGACAAATCGTGTGCGCAGATTAGAATAGGCTCAAAGCGCCAGGGGGTGTAGCTTGAGCGAGAAGCAACAGGGCGACGCACTAGAGATCCTGGGCGATGTTGTGTCCTTCTTCTTCGGCCTTTTCCTCACCGCATACATGATAGCCTTCTTCTTTGTTCCCTGGCTCCACACCGATGCCCCCGATATTGCCTTCAGAGCGCTTGCCATGACAGGGGGAGCGCTTATCGTAGCTTTAGGGCTGAACAGATGGATTCACGACCTGAA
>Ga0315285_10000176_pt1 | contig 63144 bp, 64 predicted proteins | sample YL17G09_36_MG_FD_203698 | JGI IMG/M metagenome (GOLD analysis project Ga0315285, IMG submission 203698) | Sediment microbial communities from Yellowstone Lake, YNP, Wyoming, USA - YL17G09_36 | ecosystem: Environmental > Aquatic > Freshwater > Lake > Sediment | place: USA: Wyoming | collected... | reverse complement strand
AAGTACCGATACTACAAGGTTTGATGAATGCAGGTATGGGTAAGGGCCCGGCCTTGGCATTACTCTTGGCAGGCCCGGCATTAAGTTTACCAAGTATGTTTGTTTTACGTAGTATTATGGGAACAAAAAAGACGGTGATATATGTGAGTTTGGTTGTAATTATGGCAACCATAACAGGAATGATTTTCGGGGTGATAGTAAAATGAATCCAGGAGAAAAAAATGAAAGTAAGACCAATAGGCCTGATACGCACCCCTTTTAAGGATAAGAAAGGCGTTCCTATCCAGCCTTTTAAGTCAAAAGCCGCTGGTAGAGTAGAAGTCTATAAAGAGTATCAGCAGGGCCTGCAGGATATAGACGGCTTTTCTCATCTCATCCTAATTTTTAGATTCCATAAATCAAAGGGGTATAGATTGTTAGTCAAGCCATTCCTAGATACTAAAATACATGGGTTGTTTTCTACCAGGGCTCCCAGGAGACCAAACCAAATCGGAATCTCGGTCGTTAAGTTATTAAACAGAAAGGGTAATATCTTTAAGGTTGGGGGAATAGATGTCATAGACAAGACACCGCTTCTTGATATTAAGCCTTATGTTCCTGAATTTGCCGCTACAACAAGAGTAAGAGTTGGATGGCTAAAAGGGAAATTACAAAAAAGGAAGAAAATATGACGAAGAAAAGGATTGAGGAAATGCTGACAATGCTCGTAGGCCGCGACAGTATAATTATTTTTTTTATCATGGCTTTTGAAGTTATGATTATGATAAGCCCTTTTGCATTTTTCTTTTATTCAGCTTTCAATCCTATATTTAAATGGCTGGACCAGTATACAGCAACGCGATGGCTTACTTCTTTCTTTTTACCGCATATGATCTTGCCGCCAACATTATTTCTTAAAACTGTCCGTGTTCTCGGATCCGCATTCTTTATTGTAGGATTTTTAACCTTTATCATATGCGCATTGCAGGTTTATCTTGGTAAAATATTCAAATGGGGAGTGGCAAATAAAGGATTGTATAAATACATCCGTCATCCTCAGTATGCTGCGCTTGGAATATGGGGTATTGGCATGAGTATATTATGGCCGAGATTCATTGTTCTTGCTTCTTTGTCATTGATGTTTATCCTTTATTATTTTCTGGCAAAGGATGAGCAAAGAAGAATGCTAAACCAATACGCAGATACATACAAAGACTACATGAGCAACACAGGTATGTTTTTCCCCAGATTTGTGGAGAGGCATTTTACTTTCTTGGGGCGCATTATCACTGAGGCTGGACTTAGGCATGTGGCTATATCGGCGGCAATTATCGTAGTAGTCATAGGAACAGGTTTTGCCGTGCGCGAGATTACTTTGCGCTCACTCTATTTTGAGTCAAAGAATAATATTACTCTCTTGTCTATGCTCCCAGAAGACAATAGATTGGAGGCTAATGTCATTGACAGCATTATAAGAGCTCATGCCGATGGTAAATTGGATATTCTGCGCCCTGATAAGGATTATTTGGGGTACTTGATGCCCGGTGATTATGTTATGCAAGGCATGATTGCAAATACAGGGGATGACTTCCATTTATTTAAACAGCATAATACCGTTATGATGATAACCGAGTGGGTGCTGCATCCTTTCCAGTATTTAAGAAGTTCTCCCTCTCTTCATATGGCTAAGATGCATGGAGTTGATCCATCTGTTACAAGGAGGCATCATTGCCCGCTGGGAATAAATGATCCATCCTTAGACTGCAATACTTGTCCTTATAGAAGGGTTATAGTCGATGAAGTGGATAATGGGAAAGGCAATCATCTTACGGGGAGAGAATTGTTATCGTTTGATGCTGTAAGGACGGCGGTTGCCTTTATCGACATTAATACCGATACAGGGGAGATCGTGAATATTAAAAAAGTTGAAAAGGCGACAGCGTGGGCCAATGTCCCTACTCCTGCGATTTAAAATAAAGAGAGTTATTTGATGAAAAAGAATCCCAAAGATATTAAGAAGGCGGTTAGAGAAGGCTATGCCAAAGTAGCAACGCAGAATACTTCCTGTTGTTCAACAAGCCCCTGCTGTGGAAGCGTAAATCAAGCGCAGGATATAAGTAGGACGGTCGGCTATAGCGGCGCGGAGATGAACGCTGTTCCTGAGGGCGCTAATTTAGGGCTTGGCTGTGGTAATCCGGTTGCTATTGCATCTCTAGAGGAAGGCGATGTTGTCCTTGATCTCGGAAGCGGCGCAGGATTCGATGCATTTCTTGCATCTCCTAAGGTAGGTGATACTGGGCGTGTTATCGGCGTGGATATGACCCCTGAGATGATAGAAAAATCATGCGCAAACGCCCAAAAAGGAAACTACAAAAACGTTGAATTTCGGCTTGGCGAGATTGAAAAATTACCGGTCGAGGATAATTCTGTAGATGTTATTATCTCAAATTGCGTAATTAACTTATCGCCGGATAAAGAAAGTGCTTTTAAGGAAGCTTTTAGAGTTTTAAGGCCAGGCGGAAGGCTTATGGTTTCGGATTTGGTTTTAGTTAAGGGGTTGCCGGATATTATAAAAGAATCTGTTGAAGCGTATGTAGGCTGTCTTGCTGGAGCGATAATGAAAGATGAATATATTGGCTATATTAAAAAAGCCGGTTTTAAAGAGGTAAAGATTATTGAACGGACTAACTATCCTATAGAGGCCATGGCGAATGATACCACCGCCCAAGTAGTAAAAAATAATCCAAACATAACAGAAGAATATTTAAAAGGAATCAAGGATGCGGTAGCAAGCATAAAGGTTCATGCGGCAAAGCCGCTGATTAGCAAAGGAGCGAAATCATGAAGATTGAAGTTTTAGGCCCCGGCTGCCCAAGGTGCGCCAATGTTGAGGCAAATGTAAAAAAGGCCCTGCTTGAGTTAAAAAAAGAAGCCGAGATAGTTAAGATAACCGATATCAATACCATGATAGAAAAAGGGGTTATTCAAACCCCCGCGCTTATCATCAATGGAAAAATAATCATCCAAGGAAAAATTCCCACTGTTGAGCAGATCAAGGAAATTATTCAGGAGAAGGAATGATAAATGGGTAATTATGGGCAATGAAAAGGCGATCTCGTTTCCGTCCTTAACTATCCTTAAAGATTTAGCAAAATAATCTAAGAGAACAAAATGAAGAAATTTATTACTTTAATTCTGTTATTGGTTTTTTTACTGCCTGCTTTTGGCCAAGAGGCACCTAAGAGTAAAGTTGTTGCATATTACTTTCACGGAGATTTCCGTTGCCCCACATGCTACAGGCTGGAGCAATATTCAAAAGAAGCAATAGATACACATTTTAAAGACGCCCTTTCTTCGGGAAAGCTTGAATTTAAAGCAGTCAATGTTGATGAAAAAGCAAACAAGCATTTCGTTCATGACTATCAGCTTTACACAAAGTCTCTGGTGTTATCACTTCTAAAAGACGGTAAGGAAATAAAGTCTAAGAACCTTATCAAGATTTGGGAGTATGTTGGTAACAAACAGAGGTTTTTTGAGTATGTAACAAGCGAAGTGCAGGATTTTTTAAAGGGCTCATAATGGATGGTATTTTAGTAGGATTTCTATCGGCGTTTTGGCTTGGGATATTGACTTCTATTAGCCCTTGTCCGTTGGCTACCAACGTCGCCGCGATTTCATCTCTTTCCAAAAGAATATCTCATCCGCGCATCGTTTTCTTTTCAGGGTTTGCGTATACAATCGGCAGGATGCTTGCCTATGCGCTTTTAGGCCTTATCATTATTAACTCACTCCTTAGTATTCCGGTCTTGGCAAACTTTTTGCAGAAATATATGAATAAAATCTTCGGGCCAATTTTGATTCTTACAGGATTATTTTTAATAGATGTCCTCAGGCTGAATATCCCTAGTTTTTCGCTTTCCGAAAAACATCAAAATAGGCTTGCCGGATCAGGAGTAATAGGAGCATTTGTTTTAGGCCTAATCTTTGCCCTGGTTTTTTGTCCGATTTCTGCGGCACTCTTTTTTGGTAGCCTCATTCCGCTTGCGCTTAAATCTAAATTTGGAACAACATTACCGTTTATCTACGGCATCGGGACGGGTTTGCCGGTCTTATTATTTGCCTTTATGATTGCACTCGGCGTAACATCGCTTAAGCCTTGGTTTAACCGGCTGACAAGACTTGAGTATTATATGAGAAAGATTACCGGCGCTATTTTTATTTTGGTGGGCATATATTATATACTGGTTTATGTATTTTAAAATAAAGCAGGGTTTTAATGAGTAAAGAAGAAATAAGAAAGATTGCGGTTCCTTCCGGTTACCCTCCTGAAGAAGGATGTTATCTAAGGGGTAACGACTATTCTCCTGTTGCAGTTATAGTGATTTTAAAGTGGAGAAGAGAAGAGACGCCGGAATCAATAGAGCTGTTAGTGAGGGCGGCCATAGAAAGTGGGGCGGCGTTATCGGGAACGCTGCAAACTGAAAACGTAGGCCTGGAAAAGGTAATCTGCAATGTAATTGCCAATCCTAATATCAGGTATATCATTGTTTGTGGTCCTGAGTCTCCCGGTCATTTTGTCGGAGAGACCATTAATACCTTATATAAAAATGGCATTGATGAGAATAAAAGAATAATCGGAACACAGGCGCCGGCGCCATTCCTTTTTAATATCCCGCCCGAGTGGGTAGAGAGGTTCATCAGCCAAACAAAATTGATAGATCTGGTTAACGAGGGAGATCCCGCGGTGATTAGAGACGCGGTGCAGTCTTGCTATCAGGAAAATCCCACAAAATTCAGAGAATATGACCTCTGGGATTACGGCGCATACGAAGAGGAACTTATTTGTGGCAAAATTACCTGGAAAGTTACAAATCCTGCTTACGCGCCAAAAGATAAAAAAGAACAAGAGGCGTTTGAGAAGATGCAGGATTTGATAAAAAAACTTAAAGAACGCACGAAGCAATAAAGATGTAATTATACCGAACAGGGGGTTATTTCAATGGAACATGTTATCCATGAGGAAAGAAGTTTAAGTTTTTTTGAGAAATATCTGACGTTGTGGGTTTTTATATGCATTGCGTTAGGTGTATTGATTGGTAAGATTGCTTCGGGCGCGGCGAAATTTCTTGATGGTTTTTCGATTTATGTCAGTGGCGCTCCGGTTGTTTCCATTCCTATAGCTATTTGCCTATTTTTCATGATGTATCCCATAATGGTAAAAATTGATTTTGCAGAAGTTATAAAAGCAGGAAAATCGCCTAAACCGGTGTGGTTGACACTCTTTGTGAATTGGGCAATAAAACCTTTTACCATGTACGGCATCGCTTTTTTGTTCCTGGGGACCTTGTTTAAAGGGTTAATTGGAGTAGAGGCGGTGGATTTTGTTAAACTTCCTCCTGGAGCTGACTGGTTGATGGGTTCTATGCATGGCGCAGGAACGGTTGTTATGCATGAGGGTTTAAAAATGCTTCAAGTGCCGCTCTGGCGTAGTTATTTTGCCGGGTGTATTCTGCTTGGCATTGCTCCCTGCACAGCGATGGTTTTAGTATGGGGATTCCTTGCTAAAGGCAATGACGGGCATACGCTGGTTATGGTTGCCATTAATTCGCTGACCATGCTTTTGCTCTATGGTGTTTTAGGCGGATTTCTTCTGGGTGTTGGAAGGATGCCGGTTCCATGGCAGGCGTTATTATTATCAATCGTTATCTACGTGGCATTGCCTCTTGTAGCGGGTTATTTTTCAAGGAAGTGGATCGTATCGCATAAAGGCATAGAGTGGTTTAATGAGAAGTTCCTTCATGTATTGTCGCCTGTTTCAATCATTGCGCTTCTATTTACCCTTGTGCTTTTGTTCTCTTTTAAAGGAGAAATTATTCTCGCGCAGCCGTTAACGATTCTATGGATAGCAATCCCACTTTTTATCCAAACCTGTTTAATTTTCGCAATCACATACTGGATGGCAAAGAAATTGAAGTTAAGCTATGAGGATGCGGCTCCATCAGCAATGGTTGGCGCAAGCAATCACTTTGAAGTTGCTATTGCCACAGCAACTATGCTTTTCGGGATTTCATCAGGAGCTGCGCTGGCAACGGTTGTAGGCGTATTGATTGAAGTGCCTGTTATGTTGATGTTAGTGAAATTCTGTTTACGAACACAGAATTGGTTTACGTATGAAAACTCTTAAGAAATATTTATTGATTGCAATTGGCCTAATAATGCTTTTTATTTTATCAACAATTAGCCAAAAGGATAATGGTGGAAAAATTAATTCTCCATGTTGCCCTTTTTCGATTAAACAAAGTAATAATAATCTGAACGGAGTAGGTCAATGAATAAAAAACGGGTTTTATTTCTTTGCACTGGAAATTCCTGCCGTAGTCAAATGGCCGAAGGGTTCTTACGTCATATGGCCGGCGATAGGTTTGAAGTGTTTAGCGCGGGCATAAAACCCACACAGGTTAATCCCTTGGCTATAAAGGTTATGGCAGAGGCCGGTGTTGATATCTCCTAATATCTTGTGATAACTTATTATCAATCGGGACCTCATAAAAAGTTAGAACCTTATGGAGTAGGCCCCGCCAGAAAGAAAGCCGCAATATCTATTGCGGCTTTTATTTTAGCCTGCGGCAACCGTAATAAATCACGTACGTAACTTACTGTAAATTATATAGTTGCGCAGATTCCATAAAAATATCCCCTCTCTTCTTGTAACCCAAAGAATGACAAAGAGTTATGACAGACAATTTCTTAAGGCGGTTTTATATTTTCTCTAAAAATTTTGCAAAAGCTCCTAAGATATGTTATACTTGCTTTACAGGTCAAAAATGATGGAGAAGAACCCTATTTAAGGCACTTAATAAAGAAAGGCGACTCTACTATTTTAGAGCCGCCTTTTGTTTTTATAAGGAGCAAAGGAATGGCTGAAGAGACCAAAGAACAACTTCTAAATGGGATTAAAGACCTGCAAGAGGTTCAAGGGCAATACGTAGCGCTGGTTGAGAATGTAAATATTGGGGTATATAGAAATACCGCTGGCCCTACGGGCTGTTTTATTCAAGCAAATCCCGCCATGGCAAAGATATTTGGTTATGATTCTGTGCAAGAGTTCATGGAAGTCTCGGTTTCTGACCTTTATCAGAACGCCGAAGACAGAAGGCTCTTTGTAGAAGAGATGCTAAAGAATGGTTTTGTAAAAGATAAGGAGTTACGTTTACAGAAAAAAGACGGCACGCCTATCTGTTGTTCATGCACAGCAAGGGTGCAGTACGATGAATCCGGCGAGATTAAGTGGATAGATGGCGCTATAGAGGATATTACTGAGCGCAAGGAAGCAGAAGAGGAATTAAAGGAATCCGAAGAGAGATTTAGGACGCTTTTTGATAACGTTACCGATGGCATACTATTAGTTGATATGGAAACCAGGCAATTCCAGTTGGGCAATAGCATGATTTCTAAAATGCTGCAATATACCCCAGAGGAGATAAAGAAGTTAAGCGTTATGGATATACATGCTAAAGAAGATCTCCCCTATGTTATAGAGCAATTTAATAGGATAATACGACACGAGATTACACTGGCAGAAGATATTCCCGTAAAAAGAAAAGACGGCAGTATTTTTTATGCTGATATTAATAATTCTTTTATAACATTGGCGGGTAAGAAATACCTGATAGGCATCTTCAGAGACATCACCGAACGTAAGCGCTCAGAAGATAAATTAGAAGTGTTGAATAAAGAACTGCTCAAATCTAACCGCAGACTTAAACAATTGGCCCTCAGAGACTCCCACACCGGCCTTTATAATCATCGCTACCTTGCCGAGATCATTGAAAAAGAATTCTACCGCGCCAAGAGATTTGGCCAACCGCTTTCCGTTATAATGTTTGATATAGATTATTTTAAATCCATAAATGATGTTTATGGGCATCAATTTGGCGATTTAGTATTGAAACAATTTGCCAGTGAGCTCAAGAAGATAGTGCGTCAATACGATACCATAGTCAGATTCGGAGGCGAGGAGTTTGTGCTTGTTTCGCCCGGAGTAGATAGGTCTAAAGCTACGGTATTAGCCCAGAGGATTTTAGATGCCGTTAGGCTATGTAATTTTGGAAACAAAGAGCAAACTGTTAAACTTAAACTAAGTTTAGCGGTTGCCTCTTACCCTCAGGACAAGATAACCAAAGGGATAGAACTGGTTGACCTTGTGGACAGGATTTTAAATAAGGTTAAAGAGGACGGCGGAGATAAAGTTTACTCATCTTTAGATATAACTAAAGTAGAATTTAATGGTTACAAAAAAGCCGGGGAGGATAAGGATACCCAGATTTTAAAAGAAAAAATAGAAAAACTTACTAAACGTTCTAACCAGAGCCTCATTGAGGCAGTATTTGCTTTTGCCAAAACCATTAAATTAAAAGACCATTATACCGGAGAGCACGTAGAGAGCACCGTTAAATACGCCACAGAAATTGCCAGAACATTGGAGTTGCCCAAGGATGAAGTGGAGAGCGTTAAACAAGCAGCTATATTACATGATTTAGGCAAGATTGGAATAAGTGAAAGAATTTTGCTTAAGAAGTCAAAACTCACTAGGAGAGAGTTTGATGAGATTAAAAAACATCCGCAGATTGCCGCAGATATTATAAGGCCGATTCATTTTCTGCATAAAATAATTCCCTTGGTTCTTCATCATCATGAGAGGTGGGATGGTAAAGGTTATCCCAGCGGCTTAAAGGGAGAAGAGATTGTTATTGGAGCACGTATAATTGCCATTGCAGATATATACCAGGCACTAATTTCTAACCGCCCATATCGGAAAGCATACGGACAAAATGAGGCCATAGATATAATTAAAGACGGCTCAGGCACCCAGTTTGACCCTAAAATTGTAGAGGTATTTTTACATATTATCCGCCACAAGAAATAAACTTCCTATTATTAGCCGTCAATTCTAAAAATAAGCACCCTTTATCAAGGGTGCTTTTATTTTTGTTTGGTTTCTATTTAGCCTTGTTTTTTGCTCTTAGCCGTGTTATTATATATTTCACTCTTTTTCCCCTGGATAAATAAGAATTCGGATTAAACAGCCTAAAAAATCCTTTTCAAAGAATGTTAAGAATAACGTGTATAAGTGCATATTAGCAATAAGTTTCTTTTTTATTACCAGCTACGGTTTTGGCGGATGTATATTTGAAACAGAAGATTTTAATTTTTAAAAGGAGGCAAGGAATGGTTACCTTTGAAGAATTTAAAAGATTAGAGATAAAGATAGCCAAAATATTAGAGGTCAAAGACCACCCTAATGCGGATAAACTCTATGTAATGGTTATTGATTTAGGTGAGAAGACCAAGCAGATTGTAGCCGGGATAAAGAGCTCCTATAAAAAAGAGGACCTCATAGGCCGCCAGATTGTGGTAATAGATAATTTAGAGCCCGCGGTTTTAAGAGGCCAAGAAAGCCAGGCCATGCTTTTAGCCGCTCAAGATGAACAAGGGGTCTGTATTATTAGGCCCGAGAGAGAAGTTAAATTGGGTAGTATGGTCAAATGATGAGACAGTTTGTTCCAAGCAGAGTCTGCCTTATGTGCCAGGGTTGTTGTAGATATACAGAAGCCGATACAAGATGGTCGCCTTCTGTTTTAAATGAGGAAATAAAAACCTTTTTAAAACACAAAATTCCCCCTGGCGTTATTTCTTCTGACAGAAAGATTCGCCTCACACCTTTTAAAGAAAACAATAATTATATTTGTTATTTTTTTAACCCCCAAGATAATAAATGTAAGATTTATAATTTCCGTTCTTTTGAATGCCGGCTCTATCCCTTTCTTATTAAACGCCAGGGCAAGAGTATTTTTTTGGCAGTAGATTTAAACTGTCCTTTTGTTAAAGAAAATTTAGATAGCCCAAGATATAAAGGATATTGCCGCTATTTAATTACTCTTTTCAATAGTCCGCGCTGGCAGAAAATCTTAAAAAACAACCCGCAGGTCATTCAGTCTTACGAAGATGCGGTTAATATTTCAGAGATAAAACTATAATTTATGGAGCTAAAAAAGTTAACCCCTAAAGACAAAGAATTATTTGATAGATACCTGCGTTTAACTAAACATGAGCTCTCTGTTTATGCATTCGAGAATATTTATATCTGGAAAGGGCTCTTTGATATTTTCTGGAAGATAATCGAGGATAGTCTATGTGTATTCTTTAAGGATAAAATAGGCTGTTTCTTGTATATACCGCCGCAAGGAAAACATATTAGGCCGGCAGCCGTTAAGGGAGTTTTTAGAATTATGGATAGATACAACTCCAATAAAGATATATCCCGCATAGAGAATGTAGAAGCAAAAGAGCTATCTTTTTATAAAGGGTTAGGTTACGATTATAGATATAAGTTTAGTGATTATATTTGCGATAGGCAAGAATTAGTTGATTTAGCAGGCAATAGATTTAAGTCTAAACGCGCCTGCCTCAATTATTTTTTAAAGCATTATAAATTCAGATACCTGCCATTTTCTTTAAAGTTCAAAAATGGTTGTCTTAAATTATATAGCCTATGGATGAAGGAGCGAAAAGATAAATTTAAGGATCCGATATATCGAACTATGCTTGAAGATAGCCGGATTTGCCTTAAAATAGTATTGAATCATTATCGGAAATTGGATTTTAAAGGCAGGATAGTCAAGGTCGATAACCGAATTAAAGCATTCAGCTTTGGTTTTGAATTAAATAAGGATATATTCTGTATATTATATGAGATAACCGACTTGTCTATTAAGGGCTTAAGCCAATTTATCTTTCATTCCTTTTGTTCTAAATTAAAGGATTATAGATACATCAATGTTATGGATGATTCGGGATTAGAGAACCTTAAAAAAGTAAAGCTTTCCTATCATCCCGTAAAGTTAGTCCCTTCTTATATCATCAATAGAAGAGATGGATAAAAATTTAGAGGAAACAGAGCTTACAATTTTTGATACAGAAACCACCGGTCTTGAGCCGGAAAGCGGAGATAGGATTGTAGAGATCGCTGGCCTAAGATTTAAGGCTAAAGAATCCATTGCCACATTCCAGGCCCTGGTTAATCCCCGGCGGCAAATTTCTGAATCCGCATTTGCGGTAAACAGAATTACGCAAGACATGCTTGGCGATGCGCCGGGCATGGAGGAGGTAATGCCTAAATTCTTAAATTTTATTCAAGGAAGCCTACTTTGTTCCTATAATGCCATATTTGACTTAGAATTCTTAAATAATGAGTTAAAACTTATGGGTCAATCTTCCCTGAATAATATTGTGGTGATAGATGTGCTTAAGATGGCCAGGCGGCTTCTCCCGAATTTAGAACGTTATGCCCTCTGGTTTGTAGCCGAAAAATTAGGAATAAAGGCCGAACAGAAACATCGCGCCTTTGCCGATGTCAAACTTACCTTTCAGGTGTTTAATAAATTAAAGGATATATTATACGCAAAAGGCATTTTAGATTTTAATAACTTTACCAGCCTTTTTGGCCTTACTTCGCAATTATTAGATGATATCAATAATCAAAAAATAGCCAAGATAAACGAAGCTATGGACTTGGGAGTGAAACTTAAAATAAGATACATTTCTTCTGCTGATGCTCAAATATCTGAAAGAGAAGTAATGCCCAAAGAGATTAAACAGGACAAAAAAAATAGCTATCTGGTAGCGCATTGCTGTTTAAGAAACGAGGAACGCACCTTTAGAATAGATGGCATATTACATCTTGAAATCGTTTAAATTAAAATCGGAGCCTTTTAGTATATTTGAGGTCTTAAATCAAAAGGAACACTGTTTCTTTTTGGACAGTAGTCTTAACGGCAATCATTATTTGGGCAGATATTCCTTTTTAGGCATAGAGCCCTTCCTGGTATTAAAGGCAGAAAGCCAAGGCCCTTTTAAGAAATTAAGAGAACTCTTGGATAAATATAAAATCCGTGTTCCTAAACAGAATATCCCTTTCTTAGGTGGCGCAGTGGGTTATCTTGCCTATGACCTGGGTTTGAGATTAGAAGAGAAGATAAAAATAAGAAATAAACCCCATTTAGGTATCCCGGATTATTTTTTTGGATTTTATAACAGCGGAATCATCCTAGACCATCTAAGACGCCGGCTTTACATATTCTCGGTGGGATTTCCTGAAAGAGGCTATCATTTAGCAAAGGCGCTTGCAGAAACTAACTTCAAAAAGATATACAAATTACTTTCTTACTTGAACGAAGATATACGCAGATATTCTAATCTGCGGCCATCTGGGTTTTCTGCACAATTAAATTCTAACTTTACTAAAGAAGAATACCTTTTAGCAATAAAAAAAGCCAAAGATTATATAAAAGCAGGAGATATATATCAGGTGAATCTTTCGCAAACCTTTAATACCAAAAGTTATTTATCAGGCTTTGATATTTATAGACGCCTGCGCAAAATCAGCCCCTCATATTTTAGCGCCTATTTAGATACAGGGGATTTTCAAATCTTAAGTTCTTCTCCGGAGAGCTTCTTAAGATTAAACGGGAACGTGGTCACTACCCGTCCAATGAAAGGCACGCGGCCACGCTCAGAGAATAGATTAAAAGATATAAAACTTAAAAATGAACTCTTAAAGAGTGTCAAAGATAAGGCAGAGCTCACTATGATTGTAGACTTAGAGAGAAATGATTTGGGAAGGGTCTGTAATTATGATTCTGTAACGGTAACCAACCTAAGGGAATTAGAAGAATATAGCACTGTATTTCAGACTACGGCCACAGTAACGGCCAGTTTACATAAAGATAAAGATAGGCTTGATTTATTACGCGCCTGTTTTCCGGGAGGTTCAATTACCGGCTGCCCAAAGATTCGTGCCATGGAGATTATTGACGAATTAGAGCCGACGAGGCGCGCGGTTTATACCGGAAGTCTGGGATATTTAAGTTTTTCCGGAGAGATGGATTTAAATATTTTAATCCGCACTATCTTAAGAAAAGATAACAGGCTTTATTTCGGCGTAGGCGGCGGGATTGTAGCGGATTCCAAGCCAGAAGATGAATATCAGGAGACATTGGTTAAGGCAAAGGCAATGATGGAGGCAATATCATAAAAGTCAAAAGTCAAAAGTCAAAATTAAAAAACATGGTTTTTCTAAAGGGTAAATTTATTCCAAAAGATGAAGCAAAATTGTCGGTTTTAGAGCCGGGCTTTCTTTATGGCTGGGGACTATTTGAGACTATGCGCTCATACAGAAATAGGATAGTTTATTTTAAGGAGCATCTTAATAGAATAAAGAATTCCTCTAAATTAATAAAGGTAAAAATCCCCTATACCCTTAGTAAGATAAGAGAAATTATCAAAGATACTGTTTATATAAACCATCTCAAAGATGCCTATGTAAGATTAACCATCTGGAAATCCGAATCAAGAGATAATATTTTGGTAATAGCAAGACAATATAATCCCTATCTTTTGAAAAAATACAGACAAGGATTTTTTACTTGTATCTCTGGTTTTCGGCAAAATGAATATTCAATTTTAGCACGCATAAAATCCACAAATTATCTTTTATACAAACTTGCCTATTTAGAAGCCAAAGAAAAAGGCTTTGATGAGGCTATAATTTTAAATAATCGCGGCTATGTTGCCGAGGCAAGTAGAAACAACATATTCTTAGTTAAAGATGGCCAAGTCTTCACTCCTTCCTTATCCTGCGGCTGCTTAGAGGGCATTACGCGTAGAGCCATATTTGATTTGGCAAAAAGAAATCGTATTGAAATATTTGAGGGTAATTTTACTCTTTCTGATTTATACGATGCAGATGAAGCATTCCTTACCAATTCTTTAATGGGGGTTATGCCTATAAGATCTATAGAAAGGCAACCAGTGAGGAGGGGTAAAATAACAAAATTATTTATGACCCAATACAATTCTCTGCTTAGAAATGGAATTTAAAAAAATAAAATTACCTTTTAAGATAAAAAAACCCGTTTTGGCTTTGGGCAGTCAAACAAAAAATACTATTTGTTTTGCTAAAGATAACACCGCATATTTAAGCCCTGCTAATCAAGGCTTAAGTAATCCCAGAGATTTTTCAAATTTTAATAAGGCTGTAAAATATTTTCTAAAGAAAAAACCTAAGATTATTGCCTATGACCTACATCCTGAATATCAATCCACAAAATATACCCAAAGCCTACCACCTAATACCTATAACCTATTATCTATTCAGCACCACCATGCTCATATTGCCTCTTGTATGATAGAAAATGGCCTGCAAGATCAAAAAGTAATTGGCGTGGCTTTTGATGGCACAGGCTTAGGATTGGATAATGCCCTCTGGGGCGCAGAATTTTTTTATCCCTGCAGTTATAAAAGCTTTAAAAGATCAGCGCATTTAAAAGAAGTCACTCTTTTGGGTGGAGAAAGGGCAATATTAGAACCCTGGCGGCTTACTGCAGCCTGGCTTTATTCTATATATAAAGATAAATTTTTAAATTTAGATATTAGTTGGTTAAAAAAAATAAATAGAAATAACTGGAGGATTTTGAAAAATATGTATTTATCAGGCTTTAATTCTCCTTTAGTAAGTAGTATGGGAAGATTATTTGATGCAGTCGCGAGTTTAGTGTTAGAAAAAAACAAGGCTGATTTTGAAGCAGAATTAGCCATTAATTTAGAGAGAGCAGCTACAGGCTACAGGCTAGAGGCTTCCGGCTATAAATTTAAGATTATTAAGAGAAAAGATAAATACGTCATAGACCCCGCGCCCATATTTAAAGAGATAATTTCAGATTTAAAAAAAGACGAATCAAAAGAAAAAGTCGCTTATAGATTTCATTTGACCATAGCTGAAATGGTTAAGAGGATGAGTTTGATTTTTAGGAAAGAAGGCGGCATAAATAAGGTTGTTTTATCCGGAGGCGTTTTTCAAAATAAACTTTTACTGTCTTTAAGTTTAGATTTATTAAATAAAGAAGGCTTTAAGGTATTTACACATAAGGCCTTATCTTGTAATGATTCGGGTATTTCGCTGGGTCAGGCAATAATAGCTAATTTTTCCCGCTAATCAATTAGATTAGAGGGCGGGATCCCGCCTTAGAAAAAGTTGACTGTGGCGGGAAGGATTAAATATGTGTTTAGGCATACCTATGAAAATAAAAAGTATTAATGGTGAATTTGCGCAGGTAGAGTTAGGTCGGCTTAGGCGAACCATTAATATCCAATTGCTATCTTCGGTTAAGGTAGGCGATTACGTAATTGTCCATGCCGGATTTGCGATACAGATAATAGATCCTAAAAGAGCGAAAGATACATTGAGGTTACTCGATGAAATACATTGATGAATTCCGCAATAAGGGCCTGATTAAAAAGGTGGCAGATAAAATAAGTAAAATCGCGCCTTGCGATAAAGTTAATATTATGGAGGTCTGCGGTACGCATACGCATAATTTTCGGCGTTTCGGCCTAAATAGACTCATACCCAACTCTATAAACTTGATTGCTGGTCCAGGCTGCCCCGTTTGCGTTTCAACCCAAGATTATATTGATAAAGCTATCACCTTAGCCAAGCAAAAAGATATAATTATCTTAACCTTTGGGGATATGTTGCGGGTGCCGGGTGGCAAAGCCAGTTTAGAAAAACAAAGAGCAGAAGGCAGCGATGTGCGTATTGCATATTCTGCCTGGGATAGTCTAAAATTAGCTAAAGATAACCCTACAAAAAAAATAATATTTTTGGCTGTAGGGTTTGAAACCACTGCACCTACCATTGGCTTGAGCATTCTTGCAGCAAAAAAAGAGAATTTGAATAATTTATTCTTTTTTTCGTCTTTAAAACTCATTGCTCCTGCCATGGATTATCTGGTCAAAGATAAAAGATTGAATCTTCAGGGCTTCTTATGCCCCGGCCATGTCTCAACCATCATAGGAACAAAGCCCTATGAATTTATCCCAAAAAGATATAAAATATCCTGTTGTGTGGCAGGGTTTGAGCCTTTAGATATCTTAGAGGGGATATATACGCTTCTTAAGCAGATAATAAATAATAAACCAAAAGTTATAAATCAATATGCGCGGGTAGTCAGGCAAAAAGGCAATCCTAAGGCGCAAAAAATAATTTCTAAAGTTTTTAAAATAAGCGATTCTTCTTGGCGTGGGCTGGGTGGTATTGCGCAAAGCGGCCTTAAGATAAAGGATGAATTCTCTAAATTTGATGCAGAAAAAGTTTTTTCTCTTTACGATAAGCGATATGCGATATGCGATAAGCCGAGCCGATGTAGATGCGGCGATATACTAAAAGGCCTAATTTCTCCTATGGATTGCCCGTTATTTTCTAAAGTTTGTTCACCCGATAATCCTATAGGCCCATGTATGGTTTCCATAGAAGGAGCTTGTAATGCGTATTTTAAATACCATTAAAAAGTTAAAAGTTCCTGCCTGCCGGACAGGCAGGAAAAGGCAAAAGGTAAAAGCAAACTTTAAAAATTTGACTTTTTACTTTTTACTTTTAGCTTTGTTACCTGGTTGTATCCAAATGCGCAATATAAACCAGGTGCAAGATTATGTCAGCCAATCTGAAAACTATTATCAGCGCGCGATTGCTCTCTATAAAGATCTGATTGCTCAAGGCAAAGATTTAGATAGACTGCGCCTGGAACTGGGCAAATTATACTATAACCACGGTGAATTTACGCAGGCTATAGAAGAATTCAAAAAAACAAATGATTCCCAGGCAAAAAAGCTTTTAGCCATATCTTATTATCGGTTAAGTAATTTTACTGATGCATTAGAAGCCTTTAGCAAAAACGACTCCAGCGATGACGAATACCTATATTATTATGGTTTAACCTGCGAAAAACTAAATCTCTTTGACCAGGCATTAGATATTTATAGAAGGATAAAAGCTAAAGAATTTACTCTGCTTGCCTTAGAGCGCATTAATACTATTGAAAAACAGGTTAATTTATCCTCTCTAAAAGATATAAGCCCGCAGGCAAATAAGATTTTGATGGAGGCGCCTTCAGAGAATAAATATCCCCAGGCAGGCGCGCTCATTCTGTATTGCGATGAAAAGGTCGAAATTACTGCGCAAAATACACAAGTTTCCTATTTGTACTATATAATTAAGATTTTAAACGAACGGGGCAAAGAAGCATTTTCCGAGATACACATTGATTATGATTCTACTTATGAAAAGGTGGAATTAGAATACGCCCGCACCATAAAACCCGACGGTACAATTGCGGAGGTGGGTAGCCGTCATATAAGAGATGTCTCTAAATATTTGAATTTCCCGCTTTATAGCAATGCGCGCGTTTATATCATCTCTTTTCCTGAGATTGTCGAGGGTGCGAGTATAGAGTATAAAGTAAGGATATATAGCCACCAACTCATTAATAAAAAGGATTATATTACAAGTTATCCGGTGCAGGCATCTGAGCCGATTATAGCGGAAAATTTCAGTATCGAGTTACCCAAAGATAAAACCTTAAACATCAAGACACTAAACGATAAGTATAATGATTTCGGCGCTAATCTAAAGCCACAAGTACAACTTAAAGATGACCGTATAACCTACAACTGGCAGTTTAAGGATATTCCTCAGATAATTCCTGAACCTAATATGCCACCCGACGTAGAGATAAATCCTGCTATGCTTATTTCTACATTTAGTGATTGGCAGAATATTTATCAATGGTGGTGGTCATTGGCTAAAGATAAAATAAAGGCAGATAGTGCCATAAAGGACAAAGTCAGCCAACTTACCAAGGGGCTTGTTTCTGAGGAAGATAGGATAAGGGCAATTTATAACTTCTGCGCACAAAAAATCCGTTATGTGGCAGTAGAATACGGACAAGCAGGCTACGAACCGCACAATGCTAGTGATATTTTTAGATATAAATATGGAGACTGCAAGGATCAGTCTATACTTTTGGTGGCCATGTTAAAAGAAGCAGGTTTTACTGCCTGGCCAGTACTTATCTCTACCAAAGAATATTACAGTTTAAATGTAGATTTTCCTGCAGTATTTTTTAACCACTGTATCGCCGCCGTGTCTTTAAAGGATAAAGTTGTCTTTCTTGACCCCACTGCTCAGACCTGTGCTTTCGGCGATCTAGCGGGCGATGATCAAGGCCGCAAGGTTTTGATATTTAAAGAGGACGGTTATGAAATACAGGATACTCCTTTATATTCCAATCAGCATAATCTTATAAGACAAGTCCTTAATATAAAAATCAATTCGGATGAAACCATATCCGCCCAGAAAAACATTTTTACTTATGGCATATACGACCAGGCACAGCGCTTCTGGCTTTTGTATACTCAACCAGAATTAATTGAGGAGGCTCTTAAAGAAAAAATACAGGATATTTCTATAGGAGCAAAACTAGAAAGTTATGAGATAAAAAATTTAGAGGATCTTAATATACCGGTGATATTAAATTATGCCTTTAAAGGACCGGAGTATTTTACAGCCGCAGGAAATCTTAGGATTTTGCCTCAATTAACTGGCCTAGATGCATCTTTAGTAGCAAAAGATAGCCGTAAATATGCTATAGATTTCGGGATTTTAGATACAAAAGAAACAGACCTTGAAATTGAAATTCCGCCTAACTTTATTATCAGGTATATACCGGACAATGTAGCAGAAGAAAGTCCCTGGCTGAATTTTAGCGTCGATTATAATCATAAAGATGGTAAATTGTATTTTAGACAAAAAACAGAATTAAAGAAAACCCTGATTTTTGAGAGTGAATACACCGAGTTTAAAAATTTCTTTGAAGATCTGGCAAAGAAAACTAAACAAAGGATAGTGTTGGAGAAGAAAGAATAGATATGCAGGATAAGGATTACTTAGGACCGGAGCGCAGGCACTATATCAGGATGGATTCGGTATTTCCGGTGAGTTTTCAACTTCTAAGTTTAGATGGGAACAAGAGCCTTTCAGATTGGATACAGGGATTTACTAATAACATTGGTAAGGGTGGAATTTGTCTGGCAATAAATAATTTAAATCCTGAATTAGCCAAACTCATCAAAAGCAAACAGGCGAAATTATCTTTAGATATAGAGATGCCTCTAAGCAAAAAGCCGGTATTGGCATCGGCTAAGGTGACCTGGGTTAAAGATATAATCGCTGGGCCCAATAAATATCTTATAGGATTAGTCTATGAAAGAATTGACCAAGCTCAAAATAACAAGATTATACGATATGCCCGGACAAAGAAATTATTTGCGCCGGTGGTCTTTACTATAATCATTATACTGTTTTTAAGTTTTGCGATTAATACCTATATAAATATAAAACTAATCAAAGGCAATAAAACTTTGGTTGAACAACTGGTAAAGATTATACAGGACTCTAGCATTGCCAAGCAGAAGGTAAAAGCGATAAACCTAGAAAAAGAGGAGCTGCAGTCCAAAATACAAGCCTTAGAATTGTGGATTCAGAATATTCAGGGAGAGGAAAACAATTTAAAAAATATAGCTAAATTAGAAAAAAGCCAATCAACCGAGAAGATAGAAGAACTCAGCGCACTTATCGAAAAATTAACCCACGATAAAGGTTCTCTGCAGGAAGAGTTGGGCGCACTTCAAAGAAAAGAAGATACAGTTGCGCAGGAACTTCTGCGCCTCGATAAACAAAAGGCACAACTACAGAAGGCAAATTTAGATAAGATGTATCAATGGATAAAAATACATCAAAATCCGCGTAGCGGATTAATTATGAGCTTTGAAGGAGATAACAATATTGCCAACTGGGCATTTATCTATGATCAATCTTTGGCAATACAGGCTTATACAAATTTCGGTGATTTCCAGCGGGCAAGAAAAATGTTGGATTTTTTTGCCAAGAAAGCACAGAGGCAAGAGGGAGCCTTCTTTAATGCTTACTATACTGATGACGGTTCGCCGGCTGAATACATTGTGCATAGCGGCCCAAATATCTGGTTGGGAATAGCGGCAGCGCAATATACCAAAAAAACTAAAGATAACCGATATCTTCCCCTAGCCCAAGAGATTGCTGCAAATATAATTTCTTTACAGAATCAAGATAAAGACGCAGGTATTCGCGGCGGCCCGGATCTAAGCTGGTATTCTACAGAGCATAATCTGGATGCCTATGCCTTTTTTAATATGTTATATAAGATTACCGCTAAAAAGTTATATCTGGATGCAAGGGAAAAAACATTGAATTGGTTAACTCAGCATACCTATGATAAGGCGGATATCCCTATTAAACGCGGGAAAGGAGATTCTACTATTGCTACGGATACTTATGCCTGGGCAATTGCTGCTGTAGGCCCTGAGAAATTAGAAGAATTAGGCATGAGTCCAGACAGGATTATAGAATTTGCTGAACAGAACTGCGCAGTTGAAGTTACTTATATTAGACCCGAAGGCCAAGCAATAAAAATCAAAGGTTTTGATTTTGCGCCTCAAAGGCATGTTGCAAGAGGTGGGGTAGTTTCTTCGGAATGGACTGCGCAGATGGTCTTAGCTTTTAATTTAATGTCAGATTTTGATTATAAAAAAGGTGCGTCTGTCAAGGCCAATGCTTATAGAATGAAAGCCGATGAATATCTGGCAGAATTAGGCAGGATGATTATTTCTAGCCCATCGCCTTCGGGCCAGGGGGAGAGCTGTCTTCCTTATGCTACCCAGGATTCTGTAGACACTGGCCATGGTTGGATGACTCCTAAAGGCAAGTCCACGGGTTCTGTGGCCGGTACAACCTATGCCCTCTTTGCTTACTATAATTATAACCCTCTAGAACTTAAGTAATGACCGGAAAACTGGATTTAATCTATGAGAAATTATATAAACATTTTGGTCCTCAACATTGGTGGCCAGCAGATAGCGCTTTTGAGGTTATAGTAGGAGCAATCCTTACCCAGAATACAAACTGGTCAAATGTCAGGAAGGCTTTAAATAATCTTAAGAAACACAAACTATTAAAACCGGAAAAACTTTATAGAATATCTCAAAAAAGATTAGCAGCATTAATAAGGTCGGCAGGCTATTTTAATATTAAGGCAAAGAGGCTAAAGACATTTCTGAATTTTTTATTTCAATCTTATCAAGGAAGCCTTAAAAAGATGTCTGGAATTGATACTGGTATTCTGCGTCAACAATTGCTTTCTGTAAATGGCATCGGCCCAGAGACCGCTGATTCTATATTGCTGTATGCGCTGAATAAGCCCGTCTTTGTCGTTGATACCTATACTAAAAGGATACTCCTAAGGCATTGTTTGATCAAAGAGAATGCTAGATATGAAGATATACAGGATTTTTTTATGAAAAATCTAAAACGCGATGCCAAGCTATTCAATGAATACCATGCAATTTTGGTAAGACTGGGCAAGGAGATTTGCATTAAGAAAAAACCTAGATGTGAAATTTGCGCGTTAAAAAATTATAAATAATTTAAACGTGTCATTTAAAATGAGAAAAATATTACTGTTCTTTATAGTATTCTTTTTGTGTTTTGTATCAATTACTCAAGCCGCTCCGTGCTATGGCACAAAGATGCCGGGGAAAAAAGAAATTTTTGTAGGTTTTCAGGCCCATTCTATTTTTAGAAGATACCTAAAAGACCAACTCGGAAAATTAAGAAGCCTTCAGCATTTTCTTCTCTTGTCTTACGGAGCATATGATTGGCTATGTATTGATTTAAAAGGCGGGGGAGGCTATATTAAACAGCATCCCTGCGCAAGTAATGAATTAGATTATCCCGCTTATCTGGGCGGAGGATACGGCTTTCGGGTAAAACTATACGACGCTAAAAATATAAAAGCAGTCTTCGGTTTTCAGCACATTAGTATTCATCCCAAAACAATTTCTCTAGGAGCCGATAAGCATAAGGGAGTATTAGATGATTGGCAATTCTCTTGTTTGGTTTCTTATGATTTTAAAAAGATAACGCCATATTTAGGTATACGCTGGTCAAGAGTCGATTATATTCACTGGATAAATGGCGAACGGAAGCTGGAGAAATCAGATTTAACCAAAAGCGTAGGTCTTATTTTTGGTTTTGATTTACCCGTATCTAATAATTTTTGGTTTAATATTGAAGGACAATTGTTTGATAGCGAAGCCGCAGCATTAAGTGCAAACTATAGTTTTTAACTTTTAATAAGAAAGCAGGCCCTTAAAAATAAAAAAATAATAATTAATAGAAATAAAGTGTTCAAGTTTAGAAATAATCCATAATTTTAATATGCCCATATACGAATACTTGTGTCTTAATTGTAGTTTAAAGTTTGATTATTTAGTGCGTAGTAGCGCTGAATTTATTATCTGCCCGAGTTGCAAGCATAAAAATTTAAAGAAGCTCGTTTCTAATTTTTCTTTTGCTTCTTTTGATGCCAGCGGCAATATCAGAAGTTCCTCTTCTGGTTGCGGCGGCTGTACCAGTCAAAATTGTTCTAATTGTTCCGGATAAATTATGATAAATAAGAAACGCCTAATTACGCTTACTCAGCAACTGGTTCGTATTAATTCGCAAAATCCGCCCGGGGATGAATACCGGATTGCTCATTTTGTAAAAGATTACCTTGCTGGTCTAGGATTAAAGCCACGTATCTATGAGTTTAAAAATAGGCGCTCTAACGTAGTAGTTAAGTTACAAGGAAGAAATAAAAAACACTCATTGCTTTTGACTCCGCATTTAGATACTGTTCCAGCCGGATACAACTGGCAGTTTGGCCCTTTTTCCGCTACGATAGACAAAGGCAAACTTTATGGTTTAGGCGCAACTGACTGTAAGGGAAACCTGGCCTGTACCCTGGAGGTAATAAATAGCCTAATCGAAGATAAGGTCATTTTGGATTACGTTTTGATACTGGCAGCAACTGCGGATGAAGAAAGCGGCTCCGGGCTTGGCTTAATCCCTTTATTAGATAAAGGCATATTAAATCCAGATGCGGCGTTAGTATTAGATTCCGATGATTTTGATATCGTTGTTACTCAGAAAGGCCTGATTCATCTTAAAGTCAAGTTGCAAGGTAGGAAAGCACACGGTGCTTATCCCTGGCGGGGGATAAATGCTATTGATGCGGCTATAGAGGTTCTTAAAAAACTAAAGTCCCATAAGTGGGCATTTATAAAAAATAAATATCTAAAAGCCCCCACATTAAATATCGGCACCATAAAAGGCGGAGATAAGGTTAATATCGTAGCAGACTGGTGCGAATTTGAACTTGATTTTAGGTTTTTGCCAGGTATGTCTGAAGAAAAGGTTCTAAGAAAAATAAAGGAAATAGTAAGTAAACACAGCAAAAAATTCAAGATAGAGATAGAAGGCATACAGAAATCCTACAGTATTGATAGACATCATCCTCTGGTAAGTTTTTTAACCCAGGCAATGAAAAATATAAATGTAAACCCAGTAATAAAGGGCTCGGAGGGCGCGACTACCATAACTTTCTTTCAAGAGAAAAACATACCAGCAGTTGCTTGGGGTTTTGGCTCAGAAGGTTGCGCCCACACTACTAATGAATATGTAAAGATAGATAATTTATATAAAGGAACAAAAGCATTAGAAGAGTTTTTAAATAACTATAAATTTACTTAAGAGGTGGCAAGAATGGAAGGTATTAATATTTATAAAAGACCCCGGCTGAGGAACCCTTATTTGATATGTGCCTGGCCAGGGATGGGAGAAGTAGCCTTTAAGGCGGCGAATTATCTTGTAGAACAATTAAAAGCTGAGGAGTTTGCTGAAATTCTACCTGAGGATTTTTTCTATATAACGGCAAGCACAATTGAGAAAGGCGTATTAAACGTGCCGAACCTGCCCCATAGTAAATTCTATTATTGGAAGAATAATGTCGGCAAGAATGATTTAATTATATTTATAAGCCAAGCCCAACCGGATTTAAACAAAGCAGAAGATTACTGCAGAAGGGTTATTGATCTGGCCAAGAGTTTTAAAGTAAAGATGGTAGTAAGTTTTGCCGCTATGCCGCAACCCCTTGAACATACCAAAACCTCAAATGTCTGGTTTGCTTCCACTTCAAAAAAAATCAACGATGATTTAAAAAAATATAATATTACTCTTTTATCAGAAGGCCAAATCAGCGGCATGAACGGTCTATTCTTAGGGATAGCTAAAAAGGAAGGTCTTGATGGTTTCTGTCTTCTCGGTGAGATACCGCTTTATACCATACAGATCGAAAACCCCAAGGCATCTTATGCGGTTTTGGATGCGCTAAGGAGGATATTGAATATTAAGATAGAATTTAGCCACCTTATTGAACAAGTACATATTATGGAAAGCGAGATTAATAAACTTTTAGATTACCTAAAAATAGGCGCGCAGGTTACCGGCCCCATTAACGACGAAGATATCGAAAAGATTAAGAAATCCTTAAGCCAACTTACCCGGCTTCCACTTTCTGTAAAAGAGAAAATTGAAAAACTGTTTAATGAAGCCAAGATGGATATCTCAAAGGCTAATGAGTTAAAGGTTGAACTGGATAAATGGAATGTATATAAAGAATACGAAGACAGATTCTTGGATCTGTTCAAAAAAACCGAAGACAGAAATAATTGATACGGGCAGGCACATAAAGGCTATCATTTTTGATTTAGGCAATGTCTTAATTGATTTTGACCATAAAATAGCAGCAGAACGAATATCCAAATCCGCCCATAAAAACCCACAAGAAATATTTAATCTTTTCTTTGATTCAGAATTGACCGCTCTTTTTGAGGAAGGAAAAATTTCTCCTCTAGAATTTTTCTTAAAGGTAAAAGAGACTCTAAATTTAAAATTGGATTATTCTGAGTTCATTCCGATTTGGAACGAAATATTTTTTTTGAGCGAGAAAAATCGTTACGTATATAATCTGGCCAAGATTTTAAAAAGCCATTATATAATCGCGCTTCTTTCTAATATAAATATTCTACACTTTGATTATTTAAAGAAAAATTTTACTGTCTTTGATGCCGTTCATCATATTATCACTTCTTTTGAAGTGGGTTTTAGAAAACCTCACCCTTTAATTTATAAGAAGGCGCTTGAGACTCTAGGAGTTTTGGCGACAGATGTTGCCTATACTGATGACCGGCCAGAACTCGTAGAAAAGGCACAAGAATTAGGCATTAAGAGTTTTCATTTTCAAGGCATAGAAAAACTAAAAGTAGATTTCTTAAGCATAGGTATTAATTTAGAGTAAAAATGACCAAACAAAAGATCCTTCTTAGTCATGGAAGCGGCGGAAGGCTAATGCATAGCCTTATCAAGGATTTGTTGTTGAAAAAACTAAATAATCCTATATTAAAGGAACTAACTGATAGCGCTTTAATAAATTATAAAGATAGGCTTGCCTTTACTACTGATTCTTTTGTGGTAAGCCCTTTGGAATTTAGGGGTGGAGATATAGGAAAACTGGCGGTATGTGGGACAGTAAATGATTTAGTGATGTTGGGTGCTGTGCCCGAATATTTATCTTTAGCACTCATCATAGAAGAGGGTTTTGATTATGATGCATTAGAGAGAATAGTTGATTCCATTTCTATAAACGCCAAAAAAGCAGGCGTATATTTTGTTACCGGCGATATAAAGGTAGTAGAGAAAGGCGCCTGCGACAAAATATTCATTAATACCTCAGGTATAGGTAGGATTATTAAGAATAGGAGTTTATCCCTAAAGAATATAAGAGCTTCTGATGCGGTCATTATTACAGGTAATATTGCCCAGCACGGTTTAGCAGTGCTTACAAAAAGAAAGGGACTGGATTTGGGATTCGATATAAAGAGTGATTGTGCAGCGTTAAATGACTTAATAATACCCCTACTAAATAAAACAGACTCTATAAAATTTATGCGCGATCCTACCAGAGGAGGACTGGCTACCACTTTGAATGAGATTGCTGAATATTCGAGGCTGGGTATTATTATTGAAGAGAAAAACATCCCCATATCTATGAAAGTAAGAGCGGCTTGCGAACTATTAGGTATAGACCCCTTGTATATTGGCAATGAAGGTAGAGCAGTATTGGTGGTAAGACCAGATGGAGTCAAAAAAGTTTTAAATTTATTAAGACGTCATCCTCTGGGTATAAATACAAAAGAAATAGGTGTTATTATAAAAGAACATCCTGGCAAGGTAGTGCTTAATACTATTTTAGGTACGCAGCGCATAGTAGATATGCTAACCAGTGAGCCGTTACCGAGGATATGTTAATATGAAGGCTGATAAATACCAGAGGCGATTCTATCGCGATTGGACTCAGCTAAAGGATTTATATTCGGCGCGCATTATGGTTAAAGAGACAGATTTACAGATTCTTACAGATACGCCGGTAGATAAAGATTTTGTGGAAAAAAGAATACGTTTATATCGCCAAGATATTGAAAACTATATAATAAAGGATAAGATATTTTTGACTGCGCTAAAGCCAATGGAGGTAGAACTTAAGGCAAGACCGATTGTAAAGGAAATGAGTCAGGTAGCTAAATTAGCAAATGTGGGGCCTATGGCAGCAGTAGCAGGTACGATTGCTGAATTTTTAGGCAGGGATTTATTAAGAAAAGGTTATAAAGACGTAATTATTGAGAATGGCGGGGATATATTTTTAAAAACCCGCAAGACTTGCAAAGTAGGAATATATGGCGGTAGATCAAAATTATGGAAAGGCCTTAGGTTAAAGATAAAGCCCGAAGATACGCCCCTTGGCATATGCACATCCTCAGGCAGAGTGGGGCATTCGTTAAGTTTCGGATTAGCAGATGCAGTTGTAATTCTATCTAAACATGCATCTTTAGCGGATGCAGTGGCTACTGCTACGGCAAACCGGGTAAGGTCCAAAAGAGATTTATCAAAGGCTTTGGATTTTGCTAAATCTATAAAGGGTATATTAGGCGCAGTTATTATAATTAAAGATAGTCTTATTAGCTGGGGGAAAGTCGAATTTGTGACTTGAACATTGATTTATATAAGATTATAATATATGCGAAAGATTAATCTTAATATTTTGTTATGACCTTTTAGCTTGGGGTTATATTTTGCTTTATAGGTCGCAACTTATTAAAAAATTTCTTTTGAATATGAAATATCTAAAATCTGCTCTAAATAAAAGAAAATTAATTAAACTTTCTCGTCGATAAATTTGAATTATAAAATTTTGAAAAAAGATAAAAAATACTTGACAAAAACAATATGTTGTGATAAAAAATAGAATGTATACAACATTTAGGAGAGATTTTAGGTTGATTTAGGGAGGTTGAATAAATTAAATTGGAAAAATAGGAAGAAATTTAGGGGCTCGAAAGTGGAAGAGCCCTTATTTTTTGTGCTCAGATGAAAAAAGTAGGTCTAACCTACGATTTAAAAACAGATTACGAGTTCAAGGAAAACGACCCTCCTGATGCCAATGCTGAATTTGACCATCCTTCCACGATAGATGTCATTGCCCAGGCAATAGAATCTCAAGGGTTTCTAGTCAAAAGAATCGGCAATGTTTCACATCTATTAGAAAACCTTGATAATCTTGATGTTGATATAGTTTTTAACATTTCCGAAGGCCTTTCGGGTAGAAATCGAGAATCACAAGTCCCCACACTATTAGAAATGAAAGGTATTCCTTTTGTAGGGGCAGATGCCTTGACTTTGAGCCTTACCTTAGATAAGATTATGGCAAAAAAGATTTTTATTGCCGGAGGAATTCCCACTCCGAAATTCTTTGAGGCCAAGGATACTGCTGCATTGAAAGATACAGATCATCTTAAATTCCCCCTTATCGTAAAACCACGTTTCGAGGGTTCTTCCAAAGGTTTGTCTGAAGCTTCTCGAGTAGAAAATATCGAAGAGCTGAAAAAACAGGTAGAATATATAATCAATATTTATAAACAGCCTGCTTTAATAGAAGAATTTATTCGCGGAGAAGAATTTACAGTAGCGATAGTGGATAATGATCCGCCAGAGGTAATGCCTCTTGTGCAGATAAAAATAGATGGCAAACTTAAGCTTAATGATAAATTCTATACCTTTGCTCGTATTAGCTCTGACAGATTAGAATATATATGCCCGGCACATATAAACCGGAATTTAAAGAAAAAAATTTCTGAACTCGCTTTAAAAACATATAATGCTGTGGAATGCCTAGATTTTGGTAGGGTCGATTTTAGGGTTAACCAGGAAGGCAAGCCTTATGTATTGGAGATAAATCCTCTCCCGAGTTTATCTACTGAGGATGTATTTATGGTGGTAGCCAAAGAAATCGGCATCTCTTATGAAGAGATAATTGGCAAAATATTAAATAGTGCACTTAAAAGATACAATTTAAATTAAATATAGCCGAATGAAAATCGCTCTGACATATAATTTAAAAGAAGAAGATAAGACAAAACCTCCAGATTATTTCTCAGAGTTCGATTCTCGGGATACTATAAATGCAATTGTTTCTGCGCTAGAAAAAAAAGGCCATACTGTTTATCCTGTTGATATAAAGTATATAAATTTATTTTCTTATTTTAAAAATAGCCGCATAGATATAGTCTTTAATATAGCAGAAGGAACCAACAGTAAATTCCGTGAATCAGAGATACCCGCCGTATTAGATTATCTTGATATTCCTTACACCGGTTCAAATCCGCTTTCTTTAGGATTGGCGCTTAATAAAGCACTTGCCAAAAAAATATTAAAGTCAGAAGATATTCCTACTCCTTCATTCCAGGTTTTTAGAAAAAGTAATGAAAAATTGGATCCTCATCTAAGGTTTCCTCTTATAGTAAAACCAAATCGCGAAGGCTCATCCAAAGGGATAGACGTATCTAATGTTGTAAGTACCCAAGATTCTCTTTATCTTAAGATTATAGAGATACAGAATTTATATAAACAAGAAGTACTGGTGGAGGAATTTATCGATGGCAAAGAGCTCTCCGTTGGGATTTTAGAGAATGGTAAGACCACGATACTACCTATTTTAGAGATAGATTTTTCTGAGTGCATAAAAAGCGGTGAATATTTCTATTCTTGGCGGATGAAGGAGTATCAGGGCAATATTGAACTGGGGCTTACTCCTCAATTTTATTGTCCGGCAAGATTAGACACAGAGACAGAAGAATTAGTAAAGCAGGCAGCTCTTAAAGCACATCAGGCTTTGGGTTGTTTTGATATCTCGCGTACAGATATACGTTTAAGTAGGGATAACGTTCCTTATGTTCTAGAGATAAATCCTCTGCCCGGGCTTAATCCTAAGGAATCAAATTTTCCGATTATGGCTTATGCTGCTGGTATGAAATACGAAGATCTCATTGAGGCAATATTAATGAGCGCCTCGGAAAGGGAAGGTTTAAATTGAATAATGCTTTGGTAGTTGAAAAACAGAGACCATCATCAGAAACAACCACGCCCGTTCAAGCGCGGCCGCTTAGACGGCCCAGAGATTATCAGCAGATAAGTCTATACAAAGATATAAACCCTCTGGACTGGGAGGATTGGCATTGGCAATTAAAGCACAGAATCTGCACAAAAGAAGAGCTCGCAGAGGTTATAAAACTGACTCCTGAAGAAGAGAAAGGAATAGAAAGGGCAAGCGGAAGATTATCCGTTGCAATTACGCCTTACTGGGCAACATTAATGGACCCTGAAGATCCCAGTTGTCCTTTACGGCGTCAAGGTGTGCCGGTGGTTTCTGAGTTTATTGTTGCGCCTCATGAGATGGTTGACCCTTTGGCTGAAGACAGGGATTCGCCTGCCCAACACCTAGTGCACAGGTATCCAGATAGAGTTTTATTATTAGCTACCGACCATTGCGCAATGTATTGCCGGCACTGCACAAGACGAAGATTAGTAGGCGAACACGAAGAAACCGGTTCTCCTTTGAGGTTTGATGCGGCAGTTGAATATATAAAATCCAACAGAAAGATAAGAGATGTGCTTATCTCGGGAGGGGACCCTTTTGTGTTGGAGGATGAGGAGATTGAAAGTCTTATAGAGAAGATGCGTTCTATATCACATTTAGAATTTTTAAGGATAGGCACGCGTGTGCCGGTAACCTTACCTCAACGTATTACCGAAAGATTAGTTACCATGCTTAAAAAATATTCACCTATCTGGATTAGCATACATTTTAATCACCCTAAAGAGATTACCAAGCGCTGTAAAATTGCCTGTGATATGCTCGCAGATGCCGGAATGCCCTTGGGTAGTCAAACTGTTCTTTTAAAAGGCATAAATGACAGGCCTTATATTATGAAAAAACTTATGCATGAGCTATTGAAGATTAGGGTAAGGCCTTACTATATCTATCAATGCGACCCGGTAAGAGGTACGCAGCATTTTAGAACGCCCGTAGCAGTGGGAATAAATATTATGGAGAAGCTCAGGGGTCATACCTCAGGCTATGCCATTCCTACCTATGTTATTGATGGGCCGGGCGGCGGCGGTAAAATCCCCGTTGCTCCAAATTATATCCTCTCGCAAGCAAAAGGAAAATACGTCCTACGTAACTACAGAGGAAAAATATATACATATCTAGAATAATCTTTTAGTTTAATATGAAAATTTATTTTTTTGGTATTATCATTATTTTTTATATTTTAGGGTTTTCTTTAGATGCTCATGCTTTATCAAAAGAAGAAGCAATTACTCAGACATTCGATAGGATAGAACATCGAGGCATAGAGAATAGAGAAAGAGAAACTTACCAGCCTGGCCTTTTTTCTAATATTACAAGAGAGCGTGTTATTGAGAAGACTTTAGGTAAGATTGAATTTGAATTAGCTATAGGGATAGGTTATCTTAGCGGGTATACGAGTTATGAAATTGACTTTCCTTGGGATGGTTATGCAGGTAAAAGTGAATTGAAGTTTCCTTTTGATAATTGGCTTACCGGAGGAAATATTTCAGTGGGATATTCTCCTTTCTATCTTAATTTCCAGGGGTGGACTAATATTTCCAAAAAGACAAATGGCGATATGGAAGATAAAGATTGGAAAGGCGAATATTTACTTTCTTCTACTAAATCTGATGCTGACGGGCAAATGGTAATTTTAGATGTCAATCTGTTATATAATTTTTGGCAAGGAGATAAACCTTGGGGCGATGTAGCTAATATATTTCAAAAAGGAAGACTAGGCTTCTTAGTCGGCTATAAATATGAAAATTTTAAATATGATATAATAGGAGTGAGAGATGTATTGGGGGGTGGAAATTATAACTTGGGTGAGAAAGTTTTAGATTATAAGATCCAATATCATATACCTTATTTAGGCTTAAATTTGCAGTATTTTAAGGATGCTGTTGATAAGGCTTTAGATACCTGGGGAGTAAATATCTGGGTATGTGGCTCTCCTTATGTTATAGCCAAGGACAGAGATGATCACTTATTAAGAAATAAAGTTGCGCAAGGAAAGGTTAAAGGATACGGTTTCTTAATGGGGTTAAATACATTCTTCAATACTAAGAATCATTGGATATGCAGATTAGGATTGGATTATAGCGATATCATGGCTGATGGCAAGCAGAATCAATATTGGTATGGAGATGACCCTGCTTCAGAGGATTATGATGACACGGGTGATAGTATAGAAGGTATAGATTTAAAGATTGGGTCTTCACAAATTCTTTTCTGGGGCCTTCTTCAATATAAGTTTTGATTCCCCATCCATTTCCTCTAAAAATAGAGTATTATTTTTCTTTGCTTGGTTTCAGCTTTCCTCTTGACGCAACTTACCTTCGCCTATATAATAGTTACATTTAATCAACCTTATCTAAATAACGTTAAAATAAACAAATAATTAAAATGGCGATACAAAACAAAAGAAATCTAATCCTTTTAGGCCATGCCCAATCTGGAAAGACTACGCTTTCCGAAGGTATCCTTTATTTTTGTAAAGCTACCACCCGCAGAGGCACAATTGCTGACGGCACAACGGTAAGCGATTACAGTTTCGATGAGATAGAAAGAAAAAATTCCATAAATTCAAGTCTTCTTTATTGCGATTACAAAGATATAAGGATTCAAATTATTGATACTCCGGGTTACGCAGATTTTTTTGGCGAGGTTATATCAAGCATGCGTGCAGTAGACAGCGCGGTTATAGTAGTGGATGCTACTGCAGGCGTAGAGGTGGGGACTGAGCGAGCCTGGCAGCTATTAGAGGAGGCAAATTTACCTTGCATTATATTTATAAATAAAACAGATAAAGAAGACACAGATGTCAATAAGACTTTATCAGATATAAAGATGAGACTTTCTAAAAAAGCTATAACCATAGAATCAGAAGATGCACCTGATTTGGTTGAGGTTATCGCCGAGAGCGACGATAAACTATTAGAGAAGTATTTGGAAGGCGCAAAATTCTCATCCGATGAATTAAGCAGCGGCCTTCGCCATGCAATAATCAACCGTAAGTTATTTCCTGTTTTATCCGGCTCGGCTTTAAATGATAAAGGTATACCCGAAATTCTGGATGCTGTAGTTAAATATTTGCCCAGCCCTTTAGAACGGCCCAGCCTAAACGCTTATAATCCCTCAAATACTGCAGAAAAGAAAGAAATTGTCTTTAAGGAAGATACCAGTTTCTGCGCCTTTGTATTTAAAAGCGTATTCGACCCTTATGTAGGCCAGCTTACGTTGCTGCGTGTTTTTTCAGGAAAGCTGTTGTCTAATACGGGGTTTTATAATGTTAATAAAGAAACAAAGGAAAGAATCGGCCAGATCTATATCCTCCAAGGCAAAGAACAAAGAGGAATTGATGCTGCTTCTTGTGGCGATATTGTTGCCATAGCAAAATTAAAAGAGACCCAGACCTCTGATTCGCTTTGCGATGAAAAGAGTGAGGTTTTATTTGAAGCCATTGTCTTTCCTGAGCCAGCCATATCCGCATCAGTAAAACCAAGGTCTCGTCAGGATGAAGAGAAGATTTCTACTGCGCTTAACAAATTAGCTTCCGAAGACCCTACCTTTAAAATAACTCGAGACCAGCAGACCAGAGAGCTAATCATCTCAGGTTTAGGAGACCTGCATTTGGATATAATGGTTGGCCGGATGAAGAAAAGATTTAATGTAGAGGTAGAATTAGGCACTCCCAAGGTTTCTTATAAAGAGACAATCACCAAGAGCGCAAAGGTTCAAGGTAAATACAAACGTCAATCCGGAGGCAGGGGTCAATACGGCGATGTCTGGATTGAAGTCGAGCCTTTAGAACGAGGCAAAGGCCTTGAATTCGTGGATAAGATTTTTGGAGGAGCGATCCCTAGGAATTATATTCCCGCAGTTGAGAAGGGAGTATTGCAGGCTTGTCTAGAAGGTGCAGTTGCCGGATATCCTATAGTAGATATTCGCATTACTCTTTGTGACGGCTCTTATCATGAGGTTGATTCTTCGGATTTAGCCTTTCATATTGCCGGATCCATGGCTTTAAGAAAAGCCACTCTGGAAGCAGCTCCCGTGTTGTTAGAGCCCATAATGGATGTGGAGGTAGTGATTCCTGAAGAATATCTGGGTGCGATATCCGGAGACCTAAATTCCCGCCGGGGTCGCATTATGGGTATGGATACCAAAGGAAAATCACAAGTTGTAAAGGCCAAAGCTCCTTTGGCTGAGATGTTTAAATATGCCAATGACCTGCGTTCTCTTACGGGCGGCAGAGGAATGTATACCATGCGTTTCTCACACTATGAAGAGATCCCTCATAAGATTGCCTCCACTATTATAAGCCAATATCAAGCTTCCAAGAAAACAGAAGAGCAAACATAATTTTAATTATTTAATAAACAGATAATACGCAAGATGAAAATAGCAGTTATTGGCTTAGATTTTCCTTTGGGTAAGAAAAATATTGCTGATGAGAGGCTGGACAAATTAAAGGATGTCTTCCATTCCCCCAAGGTTACTTATGTCGGAATAGATTTTCAGGATAATACCCATATCAAAGATGCCGACGGTATTCTTTGCGAGGAGAAATCAAAATTAGATTTGGTAATTTCCGATTTAGAAATTATTGAAAATCGTTTAACTCTCCAACCAAACGAGGATTTATTGCTACGTTGCAAGGCAGCCTTAGAAAAAGAGGCACTCTTAAATGAGATTCCCGTTACCGATGAAGATAAAAAAACACTTATTAACCTTAATTTAGTAACCTTAAAACCCATAACCTTTGTAAATAAAGAAAATTTAGCCTCTTTCTCAGAGGTTACCCGTCAGGTTTATAGTAATTGCGGGATGGTTTCTTTTTTTACGGTTAATGAAAAAGAATTGCGCGGCTGGTCGATAAAGAAAGGCACAACCATATTTGAGGCTGCAGGATATATTCATTCGGATATTCAAAGAGGTTTTATAAAAGCAGAAGTAGTAGGTTATGAAGATTTGATAAAGGCAGGCGGCTTAAATCAAGCGAAAGGCAAGGGCTCAGTAAAACTGGAAGATAAGGGCTATATTGTTAGGGACGGAGATTTAATCCAGATCAGATTTTCCCGCTAAGCAATTAAATAATAAGGCGGGATCCCGCTTCCCGCCAAGTCGGGATTCCGCCTAAGGCGGAAAAAAGCGGGAAATGTTTAACAAAGGAGTCAGGAATTGATTAAGATTAAACGTGCGTTAATCAGCGTATCTGATAAAACCGGGATTTTGGATTTTGCCAGAGAATTAGACAAGTTAGGCGTCCAGATACTTTCTACAGGCGGTACAGCAAAATTACTGCGGGAAAACAATATAGCTGTCAAGGAGGTATCTGAATATACGGGTTTTCCGGAAATGCTCGACGGCAGAGTAAAGACCCTGCATCCTAAAATACACGCCGGCTTATTGGCTTTAAGGGATAATCAGGAGCATATGCAGACACTTAAAGAGCACGATATCGGGCTTATTGATATGGTGGTGGTGAATCTTTATCCTTTTCAAGAAACTACCCAAAAACCAGGCGTAAGCCTACAAGAAGCCATTGAGAACATTGATATCGGCGGGCCTTCCATGTTGCGTTCTGCGGCAAAGAACCATAAATCCGTCGCGGTTATCTGTAATCCTAATCGCTATGGCCAGGTTATAGAAGAGCTTAAGAGTAACAAAGGGGCTTTATCTGAAAGGACGATGCGCGAGTTGGCTATAGAGGTATTTAACCTAACCAGCCATTATGACGCTGCTATACACAATTATTTAAAAGGATATTTCCAGAAGCAGGAAGAAAGCGGTACTTTCCCTTCGGAAATGAGTTTTTATTTCGAAAAGATTCAGGATTTAAGATACGGAGAGAATCCTCATCAGAAAGCAGCCTTTTATAAAGAAAAAGGCAAGTCTCGCGGTTTGATAAATTTAAAACAGCTGCAGGGAAAAGAGTTGTCTTTTAATAATATCCTAGACCTTAATTCCGCTTTTGAATTAGTCAAAGAATTTAGCGACCCCGCGGCCGTGATTGTAAAACATAATAACCCCTGCGGCGTAGCAGAAGATAAGGCGCTGGATAAAGCGTTTCTTGCGGCATGGAAGTGCGACCCGCTTTCTAGCTTCGGCGGCATTGTAGCCTTAAATAGAAAACTTGATTTAAAGACCGCCAAGATTATCGCCAAAACTGGTTTCTTAGAGTGTATTATTGCTTTGGGCTTTGGGGAAGGGGTATTAGATTTATTCAAAGATAAGAAAAACTTGCGGTTATTAGAACTGGATGATTTAACCCCTATAAATGAACCTGAATTTAAACGCGTAAGTGGAGGCGCCTTACTTCAGGATAAAGATTTGGCTACCTTAGATTTAAAAAACCTAAAAGTGGTTACCAAAAAGAAACCCACTAAAAAACAATTAGAAACACTTATCTTTGCCTGGAAAGTGGCAAAGCATGTTAAATCTAATGCTATTGTTCTTGCTGCTGGTACAGAGACAGTGGGCATAGGGGCCGGACAGATGTCCAGGGTTGATTCAGTAATTATTGCCAAAAGAAAAGCAGGAAAACTCAGTCGTAATTCATGCCTTGCCTCAGATGCCTTCTTTCCTAAAGAGGATGCGGTTATAGAAGCAGCTAAGGCAGGTATCAAAGCCGTAATTCAGCCCGGCGGTTCGGTATCCGACCCAGAAATCATTAAGGCCTGCGATAAATATAAAATCGCTATGGTTACAACCGGTATCAGGCACTTCAAGCATTAAATCGTTTACTTCCGTTAGTCTCGTTTAGTTCGTTTTGTTCTCGTTATAACGAAATTAACGAACTTAACGCAAATAATGACCTACCCAGAAACAAGCCAATACTTAGAGTCTTTTATTAACTACGAAAAAATTCCTGTCTGGCCTTATAAGGAATCTTTGAAGTTAGCGCGCATACGGAATTTTTTAACTACTATAGGCAATCCCCAAAATGATTTAAGATGTATTCACGTCGCCGGAACAAAAGGCAAAGGCTCAACCTGCGCTTTTTGCGCTTATGTATTAAGAGAAGCGAGCTTTAAAGTTGGGCTCTATACTTCTCCTCACCTATCTAATTTTAGAGAGAGAATTAGAATTTTAGCTCCAAGCTCCAGGCTCCAAGCTCCAGGCTTTGAATTTGAGGGGATGATTTCTGAAAATGAGCTGATAGGGTTGGTAGAAAAATTAAAGCCAAAAATAGAAGTATACAATCGGAATTCAAAATACGGAGCGCTTTCTTTCTTTGAGGTTTATACTGCTTTGGCATTTGTGTATTTTAAAGAACAAAATGTTGATTTCACAGTTTTAGAAACAGGCTTAGGAGGAAGGTTAGATGCTACTAATGTGGTTCGTTCTTGCGTCTGCGCTATCACGCCTATAAGTTATGAGCATACACAGAAGTTAGGTAATAGCCTAAAAGAAATTAGTAAGGAGAAAGCAGGAATTATTAAAAGGCAAAAGGCAAAAGGCAAAAGGCAAAAATTAATTGTAATTAGTGCGCCGCAGGAAAAAGAAGTTATGGACATTATTAGAAAAAGGTGCAAAGCAACAGATGCAAAATTATATGAGGTCGGCAAGGATATCAGATATCAAAGAACAAAAGATGTATTCAGGGTTAAGGGGATTTTGGCTGAATATTTGGATTTAAGGACCGGATTGTTGGGAGACCATCAATTGATAAATGCATCAGTAGCCATAGGCGTAATTGAGGCATTGCATTCTTATAATATAAATGTTGATGCCGACTCTATAAAAAGAGGCATCTATAATACTATATGGCCGGGAAGGTGCGAAGTGATATCTAAAGAGCCGTTGGTTATACTGGACGGTGCGCAGAATGCTGCATCGAGTGAGGTTTTAGAAGAGGCGATTAGAAAAAATTTTGAATATGAAAGATTGATTTTGGTATTAGGCATTTCAAAAGACAAGGATATGAAAGGAATATGTAACCAGCTTTATGATTTAGCCGATGAGATTATTTTAACCAAGGCCAATAATCCACGCGCCACCCCACCCAAGAGATTAGCCAAATATTTTAGCGGTAAAGACATATGTATAACTGACAATGTTCAAGAAGCCAAGATAAGGGCTTTTAACATGGCTAAAAAAGAAGATTTAATCTTAGTTACAGGTTCATTATTTGTGATAGGCGAATTCAGAAATGGCAATCTACGACCTAAATGATACTATTACGGCGATCTCAACGCCTATAGGTGAATCCGGCATTGGTATTGTGCGCATAAGCGGAAAAGAGGCACTTTCCATTGCAGATAAGATTTTTGTCTCCAAGGGCGGCAATAAACCTTATGATTTTAAGACCTATACGACGCATTATGGTTGGATTGTTTCCAAGAGCCTGCAACATGAAGCTTCTGGCCTGAAGCAGGAAATAATTGACGAGGTTATTCTGACTGTAATGCGCGCACCCCGAAGTTATACCAAAGAAGATATCGTAGAGATAAACTGCCATGGCGGAATAGTGGCTTTGCGTCGGGTATTAGAATTGGTTTTAGAAAACGGCGCACGCCTGGCTGAACCAGGTGAATTCACTAAGCGCGCGTTTTTAAACGGAAGAATTGATTTGACACAGGCAGAGGCAGTCTTAGATATAATCCGCGCAAAAACCCAATCTAGTTTAAATATAGGCTTAGAACAATTAAAAGGTGGTTTATCGGTAAAGATAAATAAAATTAGAAAAGTCCTGCTGGATATACTTTCTGTTTTAGAGGCAAACATTGATTTTCCCGAAGAAGATACAGGCTCTGTTAATTTAAAAGGAATTATTGAGCAATTAAATAATATAGATAAGGAATTAAAGGATATCCTAGAGAACGCTAGATTCGGCAGAATATTGCGTGAGGGGATAAGTGCGGTAATCTGCGGCAGGCCAAATGTAGGCAAATCCTCACTCTTAAATACCCTCCTAAAACAAGAACGCTCTATTGTTACTTCAATTCCCGGCACAACGCGCGATACCATTGAGGAGGTCATTGATATAAAAGGTATTCCCATAAGGATTGTGGATACCGCAGGCATCATTGAGCCAAAAGACCTTGTGGAGAAGAAGGCAATTCAGCGCTCAAAAAAATGTATTGATTTGGCGGATTTAGTAATTTTGTTATTTGACGGTAGCCAAAGATTGACACAAGAAGACAACTTACTTATTAATAGACTAAAAGAAAAGACAATACTGGCAGTGATAAATAAAATAGACCTTAAGCAGAAGGTCGAAAGGAATAAAATTTTAAAAAAATTCCAAGGCTTTATTGAGATATCCGCAAAAAAATTTAAAAATATAAATCTATTAGAGGATGCTATTGCCAAACTTATTTATAATGGCAAGGTTAGTACTCCTGCTGAACCGATACTGGCCAGTAATCTAAGACATATTGAAGCCATTAAGAAAGCGCAAGGATTTATTAAACAAGCAGCTAATTCCTCTGATAAAGGATTCTCTTTAGAGTTTATTGCCCAGGATATCAAAGATGCCCTTTTATATCTGGATGGTATATTGGGCAGAAGATTCTCAGAAGATTTGTTGGATAAGATATTTAGCGAGTTTTGTATAGGGAAATAACCGGAGGTAATGATGGATAAGAAAAAGATAGAAAGAGCGGTTAGAGACATATTAGAGGCAATAGGCGAGGATTCCAAAAGAAAAGACCTTTTAGATACACCCGTTCGGGTGGCGCAGATGTATGAAGAAATCTTTGCAGGCATACAAAAGGACCCTGCCGAGGAATTGGAAGTCGTATTAGAGCAGAGGCACGATGAGATTATTTTACTAAAAGGAATTTCTCTATATGGAGTCTGTGAACATCATCTTATGCCCTTTATCGGCAAGGCCCACGTTGCTTATATTCCTAAAGAAGGAAGAGTTACAGGTTTAAGTAAAATAGCCAGAGTAGTAGATATTTTATCTAGACGTCCACAGGTGCAGGAAAGGCTAACTACACAAATTGCTGAAATAATAATGTCTAAACTTAAACCGCGCGGCGTTATGGTTATCATTGAAGCAGAGCATCTATGTATGTCCATGCGTGGTATAAAAAAGCCAGGAACCCTGACTGTGACCTCTGTAGTCAGAGGCATATTTAAAGAAAACGAAAAAACCAGGGCAGAGGCCCTGGCCTTAATAAAATCTTAAAAGATAAACCCTCATTGATAAAATTAACCAGAAAATCTTATTACCTTATATTAATCATTATAGGATTAATCGCCTATTTTAATTCTTTTTATAATTCCTTTGTCTGGGATGATGAGATTCTTATTGTAGGCAATGAATATATAAAGAGTTTTAAGAATATATTTAAAATATTTACCGTAGATATATACCATTGGATAACGAATAGCAATTTCTACCGGCCGCTTTTTTCTTTATCTTTAATGTTTGACTATCATCTCTGGCAGTTAGAGCCTTTTGGCTACCATCTTACAAATTTAATCCTACACCTTCTAAATGCCTTCTTAGTATTTTATTTAGTAAATAATCTTACCTCTAAAATAAATATTGCATTCCTCACTACGATATTTTATCTGGTGCACCCCGTGCATACAGAAGCAGTAACCTATATATCAGGCAGGGCAGATTTACTGGCTGGTTTCTTTGTTTTAGGTTCGGTTTTATTTTTTGTAAAAAGTCACCAGGCACAGGGCCGCCTTAAAAATGTATTATACTTTGCTACAGGCATCTTTTTTATATCGGGCCTGCTTTCTAAAGAAATAGCGTTGGTTTTACCCTTAATTTTAATTTCATATGATTATTGTTTTGGCTATCTATTTAAAAATAAAAAAATACATCTAATCTTTCTCTCTTTAGCCCTTATTTATATAACCTCAAGACACACATTTTTTCCTTTTTCCTCTGCAGGAATGCTATCGGATAGTCTCTTTGTCAGGTTAATAAACTTGCCTAAGGTAATTGTTTTTTATCTATCCTTATTAATTTTCCCCTTGAGCCTGCGTATCGAAAGATACTTTCCCTTAAGCAGATCCTTTGATTTATCAATTATTTTATGCGCACTTTTACTAATAGCTATATTAGGGTGGGTTTTTAAGAACAGACATCAAAGAATTCTGTTGTTTTCTTGCCTTTGGTTTTTTATTAATCTCCTGCCTCTTGCCAATATAATCTTACCCCTAAATGCTGAGGTGGCTGAGCATTGGGTATATCTTGCCTCAATTGGGTTTTTTATTATCCTTGTCTGGTATATTGATAAAATATTATCAAAAGATTTTTTTGTCGCTGGCAAGAAGCTATCCTACCAATTTAAGATGGTCATCTTAGTGGCTATACTCGTTAGCTTAGGCCTACTTACTATAGCTAGAAATTTTGAATGGAGTGACCCCGTGGTTCTTTTCGAAGCTACTTTAAAATCATCTCAAGGCAATATAAACCCCCGAGATATCAGGGTCCATTTTAACCTAGGCAATGCTTATTTAAAAAAAGGATTTGTTGATAAAGCAATAACAGAATTTAATGAAGCCTTAAAAGGCCTCCCCTTTCCCAGATGTAAACGCGCGCATTATCAACTGGCAATTGCCTATCTTTATAAGTCTCTTTATAAAGAAGCAGAAGAACAGCTTCTTAAAGCCATTGAGGCAGACCCGGATTATGTTTCTGCCTATTACTTATTAGGTTATCTTTATAAAAAGACAGGCAAAATAGACAAAGCAAAAGAAGCCTGGGATAAAATGCGAGAGATAAAACCTACTCATCCACAAGAAGGAATTCTGATAGAAAAAGTTATTTCAAGCCCGTCTTTATAACTGCTTGACAACTAATTGCTTTTATACTAACATTAAGTTATATATATAGTTAAGAGGATTTAATTATGGCACAGAAACCTAAATTAGGAGAAATGCTGGTTACTGCTGGCTTGATTAACAAAGAGCAATTGGAAGAAGCCTTAAAAGAACAGGGCAAAAAGGGTGGTTACCTGGGCCAGATTTTGGTTAATAAAGGCCTGGTTAGTTCTGCGGATATTAACCGGGTGCTCCAGCAGATTTCACCCAAGATAAAACAGTGGGATGAATTAGCCAAGATGCTGGTGATAGAGAATCTCATCACCCAGGAACAGTTAGATAAGGCTGCTAGTAAAAGCAATCTTACCAAGCAACCCTTAGACAAGGTATTGATTGAGTTAGGTTATGTTGCTGAGGCGGCAATTGCCAGTGCTCTTGCCAGGTATTTAGATATACCTTATGTCAAGTTAAAAGATTTACAGATTGACCCTGAAGTAGTCCATATCCTACCTGTATCGCTGGTAAGGCGTTATAAAATGATTCCTGTAAGATTAGAGACGGATACCCTATTTTTGGCTATGAGCGACCCTTTAGAATTAGAGGCGCTTGAAGAAATAAGGCTGGTTTCTCAATTTAAGATACGACAGATGGTGGCCACAGAGAAAGAAATCCTACAGGCTATTGAGCAACATTTTAATATCCAAGAGATGGCCAAACAGATGTTAACCGATATACCCGCTGCTGAAATAGAACTGGAAAGAGGGATTTTAGGAATAGGAAAATTAGAAAAGGGTGCCGAGGAACCGCCGGTAACGCGGCTGGTTGATTCCATAATTAACGAAGGCGTAAACTCAAGGGCCTCAGACATTCATTTTGAGCCCCAGTATCCCCAGATGCGCTTACGTTATCGCATCGACGGCATGCTGCATGATGTTATGACTATACCTAAAAGGATTGAACCGGCGGTTATCTCAAGAATAAAGATCTTAGCTGATATGGATATCACCGAACGCCGCCGTCCTCAGGATGGCCATATTTCTGTAAGGTTTAATAATAAGGAATACGACTTAAGAGTGTCCTCCTTTGCTACAGTTGCGGGTGAGAAGATAGTTGTAAGAATACTGGATAAAAGTAGTATGCTTTTGAGTTTAAATGGATTAGGGTTATGTTTAAGAGACCTGGAAAGATTAAATGTCTTGATATCAAGAAACTACGGGATTATCTTAGTTACAGGGCCAACCGGCAGTGGTAAAACTACCACGTTATACGCAGCCCTTAATCAAATGGATAAATTTACTAAAAATATTATTACTATCGAAGACCCTGTGGAGTATAGATTGGAAGGTATTAATCAGGCGCAGGTAAATCATTTAGCAGGTATTACCTTCGCGACGGGATTGCGGTCAATATTAAGACAGGACCCGGATATTGTGATGGTAGGAGAGATCAGGGATTTAGAGACGGCTGAGATTGCCATTCATGCTGCCCTGACCGGCCATTTGGTATTTTCTACGCTGCATACAAATGATGCACCCTCAGCTATTACGCGGCTTATTGATATGGGTATTGAGCCGTTCTTAGTATCCTCCTCTCTGATTGGTATATTGGCTCAGCGGTTAGTCAGGACAATCTGTCCTGAATGCAAAGAAGAATATAAGCCGGATGCCGCGGCATTAGGAGAATTGGGTTTAAATAGTCAGGATAGTAACTATGTCTTTAAGAGAGGCAGGGGCTGCGATTATTGTTTTAATACGGGGTATCGAGGCAGAGACGGTGTCTTTGAGATAATGCAGGTAACAGAAGCTATTAGGCAACTTATAGTGGCACGTCAGCCCTCCACTAAGATTAAGGAAGTAGCTATGAGTGAGGGTATGTTTACCTTGCGCCAAAGCGCTATACAAAAAATTATAGAGGGTATTTCTGCGCCTGATGAGATTAAACGGGTTATCTTTATTCAGGAAGAATAATGCCTAAATATAGATACGTAGCTAAGGATAAGCAAGGCAAAGAATTTCGGGGCATTGTTGAGTCGGTTGATAAAGACCAAGCCCAGATTAAATTAAATCAATTAGGCCTGTATAGTGTTTTTTTAGAGGAAGTCTCAGCAAAAGCGAGGTTTGGGTTTCTGCTGAAGTTCTTACGGGCTTTTGCGCAGATAAATAAGGTTGATTTATCCCTCTTTGCCCATCAATTTTCGGCGATGATTTCAGCAGGGCTGCCTTTAATTAAGTGCCTGTCGATTTTAGCTTCAGATACCGACAATAAAATATTAAAAACAGCAATTGATAAAGTCATATTTGATGTTCAAAATGGCCTTAGTTTATCTGCGGCCTTAGCCAAACATCCCAGGATATTCTCTAATTTTTTTGTGAGTATGGTTAAATCCGGTGAGACGGCAGGCATATTACCAGGGGTATTAAAAAGGATAGCCATACACTTGGAAAAAGAAACAGAATTAAGACAAAAGATAACCTCGGCTTTTGCCTATCCTGTTGTGGTTGTGTTTGTGGCTATAGGTGCAATTACTTTTTTGCTTATTTTTATTATCCCTGTCTTTGTAAACGTTTACAAAAGCCTACATTTAAACTTGCCTTTGCCTACTTTATCTCTCATCTGGCTAAGTAATATTATGATAAGATATTGGTGGCTGGTTTTTGCAGTTATCATCGCTATATTTTATGCCTTTAAAAGGATCAGAGAAAAAAATAAAAAGTTGAGTTTTTTTTTAGATTATTTTAAGCTCTGGATGCCTATATTCGGTAAACTTAATCGCAAGATTTATACTACACGTTTTATTCGCACTTTAGGCGCCATGCTTGCCAGCGGGGTTACTTTGAGTAGATCTTTAGAGGTAGCCGATGAAGTATTAAATAATCGGGTAAGCTCAGCGGTTATCAGGGCGCTGCAGATAAGTATTAATCAGGGCAAAACCTTAACCGAGGTTTTAGAGAAGCAGAGGTTATTTTCGCCTTTGGCAGTGCAGATGATTGCTACAGGTGAACAGTCCGGGACATTGGAGGAGATGTTAAATAAGACCGCTGATTTTCTGGATGAGGATATTGACCATATCATAAAAAGATTGATCATCAAGCTTGAGCCTATGCTGACATTTCTTGTGGCAATATTGGTAGGCTACATTGCTTTGGCTATTTATCTGCCTATGTTTGATATTTTGCATAATTTGGGTGCACGTTAAAGAAAGGAGAAGGTAGGGGTGAGAAGAATAAGAAGGGGCTTTACCTTGATAGAGGTGCTTTTGGTAATTATTATTGTGGGTATTTTAGCAGCCATTGTTCTGCCCAGGATTATTTATGATGCGGCAAAAGCAAGGAGACGGGCCTGCCAAGCTAATATGATGGCTATAAATGCGCAAGCAGAATTATGGAAGTTAAATACAGGCAACTGGCCCTCAGCCGATCTAAGCGATATATTTGCCAGTAATGACTATTTTCCTGATGATACAGTGGAATGTCCTGTGGCAGCAGCCGGAGATACTCCCACGCACAATGGTGCATATACGCTGGATACTACAACTCACAGGGTTAATAAAACGCAACATCCTTTGCCTGCGGAATAAATTTTAAATATTTTATTAATTATAGGAAGGAGGTGATGTTAGATGAAAAAAAGAGGTTTTACTTTGGTAGAGATACTTTTGGTAATTATTATTGTGGGTATATTGGCTGCTATTGTTATACCTCGTATCCTTTATAATGCTGCTCAAGCCAGGAACCAAGCCTGTAGATCCAATATCTCAGCCATAAACGCCCAGGTAGAATTATGGCGCTTAAATACAGGTAACTGGCCAACCAATAATTTAAGTGATATCTTTGCAAGCGTAGATTATTTTCCCGAAGGTACAGTTAACTGTCCTGTTCTAACTGGAGATACTCCTGCTCACAGTGCTGCATATACACTGGATGGCACAACCCGCAGGGTTAATAAAACACAGCATCCTTAATTACTATATTCTTATTTACAGGCAGAGATACCTCAAATCTCTGCCTCCGTCTTTATACTATTAAGTCTAATGCCTAAGGTTAAAAATAACTTTTCTTATACTACTATTGAGGTTATATTAATTGTTATTTTGATTGCGGTCTGGATAGGTGTTACTCTACCGCGTTTTGGAGCAGGGAATTTTTTAAATAAATACCGCTTAAAAACTACAGTTTATAATTTAGCTTCGGATATGAGGTCTGCACGGACTTCAGCCATCACCAATGCCCGGTCATACATTGTTAAATTTGATTTTACGAAGACTCCTCAAGAATATCAGGTATATCAATGGAGCATCGCCCCTGGAAACGAAGTGGGCGAGAAAAAAATAATACCTTCTGGAGTTGGTGGCTCTGGCACAAACCAATACACCTTTTCCCTTCTAGGAGACGCTGGCAGCGGCCAGACCATCTTTTCTAGCACTGGCGCAGGACAATGGACTATTATCGTCATTGGCCCTACTGGCACAGTGCGCATCCAGAAGCCCTAATTGATGGATAGAAGAGCGTTCACCTTCTTAGAGATTTTATTTACAGTAGTAATTATATCAGCGGGGCTCATTGCCATAATGAACTGGGTGCCTGTGGCTATACAGACCAAGATTAAGACTGAACGCAGGACCAAAGCCATATTTTTAGCTCAAAAAAATATAGAAGAGGCAAAACGTACATTGTTATCTAATTTTGATAGTGGTGTAACTTGGACTGTAAGTGAGGGTTTTAATTGTTCAGGCAATGTGATTAACGAAGGCACTAATCTTAAAACCATAACAGTTAGCGTCTGGCATATTGAAAATCCGTCTGATATAACCACATTCTACAACAAGGTTGCGCGCAGATAAAAATGTTGGCGAAAAAGGCAGTTACCTTAATTGAGATTCTATTGGTAATTACTTTATCTGCCTTATTAATGACCGTAATTATTCCTTTTATCCGGTCAGTTAATGACTCTTGGAATGTGGGTTCAAGCAGGACGGAAATCTTACAAAATGGCCGCGCTGCTTTAGAGACTATGACGCGTTATATCCGTCAGGCAAGAAGGATAACCCAGATTCCAAGCAGCAGCCAGATTAAGATTCGTGACCTAGACGACAAATTTGATATTACTTTTTATTATGTTAGTGCGCAAAAAAATTTAATGATGCGCTCCAATGAAACCGGTTCAGATGTAGATAGTTTACTTGCTCCGGGAGTAGATGGGTCAATCTTTAATTTTTTTCAAGATAATGGAACTCCTGCCGCAAGAGCAAACGAGGTAAAATCTGTGCAGATACAGATGATCTTAAGCGATCCCTTAGGTAGTACCACCCATACCTTGGCTTTAGAGGATACCGTTGTTTGGCGAAAGGATGTGAGGGAATCAATCTGGGCAATAAATGCCGGAGATGACCAACTCACAAATATAGCCTATTGGACAGTAGCATCTGGTTTTAATATAACCAATGCGGCTTCCAATTGTCTATCGGCAAATCCTAATGTTTTTTCTTGCTGGGTGGCAGATAGCACAGGTCAAGCAAGCGCTAGAGTGAAAAAGGTTTCCTCAGATGGGCAAGTAGAATGGACAGTTAGCGGCTTCAATCGGCCCAGGGCTGTCTCGGTGAATTCCAATCCAGATTTGTTTGTTAACAATAAAGAGACGGTTTGGGTAGCAAATACTAATGCAGACGGTATTCGTCGTATTGTTTGGACAACTACTGGTTGGACTTATTCTCCTGCTGCAGGTGGTGTTGATTGGACTGGTTTCTCTACTCCAAGTTCTGTTTCTGTGAATCAAGATTGGTCAGTTAATGGTAGAGAGACGGTCTGGGTAGCAGATACCGGCGCAAAGCGTGTCCGCCGAATATATTGGACGACAGGCATTGGTTGGACTTACGAATCCATCGCATGGACAGGGACTGGCACAGCCTACAATCAACCCTATTCTGTTTCTGTAAATCCTAATGAAATTATTAATAATAAAGAGACCTGCTGGGCAGCTTATACAGGCGGAAACCGTGTCCGCAAGATATATGCCACAAGTTCTACTACTTGGACTTATGTTACCAGCCCAGTAGTGTTCAAGGGACCCCGTTCTGTCTCAGTAAACCCTAATACCGGTGAATGCTGGGTTGCTGACACAGGCAATAATCGCATCGTAAAACTCTCTAGTTCAGGCTCTCTCTTATGGAATAGTGCAACCAATGTCTTTTCAAGTCCCTATTCTGTCTCAGTTAACCCTGCCGATGATACTTGTTGGGTGGCAGATTATGGCCATGATCGGGTGGTAAGGCTTGATGCCAATGGTACTATAGAGTGGAGCATAAGTAGTGGCTTTAATAGACCTATGGCAGTTTCAGTGAGCCCTAACTTTTGATTTAGTATGAAGAATAAAAAAGCTGTTGCCTTAGTTTTAGCCATATTTATCCTGGTTTTTATCTCAATATTGGTGGTAGCTCTTTTGAATCTTTTAACCTCGGATCTAGTAATTACCAACAACCATTTAGGCAGGCTTAAGGCACTCTATACTGCTGAGGCAGGGATAGAATATGCTGTTTCACAGTTAAGAACGAATATAAACTGGACAGCCAATCCTTATACAGAGATATTTCCACCGACTTCAGATAACTCTTTTAGCGTTACTAAGACAACGCCAACTACGCGTATAATTACTTCAGTTGGCAACATAGATAATAAGTTCACTGCCACAATTGAGGCAAAGGTTAGTATTCAAGGTACAAGTAGCCCTTATACAGTAAGAATAGTTAGCTATAAAGAGACAGGCTAAAATGTTAGAAAGAAGCGAATCAGTTTTAGGGCTGGATATAGAACCCCAAGGCATAAAGATCTTGGAATTAAAAAAGACTGTAGAGGGAATAGAATTAGTTAAAGCCCAGATGCTTCCTGTGCCTGCCGACTCTCTTAAAGACGGCGTTATCATTGAGCCTAAATCCATAGCCGTAGTAATTAAAGAATTTATACAGACCAACAACATTCTTGCCAGAAAAGTCGCGGTTGTGCTTAACCCTAATTTAACTTTAATAAGACTGTTACGTATCCCCTTTATGTCTGAACCTGAAATGAGGTCTCTTTTGGAGACAGAGGCAAATCAATATGTTGATTTTAAACATAAAGAAAAGTTTATTGATTTTTGTCTGCTGGAAGAATTAAATGAAGAAGGCGTAAAAAAGGTCAATGTTATCTTTGCGGCGGCCTTAAAAGAAGTGGTAAATGCTTTTATCCGGGTTGTAGAGGGGGCGAATTTAGAACTCATTGGTCTTGATGTATCCGCCCTTGCCATCATCCGCGCTCTTTATGGAGTGAATATAAACCTTTCTTCTATTGAGCCAGAGATGCTGGTGATTATTAATCCAAAGGATATCCAGATATGTATCTTAAAGAGTAATAGACCGCGCTTTTTGCATACTGTAAAAATGGATATAAAAGAGCTCGCTGTAGCCAAAGAAGAATTTATTAACCGCCTGATATTTTCCATCAAACTAGTAACAAATTATTATAGCAGAGCCATTCATGGTCAGGAAGATATCCGCAATATAATTGTTAGTATAAATGACCCAGTTGCCAAAGATATAGATAAGGAATTAATACAGCGGCTGGAAGGATTGTTTGTGGTTAAGGCAAATCCTTTGGGTAGGCTTAAAATAGATAATGCTATTTTTTCTGAGGAGGCAAAAGAGGATATTGCTTTATCATTTACCAGGGTTATCGGTGCAACTTTAAAGATAGAAGACACTATGGACTACCCTTTGAGCCTAAACCTTGTTCCTATAGAAAGGCTCCAAAGGCTGATGGTGAATAAAGAGCTGACTATTTACGTCTCGGCGCTCACTATTCTTTTGACAACATCTCTAATCCTGGCGGGTGTAATTTGGGTGAATAACCGGTTATTACAAATGAAGATATCCGGACTTGAGCAACAATTAAAGCAAACCACCCCTATATTAAATAAACTTATCCAGGATTTTTCGAATAATTTAGATATCAATGAGAGGATTAACGAAGGAGAACAGATTATTACCGAGGCGAATAAAAAAAGAACTATTTTTTCATCAAATTCTCTGGCTGAGATATTGCTCCTGGTGCCCGAGGGTTTATGGCTTACAGATATTTCTACACAACTAAAAGAAGATAGTCTTATTTTGACGGGCAATGCCTTGGATGGAAAATATGTATTTGAATATGTTAAGAATCTAATAAGCAGCGGGTATTTTAGTAAGGTTGAGCCGGTATTCTCCGAGAACCAGACTCAGAAACAACCCGCACACTTTATTATCAGATGCCAATTAAAGACATTGTAGAGATAATTTTTAGTATATTTAAGACCCGTCCCCTAAAAATAATTCCGCGTAAAAAAATTATTTTAGGGATAGGTTTGTTATTGGGCATCGGCATACTTCTCTATCAGTCATTGTTATCCATGCAATTAATCAGGTCAAGGACAATGGGATTTTATCTTTGGTCGCGTAAAAGATTAGTTGCTTACCAACGAAAGATAATCCAAGACCCTCGACTTCTATCAAGCAAAATAGAAGGGATAAAGAATAAACTAAAGAATTTAGAAAAACAGTTCGTCCCTGAACGAGAACTCACCTTCTTATTTAATGATTTAAAAGGCTTAATCAATAATACCCAAAACGACCTTGTTTCCTTAGATATAAAACCGATGATGGCCATGGGCGTTTATCATAGATTACCCTTTAGTATTACAGTAAAAGGTAATTATGCGGACAATATGTTATTGCTTAATAGGTTAGAAGGATATGCCCATCTAATAGATATAAAGGATATTAAAATAGAGCCAGCAGGCGAAGGGTCTTTGGAGGTGGTAACCATGAGCCTGGAGGTGGAATCATTTGTTATTAAGGATTAAGGTGGCAAAAAAGTACTTTTATATTAATCTGATAAACTGTCTTTTGTGTATATTTCTATTATATTTAACTGGCTGCACAAAACAGCCAAAGGCTGAATTGCAAAAGAAGACACAAGAGAAAGTCGGTGAGGCTAGAGGAATCTTGCAGTTAGCGCCAAAGAAAATGGATTTTTCAATACTTTTAGATAAATTGAAGAAAAAGAACCCTTTTAGTAAAGACCATTCAGAGGTATATAAATACAAATTTGCTTTCGGTACTTTAACTCTGTCCGGTATATTTTATGATGCAAAAAAACCCCTGGCAATTATCAATGATAAAGTAGCGGGCGTGGGCGATATGGTCGACGGTAAAATAATAATTCAGATTACTCAAGACGAGGTAATCTTAAAGGATAAAGAAAAAGAATACCGGCTAAAAACAGAATAATTATTATTGTTGCACTGATAAATAGAATCAGAGGTTTTTAATCCTATGCAAGAAAAACGTAGATTTATTCGGTTAAGCTTAGACCCGCCGCTTAAGGTTAAAACTAGATTTGTGTCTTCTGAAATATCCCTTGAATTAGCATCTGAGACTGAAGCCTTGATTAAGAATATAAGCGTGGGCGGCGGCTTGCTTATTGAACTGGTGCTTAAAAACAAAGAAGAAGAGAATAATCTTTTAGCCGGAAAAGAAAAGATTTATATTGAGACAAGAATACCGACAGCGGCTATTCCGATTAAAATTTTAGGCAAGGTAGCCTGGCTTAAAAAAATGGATAAATCCGGCTTATTTTACGAGGCAGGCACGTCCTTTGAGAATATAGATGCGAAAACCCAAGAAAATATCTTACATATAATGATAGACCTGGCTTTTAAACAAAACAGCATTAAGACTTAACATATGGTTACAGAGAAAAGAAAAGAGCGAAGAATAAGAGCGAATTTGCCTATAAAAATGCTCTATAACAATAATATTGAAATTGTAAGTAGAACGGAAAACATCAGTCTTTTGGGAACTTATGTTGAAATAGACAGAGAGATTCCTGTAGGTACAGGCCTTAAGGTAATTTTATATATTCCCAAATACACCCCAGATTTATCTTTAAACGCAGAGGTAAACTGTAAGGGCAACGTATTTAGGTGTAATTTAGCCAGAGAGTTAGGCTCTAAACAATATTATGGCATAGGGATATTTTTTATGAGTTTTTTAAATAAAATTGATAGAGATAAATTATCCAAGTACATAGACTTTCTTATCCTTAACGAAAATCAAAATATCAGAGAAGGCTTAAAACAGTGGAAAGAAAAAAGGGCTACAACAAGAAAGACTAAACAAGCAAAAAAGACACAGATAAAACAAGAGGAGTTTCAAACAGAGACCCTGGAGCTATTAAAACAGATCCTGGTTCGCTTGGAAGAAATCTCCCTTCAAATAAAATCTCAATGTCCATCCAGTAATTCTTAAGTAATTTAGAAACTAATTCATCCCCCTTCGCATGAGACCACAGATTTTAATCTGTGTAGGAATGCGTTTGCTAAATCTGCTTCGGGGGATTTCACTAAATAAACAAACCATGCACGTGGCGGGGGATGATCCTTGACATAAAAGATGTCAAGGATCTATTAAGGTACCACGGACTTTAGTCCGTGGGGTTCCATTAAGTTCAACCTACAAATTCCTTTCCTTTAATTTTTGTTTAATGGTATAATTAAACCCCTATGCAAGAACGCAGAAAATATATAAGATATAATGCCGAAGGAAGCGTTATTATTAAAGCGCAGGAAGGAACGTCTCGTAATATTCAGGCTAATTTAGTTGATATAAGTTTCTTAGGGATTGGCTTAGAGGCTGGAGAAAAGATAAGTTCAGGTACCGATGTTGAATTTGAACTAACGACCAAACTATGGGATAAAACCATAATTGGCAAAGGCAAGATCAAACATGTGCAGGAAATAAAAAGATACGATACGGATATCCTTAGAATAGGCATAGAATTTATCGATGTCGATAAAGAAACCATCCAGTGCATTATAAATCGTATTCAAGAGGATATTTGTGCACAAGCAAGAAGAAAAAAGACATTTTAAGAGAAACCTGCTTTTTACAACTCTCTAAGCCTATAAAAGGAAAGGAGGTACCTTGGTCTTTAAAAAAATAATCGATTCTAATCTTATCTTTGGAATAATCGTAACCATTTTTATTCTATCTTCAGCTGTCGCCACCTCCTGTAGAGGCGGTAAGGATTTGAAGGTAGGTTTATTCGGTGTCGAACAGATATTACAAAAAAAGTCTCCTTACGAAAATCCTCTTGATCCCAACCGGGCTCTTTTCAACTACGCTCCCTCCTCCGCAATCTTACAGTATCCTTTTTTGTTAAAAAGCAAGATGATTGCACCGTTTCAGTTTGAAAATATCACACCTTCTATCCTTGCTTGGTATGGATTCGAGGTTTTATCGCTATTGATCAGTGCTCTGATATTGTTAAGGCTCATTCCATCTAAATCAAAAGAAACGAGCTTGCGAAATTTGAAGATAAGCTTTTTAATGTCAATTCCTCTTATCGGTTATGAATTAGCGAATGGACAGAATAAATTGCTTGCCTTGCTTTTCATTTTGATAGCTGTTTTCTTATTCGAAAAAAACAGGATGTTTCTTTCAGCTATTTCCTTCTGTTTGGCTCTTACGGTATACATTCCGCTCCTTGCTTTCATTTTCTACTTTATTTTAAGAAGCAAAGGTAAGTTTATCTTTAGTTTTATCGTAGCAGTTTTTGTTGTATTTCTACTCGTTCCTTCTTTTATATTTGGTATAAGATTCAATTTATTCTTGCTTAAGGAATGGTTTATGCGAAGCCTCAAGCCATTTTTGTTCACAAATACCTATGCGACCTACATTGACCTAAGGGGCAGCAGCCAATCTTTGCCTAGTGCCATTGGCAGGATTTTTGTTTCCGGGCATACCGGCGCTTTTGTGTACCTTATTTCTCCATCACTTGTGCATATCATCATCAAGGCCTTCTCTAGCCTCATCCTGTTATTTTCCTGTCTGGCGGTTTGGAAGTCTTCTAAAATTATATCGCGAGGACTATGTTATGCAATTTTTTTAACTCTCGCATTACTTCTTCCAAAGTATTGTATTTTTTATACTTGGTCATGGTTGTTTGCATTATATTTTATGGTATTTAATTATATAAGTTATCCGGATGTTCCTGTGTTTAAGAAAAGAATCCTGCTTACCTTAACCTGCATTTTATTAATTTCGAGTTATCTACTCGGTATTCATCTGCTTAATCATTTTTCTGTTCTTTTCTGGGCTACTTTATTTTTATGGGGGGCAATGACTGGTGTTCTTATCCAGGAGTAGATGGGTCGTTTTAAAGGGAAGCCTTATCGATTAAAACTGCGATGGAACAAAATCTTTCTGTTATCCTAATTGCCCACAATGAAGAGAAAATAATTGGAATGATGATTGAGGGATTGCTAAAGGATTATCCGAAGGAAATTCTGGAAGTCGTTGTCGTTAACGATGCAAGTACAGATAAAACCTCTTTCATTGTAGAGTCATGGATGAACCGAGATCACAGAGTCAAACTTATCAAAAGAACCCCTCCTTGTGGGGTAGGAAGAGCCATCAAAACCGGTTTTAACAATGTTGATTTGAAAGCGGATTATGTGTTAACAATGGATAGTGATTTTATCGAAAATATTAAAGAGGTAAGATTGTTAATCCGTGCAATGGAAGAAAAAGGATGTGACGTTGTTATCGGTTCGCGTTTTATAAAAGGATCTAGATTTGTTGGTTATCCGCTCGAGAAAAGAATAATGAATCGTTTGTTTCACCTTGTCGTGAAGGTGTTGCTTCATATTAAGCAAAAAGACCTTACCAATAATTTTAAACTCTTCAAAACAAACATCGTTCGAAAGTTACCATGGAAAAGCAATGGCTATTCAATAAACGCAGAAACGGGAATTTTACCTATAATCTTTGGCTGGCGTGTCAAAGAGGTGCCCGTTTCTTGGATTCGTCGGGATCTTAAGATGGGTAGCTCAAAATTCCGTCTTTTCCTACACGGATGGCCTTATACCCGGGTTATTATCTATGCTTGGAAGTTTTTAAGGTGGAGGAGAACTATCTAAACTTCTATATTGTATTGCTTCACAGATGTGATCCGCTTAAATATTTTCCAATGCAACTAAATCCACAATCGTACGGCTCACCTTTAATATCTTATCATAAGCCCTCGTTGATAATTCCAATTCCGTCATCGCCATCTTAAGCAGTTCTTTAGCCTCGTCTTCTAGCAGGCAGTATTTTTTAATCAGTTTTGTGTTCATCCCCCTTCGCAGGAGACCACGGATTTTAATCTGTGTAGGAATGCGTTTGCTAAATCTGCTTCGGGGGATTTCACTAAATAAACAAGCCGCACGCGTGGCGGGAGATGATCCTTGACATAAAAGATGTCAAGGATCTATTAAGGTACCACGGACTTTGGTCCGTGGGGTTCCATTTGCGCACTATAGAATACCCCTTCAGATTTAAAGCGCTCTCTTTGGATTGAGCGCGCTTTTTCTACCCTGGTTTTAATAACTTCTGAAAGTTCCGCATCGTTTATCTCGGTTAGCTCCTTATATTTAACCGCCGGTATCTCAATGTGAATATCAATACTATCCAACAGAGGCCCGGAAATTTTCTCCATACAATTTGGATTTTTATGGTATTGTAATGACACGCCTTGCGGTAATCGGTTGGATACTCACAGCCACAGGGATATCTCATTTTGGTTAAACTCTAAATAATAGTATTTATAACTCTCTCTTTATGATAAAATTATAAAGAAAAAGGGATGACTTTAAAAAACAAGTTTAGAATAACAAGATATCCTCTAAGCCTTAATCGTTAAAGATATACATCCTCGCTAAACGTTAGCGTCGATATAATGAATCAGAAATTTAAGCATGGATAGAGAAAAAATATTATCTAATTTTATATTATTTTTTGTCTTTTCATTAATCATTTCATATTTTATCTTTCTCCAGTTTATTTCTCCGGTTTTATATGAAGTGGACGGATATTATCATGTAGCGGTCTCAAAATTTATAAAGACTTTAGGGCTTAATTACCAGTTTCATTGGACTCAATTCTCTACCTTTAAAGATTTTTTTTCGGATAGTGACCTTATATTCCATCTCTTAATAATACCCTTTCTTTTTTTTACAGATAATATCGTATTGGCGGGAAAATATGGGGTTGTGTTCTATAATATTCTTTTCTTGTTAGCATACATTTTTATACTCAAAAAATACTTATCGAATCGCTTGGTTTCTTGTTTCATGTTGCTACCGATGCTGTCGTCGGCATTTGTATTTTATTCCTTATTATTACGCGGTACAATTTTGGCACACATCTTTATAATTTTAGGAATTTATTTTCTCATTGAGAAAAAATGGCGTAGTCTTTTTGTAGTATCATTTCTTTATTCATTAAGCCATCTCTCGTTTTTTATGATGATAATCTTCGCGTTATTGTGCGAGATTATACGCTATACTGTCAAAAAAGAGTTCATTACTAGGAATATTATTATAGTATTTTTAGGGATCATCATGGGGGCTGTTGTACATCCTAACTTTCCGAATAATATTCTTTCCTTTTATTTAAATTCGATTCTGGTGCCCATTCTTTCTTTTACAAATCCGATATTAAGTTTTGGTACTGAAGTATATTCCTCTTCGGCAAAATTTATTTTTATTAATAATTTTGCCGTGTTTTTAACATTCAATGTTGTTTTATGGGTGGGATTTCTTAAGGTTAATCGGGTGACTTTTCCTACATTTGTTTGGTGCTCTTGTGCTAGTATTTATTTCTTACTCTCATTTTTTAGCGATCGGTTTTGGTTTACAACCAATGTCTTAGTTTTTATTTTCTTTGCCTCGTATTTACATGACTGGATTCAGAGTAAAGGTCAAGATGTTAGATATAATAAAATAAACACAGCTATTATTATCTTATGCCTATGCATAATCATACTTTTTTCCCCCGCCAATGTTAAAACGCTCAAAAAAAGCATTAATGATTATGCATTTATTAATAGCCACTATGAAAAGGTTGCGTCTTGGATGAAAAATAATCTTCCTGCGGGGGAGACGATATATCATGCAAATGGCAGCGATGCGCCATATTTTATTTGTTTAAATCCCAAGGATGATTATATATTTTCCAATGACCCTATTTATATGTTCTATTTATATCCGCATCAGTATGAGATTTATAAGATGCTCAGAGAGGGAAAAATTGCTAATCCATCAGACGTCCTAAGGAAAGTATTTCATATCCGTTATGGGTACACCAGAACCAAAAATCCTTTATTTTATCAAATTAAAAATGATCAAGCTCATTTTAAGGCTCTTTACAAAGACCAATTAGGCATGATTTTTGAAATTATATAATCTTCTCCTAGGTCTTTACGTCACCACCTATCCAAACTTCTATGCTGTATTGCCTCTGAGATATGTTGCACCAAGATACCTTCAGACTTAGACAAGTCGGCAATCGTCCTTGAGACCTTTAGTACCTTATCATAGGCCCTTGCCGATAGTCCCAACTCCGTCATCGCCATCTTAAGCAGTTCTTTAGCCTCGTCTTCTAGCAGGCAGTATTTTTTAATCAGTTTTGTGTTCATTGACGCATTATAGAAGATGCCTTCGGATTTAAATCTCACCCTTTGAATCAAGCGCGTTTTTTCCACGCGTTCTTTGATTACCTTTGACGGTTCGGTGCTTCTTGTATCAGTAAGCTCTTTATATTTAACAGAAGGGAGCTCTATATGGATACCAATCCTGTCTAAAAGCGGACCAGAGATTTTGCCCATATAATTTTGAATTTTTGTGGTACTGCAACTACAGGCTCTGCGAGGATCGGTAAAATACCCGCAGGGGCAGGGGTTCATTATTTTGGTTATACCCAAAATAATATTTATAACTTTTTAGTTGTGATATAATTAAAAACAGGGGAGGCTTTAAAAGCGATATAGTACTTATGCTAAGGAGTCGGATGTGGGTCGAATTTCAGATTTGATTTCAACGTTAGATTCAAAAAAGCTAATTTTAATATTAAGTATTGTCATTATAATTTCTTACGTTAATTCCCTCGGGGTTTATTTTATCTGGGACGATTATCCTTCGGTTGTTTCAAACCCAAGGATAAGAAGCTTAGATCTTAAGAATATTTTTGAACCGCTGTATCCAGAAGATAATCCGAGTATCGCTAAAGTCCCGGCGTATTCAAGGCCTCTGCAAATAGCGAGTTATATGGTTGATTACAAAATTTGGAAATTAAACCCATTCGGTTACCACGTCACTAATATTATCTTGCATGTTTTAAATTCTATTCTTCTCTACTTCCTGCTCGCGCTTTTGCTGAGAGACAGAATCTTTGCTTTCATGGGGTCGGCTTTATTTGGAACAAATCCAATTTTTACATCAAGCGTAACGTATATTTCAGGCAGAGCGGATATGCTGCTATTATTTTTTGTTATTTTGATGATAGTTTTTTTTATTAAAAGTGTCGAACACAAAAAACTTAAAATAATTTATTACATTCTTTCTTTTATTTGTTTTTTAGGCGCTCTTCTATCAAGAGAAATCGGCGCCATGAGTATCTTATTTTTAATTATCATCTATAGATGGATCAATAAGGGTATTGTTGCAAAAACAAAGATTTTACTTTATACTCCTTTTGTTGTAATTTTATTTTTATGGTATTACTTAAAGCCATCGGCCGCGCCGGGCTACCACTTTATTTGGCCTAAGTTGCTAGGAAATATATTTGTTTTACCGACTTTATGGAAGGGGCTCAGTATTTATACTTTCCTTTCGGTGTTTCCTTTCCATTTGCACATGGGAAGAAGCATTACAGTAGTAAACAGCATTCAGGATAAATGGTTTTTAATCTCAATATTGTTTATTATTTCAATTGTCTACAGCTCGGTGAGATTCCGGAACCAAAAATTATTTATCTTTGGCTTCGTTTGGTTTTATGTGCCACTTTTCTCTCAGCTTATTTTTAATTATTTATTTGCCAAAAGAGGAATTGAAATTCTGCTGCCCGAACATAATTTATATTTTTGCTATTTTGGGTTCCTCGTGTCCCTTTTTTCAATTGCGGGTTCAGCGCGCATTAAAAAATTCGTGCCTATCGTATGTTTGCTTATTCTGGCGTCTTATGTTATATTGACGGTTAATGAAAACTTTTACTGGCAAGACGAGATAAAATTCTTTGAAAAGAATATACGGTATAATAAAAATTCGGCGTTTAATTTTGTAAATTATGCTAATCTCGGATTTGCTTATGAACGTGAAGATGAATTGGTAAAATCAGAAAAAAGCTTTATATTAGCAGCAGAAAAATCTGGTAAGAATCCTTATTTTTATAATATGTTGGCGTCTTTTTATATAAGGCATAAGGATTTTGATATCGCCTTAAAAAATCTCATGTTTTCTAAAAAATTAGATAGTAATTTTCATAATACTTATACATTATTAGGCATTGTTTATATAAATAAAGGACTCATTCCTGAAGCAAGAGAAAATTTTGAAAAAGCAATTCTTGTGAATCCATCTGATAATATGGCAAATAAATATTTGGAACTATTAAGGGATAAATTTCCTGAATAAAAGAGGAGCCATTTCTAAAAGAGCTGTCTGTCCAGTCCCCGGTATTGCACTGCCTCTGAAATGTGCTCTACCTTGATAATCTCAGACTCAGCCAAATCCGCAATTGTTCTTGACACTTTCAATATCTTATCATAGGCCCTGGCCGATAGCCCTATTTCCGTCATTGCCATCTTGAGCAATTCTTTGGCCTCATCTTCTAATATGCAGTATTTTTTAATCAGCTTCGTATCCATCTGTGCATTGTAAAAAATTCCTTCGGATTTGAAACGTTCCCTTTGGATTGCCCGTGTTTTTTCAACTCGTGCTTTAATAACAACTGAAGGTTCTGCATCTTTTGTGTCGCTTAGCTCTTTGTATTTTACCGAAGGTAACTCTATATGGATATCAATCCTGTCTAAAAGCGGACCAGAGATTTTGCCCATATAATTTTGAATTTTCGTGGTACTGCAACTACAGGCTCTGCGAGGATCGGTAAAATACCCGCAGGGGCAGGGGTTCATGGCTGTCACCAGCATAAATGCGGCAGGAAATACAAAAGACTTTTTTATCCTTGAAACGCGTATTGAGTCATCTTCCAGAGGCTGTCTAAGCGCCTCCAGGCAGTCGCGATGAAATTCCGGAAGTTCATCCAAGAATAATACACCTTGATGTGCCAGACTGATTTCCCCGGGCTGAGGAATGCTGCCACCGCCAACCATAGCTATACTTGAGATACTGTGGTGAGGATTGCGGAAAGGCCTTATAGCCATTAATCCATCTCTATTAGGCAAAGTCCCCATTACTGAATGTATTTTGGTTACTTCTAATGCCTCTTCAAAGGTTAACTCAGGCATAATCGTAGGGATTCTTTTAGCCAACATAGTTTTCCCTGCACCTGGAGGCCCGATGAGAAGGATGTTGTGTCCGCCCGCAACTGCTACCTCTAATGCTCTTTTGGCCAGATATTGACCTCTGACTTCAGAAAAATCCACAGGATAATTATTACTATTATGTTTAAATAACTCTTCTAAATCTAATTTGCAAGGCTTAACTGTATCAGGATTATTCAGGAATTCCACGCTTTCCCTCAATGTCTTTAACGGCCAAACACACACATCTGAAACTATCGCCGCTTCTTTGGCATTATAAAAAGGAACGATAATATTTTTGATGTGGTCTGACTGTCCGGCAGGCAGGGATTTAGATATGGCTATGCTAATAGGAAGAATGCCGCGCGTGGGCCTCAGCGAACCATCCAAAGATAATTCGCCCAGGACATAATAGTTTTTTAAATTTTGGTTATTTAGTTGCTGGGTTGCCGAAAGTATAGCTAAGGCAATCGCCAGGTCAAAAGATGGCCCCTCTTTTTTTATATCTGAAGGTGCCAGGCTTATAGTAATTTTTTCGCTTGGCCAGTCAAACCCTGAATTTTTGATTGCGGATTTAACGCGCTCCCTACTTTCCCGTATAGCCGTATCCGCTAAGCCAACCAGGGTTACTGCGGGTAAGCCCCTTGATACATCTACTTCTATTTCAATAGGATATGCCTCTATGCCTAATAGACCAAAACTCAAAGCCTTTGCCAACATCTTTATCCTCCCTTCCTAATATAATAGACGTATAACCCGTGCTTTTCTAACCATAATTTTTTACCTTAAAAAAGGCTTGCTTTTTAGATTAGCCGTTTTATAATGTAAATAATAAAGAAGGAGCAAGCAATATGAAGAATTACAAGGTCATTGTAATTGCTCTTTTGTTGGGCATAATTATATTTGGCGTCTATAAATATACCCAATCCTTAAAAGAACAGATAATAGCCTTAGAAAATGAGGGACAGGCTTTAATGCAGACTTTAGAAAAGGAACGAGAATTGGAGCAAAAACTTACCCAGGAAAATTCAGAACTGCAGGATAAGTTAAAGGTAAGCGAAGAAAAATTAACCAAGTTGAATGACGATTTTGCGCAGGTCCAGGATGCTATTGAGCAATTGAATTCCCAGGTTTCTGGCTTAATAGCCGAGAATACAACCTTAAAAGAAAAAGAGGATAAATTGATAAAGGAGTTAACTAGGGTCTATAATGAGAAAAAGGGACTCCAGGCACGCCTCAGTTCAATTACTGAACTAAAAAAGGCAATAAAAGAATTAAAGAAACAGGTCTACAGAGTAGGCACAGAAGTAAAAGAGAAAATAAAGGCCAAAAACACTGCAATTAGAGAAGGGAATCTCGGGTTTTTGATAAAGAACGGCAAATCTACCTATCCTGCCAAAGTCAAAATAGAAGTAAAGCCTCTGTCCATAAGCCAATAATGAAAGAGATATTTAATGAACTAATTAAAAATAAAATCCTTACCACTACCCTTTCTGCCTGGGCAATCGCCCAGGTTATCAAGGTAGGCATCGGGGTTATACGCCAGAGAAGATTTGACTTCCGTTGGCTTGTGGGCACAGGAGGCATGCCCTCCAGTCATGCCGCCGGTGCTTCTTGTTTAGCTACAGCCATAGGGCTTGAATATGGTTTTAATAGCGTTCTTTTTGCCTTATCAGCTGTCTTTGCTATTGTGGTGATGTTCGATGCTCAGGGCGTGCGCCGCGCAACGGGTAAACAGGCCCGCATATTAAACAAAATAATGGATGATATCTATTGGCAGGGAAGAATTAATGAAGACCAGCTACGCGAGCTTATAGGGCATACTCAAATTGAGGTTATAGTAGGATTTTTAATCGGCATAATTATTGCTTTTTTAATGCGATAAGTGAAAAAAGGGAGGGGTAGTGAAAAAAAGATTGTTTTTAATCAGCACAATAATCTTAATATTAGTAGCCCTGCTTGTTTTTATAGCATTTACTAAAAATAAGACAGGTCCGTCTTTGGTGATAAAACAAATTAATATCGGCGCCGTATCCGGCCTTGTTAATGAAGCCAAGGATCTCCAGGCCAAAGGAAATTTTTTAGAGGCCAAAGGTATATACCAAAGATTAATTAATGAGTATCCCAATTCAGGTGAAGTTATGAACTGGCAGAAGAAGGGTGAAGAGTTAAATATAAAATTATTATTCTCATCTCTAATCACGCCGGGCAGCATCCTTTATGAGATAAAGCCGGGCGATACCCTAACCAAAATTGCCAAAGAATTTAAGACTACCCCGGAATTAATTATGAAGAGTAACTATTTAAGCGACGCTAAGATTTTCCCTGGTAGAAAGATCAAGGTATGCACGGCTACCTTTAGCATCGTAGTGGATAAATCCCAAAATACGCTTATCTTAAAGACCGGCGAGGAGATTATTAAAACTTATATTGTCTCAACAGGTATAAATAATTCCACGCCCCTCGGTAATTTTAAAATTATTAATAAACTAATGAATCCTACCTGGTATAAGGCAGGCGCTGTTGTTTCCACCGGCAGCCCCGATAACATTCTGGGTTCCCGCTGGTTAGGATTCGATTTGGCTGGCTACGGTATCCACGGCACCACTGACCCCCAGAGCTTGGGCAGACAAGTTACCCAGGGTTGTGTGCGTATGTCCAAGCCTGACGTGGAAGAGTTGTATAGCATCGTTCCTGTGGGGATAGAGGTAACCATCGTCGATTGAAATAGCTCATAATATGAACGGACTTGATTTCGAAAAACCTATAGCAGAACTGGAAAGAAAGATTCAGGAATTAAGGGGTTTTATTTCTGATAAAAAGATTGACCTTTCTTCCGAGGTAAAACGGTTAGAAGAAAAATTAGAGCACCTCAAGCGCGATACCTACGGCAATTTAACTGCTTGGCAGAGGGTGCAGATTGCCAGGCATCCACAGAGACCTTATACCTTGGACTATATTAATATGATTATGTCTGATTTTATAGAACTGCACGGAGACAGAAGTTTTGCCGACGATAAAGCCATTGTTACAGGGCTCGCCAGGGTGGACGGGCAGAATATTGTGGTTATCGGGCATCAAAAAGGCAGGGATATCAAAGAGAATCTGAAACTTAACTTTGGCTGCGCCCATCCTGAAGGGTATCGTAAGGCGCTGCGCATAATGCAATTAGCCGATAAATTCGAGATACCCATCATAGTATTTATTGATACCCCCGGTGCCTATCCGGGCATAGGCGCGGAAGAACGTGGTCAATCCCAGGCAATCGCATTGAATCTAAGAGAGATGGTTAATATAGGGGTCCCTATTACAGCCATAGTCATTGGTGAAGGCGGTTCAGGCGGAGCATTGGGTATTGGCATAGCGGATAAAATTTGTGTCTTAGAAAATGCCTACTATTCGGTGATTTCACCCGAGGGTTGTGCTGCAATACTCTGGAAGGATAGCTCCAAGGCAGCTGAGGCAGCCGAGGTATTAAAATTGACAGCGCAGGATTTGTTGGGGCTGGGCATAATCGATGAAATAATCCCTGAGCCTTTGGGCGGCGCGCATCGCGACCCCCAGAAAATGGCTAAAGTTCTAAAAGAGGCGATAAATAGAAATTTGAAGGGACTAGAGGCCTTAAATAAAGAAGAGTTGCTTAAGTTAAGGTATAAGAAATTCAGAAACATAGGTGCGTAGATGATTGAGCAAGAACTAATACTGCTGGGCCTGCTTAAAGA
>Ga0315285_10000174_pt1 | contig 63392 bp, 55 predicted proteins | sample YL17G09_36_MG_FD_203698 | JGI IMG/M metagenome (GOLD analysis project Ga0315285, IMG submission 203698) | Sediment microbial communities from Yellowstone Lake, YNP, Wyoming, USA - YL17G09_36 | ecosystem: Environmental > Aquatic > Freshwater > Lake > Sediment | place: USA: Wyoming | collected... | reverse complement strand
ACTGTTTTCAGTATCGGCAGAAAGTTTTTGCTAAACTTGATTCCTCTTTCATACGCCCTGTTTGCTTCCATTGTACATAATCGCATTTTAATTGTCTACAAAAAAATTACGCTGTAGTATTAAGCATCCTTTATTTTTCTGTTACACCACTTAAAGGGCTGCCTATGAGCACGCTCGTATGTGTACAAACTACTAACTGCGATTTTCGATATTTCTTAAAAGATACTTTTACCTTGACATTATCTACCATGCCCTATATGAAATATAAATTATTATTAATTACGAAGTATCACCTTTACCTTGCACTATTGAGTGTCCGAACGAAAGCCCCTGTTTTGGCTCTAGTGTTATTTCGACCCCTTCGGTTTTGCTCAGGGTAAACTCCGGGAGAATTCCCTGAATGTGCATGAGATTTCTCAGTCGCTTCGCTTCGAAATGACAGCCGATGTAGGGTGAGAGGGTTTTCGTTCAGGTCTATTTACAGATCGATAGGATGAGAGCATGAAATACGGTGCCATGAATTTACCCACAGTCTCTGTTGTGGATGAGATTGAAGCACTGGGAAAACTCGGATTTGACTACATTGAGCTCACCATTGATGCCCCTGAGGCCACCCCTGAAATGATCATTAAAAATAAAGACCTTATCAAAAATGCGCTCTCAGCACATCAGCTGGGAGTAATGGGACACCTCCCTACCTTCTTAAGTATTGCTGATCTCTATGAGAGCATACGTACTACCTCTGTCGATGAATACCTGAAAGCCCTTGATGCGGGTGCGTCACTGGGTATAACCAAGTTTGTTATTCACCCAGGTTCGATCCGTGGACTGGGAAAGCAAGTAAGGCATAAAGCTAACAAATATGCCGATGAAAGCCTTGCGGTGATAACAAATAAAGCCAGAGAGATTAATGTAACGCTCTGTTTAGAAAACATGTTTCCTGAAACTATCTCTCCCACCGAGCCAGAGGAATTCGAAAAACTTTTTAAAAAGCATCCTGAACTTTCCTTCACCCTCGATATTGCCCACGCCCACATAGGCACTAAAAAAAACCGCTCCCCTGAGTTTATCAGGCGATTCGGTGATAAACTCTCCCACCTCCACGTAAGTGACAACTTTGGTAAAGGCGATGCCCACCTTCCCATCGGTGCAGGAATGATTGACTTCAGAAGACTATTCAAAGAGCTTAAACAGATTGGGTATAATGAAACTATAACCCTTGAAGTGTTTTCCCGCGACAGAGACTATTTGAAGATGAGTCTGCATAAGGTAAAAGAGATGTGGGAGAAACTATAGATCAGATACTATAAATACCAAATTACAAATACCAAATATCAAACAAATTAAAAATATCACGTCGTCAATTTTGTAATTTGGATTTTAAAGTTTATAAACTTCAAGAGGTATAGAGTATGAAACTCAGAAACTACCCCACAATAGTGCTGTTCTATCTTTTATTTCTCACTCCTCTCTTCACCCCGATCCCCGCAGAAGCAGAGCAGGCAGTTGAACTCCCTGTGGTAAAACATACCCTTACGCCTGGGGAACACCTCATCGACGTGTTACGAACTACCTACAAGGTCCCCGATAACCTCATCTTCAACGAGTACCTCAATCTCATAAAAGAGCTTAACCCTGAGCTTAAAAACCTCAACTCACTCCCCGATCACCAAACCATTCTCATCCCACTCACTCTTCCCTCCAAAAACAAAAAGTATAAAGTCCTCATCAAAGATAGTAAAGTGGTGAGTATCACTGCTACCACTTCTATCCCCGTGCAGGAAACGACTCCACCGCCAGCACCCGCGTTTGAAAAAAGGCCTCTCCCACAGGAAGTAGATCTTATTAAGCTTTTGAAAGAAAGTCTCGCACCACTGGTAACCGAATCCGGTGCCACCCTTCAGCAGGAAGGATTTCACACCTTCCCAGCTCTTGAAGGAACTCAGCTCTTACTCGATACCTCACTCTACCCCAAGCTCCAGCTGAAAAATAATACCATAGTCATTATCGACACCAAAAACCAGCTCTCCCCGGACCTCAAAAAGGTTATTAACGCCCAATGGAGTAAGTATAAAATACTCTCCCCTGATCAAGATTTGGAATCTATCCTTGATCTGCTTTTCCAGGAAATGGGATTTTTCAAGCTAGTAAAGCAGGGTGAGCCATTGGTGAGAGGTCAGGAGGTACTATTTAAAATAGAAGCCGAGTGGATTATATACCCTGAGAGCTCCCTGCAGAAAGCATTTGTCATCAATCTGGTTAACTCTGTGGAGCAAAAAACACCACCACCCATACTACACCACCTTGGAACACTGGGAGTCACCCTGATTGAGGTTGAACGCTTTACACGTGAAAAAGCTGAAAGTTCACCAGAAGAAATGTTCAAGGGAGAAGAGGCCTCGGTGCCAGCGATTCCCAAGATTACCCTTTCAGATAAACCAGCGTTTGTCGATTCACTCCTGGAGCTTGCAGGACAGGAATACTCAAAGGATATGCCCATTTCCGTTTACGGCAGGGAGAGCACTAGCCCCACCCTGGATATCACCATCGACCGAACCTTCATCAAAGAGGGAAAGAAACACCTCATCTGTTTTCAAGATACCGCACCTGAGTCCCTTGATCTCATCGTTAAGCAAGGGTTCCCCCTCTTGAGACTTACCTCTCAAGATGACGCTGCTACTGCCATTAAAAAGGTGCTTGATTTCCTGGGAATCAAGCACCACTCACCGCTGACCACCATCGCGGCACATAACGCACCGCAGGGTAATAACATCTGGATCACCATTCCCAGTATCTCTTTCGACCGAGAGAAGAAAAAGATTCTCCTCACCCACCTTGAGTTACCTCCTGCGCTTATCGGGTTTCTAGCGGGAAAGGGGATAGATACTATCATCTACCAATGAAGAAACATGAGGGCAGATGCGGGATGTGAGAATTGGAGCATTGAGGATTATAGTAAACGACTAAAGAAAGTTGTCATTGCGAGGATCTTCAGCGACGAAGCAATCTCAGGAGATTACTTCGCTCCGCTCGTAATGACACTCCTTGTGTCAATTTATTTAATATAATAACTGGAAATTTGGAATGGCGCGCGTTGCGGATGTCGTTCTTACTAATGTCCAATTTCAAATTACGACCATTTATACTCTACCATTTACTATTTGGTTTACACTCTCTCATAAGGGTCAAAGAGTTTCTTATACTCATCCAGGGCATAGCGATCCGTCATACCAGCAATATAATCACATATCACCACCTCTTTGGGCTCATCTTCAATTTTCAGACAGTATTTACCAGGAAGTAATCTGGGATTATCCCTGTAGGTGGCAAAAAGGAGCGTGACGCAGCGCTCCGCCTTTACCCTCATCCTCTCCACCTTGTAGTGTTGATACACATTTTTCATGAGGTAGTCCTTGAGTACCACGGTCTTTTTCTCTACCTCCGGTGAGCAGGAAACCAATATCCTGTTGACCGATCTCACATCGTCAAGCGTTTCAACCCTGTTGCTTCTGATATGCTGTTCAGCTGACGTCACCACATCATTGATAAGGTACCCGATGAGGGTAGTGATAATTTGGTGCTTCTTTTTGTACTCTGGAATTCCCGGGTATCTCCTTTCCACCTCCTCCATCATTTCATCACAGAGAGGCACCCCCCTTAACTCTTCCAGCGAGAAAAATCCTGCCTCCAGTGCATCATCGATATCATGGTTATTATAAGCAATTTCATCAGCAAGATTGATAATCTGTGCCTCAAGGGTGGGAACAGTATCAGGCTGATACTCAACGAGGTGGGCGTAACCTGGAGTATCACTGAACGTAGAATGTTTGGCAATACCTTCTCTCGTTTCCCAGGTTAAATTCAACCCCTTAAAATCAGGATATCTGTCCTCCAGCACCTCCACCACCCGCAAGCTCTGAAGATTGTGCTCAAACCCGCCCCGCGATTCCATCAGCTGATTGAGCGCCTTTTCTCCCGCATGGCCAAACGGGGTATGCCCCAAATCGTGAGCGAGGGCAAGCGACTCAGTTAATTCTTCATTCAGTTTTAATCGTCTCGCTATCCCCTTGGCAATCTGGGCAACCTCCAGAGAGTGAGTAAGTCGGGTACGGTAGTAATCCCCCTCATGGTTGACGAATACCTGCGTCTTGTACTCCAGCCTCCTGAACGCAGAGGAGTGGATAATCCGATCACGATCCCGCTCAAACGCGGGTCGCTCATCTTTAAAGGTCTCCCTATACTTTCTTCCTCTGGAGAGATGACTTTTGGCTGCGTAGGATGCTAAATCGGGCCTTTCCAGTGAACTCACTTTTTACACCTCACTCCCCCTCTTCTTCCTTCCACTGCTGCACGGTCACAGCTGCCTTTCGTCTCTTTTTAATATAACCAACAATAAAAATCAAGGTGATTAAAAACCACAGGCTACTCGCGCTAGTGATAAGGGGAATCCAGCTAAATCTCAGCCTAAGGTAGTCGTGCCACTCAGTCTCCAACTGGGAGAGATTCATCCCGTATACCTTGAGTACTACATCTTCTACTGCTTTTTCCTGACTCAGGCTTTGAACAAAACGGTGAAATTGCTCCTTCCCATAGGTAGATATTAAAAATGAGACAAGATAAAAACTTTGGCAATAGGCAAGCTCTCCCTCTTTCTCACCCCGGGGGAAGGTATAAGTTATCTCAGAGAGGGGCAGAAGAGAGTCGGTGAGTACCGCATGGGTCATAGTAGATATCCTGTCAAAATTCCACTCCCGTGACATATACATCGCTATCCCTTCATTAAGCCACCGGGGAATATGTTCACCATTGCTAAACGCTGCCCCTAAAATAACATGTGAAACCTCATGGGTAAATGTTTTTTTAAGATTGTACTCCTTCCCCCTCAAGGAACGGGGTGACTTGAGCACGATAAGTGACAACTGATGATAGGCAACACCAGAGACCCAATCAGGGAGATCACTCGGGTGGGGCTGAACCCGCTTAAACTCATCTCCCGTGGCGATTAGCACCTCTATCGGCTTTTCAACCCCCACACCTATATATGAGATCACCTCGTCAGCAATGGTATCAGCCTCCCATGCCAAAGATTCAACGAGAGCACGGTCTTTCTCGCTAAAGAAAAAAACAAAATAACGAGTGCTGATTTTTTGTGGTGGGAGAGAAAATGAGAGCAGAGTAATCACCGGGAGAAAAACCATGAGGATACCATAGCTCATGGAAATAACCTATGAGAGTTCTGGAGTTCAAGGATACCGCTATTCTTTACCATTCATACCACTTACTTTGTACGGAGGTAGTCTCTCCTGAGCACGTGAACCAGCGTATCTCTCTTTTCGTAGAGCCTCTTATGAGGGCGCGGGGTGCCTCTGGCAAGTGCGTAGGCTGTAATGAGAGGAAGGGCAACGGTAGCATCAAGATACGCAACCACTGTATTGGGTAGCCCTTGAGGGTTAATCTTTCCCCAGCTAATGGCTTCACTGGGAGTTGCCCCTGAAAGACCACCGGTATCCGGTCGTGCATCGGTAATCTGAATAAAATAATCGTGTCCGCTATCGCTGAGCCCCAGAATTTCTTGAATATGCGGTTCTGTCTGTAAGAGGAAGTTTTTAGGTGACCCACCTCCCAAGATAACTACACCACTCTTTCCTCCTTTTTTCTTAGCATGATAGACAATGGCAGCAGATTCATTGACATCCAGACTCACATCAATTTTTAATCGATGATTTTCTAACGCTAACCCGGCACTGTTCATTCCTATGGAGCTGTCGCCGGGAGAGGGAGAGAAAATGGGAATGCCCAGGCGGTATGCAGCAGCCAAAATACTGCCGCCTCTGGTACCTCGTGCCTCTTCCTCCTTCTGTAAATACTTGCCCAACAAATGGTGCAATTCTGCAGTTCCCATGTCTCGTTGAAACTCTTCATGTGATAGCACCCGTCGCACATACGCATCTGTCTTTAAGAGCACTTGGTAATCAAATACAATATCATAGATGCGCACCACCCCGGCTTTTCTAAGCGCAACGTCATCACCGCAATGTGTTCCCTTCCTCAGCCTAAGACCTAAGGCGAAATGGATATCATGATACAGGTTAGCACCCGTAGAAACTATCCAGTCCACATAACCCTTCTCCATGAGGGGAACCACACACGCACCCCCTAGCCCGGCAGGGGTCAGGGCGCCCGAAAGTGACACGCCAATGGTGACGTCCCTCTTGAGCATCTTATAGGTAAAAACCTGGCATACCTCTCTTAAGCGACCTGCGTTGTAAGAGAGAAAGGTTCGATCAATCAGGTCAGCCAGTGAGGTGCGTTCATTAAGGGGCTGAGGGGCTATAATTTCTCCGCTCAAAAATTCTTTTCGCTTCACCATTGTTCAAGACAGCAAAAGGTTTTTGATGTCATTCTAGAACAGATAAAAAATTAAAATCAAGTTTTTTCTTGCTCAGGTAATGAATAAAAGTGGAATTGAGGGATTGGGAAATTGTAGGGAGGGATCCTTATTATCTGAGCTCATAGGCAGTACTACTGGATCGGTACTCGAATGGCATTCCCTGGTAGCAGGCAATCTCTTCATTGCGTAAAATCCTTGTCTCTACCAGTTCCTGTAAGAGAGTGGGGTATTTCCCCTTTTCCCAGAAAAAAACCTGCAGTGCGTTTTTGATTTTCTGGAGACGATTCTGGTCTAACCTGGTGAGCACGGAAGCGGGAGGGTCAGTGAAAAAGAGGGAGAAGATACTCTTCGGATCAGGTGGAGAAAAAAGTACGAGCACTATCACCAGAAACACCATAAGCGCTGAGGAGCCAATCAGGAGCACACGTTCTGCTATGAGCTGCCCCCCTGTGCTTCCTTCTGTAGCTACTGGCCTTTTCCCAAGCACTACCTCAATAGAGCCAGCCTGAGCGAGTTCCATCAGCGACTTTGAGGCAGTAAACTTACCCAGCAATGATTTATCCACAATATCCTGAACGGTGTTGCAACCATCTACCAGTTGGTACACCACCATCTGTTCATAGGATAATTCCTCCTTTATCTTAGGAGTGGCACGGTCTACCTTTTTGAAAATCATAGTCATGGAAGGTATCTTTTTTACTACCGCCGGCCACTCGTCTATCATGCTGAGCACATCGAGCAGGATGTGTTCCAATCCCAGTGGTGAAAATATCTTTTCATTGAAATCAATCGTTTTGGGATTGAATACGTAGTTCCCTTCCCTCCACTGGAATATTTCAGAAAAAATATCGTAAATCTTATTGTGAAGCACTTTGTCAAGCACCTCCCTCTCCATGGCACCCAACTCCACCAAAATCTCCCCAAGGTGTCTAAAACGCGTTTCCTGAATCTCTAATGCCTCCTGCAACTGAAGTTCGCTCACCAGACCACACTTATGGAGATAGTGACTCAGTGCTTCACTTTCTGACTGCGTACCCGAGTGTGCAGCAAGAATCATCCCGTTCCAGAAGACAATCTCAGCGCTCTCCTTATCGTGCTCCACAATGAGGATACCCGTTTTTTGCTGCTGGCTGATTAACTGAAGTATGTCAGCAACACCAAAATCTACTATTTTCCCCGCTAATGCCATGGCACTCCCACACTCCGAAGATGTACTCTGAACCTTTGACTACCCCTCAGGTCCCGGTTCTACTTTTTAACCTGTAACTCCTTCCTGGTAACTCTAATGAGAGAGAGAAATTGAGATACGCCTCTCGAACTACCAATAAAATTGAGAAGAGAGTAGAGGTAGAGTAAGATCACTATGCAGCACACTACGGTAGTACCCCCGTAGGACCGGGCATTGCTCATCAGCCAGGGATTCATTAAAAAACCATCCCAATAGATGAGCTTGAGCAGCAAGAAAAAGAACAGGAACAGGACGGCTGTTCCTCTCAAAGGATAGCCTGCCCATAGATGACCTGCCCCCGGCAAGAGGAGAGATAAAATCTTTCCCACACTGAGGTGCCGTTTCTGAAACCGTTCAATCCGAACGACCTTTTTCTCCTTTTCCTTCGTGCTGATACTGTAGTCTCCTCTCCCTTTAAAAATGGCTACACACAATCTGCAGAGAGTATCTTCATACACTGTTTTCCTGCACCTTCGGCACACTGCCGCACCACAATACTCACAGCCCACTGAGAGACCTAACTCATGGTGACTGATACACAGTAAGCACACACACAGTAACAATAGCACCACCACGCCATACCTGTAGCCAAAAGGAATCCCTTTGAAAAAGGTATCCCACAGATAGGCGCTGCATAGTTGTTTCTCTTCAGAGGGCTTAAAGGTAGCTTCCCAGAATTCACCGGCTGAAATAGTTTCATCAATTACCATCCGATTGACATGGGGAGAGTAGATTTGTGAATAGTAATCCACCCGTTCAGGATCTATCTCTTTTGCTTTACTGAAGTTCTTAGTGCTCTCATTAAACATGTACTGCACAAGGTAGGCGCGACTAAGGTTGTAGTAACCTTCTACACTGGTAGGATTGAGCTCAAGGCAACGAGTATAGTGTTCGATGGCAGCATCAGCATGCTGGGTGGCAACTAACACATTACCTAAGTTGCACCATGCCCGGTAGTGGGAAGGCGCAATTGCTATCACCTTCTCATAGTATTTTCTGGCCTCTTCATACGCCCCCTCCCTCTTCTTAAGCAATGCGAGAGAAAACAGGACGTCAACGTCATCAGGGTTACGGGCAACCCATTCATCGAGCCTCTGTTCTGTCTCATCTTCCCCCATCTCTTCATTCACCTGGTAGAGGTGATACCACACTCCTGAAGAAGAGGTTACCAGCGTGCGAGCAATGAACTGTACCATGAAGGGAGAGAGGAGCAAAAAGAATGCAAGTATAATGATTATCTGTTGCTCTCGCTTAGAATGATAGATAAAGAGTAGGATAAGCCAATAAAAGAACACGATAAAGATGCTCAGGTGAAAGAAGAGAGGAAGAACCATGATGAGCATCCCGCACAGGGTAAGGAATACCAACGGAAGCGTGCGGGGAAACAGGTGGAAGAGATCGTGGAGAAATAATTTAAAATACCTGCCTATCGAAATGCAAGAAAATACCGCACTCGTCAAGAGAAAGGAGAGCAGGAAAAAGAGTACACTATTGGCGAGCATAAAGATAGCGAAGGAGTAACTGTTCAAGGTGGCCTTACACAATCTAATCCATCCGATGATGACCGACATCACACTGAGACGACTGTGTGCCCAATACACGTTACCCAGGTGGGTATAGACCGGGGGATAACCAGGGGCAAGCTTTTGGGCATACTCGGCATACTCGACTGCTTTGTCCGTCTCCCTCCGCTCGAGGAAACGTTTACTCTCCCTTAAAAGAAATAGTGCGAGCAGCGATGCGTTTTTAACGCCCCGGTCTAGGGAATACTGGTAAATCTCTTCTAATTCAACTCTGGTAAGCGAAGGATGGACTTTTTGCGAAAAGGTAGTATGAGTAGAGGAAGGGTAGGCAACGCATATACCATTACACAACGTTATGACTACCAGGAGGAAACCACACCTCTTGACTATCCCAGTGCTCCTTATCACCAATGCTGTTCTCTCTTGCCCTATAAATGGGTGATAGCCCTCTTAGTGGTTATCATCAAGGTTACTGTGGTGACCTCAGCATAAAATCTTCAAAATTGATGGAGAGGTTAATCATAAATTCCTGCTCAGTAGCGCCGATTTTCATAATTAAAGGAATTTTGATCGCCGTGGGAGAAATTTTTTTCGGTTGACCACAGGCAACAATTTCTACTCCCTGGTCTTCCGGCACCGTTTCCCCCACCGGTACACTCTCAGCAGCTTCTTCCACTATCGGTTGCTCAACCACCGGCGTGGCATCCAGGGGAAACTCTCTCTCTTGTGCTCTAATCTCATCTTTACTCTCTCCTTCTCCCCTCGCGTATTCTTGGATTTCCCCACCCTCCTGCTCAGGTACGAGGCTGATTTTACAAATGGGACACTGCTTAACATTAGGTTTAAATTTTAAAGAGCATCGAGGACAAGTTCTCTTCCCGTCTTCATCTATCACTATGCTGGGTTTTATCGCTTCCGCCGCGAGTGGTCTTTCGCTCTCTCTTCTTCTCTCCACCTTTTGCGTATCAATAGGGAGGGGAACTTCTAACTTTATCTCCTGTTCAGGATCAAGCATCTTTCTCGACACTTTTTCTTTAACTTCATCTATTGGTGATACCCGCTCAGTACTACCCACACCATACCCCTGCTCAGCACGCAAGGTGGTACCTTTAAAGAGGGGCTCTTCCCTACCCACCTCCTCTATCACTTCAGACTGATCGTAAGGTTCAGTACCCTCTTCTTCTTTTATCCGCAGTACGCGATCCTCAGCGGCTGGTTCACGCCCCTCTGCTGCCTCAATCAATTTTAACCGAGGTAATTCGCTGATAACCTCTTCGACAACCCGTTTATCCCTTTCTTTTGCCGCCTCTTTTATTTCCGCAACTTTTTGCACCCGCGATTTATCTTTTATCTGCTTGAGCACCATTCTACAACACATAGTGAGGGTCTCCATTACCCCCTTGCCACCAATGGCGCTTGCCACAAATGAGGGCACCTGGAGTATATTCAATTCCTTCTCCAACTCCTTTACCGGTAAAGCGTTTTCCAAGTCTCTCTTGTTGTATTGAATCACAAAGGGGAGTGACGCTATTTCCTTTTTATAATATTTCAGATTTTCTTTGAGGTCATTTAAACTCTCTATGTTCTCTTGTACCTTGTCAGCCTGTGAATCAGCCACAAAGATAACACCATCAACACCGGTTAATACTGCTCTCCTGGTGAGGGCATAAAAGATCTGGCCAGGAACCGTATATAGGTGAAAGCGTGTTTTAAAACCTTTAATGCCATCAAGCTCTATGGGGAGAAAATCAAAGAAAAGAGTTCTATCATCCTTGGTGGCAAGGGAAACTAACTCTCCCCTCTGTTGAGGATGTAACACCTTATGAATCGCTTGAATATTGGTTGTCTTACCACAGAGCGCGGGACCATAGTAGACAATCTTTATATCAATCTCTCGTTTCAATGGATTAAATACCACCATATGGGATTCCCCCGTAACTAAAAAGTTATGAGATGCTCCTCGAGCAGGTAGCTTCCTCTAACTCTTTTTCAATCTCCCGAAAAGTGCTGTGTAACTCATACACCTGTTTAAAGAGCTTCAGTGCCTTTTTCTTCTTCCCCTTCTGTTTGTACGCCAAGGCCTGCTCATATTTTAATTCAATCATTTTTGCTTCGGGGAGGTCCTCAGTGCGCAACCCCTTCTTTAAGTATTTGAGTGCCTCATCAACCCTGTTCTTCTCCCTGCTGCACACCGCAAGCCTTAGATAGCACTCAGCCCTCCTCTTCGGATCCTCCAGAGCCTTTTTAATCTCTTCAATAGCCTCATCATAACGACCTACCTTTTGATAGGCAGTGCCTAAGTTGTAGTGAAAGAGGTATTTGCCCTGTTCAGCACTTTCCCGTTCATGGTGCTGCAGCTCTTTAAATATCTCATTAAACCCCACCGCACCTGAATCAGTGCTATCTGCAATTTCTGTAATCTCATGAGGTGTGTCCTCTTCGGTGAGAAATTCATCTCGAAGCGCAGCTTCTAAATCAAAGTATTCTTCCCTCTTCTTTTTGGAAACCTTCTGATCAAACTTCCTGCCGCTGGTCACGGGGTCGAACAGTTCCCACTTCACCGCAGATGACTCACCCTCCTCAGGCGGGGCATCGATCCTCCTCTCCGAGCAGAATCGCTCTCTCTTCTTTTTGACGTACACATTGTGCGGATCGAGGACTACCATTTTATTTAATGTGGCGAGTGCTTCGTCTTTCATGCTCTTACTATAATAGTAAAACGCCAGATTTTCATAGGCAGCAATGGCATCACCTAAAAACCCTTCCTTGAGGTGGAGGTCTACCAGCCGTTGATACACATTAATCTGCCCTGGGTCAATCTGCAGAATCTGTTTGTAAATGGCGGCGGCAATCTGTGAGAGATTATTCTCCTCATATCCCTCAGCGGCCCACATATACTCTTCGATCGCCTTTCCTTTCTTTCCCAATTTCATTAGCACTTCTGCAATGCGTAAGTGTACCCTTACATCCTCAGGATGTCCTTCGGCAAGTTTATAGTACTCATTGAGCTCAGCTAAGAGCTTGTGGTAAGATGAACCGCCAAAACGTAAATTGAACAATCCCATAGTACCCTCAGGTATTCAGATCTCTACTAGGCAGATGGTACTCCACCTAAATATTCTTCTGGAGTTTTTCTTTCTGTTCTTCTAATACCTTCTTGCCCGCCTCAATCGCTGCCAGAATCTCCTTTTTCTTATCCTCCGCTACATTCTTACCTTCCTCTATGAGAAGGGTAACTCTTGACTTAACATCACTGACTAATTGATTGAGAGAATCCTTTACCTCCTCCTCAAGCTTCTGTGCCTTAATGATGGTTCTCTCAGCCTTCTCCCTTAGTTCTTCTCTGGTACGTTCTCCCGATTGCGGAGCATAGAGGAGGGCAACAGCTGCGCCTATGATTCCCCCCGTGATAAATGCTACAAAAGTCTTTGCAAAAGAACTATTCTCATCCCTGTAGGTCATGGTATACCTCCCTTGTATGGAAATCCCCCGGCGGGGTCAAAAGTATGTACTACCGGTGATGCTCGCTATTTCTCCCGTCACCAAAAAAATATTTTATTCCTTTGGCAAACCCTTTGAGGAAGACGGCGATATTTTCTACTGGTTCTGCAAGGGTATTATTCACTACCGTAAGGGTGGTAATCCACCGCTCAATAATATCCTGTACATTTTTACTAATAAATTCAGTGGTTGATTCGATCTTTTCAAATTGAGATCGTGCCGTAAAGGTAACTTCTTTTAGGTCCTCAGAAATATGGGTCACTTCTGTGATGAGGGGGATAAGTTCACGCTCCATTTTTTCAAGAAACTCCACCAGCTTGATTCTTGTCTTCCTCACATCCTGTAATGCCATTCTCACCATAGCCACCAAGGCGACAACAGCAATAGTCAGGATAACCATACAGACGTTCACAATTATATCCATGGCTACCTCCTCTTGTATGATGTTTAGGTATCGGTTAAAAATGAAAAACCTTTAATACTATATTAATACCTCCTTTTAATGCTGTGTGCAATTAAAAATTCTTAAACTAACGTGTAAACAAACAAATGCCCTCACGTGTGCTTCACCGCTCTTTAAAACTCCTCAAAGAAATGGTATTAATTAGCCATCCATTGTTTCTAGGGATAAAAAATTCTTGATTTTATTTTTCCAACCATATACCTAATGGTAAATAATTTAAAAATGAAAATGGTGCCGTACGGCACCACAGGTCACCCCATCCCATGAACCATCAGCATACGACCAGCAACACCCAGACCATGTATTCCACTGAACTACTCCTGTCCTACGGCACCCGCCTAGTTCCCCTTCCCCCGAGATTTCCTATCCCTTTTACCCTGCTGAGACCTGTGTTTCCAACTCCCCTCAAGAAGCCCAAAGCATATATTGAACACCTTCTTGATACGCCTCTTAAAAGTAAACCCTTCAATGACTTCATTAAGAAACACAGTAGGGTTACCATTATTATTTCTGATATCACCCGGTCCACCCTAAGCGAGCTCTACCTCCCCATCATTATCAACCGACTTCAGCAAAGGGGCGTTGATGAGACACAGATCACCATTATCTCTGCCCTGGGTATTCACAGAAAGCACACCGTTGAGGAACACAAAAAGTTGGTTGGTGCTGAACTTTACCAGCGCATCAGGGTGATAGACCACGACGCATTCAGCAGAGAACAGATGGTCCACCTCGGCACCACCACCCGGGGAACCCCGCTCGAGCTCAATCGTCTCTTAATCGAGTCTGACCATGTAATCCTCACCGGAAGCATTCGGTTTCACTACTTCGCTGGTTATGGAGGAGGAAGGAAAAGCATCCTCCCGGGAGTTTCATCATTCAACGCTTGTGTTGCCAATCACCTCTTAGTGTTAAACCCACATCCTCAGGGAGGAAGGCATCCCCTCGCACACACTGGCATTCTAGAGGGTAATCCGGTTCACGAAGATATGGCGGAAGCCTGTAACTATCTTCCCTCTCTTTTCTTATTCAACACCATCCTCTCTCCCCAAAGAGAACTCCTAAAAGCAGTTGCGGGCGATGTGCACGACGCATTTGCCGAAGGATGCAGCTTTCTCAAAGAGCACTTCTGTGTACCGGTAACCCAGAAGGCGGATCTGGTGGTGGTAAGTTGTGGAGGTCACCCCTGGGATAGTAACTTTATCCAGGCCCATAAAACTATGGATATGGCAGCCGCTACCCTTAAAGAAGGTGGGGTGATGATTCTGCTCGCTGAGTGCGCTCAGGGGTTCGGTAACCCACGATTCATTGGGTGGTTCAACCATGAAAGCGCTTATAGTTTCGAAAGAAATCTGCGACTCAACTATGAAATCAATGGTCAAACAGCTTACGCTACCTTTTTAAAAGCAAAAAGGTATCAGATCGTCCTTCTCTCATCACTGACGTCAGAAGAGGTAAAAAGGATGTCCCTTATACCAGCTTCCACCCTTGATGAAGCACTCGATATTGCCTATAGCATCGTAGGCACCACACCGCTCACCTACCTCATCCCCGAGGGGAGCAGTATGCTGCCCTCAGTCAATTCACCCTAGTATCCGCTTCAACCCTTTTTTATCTTGATAATACAAATCACCTGTGAGAATATAACACTATTATTTAACCTCATGCAGGTACGTTGATCACACTAACCACACCCCAAGCGATGCTATGAAATTCTGCCCAAAGTGTTCATTAAAGATTAAAGGTAATATATCTCATTGTCCTCTCTGCAGAGTAGAGTTGCTCTCCTACGCGGAAGATGAAGGGAGAGCCGCCATGGTGAACGAGGGAAAGAGCCAAGAGCAATTAACTGATAAAAGTAAAACCGCCCCCACTGAAAGTCTGAATCACACCTCTCTAGGGAAGTGGGAAACACAGAGAAAAAATGCAGAGAATAGTAAGCACGCTGAAGCCCCTTCTGACCTTACGCGCAGAGTGGAAACTCTGGAGCATGCGTTCACCTCTCTTGAGAGCAAATTTGATAGTACCTTAAGCCACGCCGAAATCGTAAAGGGAACGATCCTTGACCTGGAATCAAGGATTACCACTTTTGATCGTTCGCTCGCTGCACTAAAAACATCACCCCTCACCCCTTCCGACGGGATCCAAGCCTTTGAAGAAGAAATCTCACACTTAGCTATCAAGATTGATCAGCTTGGTGAAGAGATTGATACTATCAAAGCCTCTCTTAAGGAACAGCACTCTACCATGGATAAACTCTCTGAAGCCTGTAACCTATCCACCAGAGTTTTTGAGGAAATGAGAGAGGCTATCGAAACTCTGGAAGCGCGCCTTGAAAAATCTAAACCCTCACTTGAAAGTAAACAACCATCACCTGGTTTACCCTTTGGAACAACTGAGAGGGGAAAGGATACCTTCAGCTTTGCAGAAAAAAGGGATGAAGATTTTAGAACTGAATTTGAGCCATCCTTTCCTTCTTCCACAGAAGAAGCATCATTTGAATTCCCCCAAGAGAGAAAGAGAAACTACCTTCTCATCCTTTCCGCTATTGCCGTGGTATTTATCATCTCAGTGTGGCTCGGTTTTTACTATAAATCCACACAAGAAAACACACCGCTGGAAACTACTGTAACAGAAACTTCCCCCCAGATCTTAGCCACGCCCAGTGAAGTAGGTTCATCCCACCCCACTATCCTACCGGAACTCCCAAAAGGGGGAGTTAAAGAAGATGCACTTCCACCTCAGGAATTGAGCACACCATCCCTACCCCAGGCATCTACCAAGGCCCAGCCAGCAGTCACTACCCCCCAGGTCAGTCCTTTAAAAAAAGTAGCGAAGAAGCCTGCTCCACCACAGACCGTTTTCAAAAAAACCATTGGCTACACCGTTAATGCTGGTTCCTTCAAAGAGAGAAAAAAGGCCGATAGTCTGGCAACTTCATTAAAAACAAAAGGCTACCCGGCGGTGGTTTTCATGGATCAAAAGTGGTTTAAGGTAACGATAGGTAACTTTTCTTCTCTTAACGAGGCCCGCGCTTACGCGGCGACCATAAAAAGGAAAGAAAAATTATCTGTTTTCGCAACTGAAATTAAATAAACTACCCCTGCACTAGTCTCCTACAATCCCTAAATTATTCTTACCTGCTATCTATCTATAGCACTAGATATTGTGGTTTATAGATATTATTATACATTTTATTGTATTTTTAACTTTACAATTTTCTCCTGTTTTGATAGGATGGTAGTAAATAAAAACTGCTAATAAAAATTCTCCCCTTGGTGAAAATAAATGCACGTAAAATCCATCGAAATAGTAGGGTTTAAAACCTTCGTTGATAAAGTATCACTCCATTTCCCTTCAGGTATTACCGCACTGGTGGGTCCAAATGGGTGTGGCAAAAGTAACATTGTCGACGCCTTCCGTTGGGTGCTGGGAGAACAGAGTGCCAAACAGCTGCGCGGTAAAATAATGGAAGATGTTATTTTCAGTGGAAGTGACTCAAAAAAACCTACCGGGATGGCTGAGGTCACTCTCATGCTTTCTAATGAAACTGGTGGTGCGCCACCTCCCTATAGCGAGTATAGTGAAATCATGGTTACCCGACGTCTCTTTCGTTCTGGAGAGAGTGAGTACTATATTAACAAAGTCCCCTGCCGTCTCAAAGACATTACGGAACTCTTTCTCGATACCGGAGTAGGCGCCCACGCCTACTCCATTATAGAACAGGGAAATGTTGAACAGATTATTAATTCCAAGCCTCTCGAGCGAAGGTCGATCATCGACGAAGTTGCCGGTATCAGTAAATATAAAAACCGGAAAAAGGAAGCGCTCGCTAAGTTAGAAACCACCCAGAATAACCTGCTTCGAGTTGATGATATTATTTTTGAGGTAAAACGCCAACTCAACTCTATAAAGCGCCAGACTAGTAAGCTAAAGCGCTACCAGGAGCTCAAAGAAGAAGTCAAAAAAATTGAGCTCCACTCTTCCCTCTGCCACTACGCCTCACTCAAAAACCACCATGAACACTTACGAGAACAGCTAGAACAATGTAAGAGAAAAGAACTGAAACTTACTACGCAGATGAGCGCTGCTGATGCTACCATCGAGGAAGCAAAGCTTGATCTCACTGAAGAAGAAAAGCTATTCACCCGCACCCAGGAGGAAATCTATACAACCTCTTCTCTCTGCCAAAAGGAAGAAGCTCACGCTGAATATCTCACCAAGGATATGGTCTCCCTCACCCACCAGCACACACAGCACCTGCAACACATCGAAACGCTTACCCAACGCATGGAGGCTCACCAGAGGGAGATAGAACTTCTCGAGCACACCACCAGTGAACTCACTCACACCGTTCAGGAAATTGCCGCAGAACTCGCTACCAAGGAACTACAGCTTCCAGCCTTTAAAGAAACGAGCGCCCAGCTCGACAGTCAGATAGATCAGGAAAAAGGCACCCTTATTGACCTCCTCACGGCGCTCTCCCACCTCAATAATCATCTCTCTCAATTGGAAAAAACCCACCATAGTCTTACGCTCAAACGTGAGCATACCACTAAAGAAATCGGGGACTACCTCACCAGGCGCACTCAACTGGAGCAAGAGCTTTCTCTCTTACACCAGAAGTTGCACAAGGTAGATGACTCAAAACGCCACCACGCAGCACAAAAGGTTACCTTTGAGAACACCATAGACCTCGTGGCTGAAGAACTACAAGGGTGTGAGCGTAATCTGGTTGAGGTTAACGAACAGTGTGAGAGGGTGAGTTCACGTCTCTCGTCCCTTGAGGAGTTACAGAAAAAATACGAAGGGTGTGATAGTGGAGTGCGCACCATCATGCTCAGGGATCACCAGGCAACTGAACGCAACGGGGTGTGTGGCCTGGTAGCAGACTTTATTGAAACTGAGCCACAATACGAGACTGCACTTGAATCAATCCTTGGTGAAAAGCTCCACTATGTGGTGGTAAAAAGCCAAGTGGCGGGGGTGGAGGCACTTGAATACCTCAAAACACAGGCCGCAGGAAGAGTAAGTTTCATACCCCTCCACTTACGCAACCACCAGACTGACGCGGTATCGCTCTCACCTGAAAAGGGGGAAGCATACCCCTTGATCCAACTGGTAAAAACAAAAGAGGAATATCAACCCATTGTTGAGTATTTACTAAGTGACGTCTTGCTGGTTGATACCATCTCTACCGCCCTTGCCATCTGGAATAACAACGGTATACGATGTACCCTGGTGACCCTTGAGGGAGATATTATTGACCCTGCCGGTATTATCACCGGCGGTGTTCACCATGGCATAAACTCAAACACCCTCAGCATGAGAAGAGAAATCAAAGAGCTCGGTGCACAACTTTCTCAGCTCACACCGCAACGCGAACAGCTCTACCACCACAGGCACCAGTTGATGGGAAAGCGCACCTCTCTCGCTCAGGAATACGAAACACTCAAGGCACAGATCCACCAGGAAGAGATGTCACTCCTCTCCCTTACCAGGGATAGAGATCAACTGCACAAGGAGCTGGATGACACACGCCAAAGGAGAGAACTCCTAGAAGGTGAAGTGCAAGAGCTTGCCGCAGCCATCCGAGAGGTGGCTGCGGAAGTTACCCAGCTACAGCAACAGAAGGAGTCAACTATCGCAGGTAAAAATGAAAAGGAATCCTCACTGGCACACTACCAGGAAAATGCCCGTCATCTCCATCGGCAGATCGATACCTTACAGAGTGAAATGACCGCGCTCATGGTACAGAGCGCTGCTGAAAAAGAGAAGAGTGAAAGCGCACTCGCTACCCTGCAACGAATGAAGCACAATTGTTCTCTCTTAAGTGAAGAACATACCCACGCACTTCACCGGAGCAAGGAATATGAGCAAACGCACCACCAGCTAGAAAACGAGCTACAACAGACCACGACTCAGAGAGCACACTACCGGCAGATCCTCCACGAACTGGAGCAATCACTCCACAAGAAAAAAGACGCCCTTGTTGAAAAGGGCCAGAAGGTGAAAGAGCGGGAGGAAGCACTTAAACAGTTGAGGCATTCCCTCGATGAGGTAAAAGCAACCAGTAATGAGCTCACCCTTCAACTCTCCGAATACCAGCTCACCATCACTCACCTTCTCAAAGAGATCAGTGATAAGTATCACCTCGGTTTAGAAGACCTTCTCCAGACAACCCCTCCCGAGGCCCTCAGTGAAGATCGCGATGCATCCTACCAGCGGCTCGATGAACTGAAAAGAAAGATTGAAGGTTTGGGCGAAATAAATCTTGCCGCTGACCAGGAGGAAGAAGAGCTCATGCAACGTTACCAGTTCCTCACTGAGCAACGAGAGGATTTAACAAAATCACTGGAATCACTCAACCTCGCCATCAATAAAATCAATCGAACCACCAAACAGCAATTCCTTGACACCTTCCACACTATCAATGAGAAATTTAAAATGGTCTTCCCGGAACTCTTTCAGGGGGGAAGAGCTGAGTTGCGTCTCACTGATGAAAGTAACATCTTTGAAACAGGTATTGATATCGTGGTGCAACCCCCTGGGAAGAGACTCCAAATCATTGATCTCCTCTCGGGAGGTGAAAAGGCACTGACTGCCTTTGCCCTATTGATGGCAATCTTTTTAGTCAAACCAAGTCCCTTCTATCTCCTCGATGAGGCAGATTCGGCATTGGATGACACCAACGCTGTTCGCTTTAACCACTATCTTAAAAACATATCTCACAACTCCCAGTTCGCACTCATCACCCACAATAAGTTAACCATGCAATCTGCCCACACCCTCTACGGCATCACCATGGAAGAGCCAGGTGTGTCAAAGATTGTGTCTGTCCAGCTTCAGTGAACACACCCCTTACCAATTCCATCTTCTTGACATTTCTCCAATAGTAACATATAAAATTACCTACTACCTGAGATCACTACCAACGAGATAAGCGCAGATGCGGATCACACTGGGACAAAGTAAACAACAAAGAGATACTCAACAGCAGGATAAGACCTCAATTAAAGGAAGAGGGTTCCTGACCACCCTCAAGAAGTGTCTTGCAAAAACTAATGAAATTCTTACTACCAGAATTGATGATCTTATTTTAGGCAAGAAAGACATTGACCACAACCTTATCGAAGAACTTGAGGAGATACTCATTTCTTCTGACCTCGGGGTGAGAGCATCTCACAAGCTCATTGAGCAGGTTCAGGCTAAGCTGAAGAGAGGTGAAGCTGAAAAACCAGAGGTCGTAAAGAACTACCTTAAAGAAGGTGTCTATAATCTGCTTCTCCCTCGTGAACGGCCCCTCCCTCTTCCCGACGGTACTCCTTATGTGATCATGGTCATTGGAGTAAACGGGACTGGGAAAACCACTACCATAGCCAAGCTGGCACACTATTTTAAGTCACAGGGGAAAAAAGTCCTACTGGTTGCTGCCGATACCTTCAGAGCGGCAGCGATTGAACAGCTCGAGGTATGGAGTAAGAGGATAGAGTGCGCCTTTATTAAACAGGGCAAAGGCTCAGATCCCTCCGCAGTGGTATATGATGCCTTGAAAAGTTCTTCAAAAAGGGGTAGTGATATAGTAATCATTGACACTGCGGGGAGGATGCACACGAAGACCAACCTCATGGAGGAGCTCAAAAAAATAACACGGGTGATAGGGAGAGAACACCCGGGTGCTCCCCACGAAGTACTACTGGTCATTGATGCCACCACGGGACAAAACGCGCTCTCTCAAGCCACCCTCTTCCAGCAAGCCATCGAGGTGACCGGCATCGTGCTCACCAAGCTCGATGGTACCTCGAAGGGTGGCATTATCGTGGCTATCTCTGAAGAGCTTGCTATACCCATCCGATTTATCGGAAGCGGTGAAGACCTTGACGATTTAAGCTTGTTTAGCGCAGAGGAGTTTGTCAATGCTCTCTTTACGACTGGATAAAAGCATACCAAGTAGATTCTACCCCTTTCTACACTTTACCTTTCTTACCTTCTTTCTAGTAGTGTGTGTCCCACCACTTGCGTGTAAAGAAACTGCCACACCACATGAGGAGGCACCTATGAGTAAGCAAGAGTTACACAAGAAAGATGTAAGGCCTCCTGCAGTTGCAGGAACATTTTACCCTTCCGACCCCGATGACCTCTCAGCCCAGATAAAGGACTTCCTTAGTAAGGTTCCCCGCAAGACTGTGCCAGGCACTGTTGTTGCGCTCATCGCTCCCCATGCTGGCTATATCTACTCGGGTCAGGTTGCCGCTTACAGTTACAAATTACTTGAAGGTAAAAAAGTTGACACTGTGATAGTAATCGCACCCAGCCACCGGGCCCATTTTCAAGGTGCCTCAGTGTATCCTAAAGGAGCCTACCAGATACCCCTCGGCCTCATCCCGATCGATGTTGAACTCGCTCAACAGCTTATGAAACAAAATCCTATTATTTCCTCCCTGCCACAAGCTCACAGTGAAGAGCACTCCCTTGAGGTACAGCTGCCCTTCTTGAAAGTCGCTCTAGGTGAATTTAAGCTGCTCCCTCTGGTTATAGGCTCCTTTGACTTCTCTACCTGCGAATCCATAAGTGAATCTATTTTCAAGGTGGTAAAAGGCAAAAACGTGCTGGTGGTGGCAAGCTCTGATCTCTCCCACTACAAACCCTATAACACTGCTGTTGATCTCGACAACATGGTAATCAACCATGTAAAAAAATTTGATCCACAGGGTCTCTATAATGATATCTCCTCGGGAAGCTGTGAAGCCTGCGGTGCAGGTCCTATGATTATCACTATGCTGCTCGCAAAAAAGTTGGGTGCCACCACGTCAGAGCTTCTCCACTATGCCAATTCAGGTGATGTCACCGGTGACAAGCGTGGAGTGGTGGGATACATGTCCGCAGTCTTCTATACCTCTGAGCAAGAAAAAAGTAAGAACACCGGTATCAATCTCCGGCTCTCAGATGAGGAAAAGAAAACCCTCCACAGAATCGCACGTGCCGCGATCGAATCCCAATGTAAAGGTGAACCATACCCTGCCATTGAGATTACCTCTGAAAAGCTTAAAGAGAAAAGTGGGGCATTTGTTACCTTACATAAGCACGGTACCTTAAGAGGATGCATCGGCTATATCCGTGCCCAGAAGCAGCTCCACGAAACCATTAAAGAAATGGCACTGGCAGCTGCCTTTCAAGACAACCGCTTCAAATCCGTTACCAAAGAAGAACTCAAAGATCTAGAGATAGAAATTTCGGTGTTAACACCCTTGAAAAAAATCGATAACGTCGAGGAGATACAAGTAGGCACGCACGGAATCTACATCATTAAAGGATACCACTCCGGTCTCCTGCTTCCACAGGTAGCAACCGAGTACGGATGGGACAGGCAAACCTTTCTGGAACATACCTGCACCAAGGCGGGACTGTCCACCGACGTCTGGAAGGAGAAAGACACAGAAATCTACATCTTCTCTGCTGACATCTTTTAGTAATGGTGTGGCTAACCCTTACCCGTTCTCCGTCTTCTCTCTCATACTACGCCCTATGGAATATCGTCAATTAGTGAGTACCCACCAGGCGATAATGGTGCTTCTTATCCTGATAGGTGCCCTTGTAGTGTGCTCCTGTCAGCAACCATTCAACAACCCCTACCGAACCTCAGAGAGCAGTGGCAGCATCTACCACAGCACCTTTCACGAACAGCCTAAAACACTGGATCCTGCCCGGTCATACAGCGCTGATGAATACTCCCTCATCTGCCAGATTTACGAACCACCGCTTCAGTACCACTACCTGAAGCGTCCCTACGAGCTGATACCCCTCACTGCCGAAGGGATTCCCCAACCACGCTATTGTGATAAAAATGGAACCCCCCTGCCTACGAACCCTCCTGCTCAAGAAGTACACCAGGCAGTCTATGAAATAAAAATTAAAAAAGGGATTTACTATCAGCAACATCCCTGCTTCGCTCGAGATGGACATAACCACTATCTCTACCACCAGCTCACCGATCGTGACGTCTCAGCAATCTATGGTACCAAGGATTTCACCGAGACAGGTAATCGTGAACTTAAGGCTGATGATTACATCTATCAAATCTACCGCATGGCTGATCCCCGCAGCAGCTGCCCGATTTTCCCTCTCCTGGCAAAATACATTCTCGGCCTTGATTCCCTCGCCCAGTCCCTGGAAATGGCCCTGGAGCGAGAGCGGGAACAGAGGAAACGCACCGCAGGATTTAGCTATAATCAGGAAACAGATGAAAAAGAAAACCCCCTCTGGCTTGACTACCACAACTTTCCTTTCCCCGGAGTGGTGAAGAAAGATGACCACACCTTTCAGCTCATTCTTAAAAAAAAGTATCCCCAGATTCTCTACTGGCTCGCCATGCCATTTTTTAGCCCCATCCCCTGGGAGGCAGACAAATTCTATAGCCAGGGTCCCCTCATTAAGAAGAACATCACCCTTCAGTGCTTCCCCGTGGGAACAGGTCCCTTTAGAATTGAGGTATTCGACCCCAATTTAGAAATTATTCTAGTAAAAAACGAAAACTTCCATAAAGAAACCTATCCTTTAGAGGGAGAGCCAGAAGACAGGATAACCGGACATCTTGCTGATGCGGGTAAAGTAATGCCTTTCTTTGATAAAGTCATTTTCAAACTCGAACGGGAATCCATCCCTCGCTGGAATAAGTTCTTTCAAGGCTACTACGATTCATCAGGCATCTCCTCTGATAATTTTGATCAGGTTATTGCCTTTTCTTCCGAGGGTGCAATGCAACTCACTGAACCATTTTTAAAAAAGAAGATTCAGCTTATCACTTCTACCACCACCAGCACCTTCTATTTTGCCTTTAACATGCGTGACCCACTGGTAGGCGGGTATACCCCGGAGAAGCAAAAACTCCGGCAGGCCATCGCTATCGCCATTGATATTGAGGAGTGGATTGAGATTTTTGCTAACGGGAGAGGCACTCCTGCTCAAAGCCCCATCCCTCCCGGTATATTTGGCTATGAGGGGGGAGAAAGTGGAATTGATCCCCACCTGTATACCTGGGATATCAAGGAATCAAAAGCGGTGAGAAAACCAATTGCCGCAGCACAGAAGCTCCTTGCGGAGGCAGGCTATCCCGGAGGAAGATATCCGTTGAGCGGTAAACCTCTACTCATAGGATTTGATAATGCCTGGACTGGTCCTGAGGCACAATCACAGCTCAAATGGCTCCAAAAGCAGTTCCAGAAGATTGGGATTGCACTCGAAATAAGGACTACTGATTACAACCGTTTTCAGGAAAAGGTATTAGCGGGGAATTTTCAACTGCTTTTCTGGGGCTGGAATGCTGACTATCCTGACCCGGAGAACTTTCTCTTCCTCCTCTACGGCCCCAATGGTAAAAAGCAGTACGGTGGAGAAAACGCTGCCAACTATGACAACCCAGATTTTAACCAGCTCTTCAGAGAAATGGAGAGTATGGAAAACACCCCTGAACGTTTGTCACTTATCAGAAAGATGATAGAGTGTGTACGACGTGATGCCCCCTGGATGTGGGGATATTATCCCCTGGAGTTTGGACTGTACCACCAGTGGGTTTTTAATGCAAAACCACACGCCATGGCTAATAATACCTTAAAATATATTCGCATCGACTCCCCTACCAGAGAAGAAAAACGTTCTGCCTGGAATCAACCCCTCTGGTGGCCAGTGGAAATATTTTTAATCATAGGAGTGGTGGTTACACTTCCGGTGATTGTGCTGATGAGGAAACGAAGAAAAGCATTGATCAGCTCATAGGTACATAACCACTTTTTTCTCACTATCCCATGTTAGCCTACATTATACGTCGCTGCCTTTACGCCATGCCTATCATTATCGGGGTGAATACGATCATCTTTTTCTTGTTCTTTTACGTCAACTCACCTGATGAGGTAGCAAGAAAAATACTGGGTGAAAAGAATATTACCCAGGAGGCAGTCGATCACTGGAAGAGAGAACACAACTACCACCTTCCCCTTTTTATCAACAACCAGGAACAGGGTAGTGCTAAAATCTCGCAGACCATCTTTTTTAAAAAATCCCTTGGCCTGCTCTGGTTCGATTTTGGAAAAAGTGACCGCAATAACATCGACATCTCCTCTCAGATCAAAAGGCGCATGAAACCTAGCCTCCTCATCGCGCTCCCTACCTTTCTCCTTGGCATACTGGTGGAAATTACCTTTGCCATGATACTTGCATACTGCAGAGGCACCTACCTTGATTATGTCGGTACCATCGTGTGCATTAGTATGATGTCCATCTCTGGACTTTTCTATATTATTGGAGGCCAGTATCTCTTCGGCATAGTGCTCAAACTGTTCCCCATCTCCGGCTATGATACCGGATGGTATGCCCTCAAGTTTGTGTCTCTTCCCATCCTGATTGGTGTGGTAGCTGGCATCGGGGGTGACCTCAGATTCACCCGCACCATCTTTCTTGAAGAAATTAACAAAGACTATATCAGAACGGCACGGGCGAAGGGGCTTCCTGAAGAGATGGTGCTCTTCAAGCACTGTCTTAAGAATGCACTGATTCCCCTGCTTACTACGGTGGTCATGACCATTCCTTTTCTTTTCATGGGCAGTCTGCTGATGGAATCGTTTTTTGCCATCCCAGGGTTAGGGTCATTTACTATTGATGCAATTCAGGCTCAGGATTTTGCCATCGTGAGGTCCATGGTGTACCTCGGCTCCATCCTCTACATTGTGGGACTACTGCTCACTGATATCAGCTATACCCTGGTGGACCCACGGGTCCGATTCGAATAGGTGAACCATGATACGGGTGCTTCCTACTGACATCTTCATCTTCATTCTTCTCGCTTCCGGTAGTGTCTTTATCCTCTCCGCTCGACGCAGAGAATACTGGCGTAGTGCCTGGCGGCAGGTGCAAAGTAACCGCGCTGCCATGGTTTCGCTCTTCTTGCTCTCTCTCTATGCGAGCATTGCACTCATTGATACTATTCACTTTGAGGATAAAAATACCGGCGTTACCTTAAGCCTCTTGGATGTGCTCGCTACCCCGCTTCGTCAACAGGTTGAGAAAACCTACTCTGCACCCTTCGCAACCCATCAGTATATAAAAGAGGGCTTTTCAGCCACCAACGGTACCACCCTACGCACCTATCCCAGGCTCATCTACGGCGGTGCCCATCTTTCCAGCAGCGATGCTAAAATTAAAGACATTACACTGCGCGTAATTAAAGCAGTCACTCAGGGAAGTATTGCAGCGGTGGTGCTCGCCGGTATCATCTTAGGAAGCGTACATAGCTTCATCGCGCTTTTCTCACGAAACGGTTCCAGAGAAAAAGAGAGAAACATCTCTGGGCAATCTGTTGCCTACACTCTGATTATCTCTTTCTCCATCACTATCCCTCTCGCGCTCCTGATCCAATGCTCATCTTCCTACCACCTATTTGGAACCGATAAGATAGGCAATGATGTTTTCTACCGCTCTATTAAGAGCATAAGAACCGGTTTGGTTATCGGAAGTGTAACCACCCTGATCGTAATTCCCTTCGCAATATTTTTGGGGGTCATCGCGGGTTATTTCGGTGGTATCGTAGATGACCTCATTCAATATATCTACTCAACTCTTTCTTCTATTCCCAGTGTACTCTTAATTGTGAGCTTCATGCTTCTGGTAGAGGTAGGAGAAGAAGTGGGAGATATTGCGTGGAGGGCCGACCGGAGGTTGCTCTCTCTCTGTCTCATTATGGGTATTACTTCCTGGACTGGTCTCTGCCGTCTCATCAGAGGGGAGACACTCAAGCTGCGGGAGCTCGACTACGTTCAGGCAGCACTCTCCTTCGGAGTGAACCGTCTAAAAATTCTGTTTCGTCACATTGTTCCCAATCTCATGCACATTATATTAATCTCATTCATCCTCCGATTTTCAGGTCTGGTGTTAGCTGAAGCGGTACTCGCCTATATCGGAATCGGAGTGGATCCCAGTATGGAGAGCTGGGGTAATATGATTAATACCTCCCGGCTCGAACTTGCCCGAGAACCCATCGTGTGGTGGAATCTCTGTGCAGCCTTTTTCTTTATGTTCGGTCTGGTACTCCCCGCTAATCTCTTTGGTGATGCGCTGCGAGATGCCCTTGATCCAAGATTGAAATCATAATTATTATCCGATTATTATATTATATGTCTAATCTATTACTTGAAGTTAAAAATCTCAAAACTTACTTCCATACAGCTGAAGGTACTGCCAAGGCAGTGGATGGAATATCCTTTGACATTGCTGAAGGGGAAACCTTTGCCCTCGTTGGTGAATCAGGGTGCGGCAAATCAGTGACCGCACTTTCAATAATGAAGCTCGTCCAAAAACCTGCAGGTTTCTACGCAGGGGGATCCATCCTCTTTCGCGGTAGAAACCTCCTTAGCCTATCCGAATCTGCAATCAGGCAAGTTCGAGGAAACAACATCTCTATGATTTTTCAAGAACCGACAACCAGTTTGAACCCGGTATTTACTATAGGCAACCAAATCACTGAAGCAATAAAACTCCACCAGAAGGCTAAAGGAAATAATGCCAAAGGAATAGCCATCGATATGCTTCACCGCGTGGGTATCCCTGAACCGGGACATTGCTACTATGAGTATCCTCACCAGCTTTCGGGAGGGATGATCCAGCGGGTAATGATTGCCATAGCCCTCTCCTGCCACCCCGACCTGCTCATCGCTGATGAACCCACCACCGCACTTGACGTCACTATTCAAGACCAGATTTTATACTTACTCAACGAGCTGCAGAAAGATTTCAAGATGTCCATTCTTCTCATTACCCACGATTTAGGCATCATCTATGAAAATGCAGACCGGATTGCCGTTATGTATGCGGGGAAGATTGTGGAGCTAGCTGATAAAAAGCAACTCTTCGAAAAACCTGCTCACCCCTACACCATAAAACTTTTTCAGTCAATCCCGGGAAGGATTAAAAGAGGAACAAGGCTTGAAACTATACAAGGAATGGTACCCAAGGCAACTGAGTATCCTCAAGGTTGCCGGTTCGTTGACCGCTGCCACCTCTCTCTGCCCATCTGTCACGATACTGCTCCCCAACTGCTCCCGCACCATAACGGGCACCTCGTCTCCTGCCACCTCTCTACCTCTACCTTCCAACACACCGGATTCACTCTCACCACGCCACATGAACCCATGCCATTTTCGCGCGCTCGCATCCAAGGAGAAAAACCACTCCTCTCAGTCCGTAGTCTTAAAACCTACTTCCCCATTAAAAAAGGTATCTTAAAAAGAACAGCAGGGTACGTTAAAGCGGTAGATGGGGTTGATGTAGTCATCAGCCGAGGCATGACCATGGCGCTGGTGGGAGAATCTGGATGCGGTAAAACGACCTTCGGGAAGACCGTGATAAGATTACTGAAACCTACCTCGGGGGGCATTACCTTCGACGGTATCAATCTACATGCGCTTTCTCATAGGAAGCTTAGAAAATACAGGAAAAACTTTCAAATCATTTTTCAGGATCCTTTCGCCTCACTTAATCCCCGGATGATGGTGGGAGATATCATCCAGGAGGGAATGGCAGTCCATACTATTGGCAGTAATCATCATGAACGAATAGGTATGGTAAAAGAACTTATGAAAACCGTGGGTTTGAGCCCAGATATGCTCTATCGCTACCCCCACGAGTTCTCTGGCGGACAACGTCAGCGTATCGCTATCGCTCGAGTACTCGCGCTACAACCCAAATTTATTGTGTGTGATGAAGCTACCAGCGCCCTGGATGCCTCGATCCAGGCACAAATCCTTAACCTTTTTGATGAGCTTAAAAAACGCTACTCACTTACCTACCTTTTCATCACCCATAATCTTTCCGTAGTGGAATACCTGGCAGATATGGTTGCGGTGATGTACCTTGGGAGAATTGTTGAGAGGGGCACCACCTCTGAAGTATTCGATACCACAAAACACCCCTACACCAAAGCCCTCCTCTCAGCAGTCCCTACGATAGATCCTAAGACAGGGATAGAAAAAATCCACCTCACCGGAGATGTTCCCTCCCCTAGTAATCCTCCCAGTGGTTGCCACTTCCATCCTCGCTGCCCCTCCCGGATGGACAGGTGCAAGGTTTCCTATCCCGTACTATCTTATTTTTCTGAAACCCATTCATGCCACTGCCATCTCTACGCAGATTAAATTTCACCCACTACTTTCATCTTCATTTCCCGGTGCCACCTTCCACACAGCTTTACAATCCGCGTCCTTAGCAATCTCGCACAGGCAACATCCACTTCGAGGGAAAAGGGACCTTTATGAGATAATTCTCAAGAGATAAATTCTCAGAGTTTTATAGGTAAGAATCTACACAAAATATTGAGTTATACCTTTTAGACTGTGGATAATCTAGCAACACGCCCATTTTAGAACAAACCATAAACTGTTCTTTTATACAGGATATTTATAATTAATTGATTTATAAAGATATATTGAGTGGTCAATTTTTGAGCAAAATGCTAAATCCCCTTAAAATTCAGCTAACATTTTCTAAAATACCATGAGTTATTCACAGGCTATTAACAATCTTTCCAAGTAGAAAGGTAGTAAGTTTTAGAATCCCTAAAACAATAATCCATTCAATTCCGAAATGAGATTATTGAGAAGAATAACTTTATGAAAATTTTCAATATAGGAAGAATAAAAATTTATTTGGACGCATTCAGGAATGAATCAAATCTAATTGAGAGGCAAAGATTTTAGGATAGGAATAGAAGTGAAAACTTTAATAACACATTATTCAATTGAATCAGACAAAGTAATAACCGCAGTTTCCGTTTACTTCATCCAAATCCCGCTGGTCTATGGGAAAAGTCTTACAGTGTTGTGGTCTCCACAGAAAATAAGTAGCACACTTCCTCGATGAAGTTAAACAAAGGCACTTAAAAGAAAGTTCACAACACTTTCCGCACTGACGGCATTCTCCTCTCCGGCGACTTAACTGCTCCTCGAGATAACTCTTGCTGAAATTACTGATAATGATTCTACGAAAAACTCCCTTTAGCCGTGACCATCTCATTGATAGACTCTTTTATATTTTTACTCTAAGGATTTTCTTAGTAAAACTCTGAGAATTTATCTCTGTGTATCATCTCATATAGGTCCCTTCTCCCTTCGAGGGGAGAAGGTCAGGAATGAGGGGTGATAAAAATTCAACGACCCCTCAGCATGTGCTCAGGATAGTTATAAAATATATTAAAATTTCAAGTATCTTTGGCTAGGATTTTATATAGCTTTTACAATACTAAATGGGTTATGTCAAGTAACTTTACCCTTACCATTGCACGAAATCTTTTATAACCCATAGTAACGGCTTTTACACTCATCCATCACGAAGCATTTATTCAACGGCTTTCGTTTCTTTAGCAGAGCTCGATGAAGGCTCCGCCAGCTGTTTATCCTTTAATTTTTTTACAAGTTCACTATATGAAGCTTGCCTAATAATAGTATAGAACTGAACCCGGTAGTTCTTTACCATGCTCACCCCTTCAATAATCATATCATAGGCAACCCATTCCGCACCTTTCTTAATTACCCTATATCCAACTGATACTTCAGTTCCTGCCTTATTGATTACCCGGGTTTCGATTAATGCCTTATTTCCTTCTATCAATTCCTTATCATAGAATACTTTCTCCCCTGCATAGTTATCTATTACCTTTCTAATATAGAGATCCTCTAAAAGATTTGAAAATAGCGTGGTAAATTCTTTCCTCTCATCCTGGGTTCTTTCTCTCCAATATAAGCCCAAAGAACGCTGGGAGATTTCCCCCCAATCGAATCCCCCATGAGCTATTGCCCTGATTTTTTTATTCAACTCTTCTTTGGTGTGAGATTGACGGTACGCAGTATCATCTAAAATGGTAATTATCTCATTAATCCTGCTTTTAAACTGCTCCATCGGTGAACTTGCATACACTGACACCGTCCTAAAGGTAAATACAAAACAACTTAAGGTCAAAATTATTACTATCCAACACCTACTTGATACCATCACTTTTTGATTCCTTTTCAACTCTCAACTCCTTTCTCAGTAAATTTATAACCCCTTATTCGAATTCTCAAACCCTTTCCTCTTAGAGCTCTTGACCTTTTTAATTCCTAAACTCTTTAACCCTCGGACCCTTTCACCCTTGACTCCTCTATCTCACACTTTACCCATAACAAACTTAGCAATTAACTCCTCCAGGTCAATGGGGGGTTCGGTTTCCATAATTCTCCCACCATGTTCGATAAGTTCATCTGCCCCCCCTGGAACAATATCAACATATTTTTCCCCTAATAATCCTTTAGTTTTAATAGAAGCTATGGTGTCATCTTGCAGCTTCACGTTTCTATTAATCTCTAACACCACGCGAGCCTGGTAATCTTCATTAAGGGTAAGGCTTCTCACCCTTCCCACTTCTACGCCGGCTATCTCAACCAGCGCCCCCGCCTTAAGACCGCCTATGCTGGGAAATAGTGCGGTTACCTGGTATCCGCTCCCCCCCACCCACTCCATCTTACCAAGCTTAATTGAGATGTACCCCAGCGCGATAACACCACACAGAACGAAAATACCTACCACCAGTTCAAGATCAAATTTTCTCATAATCTCCCTCTTCTATCTGGGTTAACTCTCTGATGTGTGCGTAACACCTCCGGTGAGAAATTCCTGCACAAGAGCATTACTGCTTCTTTGAATTTCTTCAGGTGTGCCAAAAGCCACTATAGTACCCCCGCTCAACAGAGCCACTTTCTGGACCACCGCAAAAATCTCTGGGATCTGGTGAGTGACGATGATTCCTGTAAACCCGTGCTTCTGATGCGTCACTTTGATATAGTTAAGCACGTTACGAACTGTAATGGGATCAAGCCCCGTGGTAGGTTCGTCAAACAACATAATTTCAGGGCTGGTAATCAGTGCCCGGGCAAGTGCCGCTCGCTTTTTCATACCACCGCTTAGCTCAGCGGGAAACTTAGTATCTTCATCCTCAATGCCTACATGTTCAAGCATGGTGCATACGAGGTCTTTGATTTTTCCCTCTTGCAATCGTGTCTTTTCACGCAGGGGAAAGGCAACATTATCATAGACATTCATGGAATCAAAGAGGGCACCACCCTGAAATAAAAAACCCAAACGCTCCCGGTATTGCTCCAGAGCCTTCCCTTTGAGACGTGCAACCTCAAGACCCCCTACCACTATAGTACCCCTATCGGGTTCCATTAATCCTGAAACGTGCTTTAAAAAAACACTTTTCCCTGCCCCGCTCCCCCCAATTACTGCGAGAATCTCCCCTTTTTCGACTCGCAGAGAAACCCCTTGAAGTACCGGACGATGGTTAAACGATTTATAGAGATTTTCAACGTTAATCATTATGCCAATTAAAAGAAGAATGATGCCATGAAATAATCCCACACCAGAATCAGCACCGAACAAACAACTACCGCTTCAGTAGTTGCCTTGCTTACCCCTTCGGCCCCATAACCGGTATAGTACCCCTTATAGCAGCAAATCCAGTTAACAATTATCCCAAAGCTCATTGATTTATAAAATCCCACGGTGATATCTTGCATGGTCACCATGTTTCTCATCTCACCAAAATAGCCTCCCTCACTCAGCCCGAGCATTTTCACTCCCACCAGATACCCTCCCAAAATACCGATTAAATCAAAAAAAGCCGCCAGTATGGGAAATGAAATTATCCCCGCTACAATATTAGGAACTACCAGGTAGCGAATCGGGTTTAGTGCCATCATCTCCAGCGCATCGATCTGTTCAGTTATCCTCATAATACCAATCTCCGCAGATAATGCTGAACCCGCGCGAGCGGTAATCATGATGGCAGTAAACACCGGTCCTAACTCCCGAATCAAGCTCAACGCCACTATAGGCCCCAAAAGAGACTCAGCGGCAAATTTATTGAGTGAATAGTATCCCTGAATGCCCAGCACCATTCCCGTAAAAGCCCCTGTTAAGAGCACGATAAAGGTTGAGTTTACTCCCACGAAACGAACCTGTTTAATGACCCGGTAGATTTTGTAGGGAGGAATAAAGATGAGTACTATTGCGGTAAAGAGAAAAATACCCGATTTTCCCAAGCTACTGATAGTCTTAAGAAATAGATAACCCAGGTATCGAATTGGAAGAATAAGTATAGTTACCATGTCAGCAAAACAAGAAGGAACTTCGAGTCCAATAGTGAACTGCAAGGAAATTTTAGGAAAGAAGTATATCGAAATTAAAGTGGCAGGTCAAGGAATTGTAAGAGACTTTATATAGTGCTTGACTATTGCCCATATTTATTTTATTTATGTATGCAATACTGGGGGATCGTCCAGCGGCAGGACATGAGGCTCTGGACCTCAGTACGGGGGTTCGAATCCTCCTCCCCCAGCCAATTTTTTTTCAAGGTCCCATCGTCTAGCGGCCTAGGACGTCGGCCTCTCACGCCGAAAACACGGGTTCGATTCCCGTTGGGACCACCATAAAAATTTAGGGGTTAGAGATTTTTCTAATCCCTTTTGTTCTTTTTTAGTATCTAAAAATTTATGGTCTCGTCGTCAAAGTTAAGAAATTGAGGATTGATTACCTCAACCCTTCAGAGGCATACCTCAGTAAGGTCACCTTATCCTCTGCCTCTATGCTGAAAAACTTAATCCCACCCTTTAAACTGAATCGAGGATTACCATCAAGTTCTTCAATCCACATAAGGGTACCGACAATATCAATTGGTTCCTCCTTCGCACGAACGGCTGCCTCAAATTGTAGAATTGAACCAGGAGACATCTTCTCACTTTCATACATTTCAACCCCCACTCCCCCTCCGCTCACATTAGTAATAGAACACTCGTTCCATCTCCCGGAGTCATCTTTAACTAAATACTTCGCATTGATCGTGGTGTGAAACCTTTTAAATTCTCTTCTCTCTTCCATAGTATCCCCTTTAAGTATTAAGCTGACATACCCTAGAAGGAATAGATAGTACTTTTGCTATTTCTCTTAATGCCACTAGTGTGCTTAGTTTAATTTTTGTGTAAAGTAGCATCCTTTTTCTTAATGTTTTTTTAAAGTCTACCGATTACTATATAAAGTCTGCGGTGTTCGTGTCAAGGGTTAGGCAAGTTAAATAAATTTTAATAGACCTACTTGCACGGCATCTGCGGACTTTTTTATTGCTTTATTTGTCTTCCATAGCGATCTCTCTCTGCCAGTGGTATGCTCACCTGACCTCTTTCCCTTCTACAATCCATTTAATGACAGCATAGGCTTCCTCAACAAAATACTGAAGCTGCTTTTGAGGATGTTTTGTTTCAGTTGTATCGACACCGATGAACCTGAACTTTTCGCTATTGTTGACTAAGTGCTTCGATTCGCAATTACAGCGACGTATTTTGGGAAAATTTCTATGGGCAATGGCTCACTCAGCACTAAGTCCTGAGTAAATAAATTCGTAACCGAATTTATGAATCGAAGGACTAAGAAGGTGTCACCATCTATGACTCTGCTGCAGGTGAGGGTTTTGGCTTGTGAGATATAAAAGATAGAGGTACAGAGAATGACCATGAGGAAAGACACTATCCTTATGTTGATTGAAATCTTTCCGGAGTTTCTCATGTAATTTTATACCACAGAACGGCTTAGGGGTAAAGAAGAAGGTGGGGTAAGTGTTTTCGTTATCATAGCTTTTTTAGTTTCTTTAATAGAAGCTAGCCAAAAATATTTGAAATTTAATTTAAGCGTTTTCAACTTATTCTTCCACGCCCCTATAAGACTGTATCGTAATGTCATTGCGAGGAAGTGCATCGACCGAAGCAATCTCATAGAGTATTTAAAACATGGAGATTGCCACGCTCATCCGGTAGTATCAGGATCGCTCGCAATGACCAAAAGGGATTGTGACACAGTCTCCTGGGGGGGTGGTCATCTTTCTGGTAGGTAAAAGGAAGGGGCTAGAATAATTCCCAGCCCCTTTACTACACCTAAAGTGTGCATATAAACTTTACGATTGCTGCGTCTGCAGTATCTGCTAATGGAAAGTAGGTCTCAATATCGTAAAGCCTTCCCCATCAGGTGTTTTTTGGTAATCAAGCACTAATCCCTCTAGCTTATGGACTATAGCGGACTGTATCAGCAATACCTTTACACCCTTTTCATTTCTCACCACATGATCATCTCGTTTCTCTTTGTCCAGAACCAAATCTAACCGCTTAGGTACTGAAAGATGAACAGAGACCCTTATCGCCATTTCAGGATCTGTGGTCTGCTCCTTTATAAGCTCTTCTAGTTTTTTAATTGCCTCTGGTGTTAATTCTAACATAGTTAAGTTCTTCAACAAGAAACGATGAGATGTATGAACGACTATCCTTCGTAAGTAAAGCCACGCCCCTGACCAAAGGTCTACCCCTTTGAAAACCCCCACAAGGTGCTTCCCCTCGAACCCCGCCTGCCATTCATCCCCGTCTCAAGGGGCAGGGTATTCTGGCAGGATTTTTATATAATAAATCGGTTACATTAAAAAACAACTTTAGAAATAATCTCCGATTCTCACACGCTTCAAAAGCACCATAGTGATGCGAAGCTCAATTCTTGATTTAAATAAAGAACCAATGCCCTCCTTCTATCCCGGGATAACCTTCACTATGAACAGTTTGAAAGTTGGTTATGGCCAGGCTGGAGATACATGTGATAGAGATAGAATCTCAGGATGCGGCCCAAGTGTAGGAACTCACGCACACAAAAGTTGCCGAGTAGAGATGAGTGCTTGTGAAAGATTATAAATAGTGTTATTTACATTTTAGTTACACAAATCTAAAGTTGATCCATTTGTCATCAGCGAACCACTGTAGCGTGCATGAGAAGTGATTAAGTGATGGTACAATTAAAAAGTACGGTTTAAATAATTTTATTTAAGGAGGGGGGAATAACATGAAGCACTGGCTATCAACACTACTCATGGTCATCTCGTTCATTTTTATCCTGTTGTGTTCTAATCCACACCATGCCTCAACTGATACCGATGGTGACGGGATAGAGGATGAAACAGATAATTGTCTTCTCGTATCTAATCAAGACCAGCAGGATAGCGACGGAGACGGGACCGGTGATGCCTGCGATTTCTGTGAGGGCAATGGGCAATACGATCTTGATGGAGATGGTATCTGTGATAAAGATGATAACTGTTTTAGTGTTCCTAACCCCGACCAGGAGGATAGTGATGGTGATGGCTACGGAGATGTGTGCACTAACAAGGTGCCTCTGTACTCCCCCTTTAACTCTTTTAAAGGAAGCTATGAAGAGATTGGGCGGCAGATAGCGCGGATCTACCCTCACCTCATCCTATGGCTATCAGATGTTTTTACTATGCTCGGGGTAACACCAGAGTCAGCCCAGGATTACTATAACACCATTGAAACTATCATGCCTGAGAGCATCAAAGCCTACATGCAGGGGATGGCACAAGGCTTAACCGAAGTAACTCCCCTCACTCCTGAGTCAGCATGGGATATAGTAGTACTGAACAGTTTTGCTATTGAAGAAGTAAATAGGATTACCGGCACCACGGGAGCGTTAACACCTTTTGGCTGCACTGCATTTGCTGTTTCCTCTGCTGCGGGAACCTTCCTCTGCCATAATACGGATGGTCAAAAGACTACAGAGCATTACAACACGGTAATGTTCATTGAACCAAACAATGGGGACAACTCCTATATTCACCTTTTCCCTCCCGGGTTCGTAGATGTTGGCCTCGGTTTAAATAACAAAGGTATTGGCATCACCTATAATCTTGGTTTGCCCAATGTGACCGCTACCCGGGGTATGCCGGTGCTGTTTATGGTGCGCAAGGTGATGGAGAAAGCCTCAACCCTCAATGAAGCGATTAATTATTTTCAGTCTGTATTCGACAGCGGTAATAACTACGGGACATCAGGTGCCATAATGCTCATGGTAGATTTCAAAGATTCCACTATGGCCAAACTTCAGATACGTTCAGATGATATGAGGGTAACCTATGGTGAGGAGTTAAAACCAGGAGTCACCTATGTTGCCACCACCAATCATTTTGATGCGGATTTCTCAGGAGACCCAGATTACTACTATGAATCCTCCTTTTTGAGGCTGGAACGGCTTATGGAACTTTTACCACAATTTGAAACCTATGATTTGAACACCTGCTGGACCATTCTTACCGACCACGGAGACGGGGAAGCCGACAACAACACCATTTCCCGGAATGGACCCCTTGCCGCTACCACCGTCACCAATATCTTTACTGCTGATATGGTGTACTATACCCTGGGAAGGCCACATGAGTATCTGGAGTTGTATGAAGAGCCTATTACCATCGATTTTGGAGAACTCATTAATCCCTGCGCGGTAGAAGAACTCTATGGTGCATATTCTAACGAAGCTAAACTTTTAAGAGTTTTGAGAGATCACGTCTTAAGCACAACCCCCGAAGGCCAGGAGATCGTCAGGCTCTACTATCAGCTAAGTCCGGAAATAGTTACGTTGATGAGAACTGATGGCACCTTTAAGGAGAGAGTAAAAGCCTTGCTTGATGGAATCTTGCCAATAGTGGGAGGAACTTTACAGTAGGTTTTTCCTTTTTAATGATAAAACCCCTTACCAGATGGTGAGGGGTTTTATAGTGACGTGGAGTCAACTCACATTCCAAATATCACATTCAAAAATCCGCAATCAATCACTTTTCCTGCTCGTTGCGAGCTGTTCACCTCCCCCTTTACCTCAGCTCATCCTTCAGACCAAATCGCTTGATTCTTTGCGAGATGGTACTCGGTACACAGCCACATTGTTTCGCGATTTCTGTAACACCCTTTCTCTCATTAATATAGAGTTGGCGAAGTACCGGCTCGTTTATCTCCACCAGTTCCCTGTTGCCGGGTCTTCTAAGTGGAACACCGAACTGCCTACATTTTATTCTCACCGGCTCGCGTGAGCACCCTATAATTTTTGCAATTGCGCGGACGGTCTTCTCCTCCTGCACATATAACTTATAGAGCAATGCCTTGGTCAACCCTTTAATCCTTTTAGGAGCTCTCAATTCTATACCATTTTGTTTGCAGCGAGATTCTATCACGCTATGGGAACATGCAAATCTCTCCGCAATTTTGTTGATCGATCTACCTTCCTTTACGTAGAGGCGGTAGAGGATTGATCTGTTCAACCCTGGAATCTCTTTCTTTCTTGGTCTTAATTTGATTCCATACTTTTTACATCGGTAGAGGATACTTGAGGGTGAGCAATTGAGCAATCGTGCAATCTTATGGATTGATTTTTTATCAGAAACATAGAGTTTATATATCGTCCCTCGGTGAATCCCTTTTAGCTTACCTTTTTGAGAGGGCCTCAGCTTAATCCCATACTTCTTGCATCGGTACTGAATGGTACTATGGGAATACCCTAACAAATTAGCAATGGTGTAAGTCGATTTCCCTTCCTTAACATACAGTTTTTGGAGTAACTTCTTGCTTATTGCATTTGTCATGGCAACGACTCCTCTGAAAACTATTTATGTATATCTTTTCTTTCGTTATCCCTATTACCCACACTATATAAAAATCATTCCTATCTTCCGCCGTCACGCTGTCTGCCCTTTGATCTGCCACATTGTTACACCTTAACACCCTGATTATTTCTATATCACAGAATAAATCAAGGGTAAAGAAAAAGATTGTAGTAACTATAGTGAGCGACTTTAATAAATTGACATAAGGAGTGTCATTACGAGCGGAGCGAAGTAATCTCATGAGATCGTCGTCCGGCATTATCAAGGACTCCTCGCAATGACAACTTTCTTTAGTCGTTTACTATAGTAACATCTACCTTAAAAATGGCCACTGTAACAAGCTAATTTTATTACTCATTTATACTATGTAATTTCTTTTTTATCTTGACTTTTTTTCAAATTAATAATCAAATAACCATACCATCAGCTCTATAGTAGTATAGCATGTATACTAATGAGTGCAATTTCTGCCCGCGACGATGAAGTGCTTCATTGCTTAGCGTACTTCATCATCCCTCTTGAGCAATTGTATGCCAAATGAAAAAAGAAAAATACTCGTCGTAGATGATGAGAAGGACATCGTAGATACCATTCACGATATTCTGTGTGAGGAGGGTTATGAAACCTACCTCGCTTATGATGGGAAAGATGCACTGCAACAGATAGAAAAACGCTCACCCGACCTTGTGCTCCTCGACTGCTATCTCCCCGAAATGATGGGTATAGAAGTGTTAAAAGAGATTAGAAAAAGCAATGAGGATATCGCAGTTATTATGATGACTGGCCGGGGAGAAGAGCAGCTTGCGGTATCACTGATGAAGGCAGGCGCCTCCGACTATCTAAAAAAACCCCTTGGCAAATTTACCCTGCTGAGCTCGGTAAAGGATGTGCTGCGTAAAAAAGACATCAATAGAGAAATCATTCAATCGGAGCGCCTTTTGCTCTTAGGTGAGCTTTTTCCCTTTGTAGCTCATGAAATACGCAACCCCCTCCATGCCATTGGAGGTGCCTTGGCCATCATTCAGAAACGAACCAAGAGAGACCCCTTAGTTGATCAATCAATCAACGTGATCAACGAAGAAATCAATAGATTAAACACCTTTATAAAAGATTGTTTGGATTTTTCTAATCCCGCAGAACCTGTAAAATTTGCTTCAACCGATATCAATGATATCATTACCTCTTCATTTGATCTCATGACCCCTGTGATCCAGGATTCATCAAAAAATATCGCTATTGCACTCTCCCTTCAGGAAGACCTGCCAAAAATCAAAGCGAACTTTAACGAATTAAAGCAGGTCCTTTTAAACATCATTAAAAATGCCGTCGAGGCAATAGAAACCCGGGGTGAAATCCAAGTCAAGACTACCCACAACCACAAACATCCCAGCCCCTCTATCGCCATTGAAATATCAGATACGGGAAATGGTATAAAAGACGAGCTGCTTAATAAAATATTTAACCCATTTTTCACTACCAAAACTGGAGGTAATGGCCTGGGCTTACCCGTATGTAAAAAAATTATCTGTGAGAACCATCGGGGAACACTCACTATCAAAAGCCATGAAGGCAAAGGAACTACCGTTAGTATAAGACTACCCGTCGATAGTCCCATTAAAAAATGATTGGTAAAAAGATTCTTATCGTTGATGATGAATTTAACTCACGAAGTCTCTTAGCTCAGCTCTTGGAAGATGAGGGCTTTGCGGTCACTACTGCGGAAGATGGGCGCTCCGCATTGCATGTATTAGAAAATGAACCCTGCGGTATTGTCCTCACCGATATTAGAATGCCCCTCATGGATGGGATTGAACTTTTTCATAAAGTTAAGGAACTTTATCCCGATATACCAGTAATACTTTTTACTGCCTATGGCACCATCGAGTCAGCGGTAAATGCACTTAAAGAAGGAGCCTTTCACTACTTAGAGAAACCTGTAAATATTGATCTTTTGAAACATACTATTAAACAGGCGCTTGATATTCAAGCACTTGAAGAAGAAATCTCTCGATTACGCACTCAGCTTGAAGAAAAGAAGTCTGAATAACTCTTACTATCCTTACAATCTGCTATGGCTCAAAAGACTATTCTGGTAGTAGATGATGAACCTAATTCCCTTTTCGTCACCTCCCAGATTTTGAAAGACCAATCCTATAACGTGATTACCGCGGAGTGCGGGAGGGCAGCCCTCGAGAAATTGAAGAGTGTAGAGATCAACCTGGTAGTTACCGATGAGCGCATGCCTGACCTCAGCGGGATGGAGGTGCTTAAGGAAGCAAAACGTTATAATGCACAAATTCCCGTGATTATCCTCACCGGCTACGGTACTATCCCCCTCACCATCAATGCCCTCAAGGAGGGCGCCTTCTACTTCTTTGAAAAACCCGTCAGCCAAAACTTAAACCACTTCTACCAGATCATTGACCAGGCCCTCAAAGCCCAGGAGCTCAAAAGCGAAATCAGAGAACTAAAGAAAGAAGCCAGAGAGAAGTACAGCCTGGAACACATCGTGGGTCACAGCGAGAAGATGCGTGAGGTATTTGCCACCATTGACCTGGTGGCTCCCACCGAGAAGACGGTATTGATTCAGGGTGAGAGCGGGACCGGAAAGGAGTTGATTGCCAAAGCCATTCACCACAAGAGTGCAAGGAGGGATAAGCGGCTGGTGACGGTGAACTGTGCTGCCCTGACCGATACCCTGGTGACCAGTGAGCTTTTTGGTCACAGCAAGGGTGCATTCACCGGCGCAACCGAGAGCGCGGTGGGGAGGTTTGAGCTTGCCGATGGCGGTACCCTTTTTCTGGATGAGGTGGGAGAGACCTCACCTTTACTACAGAAGACGCTGCTTCGGGTGCTGCAGGAGAAGGAGTTTGAGCGGGTAGGCAGCGGGAAGACCATCAAGGTGGATGTACGCATTATCACCAGCACCAATCGTGATTTAAAGGAGGAGGTGGAGCGGGGAAATTTCAGGAAAGATCTCTACTATCGCTTGAGCGTGGTTCCCATTGCCTTATCGCCGTTGAGGAGGAGAAAATCAGACATCCCGCTTTTGATGGTGCATTTTCTTAAGAAGTATGAGGAGGAGGGAAAGCCGGTGAGCATACTGCCTGAGGTAGTAGAGTACCTGAAGGGGTACAGCTGGCCGGGAAACGTGAGGGAGTTAGAGAATGTGGTGCAGCAGATGATAGTATTTTGTAAGGATCAGACCATTACCATAGCAGACCTTCCGCCCTTTATCTTGATGAGGAATGGGCAGGTGGGGGAGGTAGACAAGGAGGGGATGTCACTTCCCGGAATTATCGAGGAGATGGAGAAGCAGTATATCATGGAGGCGTTAAAGAAGACCGATTGGCACCGGGAGAATGCTGCCAAGCTTCTGGGCATCACCAGGAAGATGCTGGGAGATAGAATTAGTAAATACAACCTCAAAAAATAGCACAATTAAAGCTTTCTCTTTTCATTATTTTTTTATCAACCAAAAAAGATGAAGTCGTAAAAAGTCACAGAAATTGTCATTGCGAACGAAGAGAAGCAATCTCTGCCTTTGTACGTAGTTGAAAAACCAAGATTGCCACGTCATCCGGCATTATCCAGGATCCTCGCAATGACACTTGTCAGGACTTTTTACGACGTTACCAAAAAAAATGGTTTACAAACGAAACTTTGTTGGTTATTATTTTAATCTGTTACTAGAAGCCTGTCGGAATACCCACTTGTATGGAGGCTGTTGAAAAATGTTCAGATACAAGGCGCACGAAATCCTGAGGAATGAGGCGTACTTGTGCAGTACGCTGCAATGACGAAGGATGAGTGCAACACAGCAGAAGGGCGTTTTCCGACAGCCTCCTATTAATTTTAACAAAAGGAGAAAATACATGAAAAAGAGAAAAATTATTTTTATCTTGTTAATCAGCATTCCTCTTTTACTCTCTTGCGGTGGAAAAAAAGCCATTGAAGAATCCATGCCCTCACCCGGCACACAATACATTATTGGTCCTGAAGATGTGTTAAAAATAAACGTATGGAATGAGCCGCAGCTATCCCTTTCTGTTCCGGTAAGAACAGATGGAAAGATATCCCTCCCTTTAATTAACGATGTTCAGGTTGTGGGCTTAACCCCGATCGCGTTAAAAGATGAGCTTACTAAGAAGATCTCTCAATACATTGAAAATCCCACCGTATCAGTTATCGTGGAACAGGTAAACAGCATGAAGGTTTTTGTGGTGGGAAATGTCACAACCCCTGGTGTGTACGACGCGAAGAGAGAAGTTAACGTCCTTCAAGCCATTTCCATGGCTGGCGGATTTACTGAGTGGGCCAACAAAAGAAAGATAAAAATATTCAGAAAGTATGGTGGTGTGGAGAAGGTAATCAAGGTGAACTATAACAAGATTGTATCAGGTAACCATCCTGAGTTAAATATCCCCCTCCAGCCAGGAGATACCATTGTTGTACCGTAAAAATTTCTGAATAGCATGTATAAGGTGATCAATAGCTCTTTAAAATTATTTTTGCTTTCCTTGCTCCTATGTCTCACTTGCTCAGAGGCATGGGCTGCACCTATTTTTGAATTTCACCCCCTCTTTAGTTCCGAGGCGAGGTATGACGACAATATTTACCTCACTCGATCAAATACCAGAAGCGACTGGATCACCACCGTTTCCCCTGGGTTCCTCACTACACTTTCACATCCTCGACTAAACATAACCGCAGAATACAAACCTGGCTTCGTCTATTTTCTTCACAACCCTCAACACGATTACACCAGATATGATGTGAATTTTAATGGTATCCTAGAGCTTACCCCTCGCCTCATCTTTTCACTCTCTGATGTCTTTCTGCGTGCGAATGACCCTCAAATTGATGAGTTGGTTGAAACGGACTATGAAAGAAGTATACGGAGGAATACACGCTCTTTATATAACCGAAACATGATTAACCCTCAACTAGAATATCGCTTTGGAAGAGAAAATATCGCCAGACTCTACTACAGAAACACCAATTATAGAGCCAAGGATCCAGAAGATGACGATTATCGGGAAAACTTCTTTGAAGCAGAATTTGAATACTGGTTTGATGTAAGAAACGCACTCAATCTTATGTGCCACTTTAACAAGGCTAATTTCGATCTCGATACCGACCTTCTCAACGGCGTTGATCTCACCTCTCGCTTTATCCATCGCTTTACCCCACACTTTGAATTATTTGGTGAATATGGTGTGGGCGTAACTGACTTTGAAGAAAGCCGCTACTACGAAAACCTGGATGCGAGGAGGAAATATCTTGTTGACATAGAAGATGTGGAAGACTATGACCTTCGTAAATTTAATGTTGGTTTTGAGTGGCGACTACCTCGAAACCTTCGCATTGAGGGAAGTATTGGGTACTTCTGGAGGGAGGGGGTTGGCAATAGAGACGATCAGGGCATTAATTCCCTCTTTGAAATCGAAAAGGCTATAAAAAACATTACTGCAAATGTAAGGTGGGAAAGCGGCTATTCAGCCAGTTTATTTGCTGTCCGTGATGCTGGTTTTTCAGATTTTTGGAGAGTATCTACAAATCTAACTTACACTTACCTTGAAAAATTAGAATTTAACTGCCGCGGGTCCTATGGATATAATGAGTACACTTACGGAAGGAGTGGTCAAGGGTTTGCCATAGAAGGGAGAGATGACTATAGCTACACAGCAGCCACCTCTTTAACCTACCATATCCTAAGAAACTACTTCTTCATCAATGACTTGTTTTTAGAGACCGAAATCTCCCACATAGAGCTTGACTCCAGCCGTAAGGATGATGGCTACATCAACAATCAATGTATGCTGAAACTCACTGCCGCCTTTTTCTAATACCTGGTGGCTGAACGAAAACCCTTTCACCCTACATCGGCTGTCATTTCGAAGCGAAGCGACTGAGAAATCTCATGCAAATTAAGGGAGTTATCCCGGGGTCTACCCTGAGCAAAACCGAAGGGGTCGAAATGACCATAGAGTCTAAACAGGGGTTTTCTTTCGGACACTACTAGACTATTTTCCCTCTTCCCCCACTTTTTTCGCTGTTAAAGGATAAAAGATTTATTTCTTTGACCCTGCTTTAAAAAATGAGTTCAATAATCATTACTTGTGTGCTTTTTAGTGTCTCATTTAAGTTTCTGTATTATAAATAGAATTACTATACCATTTGTGCTTTACGGTACAATAAAAAATATTTACTTTCAACATCGCTCATTAACCTCCTTAATAAATATTCATTATTTTTCAAATAATTAATTACAGATTATCATACTCTTATCATCTTCACTTTTGCTTGGCATTCAATTTGCTCATTAGGGAAACGAATCAAAATAATTATTTTTCTATCCTCTTGAAAATAATTTTCAGTCGAATCTTAAAAATATATAAAAGCATATAATTTCTCAATCCTATACCAGCTAATTTTTTATCTCACTTCGTGGGAGGAATCATGTCAGGTACAAAAATTCTCCTTGTGGATACTGAGAAAAATGTTCTCCTCGCGTATCAAACTGTCCTTGAGGAAGAAGGCTATCAAGCAGAAATCGCCTCCAGCGAAGAAGAAGCAACAAAAAAACTCTCTCAACAGGGCATTGCAGTAGTCATTACTGAAAGTTATCTTAAGAATAAGAGCACTATTAACCTGGTAAAAAAGACCAAGCACCTCTATCCTGAAATGTATATCATCATGATATCCGCTATTATATTGAAGCCCGATTCCTACGAAGAGGTAATCAATGCTGGTGTGGATGACTACTTCCCCAAACCATTCTCTACCAGAAATCTTTTAATCACTATTAAGAAAGGATTAAAGCGAAGGTTGCTTGTATTGAGAAATGTACAGTTTGAGGAAAGGCTTAAATATATCGAGCACCTGCTGACTACCGACCCCTACTATAGCAGCAGTGGGAGGATAATCTGCAATACCCTCTACTTTCACAAGAAGCTTCGTGAAGAAATCATGCGTGCTGAACGATATAAAACCCATTTCTCCCTACTTTTATTTGACCTTGATCCTTCGGATAATGGGTACAAACATTTAGAACCAGACAAAAAGCAAAAAATTTCCAAAGAAGTCTCCCGTATTTTACTAGATAATACCCGCCAAACCGATATCATCACCCAATACAATGGTAATTTTGCTTTAATACTGCTCGAAACTCCCCATAGCGGTGCTAAGTTGCTCACCGAGAGACTGCAAGAGCACATCATTACTACCTTTGTGTTACAGGATAAACTCCAGAATAAACAGTTACTAAACAATGTAAAATTTGATCTTATCTCTTATCCTGAGCACTCTCAACTTATCAACAAGTGGGTAAGTGAAGCTGAAAAGAAAAGAAGTAACTAACGTTAGGTAATGAAGAACAATGGTAGAAGAAGAAAAGAGCGTATCCGTCATTGACTATCTGGAAATTGCCTGGCGGAGGAGATGGTACATCATTATCCCCTTCACTTTGGTAATGACCATTACTTTTACACTCTGTGTTACGCTCCCTAAGATTTACAAGGCAAGTACCACCATTCTGGTGATCCCTCAAGGAGTACCAGACTCCTTTGTCAAGTCTACAGTGACCATGAATCCCAGTGCATATTTGAATGTCATTTCTCAAGAGATTATGAGCAGAACTCGCCTTGAAAAAGTAATCCATGAGCTATCTCTCTTCCCTGAAATTATTAACAAGGTACCAATGGAAAAAATCATTGCTTCCATGAGAGCGAATATAGAGATTGATGTACATTCAAATGAAAACAGAGGAGTGTCTTCATTCACCATATCTTACCTTGACAAAGATCCTCAAACAGTTGCTTCTACTGCTAATCGTCTTGCTTCACTTTTCATCGAGGAAAATCTAAAAAGTAGGGAACAACAAGCAAAGAAAACGACGAAATTCCTTGAAGGAGAACTAAATAAACTTAATATAGTGATCGAGGAGCAAGAGAAAAAAATAAGTGAATTTAAGCAACAACATCTAGGAAGTCTCCCTGACCAGCGTGAGCCAAATTTAAGGATGATGGATCAACTCATCCTTCAAAGGCAGAGTATTATTGATGAACTCAACGATACTGAAAATCGAAAAATCCTACTCCAGCAGTTTGCTCAATCTGGTGGGACCCCCCCTCCCACCAGTAACGACCAAAGCAGTGTTCCTGCGGGTTCACTTCCGTCAAGAATAGAAGATACCAAAAGAAGGCTTACCCAGCTTCAAAATAAATACACTGATAATCACCCCGATGTGATCGCGACAAAATCAGAGCTGGAAAAACTTATGGCACAGACACACACTTCCGATGACAATGAGGCTCACGAGAAAATCACTTCCTTTCCCGAAACTGAAACTGACCGTCAAGTACTTGGCCTCAACCTGGCAATAAAAACCTTGAAAAATGAAGATGCCATGATCAAGGCAAAGATTGACGAATATCAAACAAAGGTTGAAATGGCTCCCAAACTTGAGCAACAGCTCTCCTTGCTCACCCGTGACTATGAAAATACTAAAAAAGCCTATGATGAACTTACGGGAAAATGCATGGCAGCGGAGCAAGCTGAAAAAATGGAAATTAACCAGCAGGGAGAACAGTTTAAAGTGCTTGATCTCGCAAAGATGCCCATCAAGCCTTTTAAGCCTAATCAAATAAATATTTTATTGATGGGGTTTTTGATCGCCTTGGGATTGAGCGGTGGACTGGTGCTTCTGGTAGAACAACTTGACCAATCCTTCTACAGCACACATGATTTGGAAACCTACCTTGGATTACCAGTGCTCGCATCAATTCCACTGGTGGAAGCACAAGAGAGTAAGAAAATATCTCTCAGATATTTTCTGCGCTATCTTCCCACTCCAAAACGAACGTAGGTAGTAAGGAAAGACCATGGGTAAAATCTACGACGCTCTCAAGAGAGCTGAAAGAGAAGCAAAAGTTATAAGGGAAAGGCATTTCGTGCCTGAGAGAAAAGATATCACCTCTATGAACGACCATGCTGAATCAACACCCGCACCCCGTGAGCAGCAGGAGATCACCCCTGCTCTACCGGAACAGCCTGAGGTATGCCGAATACCTGAGCTTAAACTAATCCCTGAGTTTATTGCTTCTGAAAAGAAAGAAGTACGCACCCTTCCACATCTAAGTTTTAAAGGGGAAGACAACAAGGGTTTCCCTGAAAAAAACCTCTTTGTGATTCAGGATACCAACTCCTTTGCTGCCGAACAGTACCGGATTTTACGCACGCGTATCCAAAGCTATGCGAAAGAAGCTGGCATAAAAACAATTCTCATCACCAGTTGCCTGCCCGAGGAAGGTAAGTCTACGGTGTCTTCTAACCTCTCCATCTGTATCGCCCAGAGCATTAACGAATACGCCTTGCTCATCGACTGCGACTTACGAAGACCGGTCATTCACAAATTATTCGAGCTGAGGAACACTATAGGGCTATCCAACTACCTTAGTGAAAACATTGCCCTCCCCCACATCCTTAATAAAACAAAGATTGAAAAACTTACCATTCTCCCCGCAGGCGCTTCTCCCTCAAATCCTTCAGAATTACTCTCATCTCAAAAAATGATAAGTCTCATTCACGAGGTGCGGTCACGGTATGACGACAGGTATATTATTTTTGATTCCACACCGGTTCATCAGACGCCTGACCCCACTATTTTGGCTAAGCTTGTTGATGGCATCATTCTGGTAGTGAGAGAAGGGATAACTAACCGGGAGATAGTAGTAAAAACTGTTGAAACACTGGGAAAAGAAAAAATCCTGGGTGTGGTATTCAACATGGCGCGCGAGCCTATAAAATCACACTACTACAAATACAACTACTACTACTCAACCAACTATGATACGGCTCTTTAATCAATATTTTCCAACTCGCAAGATTTTATTCTTCGCAGGTGAGTGCGTGTTCATCACGCTGTCGGTGGTGCTCGCCCTTATTTCTCATAGTCAGCTCGAAACCTACCTCATCAACCCTCTCACTCTTTTCATTAAGATACTTTTCATTTTGGCGACATACCAGATATCGCTCTATTTCAGCGACTTCTACACTTCTGGAAGATTGTGGACCTACAGGAAATTAACATTTCGATTAATCAGTTCTCTTCTCATTGCCTTTCTCATCATCACTGCCATTTACTCACTCACCTCCGAAACCCCCTTTAATAAAAAAGTGCTCATCACTGTCCTGGTGTATGTACTGCTCTTCCTGCTTCCGTGGAGATTTTTTTACAGCTGGTTTATAACCTTAGATAATTACAAGAAACGAGTGCTCATACTTGGCTCTGGCAAACTGGCACGGGATATCGCGCGTGAAATTCTCCGAGAAAACGAATTATCATTTCACGTGGTGGGCTTCATTGCCAATGACCCTAAGCTCCAGGGGGTAAGTATCGTCAATCCCAAAGTTATCGGCAACACTCAGCAGCTTTCCCAGATTGTAGAGGAGGAAAAGATTGATAAAATCGTCGTGGCAATGGAAGAGAGGAGGGGTAACATCCCGCTCAATGATCTCCTCAACTGTAAATCCCAAGGAATCAAAATTGAAGATGGAATTAATTTTTATGAAAAGATAACCAATAAACTGCTCGTAGAATTTATCAACCCGAGCAATCTCATCTTCTGTGACGGGTTTGAAATCTTCCCTATCGCCATGTGCCTTAAGCGCACCTACGATGTGTGCTTCTCACTCATGATGCTGGTTATTACCGCTCCCCTTTTCCTGATTGTGTCCCTGCTCATTAAGCTTGAATCACGAGGACCCATCTTCTTCAAACAGACAAGGGTAGGTAGAAACGAGAAGCCTTTTAATATTTACAAATTCCGGTCCATGCACCAGGATGCCGAACAAATAACCGGTCCCACTATGTCCTTTAAAAATGATTCTCGCGTTACCCGGATTGGGAAAATCATCCGTAAAACCAGACTCGATGAACTCCCTCAGCTTTGGAACGTCTTGAAAGGTAACATGAGCTTCGTGGGTCCCCGTCCTGAACGACCTATGTTTGTTGAAAAGTTCAAAAAACAGATTCCCTATTATCCACAGAGATTTTCACTGCGCCCCGGTATAACCGGGTGGGCACAGATTAGATGTCCCTATGCCTCAACCATAGAACAGACACTGGAGAAACTGCGATTTGAGCTCTACTACTTAAAGCATTTCTCCCTGTTATTTGATGTAACGATTATCTTACGGACAATCAAGGTTGTGCTCTTCGCCAGGGGAAGCTCCTAGCAGCAATAAAGCCTGTTTTCACCTGCGGTGATAATACAAAGCTGCCCTCTTCTGGCATTTTTTTATTATACTTAATTTCCCTTTCGGTCATTGCGAGCGACCGGAGGAAGCGTGGCAATCTCATATTTGGGACAGGATTATTTACCTTTTATAACACATCGCTCATCATTCATCATTTTTCCTCTTTTATTCACAAGCTATAATTTATAATTCTTTCCTAACCCCTGATCACCGTCAACTATATTACTGGTTTTTACTGATCTCTGACAACCGTTAACCGTCAACTGTATTTTTATTTTTCCCTGAGCCCTGCACCCTGGTATCAGTTTTCAGTTTACAGTTTGCAGCTTCTATTAATGGTTAAGCTGACAACTGACCACTGTCAACTGCCTTTTAGCTTTTACTGGCTACTGTAAACTGTCAACTGCTTTTTATCTGATCTCTGACAACCGTTAACTGTCAACTGTATTTTTATTTTTCCCTAAACCCTGTACCCTGACCTCTAAACCCTGTTTTTATTATGCTAAACGCCCTCACCATAGATGTAGAAGACTACTACCAGGTGACAGCCTTTGAACACGCCATTGATAAGCGCCATTGGGAAACTATGGAGAGCAGAATACAACAAAATGTTGAAAAGGTTCTCTCTATCCTCAATGAGTATAGGGTAAATGCTACTTTTTTTATTCTAGGGTGGGTAGCAGAACGTCAACCCATTCTTATTCGCACCATTATAAATGAAGGGCATGAGATCGCTTCTCACGGATACGATCACACTATGCTCACTCAACACTCCCAAGAATCGTTTACAGAGGACGTCGCCAAGACTAAAATGATCCTCGAAGACATTACTGGCACGAAGGTCAAGGGCTATAGGGCACCGTCGTTTTCTATCACAAGCTCATCACTCTGGGCGCTGAATATCCTCTCGGCACAAGGTTATAGCTATGATTCGAGTATATTTCCAATACGACATGACCGCTATGGTATGCCACACGCTCAACGATTCCCTCACGTCATTACAATTGATGGACACAGCATGCGAGAGTTTCCCCCCTCAACCATAAGGATTTTTGGATATAACTTTCCCATTGCGGGAGGTGGCTACCTCAGGTTACTTCCACTTACCTTAATCGAGTGGGGAATTAAAAAACTCAATACCACCGATAAACAACCTGCCATCATTTACATTCATCCTTGGGAGCTTGATCCCTCTCAACCGAGAATACCTGCAAGCTTTGTGAATAGATTCAGACACTACACTAATCTCGATTCAACCGAGAAAAAATTGCGTCATTTATTTAAAAACTTTAAATTTACCACACTCAGTAAAATCAGTACGCATCTTTTTAACTAATTTACCCTATCGCTCTATGCAGTGTGTCCAATAATAGATGTATCACCTCGCCTGCCGACTTTTTTCCGAGCCTTGGGGAGAAGGTAAGCAGTAATCTGCTACCAGAAACGCTCCCCACAGGCTACAAGTAATAGTTAACCTATGAGACGATAGTTTCAAGAGACGACCACCATGCTTCGCTATCTTTCACCAGCAGGCAGTAGTATTCCTCTGAGGGCAATTTACCAAGCCCTTACCATGATGTATTCGTGCGATACTACCAATGCGTTCACCCGTAAACTACAGGAGTTTTTAAGCGTCAACTACTGTTTCTTAGCTTCATCGGGTACTACTGCGCTCTACCTCGCTCTCCTCAGCTTACGAGAACTCGCCGCTGGTGAGGAAGTTATTATGCCTGCCTATACCTGTCCATCGGTCCTCGCTGCAGTTATCAGAGCCGGTCTTTCACCAGTGCTCTGTGACCTTCAGAAAGATAGCACTCATTTTAACTACGCTGAGCTCAAAACCAAAATCTCAAAACGTACACTGGCGATAGTATCCGTTCACCTCTTCGGTATCCCTGAAGACGTGCAGGTCCTCACCTCCCTCACCTCATCCCATAAGATATTTCACATAGAGGATGCCGCCCAAGCCCTGGGAACACCACTACCCGCTGAACCCCAACGACTTCTCGGCACTCTCGGTGATGTGGGAATTTTTAGTTTTGGGAGAGGGAAGCCACTCACCCTCATGCAGGGAGGAGCACTCACCACCAATTCTGATACCATTGCTGAGGTCGTCGAGAAAAAAGTGAAAACACTAGCACTGCAAAATTCATGGAGTGCTATGCTCAAAGCTCTCTGCTATGCCCTTTTCCTGCACCCCCGGCTCTATTGGATACCCCAACGACTTCCCCTCTTAAAACTTGGCACAACCATTTTTAATCTTGATTTTACTATTAAGCAGATGGATCATTTTACCGCTGCCCTGGGCACTATCATGCTTGAACATATTTCACAACTCACCACCCTGCGGTTCCAACAAGAAGTCCTACTCACTCATAAACTCTCCTGCTACAAGAACTATTTCTTGACCAACGGCACGCACCCTCTCCTGCGTTTCCCCCTCTTAATGAAAAACAGAACGCAAAAGGAATCGGTGCTCTCTGCCCTTAACCAGAACGGCATAGGAGCTACCGGTATGTACCCCACTCCGCTCAATCTCTTTAAAGACACGAAGCACTATTTTCACCACACTACTTATTGCCACAACGCAACCTCGTTTTCAGAAAGGATCATCACCTTGCCACTACATGAATTCCTTACCGAGAGGGATATCGATACTATTAGAGATGCCATAAAAAATGCGCAAAGTAACACAATGATTACCTAGGTTATGCAAATACAACTAGCCATAGATCTAGATAAATCCCTATGGGATTCATACGTACACAGTCATCCTGACTCAACCCTCTACCACCTGATGGGGTGGAAGAATGTTATTGAGCATACCTTCGGCCATCCCACCTGGTATCTCATAGCACAATCTGAGCGTGGAGTCGTGTGTGGCATTCTCCCCATGGTACTCATGAAAAGTAATCTCTTTGGGAGATTTATGGTATCTCTCCCATTCTTTAACTATGGCGGTGTACTTGCCGATAACCGCATGATTGAACAATCACTGTTAACAGAAGCAATCGCTATCGCCAAAAAAGAAAAAGCTTCCCATATTGAATTACGACATTCCCGTCATAAGGATTTAGACTTAAAGGTAAAAACATCCAAAGTCTCCATGGTACTAGACTTGCCTGACAATTCGGATGCGCTGTTTAACTGTTTTAAATCCAAACTACGCAGTCAGATTAGAAAGCCAGAGAAAGAAGGTTTAACCTCTGTCATTGGTGAAAGTGAGCTCCTTCACGATTTCTATGCGGTGTTTTCAAAGAACATGCGAGATTTAGGTACCCCTGTCTATGACAAGAAATTTTTTGCTACTATCCTAAAAACCTTCCCCCAGGCAGCCAAAATGTGTGTGGTGTTTTACCGGCATAAGCCAGTTGCCGCGGGTATGCTCATTTGCTTCAAAGATACGATAGAAATGCCCTGGGCCTCTTCCTTGCGAGAATACAATTTTTCAGGCGCTAATATGATGCTCTACTGGAGTGCCTTACAATACGCTGCTGACAGAGGATTCAAGCAATTCGACTTTGGCAGGTCCACGCCGCATGAAGGTACCTACAAATTTAAGGAACAGTGGGGAGCAAAGCCGCTACAACTCTATTGGCATTACTGGCTACCTAACGGTAGTGCACTGCCAGAACTAAATCCTCACAATCCTAAATATAAAATTGCGATCAAAATTTGGCAGCATTTGCCCTTATGCATCACTAATACGTTTGGGCCCCGGATTGTAAAAAACATCCCCTAGTATACAATGTAAAATTAGTGGCTGAACGAAAACCCTCTCACATTACATCGGCTGTCATTTCGAAGGAACGGAGCGACTGAGAAATCTCATGCAAATTCAGTGATTTCTCCTGGAGTCTACCCTGAGCAAAAGCGAAGGGGTTGAAATGACCATAGAGCCAAAACAGGGGCTTCGTTCGGACACTAATTAATAATTTGTAATTCATAATTAATAATTGTGTTCGCCATGTATAACGACTTTTTTGGTTTTACCGACAAACCCTTTAACGTAACACCCGATCCACGCTTCCTTTACCTGAGTCCCAGTCACCAGGAAGCCCTGGCTTCTATGCTGTATGGTATTGGAGAACGAAAGGGATTTGTCTCTATTATTGGAGAGGTAGGAACTGGTAAGACAACCCTCCTCCACGCCCTTTTTAGTGAGCTGGAGAAAGAGGTAAAAACCATCTCTATTTTCAACACGACCATAAATTTCAATCAGCTCCTTCAAAATATTCTAATGGAACTTGAAGTCAATCCGAAAAGTAATAACAAGATTGAACTTCTTAATCAATTAAATGAATTTTTAATAGACAAGCTTTCTCTGGGTGAAAATGTTGCGTTAATCATTGATGAAGCTCAAAATCTTTCTCACCAGGTGTTAGAGGAACTCAGAATGCTTTCTAATTTAGAAACCGATAGGGACAAGCTATTGCAGATTGTCTTAGTAGGACAACCCGAGCTTGATACTAAATTGCGATCACCACATCTTCGCCAACTCAAACAGCGCATTGGGATTAACTGTTACCTTACCCCTTTAAACCACGAACAAAGTGCAAGCTACATCAGTCATAGATTGCACATCGTAGGTTCAGACAATAATATCTTTACCCCCGAAGCACTAAAGCTGATCTGTGATTATTCCCATGGTATACCCCGTGTAATTAATATCGTCTGCGATAATGCACTCCTCACCGCCTATGGCAAAGGGGAAAAAACCATTGATCACGCTATCGCAAAAGAAGTGGTTGCTGATTTCGATAGGCAGCGAGTAATAACCATCACTGGGGAAAAGGGTAAGGTTCCACCAAAAATAACGAAAAAAAGGGGTGGTATCCTCTTTCTCGTATTTCTTGCCGCCCTGCTTTTACTCATTATCGCATTTCTTGTTGCATCTCTCTACCAGCCACTCTTATTAAACACCATAAAAAATAGATTCTTCTCTTTTTACTCAGGCAGCGTGGACCAGCAAAAGGATCCACGCTCCTCACCCCCTGAGATGAGTGCTCGTCAACCACCAGAGGCTGCCCTTCCTCTCCAACTGCCACCAGTTCCACACAATACGGTAGCAGAAGCATCTACACAATCGAGCAGTTCGCCTTCCCCACCTGAAGTGAACCCAGTTGCTACTCCTCTGCCCTCTGCAACCATATCTGACGTAACACCTACCTTAAGCGCAGAAGAAGAATATAAAAGCTTAGTCGTCAAGGAAGGAGACACCTTAAGTAAGATACTCACCAACGAGTATGGTTTTTTGAATGATAATCTTTACGAAATGGTCAAGTCTGCGAATCCTGACGTTCAGGATATAAACCAAATCTCTGTTGGTCAAAAATTATTTTTACCATCTTTCGACATCAACTCCCAGGTAGTTGAACTCGCTCCTCATGTCTATTCTTTCCACATTGCATCTTTTACCTCATACACTGGCGCAAAGAGATACCTGAATTCATTAATTGAAAAAAATTATCCACTACACATCACTCCTGTTAAAGGATTTGAAGGCAAAACCTGGTACAGAATCATGATCGGCCAATTTTCAAGTCATCAGGAGGCTATTAACTTTGCTCAAAACATAAAAAAATTAAATTAACACTTTAAAACAGTAGGATTTTTTCGATACATATTGATAAGACTATTAAATGCTAATACAAAAATACCTTTTACATTCTGCTGAATTATTCCCTGATAAAGACGTCATTATCCAGATCAATAAAAAGACATCATATAGTGATCTGCTGCACTATGCTAAGGGTATTGCAAGATGGTTAAACGATGAACAAAAAATAGTGCATGGTGACAGAGTAGCAATCCTAATGGATGATCCTTCAGAATATGTGAGCGCTTATTTTGGCATTTTAATGGCGGGAGGTATCGTAGTCGCCCTCAACACCCAGACTTCAACTCGGACACTAAAGTATTTATTTAACCATTGTCAAATATCAGTACTACTCACTCATATGAAATACATCAAATATTTACAAGAACTCTCTAATTCACTCCCAACCCTCACTTCTATTGCAATCAGCGAAATTAAGGTTGCCTTTCTTCCAGTTTTACCGTTTCAATGCTTTGATTTTAAAAAGATAATAAGTTCTGCTCATCAAAATTCATTTGATAATCAACCATTCACTGGTGCTACAGGGTCTGATATTGCTCAGATTATCTATACATCAGGCACTACCGGCGAACCCAAGGGTGTAATGCTCAGTCATTCCAATCTTATAGCAAATACTAATTCTATCATTCAATACCTTAGCCTGAACTTAAATCAGCGTCACATGGTGGTCTTACCTTTTTTCTATGCATACGGAAACTCGATTCTATTAACTCATCTCGCTATAGGAGCCACCTTAGTAGTACATCAGAGTCTTGTCTATCCTAAAGTGCTACTGGACATGATGGCAAAAGAAAAAGTTGATGGTTTTTCAGGTGTGCCATCAACGTATGCAATCCTCCTCACTAATTCCTCCATACGTAATTACCAATTCCCTCATCTTAAATATGTAACCCAAGCAGGTGGTGCAATGTCTCCAAAAGTCATCCAAGAACTTAAGACTACTCTTCCCCACGTCGATATTTATATTATGTATGGACAGACTGAAGCCTGTGCACGTCTTTCATATCTTGAACCAAAGGAACTCATTAGAAAAATGGGGTCAATCGGGAAGGCAATTCCTGGCGTACGGTTACGGCTTCTGGACCAGAAAGCCAATCCGGTTAAAATAGGGGAAATGGGAGAAATTGTGGCACAAGGCGAAAATATTATGGCTGGGTACTGGTCAGAACCAGATAAAACATCACTAGTCCTAAGAAAAGAAGGGCTTTGGACAGGAGATCTTGCCAAGGAAGATGAAGAGGGCTACTTTTATATTGTTGGCAGAAAAAACGAAATGATTAAAAGCGGGGCCCACCGAATAGCACCTAAAGAGATAGAAGAAATTACCCTTGAGCATGAAGCTGTTCAAGAAGCCGCTGTTTTTGGGGTCGATGATGCAATCCTGGGCGAAAGTATCAAAGCATGCATCGTTTTAAAAGAAGGATTTTCCTGTACAAAAAAAGAAATTTTATTACACTGTCGCAAGAATCTTCCTGCGTATAAAGTTCCACACTACATTAACTTCTGTACACAGTTGCCCAAAACACTGAGCGGTAAGGTCATTAAAAACCAACTTAAGAAGAAATCCAATGAAATGGAATATTGTTAAATAGATGCTGATACCCTGTTTCGATAACTTAAAAAAACCAATTAAAAATTTATCAGTACAGGTGCAAAAGATTATTAAGAAAAAATCTATCCTACCGATATACTTACTGCTTAATTTTCAAGCTATAAGGTATTTTTATTTATTTTAAAAGATACCGCATAAACAACTGGGGATTTTTTATATGAATACGATTGAACAAACCATTAAGAACTTTATCACAGAAAACTTTCTTGTTGACGGGGATACAAATCAGCTCGACAATAACCAGTCATTTCTCGAATCTGGGATCATTGATTCCACAGGAATGCTGGAACTCGTATCATTTGTTGAAGAACAGTATACTATTAAGATAGAAGATGAAGAATTAATTCCTGACAACCTTGATTCAGTGAATAATGTCGTGAGATTTATTAATAAAAAACTTGCCACTCAACCGAGTTGAGTAATGACAAATTACAAAGCTCAAATGCCAAATGAAGTTCACATGCTATGTGAAACAAGAGTGTACGACCTTGAGGAGAGAACTGCTCTCTTTGCTGAAAAAATAATTGATTTTGTTAAAACGCTATCACGCAATTCAATCAACAATGTATTAATCGGTCAGATTATCCGTTCCAGCACTAGTATTGGTGCCAATTATATGGAAGCAGATGGAGCTGAATCTAAAAAAGATTTTAATCACAAAATATCTCTTTGCAGAAAAGAATCAAAGGAAACAAAACACTGGCTTAGAATGATTGCGAAAGCTAATTCAGATAAACAAAAGGAATGTACTTTTCTAGGGAATGAAGCTCAAGAGCTAACTTTAATCTTTTCTTCCATTCTGCTTAACCGAAAAGCCAGAGATTAATTTTTGTTTGATGTTTTTTCATTGGATTTAACATTTAGATTTTGGCATTTGGATTTTGACATTTGCTATTGAATATCATCCCCTTTGGCATTTTGATTTTGACATTTGAACTTTTTCATTTGAACTTTGGCATTTGGATTTTGACATTTGTCATTTATTAAAACTATGCTAGTCCATCATTTTCTCGAACAGAGCGCACTACGATCTCCAGATAAGGTGGCGCTGATATTTCAAAATGAGCGGTTCACCTACCGCCAGATTGATGAGAGAGCTAACCAGCTTGCCCACGCCCTCATTAACGCAGATCTCAAGAAAGGTGATCGTGTATCACTCTTTCTTGATAACTCACCTGAAACGGTGATTGCTCTCTTTGGCGTGCTGAAAGCAGGGGGTGTCTTCTCTACCCTCAGTGCCACGCTTAAAACCAAGAAACTCGAATACATTCTCAACAACTCAGAATCCTCTTTCCTTATCAGCCACTGGCAGAAAAATGAAATCGTTGCACAATCTGTCACCAGCATAAGCTCCCTCAAGGCGGTTATTATGTGCGGGGAGCAGAAAAACCCATTACCTGCCTGCGCTGCCGCACCATGCTTCATCGGGTGGGATACCTTCATTCACCCGCAGCCGGTTTCACCACCGGAGATGCCATGTATTGATGTAGACCTCGCGAATATCATCTATACCTCTGGGTCAACGGGAAATCCCAAAGGGGTAATGATGACCCACCTCAATATGGTCTCAGCGGCAACCTCCATTACCCAGTACCTAGGAAACAAAGAAACCGATATCATCTTAAATGTCCTACCGTTATCCTTTGATTATGGGCTCTATCAAATCATCATGGCTTTTAAATTTGGTGGAACCGTAGTGCTTGAAAAATCATTCGCCTACCCCTATGTAGTAATAGACAAGATGATCAAAGAAAGGGTAACCGGCTTCCCTGGCGTCCCCACTATTTTTGCGTTATTGCTCCAACTTAAGGATCTCAAAAAATACAGTTTTCAGCATTTGCGCTATATTACCAATACAGGTGCCGCTCTTCCGGCAAACCACATAAAAGCGCTGAGAGACATTTTCCCGCACGTGAAAATATATTCTATGTACGGTCTCACTGAGTGCAAACGGGTCTCCTACCTGCCACCTGAGGAAATTGACAGACGGCCCACCTCCGTTGGGAGAGGCATGCCCAATGAAGAGGTATACATTGTAAACGAAAGAGGCGAAAGAGCGAGTCCTCATGTGGTAGGTGAGCTCGTAGTAAGAGGATCAAATGTGATGAGAGGATACTGGAAAGAACCAGCTGACACAGACAGGGTTCTAAAACCAGGACTCTATCCTGGTGAAAAGGTGCTCTATACTGGTGATCTCTTTAAGATGGATGAAGAAGGATATCTCTACTTTGTAGGTCGCAAAGATGATCTTATAAAAACGAGGGGAGAAAGGGTAAGTCCCAAGGAAGTTGAAAATACACTTCATGAAATCAAGGGCGTTGCAGAGGCCGCAGTAATTGCAATCCCAGATGAAATTCTCGGGAACGCCATAAAAGCATTCATTATTCCTACCAATGGAAGTAGTCTTACAGAAAAAGATATTCTAAAATACTGTTCAGAGAATTTAGAATCATTTGCGGTACCCAAATACATTGCATTCATTGACTCATTTCCCAAAACCAGTTCAGGGAAAATAGACAAAAAAGCATTAAAATAACTGGGGTCAGGGATCAGGGGATAGGGAAAACTAAACACATTATAGATGTCAAAAGATCTAAAAAGCTATAAGGATTTAATTGTTTATCAAAAGGCATATGAGTTATCATTGAAAACTTATAAAGCTACTGAAAACTTTCCTAAAGCTGAGCAGTATGGGTTAGTTCAACAGATGCGAAGAGCATCGGTATCAATACCCTCAAATATTGCCCCTCTCCCCTTGCCGGGCAGACCCAGTGGGGAGAGGGATGGGGTGAGGGGAAATTTCAAATATCTTTGGTTAGAATTTCGTGCTTAGAGTTTTGAATTGACTTGTCTTGCATCCTGCATCCTGCATCATATATCATGAACTGCAACTGATTATTTACAATAATGCAAAAGAAAATTACCAAAAATAAACAATTACTTCAAATTACTGATAAAATAAAAACTCATTTCAATCCTCAAAAAATTATTGTATTTGGTTCGTATGCCTGGGGTAAACCAACTGAGGACAGTGACATAGATATTTTTCTTATCATGGAATCCAATTTAAGAAGAGATGAGAGGTCGCGCCAAGTTCAAAAGATATTTTTCCAACGCACCTTTCCTCTTGATGTTATTGTCTATACTCCCGAAGAAGTTGAACAAAGTCTCAAAAGAGGTAACCCTTTTATAAGGGAGATTCTAAATCAGGGAGTCCTTTTTTGATTTTGCCATTCATCATTTATAATTAACAACTCATAATTCATAATTAAAAAGCTCATGTTTAACAAAACCATCTTAGCCATCGATTGCCAAAAAGAAGCTGAGCGAGTTCAACGCTTCATCAGAGAACAGGTGTTCACTCATTTTAAGTGCAAAGGCACTGTGGTTGGATTAAGCGGGGGTATCGACTCCGCTTTGGTGAGCACCCTCTGTGTCCTCGCCCTGGGAAAAGAAAAGGTGTTAGGGTTGATTCTTCCCGAAAGGGAATCAAATCCCATCAGCAAAATCTATGCGTACAACCACGCGCAAAAATTAGGAATTACGGTAGAGGGGGTTGACATTACCCCTCACCTCGAGGCGCTTGGTACCTATAGGACTCGCAATCAGGTTATTAAAAAGATATTTCCCGAATTTGATGACACCTACAAATTTCACATCACCTTACCACAGAATTTACTGGAAAAAGACAGACTCAGTTACCACATCCTTACCATTCATTCTCCCCACAATGAAATAGAAAGTAAACGACTCTCAGCTAGTGAATGGTTAGAAATCTCATCGGCGCAAAATACAAAGCAAAGAATGAGAATGATCAATCTTTACCAACATGCAGAAAGGATTAATTATCTCGTTGCTGGCACTACTAATAAATCCGAAGTTATTCAGGGTTTCTATATGAAACATGGTGATGGAGGTGTTGATATTGAACCCATTGCTCATCTTTATAAAACGCAGGTGTATCAATTATCAAAATACCTGGGCGTGACTGATGAGATTATAAATCGACCTCCCAGTCCCGATACCTACAGTTTACCGGTAACAGATGAACAGTTCTACTTCTGTATGCCCTATGAGCTTGCTGACTTCCTGCTCTATGCCTATGAGCGCCACATCCCGGAAGATCAGGTAGCTGAAACGCTCCAGCTCTCAGTCGAACAAATACGAAGAGCATTTAAAGATTTCAAAGCGAAGGAAAATGCCACCTGGCACTTACGCGTACTCCCCCCCACGTTAAAAGCAGGGGACAGGGTTTAGGGTTTAGGGTTCAGGAAACAGGGAACATTAAAAACAGATGGTTACATCTAACAATCTAAAAAGTTATAAAGATTTAATTGCGTACCAAAAGGCATATGCATTAGCATTGAAAATATATAACGCAACCGAAAACTTTCCTAAAGCTGAGCAGTATGGGTTAGTTCAACAGATGCGAAGAGCATCGGTATCAATACCCTCAAATATTGCTGAAGGATACAGGAGGAAAAACCGAAAAGAATATATCCAGTTCTTGAATATTGCGTATGGATCGTCCGGAGAGTTAGACACTCAGATGTCCCTTGCTCATGATTTGGGCATGTTACAAGAAGACGATTTTATTGTTGTTCAAAGATTAACTGAGGAAGTATCAAAATTACTCTTTAACCTAATTAAATCACTGAAACAATAAGCATTCATATTATTTTGACCCTGTACCCTAGATTTGGTTTTTGTGACCCTGTACCCTGGTAAGTCAACTGTCAACTGATAACTGGCAACTGTATGTAGACCGTTTTCTTGGAAACTTGACGAAGAGCCTAAATTACATTACTATACAGGCTATCGAACCTAGTAGTATGAGAAGCAATACCATTTTTCTAAAGGAGGGTTGCAGGTGGAAAGAATAGTCATTGATAAGAATATAAGAAATGGTAAACCAGTTATAAGGGGTACGAGAGTTCCAGTAGACATCATCCTTGGATCATTGGCCGGTGGCATGTCCTATCAGGAAGTGTGCGAGGACTATGAAATAACTGAGGATGACATAAAGGCAGCCATAGAATATGCAACTAAACTGGTGGCTAACGAAGAAATTCATATCCTAGAGGCAATATAGTGTTCAAGTTTCTGGTAGACGAAGATATGCCCCGCCCTACCACAGGTTTACTCCGATCTCTCAACATCGATGCTATTGATGCAAGAGATGTTGGATTGAAAGGAGCAACCGATGCAAAGATCTTTGAGTATGCTCAGCAAGAAGGAATGATAATTATAACAAGAGATAGGGAATTCGGTAACATTTTATTGTATTTTTGTTAATTGTTCTTTCATCCTTCATCATGCATCTTTTTCTTCGTGCTCTTCGTGGTTACAATCTTGCATTCTTTTGGTCATTTGTTATTTGAATTTTGATATTGTTTAGGATTGATCATTCGCCTTGCAGGCTTGCTAGCGTGCACGCTTGCCAGCTTCCTGTGATTTAGAATTTCGCCTGCCCGGTTAAACAAGTTTGTTTCGTTTAACTCAGGGGATTTCGGATTTATCTTCTATCATGCATCGTGCATCATGTAGCTTTTTCTGTGGATTGACAACCGTCAACTGGTTTTCCTATGAAACTCTGTACCCAATGTATTCTCCCTGAAACCTTTCCCAGCATCAAATTTAATGCTGATGGCGTGTGCAACTACTGTAAGAGCTACAAAGGACATGATCATAATGAGGAATTAAAAACTACCTACCGCCAGAAGTTTGAGTCTCTTCTTACAGAGCTTTTGCCTCCCCCTTCTCCCCTCCTCCCTGATTCCTGTATTTCATCCCCTGAACCCTGTCCCCCGAACCCTCAACCCTGCCTTTCATCCCCTGTCCCCTGTCCCCTGCACCCTGCTCCCTGTTCCCTGACCCCTGCACCCTGTACCCTCAACCCTGCCCCCTCTTCTTATCACGTTCTTATGGCATACAGTGGTGGCAAAGATAGCACCTATACATTAGACATCTTCAAAAATAAATATAACCTCAACGTCCTCGCCGTAACCTTTGACCACGGGTTCCTGTCATCGTACACGATGGATAATGTGCACACAGTGTGCGAAAAGCTGGGAATTGACCATATAACTTTTAAACCCCGGTTTGATGTGCTCAAGAAAATTTTCATTGCATCAATCAAAGATAATTTTTACCCGAAAAAATCACTTGAGCGGGCAAGTACTATTTGCAGTTCTTGTATGGGAATAGTTAAATCTATTACCCTAAAATTAGCATTGGAAAAAAATA
>Ga0315285_10000173_pt1 | contig 63560 bp, 65 predicted proteins | sample YL17G09_36_MG_FD_203698 | JGI IMG/M metagenome (GOLD analysis project Ga0315285, IMG submission 203698) | Sediment microbial communities from Yellowstone Lake, YNP, Wyoming, USA - YL17G09_36 | ecosystem: Environmental > Aquatic > Freshwater > Lake > Sediment | place: USA: Wyoming | collected... | reverse complement strand
TGGTTAATGGTCCGGATACTGAACCGGTTGCAGTATTCCCGAACTGGAATGATGATGAGCCGGTATTTACATAAAACAACGAATCACCAACCGAGAAATCAGTGGATACAGAAGCGGTTAAGCGAGAATTGAATGTTGACCAATCCGTGGAAGACAACCAGCCACTATCTCCAGCTGAAGCATAAGAAGCGGAAACAGTATTCCCCACATTGACCAAAGGCAATTCAAAGGTGTAAATGGTATTCGTATCCCAACTTGCAGTGGAAGTGATGTAGTCCAATTTGCCTGCTTCTGAATTGTAGAAAAGGAGGTAATTGTCAGCAGGAGGATTGGCAATATCCAGATATGATTCAATAATCGAATTGGCTGGTAAAGTTAAGGAAGTGGCAACTGTTAAACTGCTCACAGAGGCAGTGCCGTCTACATCCAGATTACCGAGAATTGACCAACTGCTCGAGGAGTAAAAATAGTCGGCGGATAAATCAAAGAACAAGGAATCTCCGCCAAGATTAAAGTCATTGGAAATAGAGGCAGTGCCGTCAACAAATAAATTTTCAGTGGTAAAGAAACTTGAGCTTGCAGCTGTCCAGTCAAGATGGGCATTGGTGGAAGCAACGTGGTCATGAAAATCCTGAAAATCTCCAACCAATAAATATCCTCCACCGCTCATTGAGGCGGAATCAATATCAAAAGCAGTTCCTACCAAACTTAATGGTTCGGTGGCTGTGTAAATGGTATTATTGTCCCAGCTTACGGTTGAGGTGATGTAATCCAGTTTGCCTGCTTCTGAATTGTAGAAAAGGAGGTAGTTGTCAGCCGGAGTATTGGCAATATCCAGATATGATTCAATAATCGAATTGGCAGGCAGAGTTAAGGAGGTGGCAACTGTCAAACTGCTCACTGAGGCAGTGCCGTCAACATCCAGATTGCCGAGAATTGACCAACTGCTCGAGGAGTACAAATAGTCAGCGGATAAATCAAAGAACAAGGAATCTCCGCCAAGATTAAAGTCATTGGAAATAGAGGCAGTGCCGTCAACAAATAAATCTCCCACTGTATTTCTCCAAACAATATCGGTGCCGTAAGAACCGAGAAAACTGCCTGAAGCGCCGATGGTTAATTCCGCCCATTTGTTACCGCTGTCTCCGTAAATCAATGAGCCTTGCGAAGCAGAAGCATTGGAAATATCGTTGTGCCATTCGTCGGATAAGAGGCCGTGAGTCAACATACCTGCTCCTCCTCCTTCATCTATGCCACAAACCAATAAACCACTATCATTGGTGTCTATGGTATTACAATTGGCTAAATTGGCAAATCTGATCTGACCCGATATAGAAGCAGTGCCATCAACATCTAGATTACCAACCATATTCAAACTGCTGCTGGAATAAATATAATTTGCCGACACGTCTCCCCAGAGCATATCGTTGCCAAAGTAGAAGTCGTCGGAGATAGAGGCAGTGCCGTCAACTGATAGCGCATATATGTCGGGATTATCGTCTCCTATCCCCACGTTTCCGGTGGTGTAGTAGATGTCACTACTGGTCTGTGTCCAATAACTTTCTCCGCTACCACCGACACTGGCTAAATTCTGCCAATTGGTGCCGTCGTATAATAATAATTCATCCGTTCCCGCATAATAGACTCTGCCAGTCTGAACCGATGGAGTGGCAATGGCCGCGAAGTCAAGATAACTACCCAATACAAGATAACTGCTCAATGTAAGGGGGGTGGTAATCGAGGAAATTGCAGCACTGACATTGACTGCCAAATTCTCAACAGTCAGGTTCTTGTTCATGTCAACATTTCCATTAAAAGTGACATCGTCGTTGAAAGTGTCTATTCTCGCTGCTCCAGCCGCCTCGCTGTAATAATAATTATTTTCAATATGTTCGTTGGCAACTATTCCCACCTGCATGGTTTTTAATTTTTCGTCTACCTCGGCTAAAATTGACGCTCTCAAACTATCTAATTCGGCTTTTTCTTTAATTACTGATATTTCTTTTATGACTTCAACCGGCTTGGTGATGGTAATTTCTTTGATTATTTCTTGGGTGGTTTGAGTGATAACTATTTTCTTTCCCTCTACATATTTTCTCAATTCAGCCAAGTTTTGATATAAATCCTTGATTGAAATAAAGGTTTGATCATTCGTTCCACTCGGGTAGGGTGGAACCAAAAAATCAAGCGCAAAGAGATCCTTAAATCCGCCAAATAATTGATAGGTAAAAAAGTTTCTTGCCGAAGAAAATACGTTCGTAGCAAAATGAGATGGCCCCTTAATCATGAAATCAACTAAATTAATCACGAAATTACCGCTTCTACCAAAAAGATCCTCCAAAAAGGCGATAAAACCATCAAATGACCCGTTAAAAATTTGGGCGATTGCTTTAAATGTTTGTCTTGTAATTCTGCTTTGGTCGCAAAAATCCATTCTTGCATTCGCAAAAAATGGGCGTAATGGCTGCCAGAGAATTTTGTCTATTTTTTCATTAATACCGGAATGAACTGCGGCAAATCTTTCGGCAAAACTAAATGTTGATTCTTTGAGGGGATTTAGAATACTCGCCATCTTATTCAGGGTTCCGCCAAAATTTATTTCTATAACAGAGGCTAAAGTCTTGTTTGTTTCACGAATAGCTTGAGAAGGGGCAATATTTATATCCTTAACATTATCATTAACAATTCCCACAAAAGAACTCGCCACAAATTCGGCAGAATTAAAAACCAAAGATTCAAAAGAATCTTTGGTTAGCTTAATCGTAGAGGAATAAGCCTGAATAATGTTTTTAGTGGAACCCGTAAAGTAATCGGATTCGGGAAAACTTCTTTCTTTTATACTGACAAAAACAGTGCTTATCAAGCAAAAAATCAAAACACCAATTAAAGAAACAAAGGCAATTTTTTTAAAAGATAGGGCCGGGCCAGCTAAATAGGTGGGTTTCTCTTTTTCCAGGATTTTTACATACTCTTCCAGCCACTTAAAAGTAGTAACCCAATTTCGACCAAGCTTCAAGGCTTTCAATCTACCCTGGCGAGCCACCAAACTTAAATGTCTCTGAGTACAACCGTAGACCTTGGCTGCCTCTTTTAATGAAATATATTTCTCTGGTCCGTTATCTGGTTTAAAGTTCTTTTCATACTCTTCCAACCAGGCTGGGGTAGTGGTCCAATTTCGACCGAGCTTCACTGCTTTTAACCTTCCCTGGCGGGCCATTAAATTCATATGCTTCTGGGTGCAACCATAAATCTCTGCCGCCTCCTGCAGAGAGATATAACTATTTTTCGTGTCTTTATGATTGTCTTTTAGATTCATATGCTACATCGATATTCCGAGTTTAGCTTCAAAATCGGGGGTATATTACATAAGTAGTATGAAGTATTATTTATATAAAATATAATATATATTATTACTTTTAATTATAGCATAAAAACAGCCTGTCAATGCCCTTAAAACTGTGGATAACTAAAAACCTAATTTCATGCATAAAATTAGGTTTTTAGGTTTCTAAGCACAATTCAGCATACACAAATCCTGAGATTGTCTGGTTGGGTTGTCTTTCAAATACTGTTTTAGGCTAATTTTACCCTATTTCTTGTCTGGGCGGTTAAAGAATATGGCAAATGAGTTGGAAAGGCCAAAATTAGACCAAATTTATCCGGTTTTATCCCATTTTATCCTAATTTATACACAATTATTACAGTTTTTAAATTTATTGAATACATATAAACTATCAATGTTTATTAATGTTTTATTGTGAATATAATAAATTGGGGGTCTAAATAAATTAGATCCCCCAATTAAATTACTAAATTTATATATGGTTAAATTCGCTTATTTTATCATCTCTAAAACCGTATAAATAAAGCCTAGAACAAAGATTAGAATCATTATATACCTAAGTATTGCCGGCTCCTTCAAATTATAGTCTGAGACCTGATTTCCCGACTTTTTTGCTCGATTATAAATTAAAACTATGGCCGTCCCCTCAATCCCACCCATCAATGCTCCCAAGATGATAATAACGGATACGAAATTATATACGCCTAAAATGAGTAAAATTATAGGAACGATACATACCAAAAACCAGGATAAATTCTTATTGATTTTAAAGTCATACCAAAACGTCTTTTTTAGAGAAAGACCAACAACAAAAAACGAAGTAAGCGTGGCCAAAAAACCAAATAAAGCGCCCATAAAAACAACTTTTTCACCCAATATTTTTGTTAATCCCGTTATGGCCTCTTCTGATGTATTAATGCCCGTTAATCCGATTACGGTGGTCATAAAAACAAGATAAAGCACTGCCGGAACCAAGGTGCCTACAATGATTGCCTTTTTGTAAAATTTTCTATTATTTTCGGAGAAAATTTCTCTTATTTCGGGGATTGCCGATATACCAGCCAACGAATAAAGAATAACGCCATAAGGAATAAAAATTTTATGCCAGCTAATTGTCTTCAAATTATCTACATCTATTTGATTAAATCCGAAATACAGTATGAGAAAAACAATTAAAATCAAAAACAAGCCCATTAGCAAATCCAAACCGGAAATTAAACGTAAACCAAAATATACGACTAATGCTCCAATGAGGAAAAAAAATAAATTTAAAATAATTGGAGAAACACTAATAAATGAGGAAAGCATAAGATAAAGAAATCCACCGCCAACAATAATGTAAATCAAAAGAGACCCATAAGATCCTACCATTACCGAAATACTAACTAAATTTTTCCATTGCCTTCCCAGGTAATGATTGGCATAACCAACCAAGCGATGCTTTTCTCGAGTACGCGAGATTATTTCCCCGTAGAAAAGATGCAACAGAGTCATAATTATGGCTAATCCAATTAAAAAAATGGCTGCAATCAGAAATCCTGATTGAGCTCCAGCATAGGGCAGGCCGAACATTCCAACCCCCACAATCGTAGTCATTAACACGACCGTAGCCAGTAAAAATTGCTTCATATTACTTATACCATATGCCAAAAATGGTCGTAAAAAGGCATATTACTGATAAGTCCCTAAATATATCCTCCTCCTTTGAGCCGTTCTATTAGGTAGGCCAGGATTAATGCCCAGGCAAAACTAATTATCAGAATAATCTTTCCTTCTTTTCTTAGCTTCGATTCGGTTAAAAAGGCATAAGCAATTACCAGTCCCGAAAAGATAGGATTTAACAAAGCGATAACAATTCCCACAATAAACCACTTCTTTTTCGAGCTTATACTAATTTCTTCCCCCTTGAAAGATATTATCATAAAGAAAATTAATAATAATTTAAATTATTATCTTTAAAACATTGATAAAGATTGATAAACTCTATTCAACAACCTTATAAACTTCGTCGCCTTCTCTAACTTTGTCTTTTACTTTCAAACCAATCGCGTCGCCCTTTTTGGCTTTATCAACTTGTTCGTGTTCTATCTGAATCGATTCAACCGGTTGTTCGAAGTCGGTACTTGGACCCTTGATGTGAATCACGTCTCCTACTGCTAAATTACCTTTGGTTATTTCGATGATTCCCACTTCGATTTTTCCGAAATAATGGGTTATTTTCCCGACTAATTCTTCTTTTTTTTCTTCGGCCATATGTTTATTGATTAATTATTATCGACTACTTTTTTCCTTGTCTATTAACTTTATTATCTTAGAAATCAGTCTTTTGGGACTGGCATCATAGACTATCTTCCCTGGTCCGCGGTGGGCATTTTTAACAATTGATTTTATCATGTCCGCTGTGCCGCCGGTGTCGGTCAGAACCCCGATTGGTTTTTGGTCTTCAAAAGCAATGGTAAATTCATTCAAGGTTCCCATTCTGCCGCAAATAACAATCACCGCATCGGAAGCGCGGGTTAGTTGAAGATTTCTGCCGGCGTATTCGGAGCCGGTATAAATCACAACATCATGAAAATCAATCGGCAGATGATAGGTTTTTAGATGCGCAATTTCGGAAGCAGCCGGTGACAAACCAATAACCACTCCCCCCTCTTCTTTGGCGCCAATAGCCGACCAATAAGGAATACCAGAGGTGGCACCGGTTATCAATATACCGTTTTGACGAACTATTTCTTTCCCTATTTCTTTGGCTTTTTCGAGAGCGCCTTTTTGACAATGACCGGTCTCCGCTGCTCCCGAAACGCAGATTTTATACTTCATATGTTTCTATAATAACACTTTCTCAATTACAATTCCACCATCTCTCCCTTTTTTGGAACCGAAGCAGGAATTCCCAAGTGGTCTTTTACCAGCTGTGCCAGGGCTTCGGCTGATTTTTCTTCTCCCTGGACGGTCCAAATATGTTTTACTGGTTTCAAAAAATTATCCAGCCAATTATATAAAGCTTTTTGGTCGGCATGAGAGGAATAACCCTCGATTGAAGCGATTTTCGCCCTAATCGGAACTTCTTCATCAAGAATTTTTACATTTTTATTTCCTTCGATAATTTGGCGACCAGGCGTGCCTCTGACCTGAAAATTGGTTATTAAAAGACAATTTTTAGGATTAGGGAGGTAAAATTTTTCGTGAAACAGTATTCTTCCGCCAGCCGACATTCCTGAACCGGCAATAATGATTTTGGGCGGCAAAATTCTGTTTATTGCTTTCGAATCCTCTACTTGTTCGGTATAGCTTAAACCGGAAAACCTGAATAAGTCGTGGCCGCCTAAAATTAATTTGCTCGCTTCTTTATTGAAATACTCGGGGTATCTTTTATAAATTTCCGTTGCCTTTACCGCCAAAGGACTATCAATAAATATCGGCAGTTGGGGAATGCGGTGATTTACAACCAATTCATTCAGTTCGCAAAGTAATTCTTGGGTCCTTTCTACGGCAAAAGCCGGTATCATTAACACTCCTTTTTGACTAAATGTTTCCTCAATAATATTTTCCAAAACTTCCTTTCTTTCGTTCCTGTTTTCGTGAACTCTGTCACCATAAGTGGATTCGACCAAAATATAATCCGCTTCGGTAATCTTGGTAGGAGGATTCAAAAGTGGGGTAGGCGCATTACCTAAATCTCCGGAAAAAACAATTTTTTTGCCGCTTGCCCAGATTTCGATTATTGCCGAACCCAACATATGACCAGCATCATTAAATTTGAAATAGATTTCGTCTTCTAGTTTCTGTTTTTCGCTGTAATCTACCGTATTAACAAGAGTTAAAGCCTGCTCAACGTCTTCTTTTTTGTAAAGCGGTTCTTTGCCGGTTTCCCGGGATTCTTTTTCGAAAATTTGATAACTGTCAGTTAAAACCAGTTTCATTAAATCTTTTGTCGGCGGAGTGGTAAAAATCTTACCACGAAATCCATCTTTGTAGAGCTTGGGGACCAAACCGATATGGTCAATGTGGGCGTGGGTAACAAATAAATAATTTACCTTTTTCGGATTAAAAGGAAATTCTCTATAATTCTCTTCTGCCTGCTCTCTTCCCCCTTGGACAATTCCGCAATCAACCAGAATATTTATTTTTTTGGAGCCCCTTTTTATCTCTAAAAGATATTTAACACCCGTGACTTCGCCAGCTCCTCCGTAAAAATATAGCTTCATGTTTTTGTAGCAATGATTAATATATTGGTTTTTTTGTTGTTTCTTTTTAAAAATCTTAATTCTTCTATCTTGAATTTATTTTCTTTAAAGATTTTTCCTAATTCATTTCTGGTAAAAGCATGATAATATCTTTTTTTGCCGTGAAAAGGAATAAAAACATCTTTACGAAAAAATGACTTTATTTTCCAGCAGGTCATTATTACTCTTCCGCTTGGCTTCAAAACCCGCTTAATTTCGCTTAAAACTTGCATCCGAAGTTCTTTTGAGGGGATATGATGAAAAACCGCAATCGCCCAAACAGATTCAAAATAATCATTGGAAAATGGTAAACTTAAGATATCCCCCACAATAAACTTGTCTCCATATTTTTCTTTGGCAATTCTTATTAGATTTTCCGAAAAATCAATGCCCGTATAATCAATATTTTTTCGGCCCGAGGCCGATCCGCCTTGGACGGAGAAAATTTCGTATAATCGGCCGGTCCCGCATCCCAAGTCCAAAACCCTTTCTCCCTCTTTAATGTAGGACTTCAACTCTTCTATTTCCGGACTGTATTTTCTTCTGGTCTGATAAAATTCATCGGCTACCTTATTGTATGTTTCTTTATTTTCTTCTAATATTTTATATGCTTCTTCTAAATCCATGAATATCTCTGATTATATTATTAAAAAAATCATCAAGGGAACGAAAATTACCGAGAAAAAACTTGATTCAATCAAACGTCAGGCAGCTTTTAAATATAAAACTGCCATTCCCAATAATATTAACCTACTTCAAGCATATCATAAGCTTGCCGCTTCTCACAAGATTAAAAAGTCCCAATTTTTGGAAAATCTTCTAAAAACCAGAAAAATCAGAACTCTTTCGGGAATTGCCTCGATTACGGTAATTACCAAACCCTATCCTTGTCCGGGTAAATGCCTTTATTGTCCCCAGGAAAAAGATATGCCCAAAAGTTATCTGGCCAATGAACCGGCTTGTATGCGCGCGGTTTTAACTAAATTTGATCCTTTTCGTCAAGTTGATGCCCGTTTAAAATCTTTGAAAATGACCGGACACACTACCGATAAGATAGAATTGATTGTTTTGGGCGGCACATGGTCAGCATACCCCTTAAAATATCAAAATTGGTTTTTAAGGCGCTGTTTTGATGCTTGTAATAGTATTCCCTCAAAATCGTTAAAAATCGCCCAGAAAGTCAATGAACGTGCTAAAAACAGGATTATTGGCCTGACTCTCGAAACCAGGCCTGATTATATCGATAAAAATGAGATAAAACGAATGCGCGACCTGGGCTGTACCAGAATTGAGCTTGGTGTTCAGAGTATTTACGAAGAAGTTTTAAAAAAGAATAGGCGCGGGCACGGAATAAAAGAAACAATCAATGCCACCAAACTACTTAAAGATGCGGGCTTCAAAATAACTTATCACATGATGCCGAACCTGCCCGGCTCGAACCCCCAAAAAGACGAAAAAATGTTTGAAGAGTTGTTTTCCAATCCCGATTTCCAACCTGACCAATTAAAAATCTATCCCTGCGCTGTTTTAGAAACCGCTCCGCTTTATAGAGTCTGGAAAAACAAAAAATATAAGCCATACACGAAAAAACAACTGACCAATCTTTTAATAAAAATCAAAGAAAAAATTCCGCCCTATGTGAGAATCATCAGGATTATCAGGGATATTCCCTCGCAAAGCATCGTAGCCGGCAATAAAATTTCCAATTTAAGAGAAATCGTCAAAAAAGAAATAAAAAAAAGAAATAAAAAGTGTAAATGTATCAGGTGCCGAGAAATAAAAAATTTCCAGCCTACGGCTGGTCACCCGCAGGGTGAAAAATTAATTAGACGCGATTATAAAGCGTCTAACGGAACTGAAATATTTTTATCTTTCGAGGACACAAAAAACGACAAAATCCTGGCTTTTTTGAGATTAAGGATTACCGATTCCTGGACTTTGTCGATTTTAAAAAATTCCGCCTTAATTCGCGAACTTCACACTTACGGTCAAACTGTTCCTGTGTCTGAAAAAATAAAAAATGCCCAGCAGCATCGAAGCTTGGGCAAAAAATTAATGATGGAGGCAGAAAAAATCGCAAAACAAGAATTCGGATTCAAAAAAATCGCCGTGATTTCCGGCATCGGCGTCAGAGATTATTATCGAAAATTGGGATACAGATTAAAAAACAGCTATATGATAAAAAATCTTGACCAAATTAAGTTTTAATGATACCTTTTATTTATGGAAAATGTGGATGAAAAAATAATAAAAGAAACCGGACAAGAAATGTATTTCGATAAAGAAATAGCCCAAACAATGATTGAAAGAGAAGAAAATCAAGAGCACGTGCTTACCGCGCAAACAGTTGAAAATATTACTTTATCTGAAATAGAGCCGAAGCCGGAATTAAAAATTGCCGAATTAGGAGCCGGGGCTCATCCTCAAAGGTATCCTAATCTGTTAGAATTTTTAGATAAAAACAAAGGAAGATTAGAATGGGTTGATCAAGCGCCGGTTATGCTTGATTATGCCAAAAAACAGGTTCCAAAAATCAAAAACATAGATTTTATCGAAAAAGAAATGGTCTCCTATTTAAAGCAGAATAAAAATGAATTTGATGCTCTTGTCCTAAAATATAGTTTCAATTATGTGATTTCTGATTCGTTGGAAGAATGGCTAAAAGCAATGAATGAATCGCTTAAAGAAAATGCTGCGGTTATAGCAACTTTAAATCTGTATGAAGAAGGACTAAAACCAAGAAGTTTTAATGCAACTTACACGGTTAATGGCAATCCAATTCCCCGCGGATACAAACCAAAGCATAATGAAATTATTGAAATTCATTTTCTAAAAAAGGGAGGCGATGAATCGCCTAATCCAGAAACTTTTGCTGACACTAAAATAATTTATTATTCGCCGGAAAAAATCAAGGAAGCAGCCCAAAAAGCAGGATTTTCCAATATATCACTTTTCGATGATTGGAGTAAAAACGAAAAGTGGTTAAACAGATTTAAAAAAGAATACCCGAATTCAGAGATTAAGTCTAAGGCTCTGTTATTTTTAAAAAAATAAAGGAGGTAAAACAAAATAGCCACCCCCGCGGGTGGCTTTTTTGTTTCTTCAAACGCCATTAATCTCCGTTATTTCTGCCCCAGATACAGTATTCGCACTCGGAATGGTGAGGCGGAATCGAACCGTTCAATAATTTCATCGCGTCTTTTAATGTTTTTCTGGCCCTGTTCGGGTCTATTTTTAATTGGATTGGCTGAACATTGAAAATTACCGTTCCGTTCTCCTCAACATGTTCGGGATAATAATATATAAGATAGCCAAAATTTCCGACCGGATATCCGTTTTCTTCTAAAAGCAAGGTATAACAATCCAATTGGTTTCCGTAATATTTTTCCGAATCTCCTTCTTTCGGAGCAAAGCCCCTGGTTTTGTAATCCAGGGGGAAATATTTTCCGTCTTTTTCCATGCAATCATCCAATGCTCCGAATAAAACAACATTCAAGTCTTCATCTTTGTATTCCAGCCCTGTTCTCCAATTCCGCCATTTGTTTAAAAGTTTATGGTCGTGAAGTAAATTTCCTTCAATCTTTCCTTGAAGCTCCGGAGGCAATTCTCCCTTTTCTCTGTATTTATCAAAATAATTTTTTATTACTCCATCCATTCCTCCGGGCAAAGACGGAAAAATCCCCCGCGGCCGATGAATACCTTCGTTAATATGCAACCAAAAACATCTTGGACACTCCAAGAACAAATTTAAAGTTGATGGCGACAATCTAATCTCTTTCATTTGGAGAAAAACATTAAAGAATCGAGAATCACGTCGAAATAATTATCCAAATCCTGCTTTTTGTTTCCGCCAAAAACAACATTTTGCCATTCGGCCAAAAGCGTTCCATTCCCCAAGCTGCGGACATCTTGTTCTAAACCGTCTAAGCTCTTTTCCTGCCGTGCCAGTTTATTCGATTGGTCCAAAAGCACGGCATAATTATGAACTTTTTCCAATTTTTCCAAACAACTGAAAGAAGTCAATTTTTCTGCTTTACTTGCTCTGATGCCAAAATAAACCATAAAACCACAACTGATTATCAGCAAAATCACCAAGACGATAATCAGAGTTTTAACTTTAAAAATCGTTTGTCTGACACTTTTAAATCTCATGGCGATATTCAATAAAAAACTCATAATTTAATGATTAATTATTAATTTCTCCCAATTCTTCTAAAATTTCAAGAGGTATGGGAATCGGACCGCGAATCGGACTTCTAGCCGGATACCTCCACGTGCTAATGATTTTTATTTTTTGGCCAGCCCGAGGCTGGTCAGCCTTGGGCTGATACATTAACCAGATTTCGGTGGGATGTTTTTTCGAACCGGTCGGCTGCATTATCGCCACGGTTTTTGGCGCAATGCCCAATTCTTTTCGTTTCGGATTATTTAAAACCCGTTTTAAACGCGCTTCGGACAAACCGTAGTATCTCATTTTTTGAATCGAGTGGTTTGTCCAAGAAATTTTTTCCGTGTTTTTCGGAATTCTAAATTCCATTAATCTATCTCGTAAATTAAACTCACGTTGATAATAATTTCGTTTTCGCCGGTTTGAATATCTGGTGTTGTTCCGCCACCACCCATTCCCGTTGCCTCTTTATACATGGGTACAGGATAATAACCCATATCTTCGCTAAACCCGGCCAATTTAACCAATCTTATTCCCAAGTTGGAAGCAAGTTTTTTGGCTTTTTGCTTGGCATCATCAATTGCCAATTTTCTCGCTTGCTCTTTCAAGTCTTCGTCTTTATCAATCCAAAAACGCAAAGAACTAACCTGATTAATGCCCGCGCCTACGCTCTTATCCAAAATATCACCGACTTTTTCCAGATTTCTTACCTTGACTTCCAAGGTTTGGGTTATTTCGTAGCCGATAATTTCCGGGATGATTCTGTTTTCGTAATTATAACGGGGATAAATATTGTAATTAATGGTTTTAATGTCTTTGTCCTCAATGCCGAAACCCTTCAAAAAATCGATAACCGCATTCATTTTCTTGGTGTTTTTATCCTGAACATCCTTGATGTTTCTACCCTCGGTCACCACCGACATATCAACAATCGCGATATCTGGTTTAGCGTAAACTTTTCCTTGTCCCTGAACACTAATCGTCTGGGCATAAGGAGTATTTGCTCCGATATAATGATTTTCCTTTATTTTATTAACGAATCCGGCAATTCCGGAAATTATTAGAACCAAAAACAAACAAACGACGATAAAGAAAAAAATCGTAAGAAATAACTTGTATTCTTTTGTCTTTTCGCTTAAATTTCCAAACATATGTTTATGCTTAATTATTAATTGTTACCTTATTTATTATATCACCTTGTTTAATCTGGAGCACCACATCCATTCCTCGGACAACATTTCCAAAAGCAGTATAGCGGCCATCCAAGTCCGGCTGGTCAGTAATAGTAATTATGAAAAACTGGCTGCCATTGGTATTGGGACCGGAATTAGCCATAGAAATTACCCCGACTTTATGCGGAATGGATTTTAAAGAATAATCAAATTTATAACCTTGTAATTCTAGTTGCGCTATTACTTCTTCGGAAAGCTCCAACGATTTGGGATTGATTTCGTCATCGAACGTATAACCCGGACCACCGCTTCCGTCATTATTCGGGTCGTCGTCTTTACTCAATGGATCGCCTCCCTGAATCACGAAATCTTCCACAACCCGATGAAATTTTGTCCCATCATAAAAACCATCCTGGGCTAATTTCACAAAATTTTCTACGGTTTTAGACGCTGCTTCTTTGTCGAGTTCCAATTCAATATTTCCTTTATCGGTTTCCATTGTGACCGAAACGGTACTTTTCTCTTTATTGGTGCGTGAAAAATAAAATATTGCCCCAGCGCCGATTACCAATATCAAAACAACAACCAAGATGATAATTTCTCTTTTCTTTTTTGTTTTCTTTTTTCCTGTTTCTTCCATTAATCTGTCCATTTTTCTCTGTTCTTTAATTTTTTGTATTTTTCCCATAGGGGTTGACAAATTAATAATTATATGATAAGATTATAATCAGAAAGGAGGTGTTCTTTGAAACAGTTAGATCTAAAATTCAAAGGGCGTCCTGCCATTGACCCCTCTTTCAAAAGTTGGACTGTCGTACTCTTTAAGAATCGATTTTCCAAAAACGGGGTCTGGGTCTTCGATATCTGGGCAAAAAGCCGCGAACAAGCGATCGTAAAGGCTGCAAAAGAAGTAAGAATGCAGTACTACAGTATCAGAGATTCTTTGGCAAAACTATCAAGACCCTAAAGGCTCTTCATAAAACGCTGAAGGGCCTTTTCTTTTTCTCTAAAACTGATTTGGGCTTTTTTAATTCCTTTTTCAATCACGTCCAAGGTTTTGTCATAAACCGGTCGATTCACCGGAAACGGCACCCCGTCTTTGCCGCCAAAAGCAAAACTGTAACGCGCCGGGTCTTCGTAAGACGGCTTTGCCCCGTAAATCAGTTCCGAAACCAGAGATAAAGCCCGAATCGTCATCGGCCCAACCCCCTCGGTCATTAAAAGTTGCTCAAAATTCTGCGGCGACTTCTCATGAACCCGAAATAGAATTTTATTCAAATATTTGCTTTTTGTAAAGTCCAAATCGCCGGTCAATTTCGGCAAAACAGTATCATTGGGCATTTCCAGAGTCCGAAATAAATTTTTCTGACCGGTCTGCGTTTCCTTGATAAGCTCCAAATCGTTTATCAATGTCCGATAACCATCCTTAATTAATTCCGTGCTCACTTCTTTGTTCTTTTTACTCTGCTTAGCAGTTAAATTCAGGGGTTTTACTTTTATATTCGAAGAAATTCCCGTGTGCGGCTCTTCAATAAAATCAGAAACATTTTCAGAAAGCCAATGATAACGTCTGGCTTGTCCAACCTTCTCGTTCATCCCCTGCTGAACCACTGTCCAGTTTCCTTTTTTCGTAAAAATAAAAGTGTGATGATAAAGCTGAAAACCGTCCTGAATCGCGGTATTGTCGACTTTAGCGCTGATTTTCGAAGAATAAACCAATTTATCCGCCAAGTTTTGCGAGAAATTAAGCTTATCCGCCCAATCAATAATTTGATTGGGTGTTTTTCTTGATGTTTTTCCTTTGCCTCCGCAAACAAAAAGCCCTAAATCTTTTTCCAGTCCCCAAATTCCCATTTTTAAAGCGCCGCAAGTAGTAGTGGTCAATCCGCTGGAATTCCAATCGAACGCAAGAACCGAACCGAATGACTGAAACCAGACCGGGTCGGATAATCTCTTTAAAAATTCTTCGGCGCCGAATTCACTGACAATCGCTTGAACAATCGAACGCGAAAGTCGGGTCATTCTTTCGAATAGCCATTTTGGGCAAGTGCCGTAATCCAAGGGAAAACTAGCGAGACCTGTACGCATGTTTGTTTTTGTTCCTTAAATTTCTCAGCACGGATTGGTATCTGAACACACTCGGCGTGCGATATGCTGTTTTACCTTTATGAGCCCTCGGGCACGCGTATTTCTTCATATTGATTTATTCTATCGATAAATTTATTAAAATTATCCATGCTTTTAAAAACCGTCACCAAAAAAATAATTACCACTATGGTGATAATGGCTAAACTGACCTTTGTTTCTACGTGTAAAGAAAATATATTTCTCATCTTATTCTCCTTTAATCACGGCTAAAGGCACCAAGCGGGCGACTTTCTTGGATAATCCGGCTTGATGTACGACTTCAACCACTTCATCGATATTTTTGTATGCTTGCGGCGCTTCTTCGGCAATCCCGCGCATACTGTAACATTTCACCAAAATTCCTTTGGCTTTCAATTGATTGATGATTTCCTGACCCGACAAGCTTCTTGTGGCCGCGCTTCTGGACATTGTTCTGCCCGCGCCGTGGCAAGTTGAATACCAGGCATCTTTGCCTTGTTCCGTGCCAACCAAAACGTAAGAAGCAGTGCCCATTGAGCCGGGAATCAAAACCGGCTGTTCTGGAAAGGCCCGGGTTGCACCTTTTCTATGCACAACTAATTCCATTTCCTTTCCATAAACTTTATATTTTTCCAGTTTGGCAATATTATGCGCCACGTCGTAAATCGCAATAAGTTTTGTTTTTTCTCCCAAAATTTCTTTCCATGCTTTTCTGATGTAATGCGCAATCATTTGCCGATTTGCCCAAGCATAATTTGCTCCAGCCGACATTGCGGAAAAATATCTTTGTCCTTCTTTGGATTTAAAAGGCACACAAGCCAATTCTCTGTCCGGCAAATTTATATCGTATTTCGGCATTGCTTTCATCATCACCTGAATATAATCAGTGGCAATTTGATGGCCTAGGCCACGGCTCCCGGTATGAATCATTACTACAACTTGATTTTTGAATAGTCCGAATTTTTGCGCAATTTCTTGGTCAAGAATTTCATCCACTTTTTGAACTTCCAAGAAATGATTTCCACTTCCCAAGGTTCCGACCTGGTCTCTGCCGCGATTTTTTGCGTGTTCGAAAACAGCCAACGGGTCAGCTTGTTCAATAAAACCATTTGACTCGCAATTTTTAATATCTTCGTCTTCTCCGTATCCCTGCTCTACCAGTCTTTTTGCTCCGTATTTTAAAATTTTATCCAAATTATCAATGCTTAATTTGGTTTGTCTACCCTTGCCCAGACCAGATGGCACTTCTTTTTGCATTTCCAGAGCTAATTTATCCAAATAGGGTGAAATGTCTTTTTCCGATAATTCGGATTTCAATAATTTCATTCCGCAATTGATATCATAACCCACTCCGCCTGGAGAAATCACGCCGTTTTCTGAATCCATTGCCGCAACGCCGCCAATAGGGAAACCATAACCTTCGTGAATGTCGGGCATTGCCATTGAATAATTGATAATTCCCGGCAAACTGGCTGTATTTATCAACTGCTCAACTGACCTGTCTTTAAAAACCTTGTCCAGCATTTTTTCACTCACATAAATCCTCGCCGGAACATTCATGCGTTCGGTTTTCTCAACTTCCCATAACCAATCGTTTATTTTTTTAAAATCTGATTTTTGCATGATAGTCTCTATATATACACTTTTTTACGATCGGATAAAAGTGTACATATTAAAATTTTTAGACATCAAATAAAACCGTTGCTTTGTATAAACCTTTTTTACCTTGAATAATTTTCAACCCATGATAAGTCACGGCTTTGATGTCTTCGCCAAAAGATTCGACTTTGTTGCCAATTAGTTCGCCTTCGAGTTCAGTGTCGGAAAATTTTGTAAATCTTACCTCGTTATAAACTTCTTTATTCGTCTGAATCCGATACAAAACCTCACTCAAAAAATCCACCAATAAAGCATTCAAATCGACAGATTTTACTTTGATTTTTCTATTTTCCGATTTTTTATCAAGAATTTTTGGCTTCAAAACTTCGTTCATTCCTTTCATCGCATTTAAAAAGAGTTCTTCTTTTGTCTTTCCAAAAGCCTGAACACGTACATCGGAAGGATGCTCCAAAATTTTATATTCTTTATCCATGAATTTTTTCAAATTCTTCGCACACTATTTTTCTGTCGTCCCAAGCAATTTTTTCTCCGTTTGCCACACACATCCACGGCTCACAGCCCTTTCCGGTAATAATCACCGTGTCATTGCTCTGCGCCAAAGATAAAGCCTTATTAATCGCCTCTCGTCGATCTAAAATTTTTAGGATTTCGGATTTCGGATTTAGAATTTGCGAAAATCCAGTTGCAATATCTTCTATAATGGCTGCTGGATTTTCGTTGTATGGATCTTCATTTGTCAAAATTATATTTTTACAATAATCAGCCGCGATTTTTCCCATTTCCGGTCTTTTCCACTTGTCACGTCCCCCGCCACAACTGCCAAAAACGCAAATAAGTTTTGGATTTTGGATTTGATTTGGAATAATTTTGATTTTGGATTTTGGATTTATGGTTTCGTAAACTTTTTGAAGCGCGTCCGGAGTATGTGCGTAATCCACTATCACTGTAAAAGGATTATTTATTACAACTTCCATTCTCCCGGGAATTCCTTTTGCATTTCTTAAAACCTCCAATATCTCGGGCAAATCGATTCCTTGAGACAATCCCGCACAAGCTGCAGCTAAAGCATTATAAATATTGAATTTTCCCAATAATTTAATTTGTAAATTGATTTTTTCCGGTGTAATTTCGGCATTTTTGTTGTCGATTCCGTAAAAATATTTTTTTCCGCTGAAAAGTCCGGAAAAATATTCAAAATTCGGGTCATCTATGTTTATTACTGCCCATTTATTCTTTTTTGGACTTTTTTCTAACACCTGAAACAACTTTCCTTTTGCTTTTTTGTAATTTTCAAATCCTTTATGCGCTTCAATATGTTCTTTGGTCAAATTGGTGAATACGACTCCGTCGAAATCAACGAATTTATGGCGAAATTGTTTTATTCCTTCGGAAGTGATTTCCAAAACCGCGTATTTACAGCCAGCATTAACAGCTTGGCGTAAAAATTTCTGTAATTTCATTCTGCCCGGCATAGTCATTTTCAGCATATTCTTTTGCTCTTTGTCGCCAACTTTGAATCTAATCGAGGAAAGCGAAGCAACTTTATTTCCAGCGCTTTCCAAAATTTCCGTAGTCAAATGAACCACTGTAGATTTCCCATTCGTTCCCGTCACCCCAATCACAATCAATCTTTTCGCCGGAAAACCATAAATTACCGCGCCCAACAAAGCGAGTAAATAATGATAAATATTAAAAACGAATCTCGGAACAAATTTTTTCATAAGAAGTCAGACTTCTTCATAAAATTTTTCTGGCGATTTTGTAAATTGAATACCAAATCGGCTGGAAAACCAAATCAAAGGCGCCGGGATAAGAAATTGAGCAACCGCCGAAACCTTTTTTGAATCTGGTCACGCCCGGCCATTTATTTTCGTCAATGCCCCAAAAATCGTATTCAATACATCCACGCTTTTTTGCTTCTTGGATTTGCTCCCATTGCAGCAGATGCGGGGCCATTAAATTTCTGTGCTCGTAATCCGACGCGCCGTGGAGATAAATCGCTTGCTTATCATAGAAAACCATAATATTAGCTGCAATGATTTTCCCGTTATACTCGGCAACAAACAATTCAATTCCCGGAATTTCCAGCATTTTTCTGTAATATTCTTTCGGATGCGGCCTGAATTTATCTCTTTTAGTGGTTTCCTGCATCAATCTCCAAAAATCATCAAAATATGTTTGGTTATTGTTTCTTGTATCTTGTTTCTTGATGATAATTCTCTTCTTTTCGGCTAATTTGATATTATACCGGGTCTTATAATGCATCTGATTCAATAATTCCTGCTCGGATTTCGCGATATCTAAAATCAAAGTCTTTTTTGGCTGAATACTGGTGGATTTTTTAAAACCAAATTCTTCTAGCTTATCAATTAATGACTCTATTTTAAAGAAAATCGCGTTTTCTTGTTTAGCGATTTCTTTGACCTTGGATAAAATTGATTCAGAAAAAACTTTTACCGGACATCTGGGCGAATAGAGGTAACTCTTTTTGAACGGTAAATTATTTTTTATCACACCGATTCCCTCTATTTGCCAAATTTTTCTCCCCAGCGATTTCTGAAACCCCAACCATTCTTTAGATTGTAAGAATGAATTCATTTTTTCCCCAATATTTTTAAAGCTTGTTTTACCTTATCGCCAACTTCTTTCGCGCTTTCCGGAACTTTCTTCAGGGCTTCTCTTGCTTCTTGTAACCTGTATCCCAAACCAATTAAAGCATCGATTGCGTCCCCGCCAGCTCCATATTTCTCGTCCAGATACTCCCCGCTGACTTTATTTTTCAGTTCCAAGATGATTTTTTCCGCTGTTTTTTTGCCAATTCCCGATACTTTGGTCAAAATACTGCTTTCTTCATTGGCAATTGCTTTTTTTAGGGTATCAACCGAGGCAACATTCAAAATATTTGTCGCTCCTTTTGGTCCGATTCCGGAAATGGAAATCAACATTTCAAAAAATTCCAAATCTTTTTTATCCAAAAATCCGTATAAGTCCATAATATCTTCCCTGACGTGCAAATGCGTGTATAATTTCACCTTTTCGCCGATTTTGGGCAGTTTTTTGAAAATATTGGCGGAAATATAAATCTTGTAGCCCACGCCATTAACGTCAACCAGCACATATCTATCAGTGCTGTATTCAATTTTCCCTTCAATATAGCCAATCATCTCCTTTATTCTACTCCTTATTTGACCTCAAATCAATAATATGATAATATGGTTTTATTATGCCAATCACGAAATCAGCGAAAAAAGCATTAAGACAGAACAAAAGACGAAGACAAAGAAATCTTCGTCAACTTAATGTTTTGAAAGCCACGATTAAAAAAATCAAAAAACTTGCCTCTGAAAACAAAAAGGAAGAAGCTCTAAAACTTCTTCCCAAGGCCTATAAAGTAATCGACAAAGCAGTCAAAACCGGACTCATCAAAAAAAACAACGCAGCGAGAAAAAAGTCGCGACTTACCAAATTAATCGCCAATCCACCCAAGGCGGATGCCAGCGCTAAATCGCTGTCAGAAACAGCTCCAAAGCAGTAGAAATATCGGCTTTACCGGTTTTCGCTTCCAAGTCTATTGTCATCAGTTGATAATAGATTTTTTTTAATTCCTCGAAAGTGAAATTCTTGACTTGATATTGGGTTTTTCTGATTACAAACGGGTGTAAATCCAGTTTTGATATCGGGGTACTTTTTATTCGCAAAAGGTTTCTAATCTGATAAATAAACATCGATAAAAGATAAAATTCATCTCCTCCCTTTTCCAAGTGCTGATTAAATAAATCAATAACCCTGGCTTTATTTTTTTGACCCAGAGCGTCAACCATATCGAAAATGTTCAAATCGATTTCCGGTCTTACCAGCGATTCAACATCCTCGATTTTTATTGCCGGGTTATAATTCAATAATTTATTGATTTCGTTGCTCATTCGCCATAAATCGCTGCCGACATACTCGATTAATTTATCCAATGCCCGTATATCTATTTTCCCGCCCTGCCCCAAAATATAATTTTTAATCCAATTCTTTAATTGAACTCCTTTTAATTCTTTAAATTCTTGAGTTTTGGCCGTGATTTTTAAAAATTTGAATAACTCGTTTTTCTCATCCGATTCTTCGGACCAAAATACGATGGCAATATTCTCGTCTTTTTCTGTTTTCTTGTTTTTAAGAAATTCCAGAATCTCTTTTTGAACCTGCGGCTCGCCCTGAGTTTCTCGAAGGGAAAAAATATTTTCTATTACAATCAACTTTTTCTCGCTAAACATCGATATGGTGTTCGCTGATTCTCTGATTTGCTTAAAAATTTCTATTTCATTATCTTTGGCATCGATTCTCACGAAATTGAACCAGTTTAAGCTGGTCTTTTCGTGTGCTTCAATAACCCTTTTCAGCTCCTCGCGCGAGCGAAAAGTATCTTGTCCATATAATAATATAATCATAATATTTCCCATTTTACTTCTTGATACGGCTCAACGATTTCCAACCAGATTTTACCCGGCGTGAATTCGATTTCCTTGCCATCGCCGTTTAAAAAAGTCAATTTCGAATTGCTGTATGTGCCTGTTTTTTCCCAAAACCCCTTGATTTCTTCCCCGTTTTGATAAATTTTCGCCTCGCCCTCGCCTTCGACATCAACATCATTATAATCAGGCAATTCGATCATTCTCGATTCCGCGCGCATAACTACAACAACGCTGGCCTCTACCTGATTGCCATTATTTTTATCAATTTCTCTTTGGTTATCGCGCCATCTTCTGTAAATATTGTCTTCTTTATCATAATCATAATAAACTTTAAAATGTCCACTATAACCGATTACCAATTTTCCGTTGGTTTGGATTTTTGATTCGGATTTTTTCAAATGCGGATAGCCAACAAACTTATTTTCCAGACGATAACCCAATTTTTCTGCTGCATTAAGCAATCTCTTTAGAGAAGTGAACCCGTTATGCGGCATAGGAATTCCGGATTTCTGCCAAAAAGCACTGTAAGGATTTTTCATTGCATCAATGTTGTCTATAATTCCTTTATCTAATTTATCCAAAGCAAAATGCGAGCCGCCCCAATGGGCATAAATCGTGTCGAGTCCCATGGCCAGAGGAATGTAATCGTGGCGCGCGCTCCTGACCGAGCCGATTTCTTCCGGCATCTCGCATTGATAAATTGCCATCATCCGCGTAATGCTGCCGGTAATTACCGGCATTTCGATGACCATATCCGCTGCACCAATTCCCGACAAAGGACGGGTAATCGGGTCTTCGGCCAGCATCACGGCAATCGGCCTACGCTTATAATTTTCGCATTTTATTCCACTAATCGGACTTACTCCGGTATCATTTCCTGGTTCGTTGATTTCGTTTCCAGAATTATCAATTTCCACATTTCGATTTCCCAATTTTAAAAACAAAAATCCTCCAATAGCTAAAATCACTGTTAAAATTAAAATAAAATAAATTTTCTTTTTTCTTTTAATCATTTTTGCATCTTTACTGGTAAATTATAAAATCAATATCGAGTACTGTTAATTTTCCATCCCTATCTATGTCTTCTTTCTCTAATGTATGAGTACATTCATGGCAATTATAAATCGTTTTTAAGTATTTTTTCTCTAGCAGAGGAGGAATAAAATCATAGAATTTTTTCTCATTTGGATATTTTAATTTAAAAAATTGATAGAGACCTATAGTGCCTTTTTGTGAATTACATTTCCCACATGCCCATATCTGATTTGAGATGCCTTGGATCGAGCTACATGTTCTGCATTCTGGTTTTATAGACAAAGATTTTGGTATGATGTGTTCCCAATGAAGGTTTTCTCCGGATCCACAATATACGCATTTCTTTTCTGCTTCTACAAATTGTCTATCTTCTCTTGTAATTTCCGACCAAGTCTTCTTTCCGCTTTTTAAATCTTGAAAAACCTCTCTTATGAATCCAAAATGAGCTTGTTTTGCGCTTTTTCCATTTGCAACTTGGAATGCGCTCCTGGCAACAATTTTAGCGTACTGATAAAAGATGAGGTCTTGAACTGTTTCTATCCCCATAATCTTTCTATAATCATGAGCATCTTTATATTGAATCATAAAATTTAAATATAATTTTTATCTTTCATAGACTTTTTTGGCATCTATGTAAAATAAATACAAATCTAGTTCTGCTAAGTTAATATTAAGATGGTTTGCAAGTTTTCTTAATTTTTTTTCTATTTCTAAATAGTTTTTCTTTGACAGTGGTGGTATTTCATCTAACATCTCATAATCGTTCAGTGCTCTCAAAACATGCCTGTCTAAAATAGCAAAATTTTGGAAGCCCATATTTCTTAAAAAATGCGAAGCCTCCTTCCAGCCGATTCCTTTTATGTTTTCTACCAACCATTCCCGAATTTCTTTTTCGCTTTTACTTTTTAATTTGGAATTAATCTCTTTTATGAATTTTCTCGCATCAATAATATAATTTGTTCGTACATTATAAAATCTATAACCTAATTTTTTTAATTTTTTCCTTAAGGCATCTTTTGATAAATAAATAAAGCCTTTATTAATGTCTTTCCAAATTTGTTTGGTTTTACTAATTGGGGCATTAGCCACCAAAATACAAAAACATAACTCAATAAATTTTTGTTCAAAATCAATATTAAATTCTTCTTCAAAAGTTTTTAATTTAATTTTTGCTTCTTCTCTTTTTTCTTTTTTTATTTCTCTTATCTTATTTATTAAGGTCTCACTCATAATGTTAATTAGTTGTTTTGCTGAAAATTTTAAAGGATGGACAAATATGCTTAAGCGTACATTGTTCACAAAGTGGTCTTCTTGCTAAGCAAATTTTCCTTCCATGTTCCATTATCAGCGAGCTGAAATCTCTCCAGTAATCCTTCGGGGTTATTTCCATTAAATCCTGCTCAATTTTTTCTGGATTAGTATTTTTTGACAATCCCAATCTTTTAGATAATCTTATGACATGAGTGTCGACAACTATCCCCTCTATTTTTCCAAAAGCAAAAGTAAGTATAATATTTGCAGTCTTCCTACCAATGCCGGGTAGAGTTAACAATTCTTCCATTGTTTGCGGAACTTTTCTTTTGAATTTTTTTATTATTTGTTGAGTGGCGTTAATTATATTTTTTGCTTTATTTTTATAAAACCCAGTTGGCCTTATATCTTGTTCAAATTTCTTAAAATCTACCCTCGCATAATCATTTATATTTTTATATTTTTTAAAAAGGGTTTTCGTCACTTTATTTACCCTTTCATCAGTACATTGTGCAGAAAGTACCGTAGAAACTAAAAGCTCTAATGGATCGCTGAATTTTAAAGCGATTTTGTTATGAGGATATTCCCTTTGCAATAATTTAATAATTGTTTTTGCCCTATTTTCGATAGTCATTTTATCATATTTACCTAACGTATTTTATTGCGCCTCAACCGTCCACCACTCGTTAAAGATATCTTTATTTAGTATTATTCTAAATTTTTTCTCTAAAGCAGTAGAAACCTCGGCAAGCTCAGCACGTGAAGAAATTACGCTTTCTTCAATGTAATGCGCAATCAAATCATTTAAATCTATGTAATGCCACTGTTTTTGCAGCTTATTAAAACTTCTTACCTCGTTTAAAATAAGCTTTAAACAATATCTGTCCATATAAATTTTTATTAATAATTAATATCTTTGACTTTTTTATTTTGAGTTCACTACAATAATTTGCTTTGTTCTGCTTTGATTTCGGGTTCGGATTTTTGCGACAAGCGTCTCAATAAGGTTTGAAATCCCAGTTCTTCAAATAATTTTCTCACTTTATCTATATTAAAATGATTTTGCCAATCCAATTGCTTTAAATCCGCTTTAATTGGCACTTTTTTAAATATTGTGACCAATCTTTTGCTGAAAAATGCCATTTGTTTACTGGTTTTCAGTTTCTCAACAGTGCTTTTACTGGTTATCTTGCCTATATTTTTGTAAATATTCTCCAATGTGCCGAATTCCTTCAGTAAAGCGCAAGCGCCTTTTTCACCAATACCTTTTACTCCGGGAATATTGTCCGAAGGATCGCCGCGCAATGCCTTGTAATCGATCATCTGGCTGACTTTTAACCCGTATCTGTTCTCGACTTCTTTTTCCCCATAAATCACGGTATCGCTCAATCCTTTTTTCGGGGTATAGACCCTGATATTTTTATCGATTAACTGCAGGGTGTCCAAATCGCCGGTAATAATCAAAATATCGATTTCTTTATGCGTGTATCTCTTTGCCATTGTGCCGATAATGTCGTCCGCTTCAAAACCCTGTTTTTCCAAAACCGGAATCCCGAAAGCATTCAGAACCTCTTTCGTGCGCGGAATCTGTTCGTACAGTTCATCCGGCGCTTTCGGTCTTTTTGCCTTATAATCCTCGTATTCGATATGCCGAAAAGTCGGAGCAGCCAAATCAAAGGCCGCTGCCATATAATCGGGTTTTAATTCATTAATGACCCTGATTAAAACCGATGTGAATCCATAAACCGCATTGGTAAGTTCGCCTTTTCTTGTGGTTAAAGGCGGCAAAGCGTGAAAAGCCCGATGCACCAAAGCATTGGCATCGATTAAAATAAGTTTTTTCATATAAATTTTATGATTCTTTTTTTGTCCGAAACTATTTCGAATTTAATCCAGATTTTATTTTTAGGCAAAATTTTGCGAATCTTCTCCGCCCATTCGATTAAAACAATATTTTTCGGCGTGGAAATGATTTCTTTAAAGTCCAAAGCCAAAATATCTTGGGAATTTTTAATCCGATAGCAATCGATATGATACAAATTTTTGTATTTTTTTAGCAAAACGAAAGTCGGGCTGGTCAATCTTTTTTTAATACCCATTCCTCTGGCAAAAGCTTTGATAAAAGTGGTTTTACCGGCTCCCAAGTCGCCTTCCAGACCGATAACCAAAGCGTTTTTTTTCTTGGAAACAATTTTTGAAACCTCTTTGGCAAGAATTTTCGCCAATTTTGAGGTTTCTTTTTCGTTTTTAATAAAAAATTTCTCCATCACTCTCATCTTATCAGTTTTTAAAGCACAAAAAAAGACCCGAGACTTGCTAAATTAAGTTTTTTGCGCTACGATGGGAATATGGCGAAAAAAGACGAAGACAAACAGAAGAAAGCGGAAGTGAAAATCGAGCAGCTCCAAAGAGAAGCTGAAGAAAATAGAGCTAAAAACCTAGCCTCCGAGCTAGGTTTTCCTTATATTGATTTGAGAATCAATCCGGTTGAAGATGACGCCTTGGCTTTAATCAAAAAAGAAGAAGCGCAAAAAGCCCAAGCGGCAATAATCCAAAAAAGACAAAACGATGTTTATCTTGCTGCCAGCGATATTAATCTCGAAGCGTTCAAATCTTTGATAGAAAAGCTGGAAGACCAAAAACTCACACCCAAAATTTCTATTACTTCTTACAGTAATCTGGAAAAAGCCTGGCAAAGATACGAATTCATAAAAGACAAAACCGAGATTACTAAAACCACAGAAATCGATATCGAGGAATTAACCCAAATTCAAAAAGAAGTGGAAACAATCAAAGATTTAAAGCAAAAAATAACCGAACCGAATCTTACCACCACTCAACTTCTAAATATAATCATGGGTTCGGCCCTAAAACTGGAAGTTTCTGACGTGCATACGGAAAACGAGTCGGAGGAGCAGGTAAGATTGAGATTCAGAATTGACGGAATACTTCAAGATATTGGTTATCTTACCTTCGCCGTTTACAAACTTTTTCTTTCCCGAATAAAAATTCTTTCCGGTTTGAAATTAAATATCCATGACAAGCCCCAGGACGGAAGATTTAGTCTCGAATTGGAAGGAACGATAATCGAAATCAGAACTTCGGTAATCCCGGCCGAATACGGGGAAAATATTGTTTTGAGGATATTAGACCCCAAAACCGTTGGCTTGAAATTGGAAGACCTGGGAATCCAGGAATACGACTTTAAAACCATTGAAAACCAATTAAAAAAGCCCAATGGCATGATTGTTACCACCGGACCGACCGGTTCGGGAAAAACCACCCTGCTCTATGCTTTTTTGAAAAAGGTTAATACGTCGGAATTGAAAATTATTACCTTGGAAGACCCAATTGAATACCATCTGTCGGGAATTGAGCAAACCCAGGTGGAAACCGATAAGGGTTACACTTTTGCTACCGGTCTGCGTTCGATTCTGAGGCAAGACCCGGATATGATTTTGGTAGGAGAAATCAGGGACAATGAAACTGCGGAAACCGCAATTCACGCTTCCTTAACCGGTCATCTGGTGTTCTCTACCCTACACACCAACGATACTGCCGGAGCAATTCCTCGCTTGGTGGATATGAAAGTTAATCCCAATTTAATCCCACCGGCTTTAAATTTGGTCATTGCCCAAAGATTGGTAAGGAAAGTTTGTCCGAAATGTTCTCAAGAAATTAAACCGGACAAAGAAACTTTGGAAAAAATAAAAAACGGGCTTAAAGATTTGCCCGGCCGCGTAAAAAAACCGGACTTGGATAACCTGAAAATCAAACAAATGTCAAAAGAAGGCTGCCCGTATTGTAATTTTAGCGGATACAAAGGCAGAATCGGAGTTTTTGAGTTGTTTATCGTTGACGATGCAATGGAAAAAACCATTCTCAAAACCCCGTCAGTAGTGGAAATCAAAGAAACCGCAATCAAGGCAGGAATGGTGACAACGAAGCAGGATGGATTATTAAAAGTAGTGGCAAAAATCACCACAATGGAAGAAGTGGAAAGAGTCTTGGGAGAATAAAAATCCTTCCCGATAATCTGCAGGCAACTAACTTTGGCTTAGGAACCAAAAGCGCGGAAGATTTCCGAGGAATGGTTCAGCGAGGACCTCAACAAGGAGGGGACCAAACCATCCGAAACTAAGAAATAGTCCAAAGGGTAATTTTTAATAAGTATTGGTTACCCTTATTGCCTGCAGGTCATTGAGAGGGATTTGAAACCAACAAAAATTAGGGGATTTTGCCCTCCTAATTCTCTTGTCTCCATTATAGCAAATTAGGTAAGCTTTGTCAATAGCATGCATACAAACCCCAAAGAACAAAACGAAGACCAGATACTGGACAAAACCTTGAGACCTTACAGTTTTGAGGAGTATTTTGGTCAGGAAAAAACCAAGAAAAACCTGAAAGTTTTATTGACAGCAGCCAAACAACGCAATGAAGCCGTGGAACACATTTTATTGTATGGCGGAAGCGGTCTGGGAAAAACCACTTTAGCGCACATTATTGCCAAAGAACTGGGTTCGAATATCAAAATCACTTCTGGCCCGGCAATCGAGAAAATCGGTGATTTGGCTTCGATTCTTACCAACCTGGAAAAAGGAGATATTCTGTTTATCGACGAATGCCACCGCCTCAACAAACTGATTGAAGAATACATTTACCCGGCCATGGAAGAATTTTCATTGAATATCATTATCGGCAAAGGTCCTTCGGCAAGAAGCATTCAGCTGGAATTACCTCCTTTTACCCTGATTGCCGCCACCACCCGCATCAGCTTGCTTTCCTCCCCCCTGAGAAACCGCTTTGGCGCCACTTATCATCTTGATTTTTACGAACACGAGGATATCGAAAACATTTTAAATCGTTCGAGTAAAATTTTAAATATAGAATCGGAAAAAGAAGGCTTAACTGAAATCGCTAAAAGAGCAAGAAGAACGCCAAGAGTGGCAAATCGTCTGCTGAAAAGAGTGCGCGACTATGCCCAAGTGCACGGACAAGGCAAAATCAGTAAAAAAATTGCCCAAGAAGCCTTGGCAATGTTGGAAATCGACGATTTGGGATTAGAACCCGTGGACAGGTTGATTATATCAACAATAATCGAGAAGTTCAAAGGCGGACCAGTGGGTGTAGAAACTTTGGCTGCTGCCACTTTTGAGGACAGAGATACGATTTGCGACATTTACGAACCCTATTTAATGCAGCTCGGATTTTTATCCCGCACGCCCCAGGGACGCATCGCTACTCATCTGGCTTATAAGCATCTCGGACTAAAATCACCGGACGATACTCAAAAGAAATTAATCGAATAAATAATTATTAATAAAAGAGTTGGGGGACTCTTTTTTAAAATACATGAAAAAGTTATTGTTTTTAACGACTATTTCAGTCGTTTTTATTTTTATTCCGAGAATCGTTTTCGGAAGCGTAGTTATAAATGAAGTTTTTTATAACCCTGTCGGCACCGACACGAACAAAGAATATATTATTATATACAATAATGGAGACGAGTCTTATCCTTTAAATAATTATTGTCTATATGCGGGAGGAAAGCATTTTGTGATTCCGTCTTTTAGTTTAACCTCAAAACAATCGGTTATAATTCATTGGAATACAGACGGCGTCAATACTTCTACTGATTTATATACTGGAAAAACTCTAGAAAACATGGGGAATACATCTGATGTCGTGGCATTGTTTTCTACTCACGACAAACATGATGCTTCAACAATAATCGATTACCTGAGATACCATACTACTACAAAAACCGAAGTTAAAACATGGGAAAGCGCTGCTGTAAGCGCAGGAATCTGGACAGCGGGGAATTTTATTCCTAATGTTCTTGAGGGCAAAACAATAAAATTAAAAACTGACGGGCTTGATACTAATTCTCCAAACGATTGGATGGAGGCCGAGCCGTCGATGATTCAGGAAGAAACCGAAGAATCAACAACCGAAGAACCATCTGTCCCGCTTACAGGAAGTAATCATCCCCCGATTGCCGAAGCAGGAGACAATATTATTGCTTTTATCAATCAGGAAATTAAATTTGACGGCACCAAATCAACCGACCCGGACAATAATGAACTGCATTATGAATGGAATATGGGCGACGGAAAATTGATTGAAAAACCGTCCTTTACATATATATACAATTATCCCGGCACTTACACGGTCAGTCTAATGGTTTATGACGGCCAATATTATGTTATTGATACAGCAATTATCAAAATCCAAACCGGGCAGATAACCATTAATGAATTTCTACCCAATCCGTCGGGAAAAGACGAAGAAGAAGAATGGACTATGTCCACAAAACATTTAGTATCTTCGTAACCACTTCGCTTATCTCAAAGTCAGAGGCATACAAAGAAGCATGTAGACAATAAAAAATAGCCCAATAGGGCTTTTTATTAACTTTAAGCATTAAACTATTTTTACAAAAACATGACAACAAATATAACAAACAAAGAAATAGTGGGAGAAACAGAAGCTAAATCTCCGTCGATTTCTATCCCAAAAGGATTACAAAACATAACAAGCACAATATTTGAAGATGACATCCATACCCTCTCTCAATATGCCTATGCTATTGGTGCTGGCATACACACAAAGACGGTGTGTGAAATGCACGATAAGGTTTATAATGAGATACTACCTAAATTTATGGGCAATAAAATTCTTACGAGCAAAGAAAAAACAGCTCTTCTCGTAAAGATTGATTACATGTTCGGATTAGACACCAAGGCACCCCTATGGGAATCTGTTAGTAATGAATATGCGATGTTGGCAACGGAATTTGCCAGACAACTTGTCGAAGAATATGACTGTAAGACAGCAAGCGAAAAGGCATTGACTCAAGTCGTGGCCAACGCCTTCACCAGAATAATGGAATTCTCAAACACACTTGGAAAATGCAGAAACATTGAATATACAAAAAATGAACTCAATGGATATTACTCAATGATCAGCAAAGAGCTGGACCGGGCCAACAGACATTTCACATCTGCCCTTGCGATGTTAAGACAGGTAAAAGCACCTCTGCTTAAGATAAACGTAACGGCCAAAACTGCTTTTATTGCTAAAAACCAACAATTGAACGTGAATCAAGACAATAATAACAACAATGAAAACATTGAACCCAAATGATTTCGGAAAAAATATTTTAGTAGAAGACTGTCAGAAAATCAAAATAAAGGATTTTTTGAAGGTTTGTCGCACTGAATTGAAAAGAATGATTCTGAGTTCGGAAATAGAAATGATGGGCACGAACATTGACTTAACCACCTCAAAAACCTGCTTTAACGGCACAAGGTTCTGGTTTGTATGCCCATTGTGCCACAGAAGAGTTGGTGTGTTATTCACTCATCCAATAACAAACAATATTGGCTGCCGGACATGCCTAAGGTTGGACTATGGAAAAAGAAGATATAAAGGAATGATTGAAGAAAAAACTGCGACAAATTTTAATAATGCCAAATCCCAACGGCTCGTAAAAACATACCAACTAGAGGATATGAAACGATAGAAATAAGAGCGATTATGGTGTCATTAAGAACTGAGCCCCCAAAGAAATGAAATAATATTAAAAAAATAATAAGCGTAAATAGCTTATTAAGAATTGACCCAAGATTGCTATGAAAGGAATGTCGGCTCATGTTTTTTCGCCTATTCAGAAACTTCTTTTTTCTCTGATTTTTGTGGCTTCAATGAAAGGATTTTTTGCAAAACCGATACCTTTTCCTGGGGGCGAACATAAACTTCTGTAAGAATCTCTTTTACCGTTTCAACCAAGAAACGAAATTCATCTTGCGTCCACGGCTTCCAATCTCCTTCATGAAGCTGTTCGCTTGTCATTCCTTGAATATTTGCCAATGCATCAAAGTACTCCGGAGGTACAGTTGTATATTTACTCTTTAGGATTTTAACACGATCACCATAATCAAGTTCGGCACCCTTTTCATTTGCCTTAGAAACGCACTCAAATTCAAGAAGTTCATAAATAGCTTTACGCAAACAACCCGAAGCACCTACTAAATAGTTCATCTTTGCGCAACCTTCCGCCTCGGAAATTAACTTACGAATTTTTTCATTGATACGATTATCGAGAGTAAAAAAGGTTGTTGGCTGATGATAAAAGAACAAATCATCTAATTCCAGCTTAGTGGCATAAATTCTTCCCTTTTCTCCTTGTACCGAGTAAAACTTGTTATCATCTAAGCTGATGTCGTAATCAGACAAATGAAAAGATGTTTGTTTACAACTATCGCCGCCACATGTAACAAGATAACCAAAAACAGTCCTTTCGTTCGACCAATTAAAATTAAACTTACCGTGGACGATGTAGGTAATCGATTTTCTATTACAAAATGGGCAGTTATACTTTTCTGTATCAATAAAGTATTTCCGGTCCAAATGTGATTGATCGTGTGATTCGTTCATTATTAACCATTATAAGCTTTTAGGTTTGCCCTGTCAATAAAAGTAAAGTATAATAAAAGTATGAAACAGAAAGACGAATTTTATACGGCCGAAGAACTCGCAACAAAACTGAAATTAAACATCATGACAATCTACCGCTACATTAAAGCCGGGAAATTAAGAGCGCATAAAATCGGAAAAGAGTATCGCATCGGTCGAATTGAATTTGAGCGGTTTATGAATAAAGTAAAAACAAAATAAAAATTTTATGACAAAAGAACAAAAATTTTATAAAGCACTTCAAGATGTATTTATCGGCGCCAAGATTGAGGGCGAAGGCGGATTTATCAATTTAATGAAAATTAAATCTGGTTATTATTCGCAGATAGAAAAATTACTCAAGGAAGATATAAATAAAGCCATCGAAAAACATCCTGCTTTCCGAGAGGAACTTTTTGATAAATTGCACTCATTTTTCAGCCGTTATTTTACTGAAAGCGGATCAATTTATTTCAACTCAACGCCATTTCATAACAATGTTTATGAAAAAGTTTATACAGACGAAAAAGACGTTATCCTCTTCTGGAAGACGCAGATGCTCTATTATGTCAAAACTGATCGAATTTTCAGGAGTTTACCGGTTGAATTTGATGGATTCAAATTTTATTTCGATGGTTCGAAAATAGAGAACAAAAAGGCTAATGAAAAACGCTCACTCGTTTTTGAATTGAGTAAGGTACGCGGGGATGGGACAATTGTTTTCTGTGTTCAATATTCTGAAAAGGGCATAAAAACAAAACAAGACGAGATATTAAAGACTATAAAGAAGAAGAATATAGCAATTACCGAAGAACAGTTGGAACGCACTTTTAAGGTTTTTGAAAAACAAAGCGAAGTTGACTTCTTCATTAATAAAAACGCTGAAGCATTTTTACGGGAACAATTCAAGCTTTGGAGTTATCAGTATTTTTGGGAAGGAGCCAAAGAATGGGGCGCAGATAGAGTTAATCAATTGCAAATTCTTAAGAACATTGCTTTCAAAATTATTGATTTTATCTCGCAATTTGAAGACGAACTGGTAAAAATTTGGAGTAAGCCAAAGTTTGTCAAAAATTCAAATTATGTGATTACGCTAGATAGAATCACAAACAAAAAATCGGTTGAGAAAATTAAAAAGCACAAAAACTATCCTCAACAAATAAAAGAATGGCAAGGATTAGGAATAGACAAAGACAATCCTAAGGCACCGATTGACACCAAATATTTCAAAGATTTGGAACTTGAGATTCTGGGCCAATTTGAGGATTTGGACAAATCCTTAGACGGCTGGCTGATAAAAAGCGAAAACTATCAAGCATTAAATACCATCCTGCCAAAATTCAAAGAAAAAGTACAAACAATATTTATAGATCCGCCCTTTAATAAAGCAGAAAGTGAACAGTTTTCTTATATTGCTAATTACTTAGACTCGAGCTGGATTACCTTACTTGAGAATAGATTAATACTGGCAAAAGATATTTTGAATAAAGCTGGAACAATCTTTGTTAATTCTGATGACAAATGTAATTCATATACAAGATTTTTATTGGACCAAATTTTTATCAATTTCCAGAACGAAATTATATGGGCCTACGAAAAGCCTGGTGCCGGTTTAGGTAAATTCAAAAATAATCATGCAAACATTTATTTTTACAGTAAGGGCGAAGAATTCTTATTTAATACGCTTTATGTTCCGAGAAAAGGCGAAACAGAATTAACAAAAAGAGATGGTAGACATGATGTTGATTACGAAGGCAAAATATCGCCTGATTGGTGGGTAGACATGTGGACAGAGGTTCCATCTTTCGCCACAGCGATGACCGCAGGTGAAAGAGCAGTGAAAATGGTAGGAATACAATTTCCGACACAAATTCCAGAGAAATTGTTATATCGTGTAATTTATACTGGATCAAATAAGCATGACTGCGTTATGGACTTCTTCGCTGGGACAGGGGTTACTGCGGCAGTTGCTCATAAAATGGGTAGAAGATGGATCAGTGTTGAATTGGGAGAACAATTTAATACGATAGTTTTGCCGAGAATGAAAAAAGTTTTAGCTTATGATAAATCCGGCATCTCAAAGGAAGTAAAAGAATATCAAGGTGGCGGGTTTTTCAAATATTACGAACTCGAACAATATGAGGACGCTCTTAGAAATTGCAAATATGGCGATAGTGATTTGTTCAGTAAAAAAAGCGAGAAACCATATCAGGATTATGTGTTTATGAAAGATGAAAAAATGTTGTCAGTACTAGAAATTGATTACAAAAAAAATAAGGTAAGGGTAGATTTAAGTAAGCTGTATCCGGATATTGATATTGCGGAAACCCTATCAAATCTTACCGGCAAGTGGATTAAAGCTATTAAGAATGATGAAGTTGAATTTAGTGACGGAAACAAAATAAACACGAACGAATTGGATTATAAACTTATTAAACCCTTAATTTGGTGGTAACGATGTCGAAATTATATTTACAAAACATTATTGAAGATATTCCATTTGATGATTTGCCCGCAAAATGGCAGGATTTTGAATTAGGTAAGTTCTCATCTGATAAAACCCTGTTTGGATTCCAGCAAAATGGTCTGCAGAATACCCTAAAAGCTTTATGGCTGTTTTACAAGGAGAAAAAAGGCGATAAAGAACGACTTTTTGAACAATACCAAGCAAATGGTCTGGATCAGAATTTTGATTACGATTTGACGCGAGAAAGAAAATCAGCTGGCCACCTTTTGGAATTTGATAAAGATTATCCGGTTACAAATGGGAAAATTGCATTCGCACATTTTATAAACAGAATGAGCTTTTGGATGGCAACTGGCTCTGGAAAAACACTAATTATTGTAAAACTTATTAATATGCTTGGTAGTTTAATGAGGCAAAAAGAAATTCCCCAAAACGATATTCTATTTTTAGCGCATAGGGATGACTTACTCGAACAGTTCAAAAATCATGTTGACCAATTTAATAGTTTTAATTTCGAAACCAGGATAAATCTTAAAAACTTAAAAGATTATGAAGGAGTAAAACGCGAGAACGCTCTGCCATTTGCGAAAAACGAAATAACAGTATTTTACTATCGTTCTGATTTAATATCAGACGAACACAAAGAAAAAATTATCAATTTCAAAAACTACGATAATAACGGCAAGTGGTATATCCTCCTTGATGAAGCGCATAAGGGCGACAGAGAAGATAGTAAACGGCAAGTTCTGTACTCAATCCTTTCAAGAAACGGATTCCTATTCAATTTTTCTGCTACTTTTACCGATCCTCGAGATTACGCGACTTGCGCTTTCAACTTCAACCTTTCGAAATTCATTGAGGAAGGATATGGAAAGCATATTTATGTATCAAGTTCGGAAGTAACCGCTTTCCGCGATCAAGATGATTTCTCCAAAATTGCGAAGCAAAAGATTGTCTTGAAAACACTGATACTCCTCACTTATATCAATAAGTATTTCGAAAAAGTTCGGAAGCAAAATAAAGCATTATATCATCGCCCGCTTCTTCTTACTCTCGTCAATTCTGTTGATACAAAGGACGCGGACTTAAAGATGTTCTTCGCTGAACTGGAAAAAATAGCCAAGAACGAGATAAAAAGCGATCTACTTGAAGATGCCAAAGAGGAACTTGCAAAAGAATTTGAAGAAAACCCACTATACGAATTTGAAAATATAAATGTTCTAATTGATAAAGCTTCGCTCAAAAAGATCGAGTACAAAGATATTTTGAAGCAAATTTTCAATGCTAAGTCGCCCGGGAGCATCGAGGTATTAAAAATACCAAGCAATAGAAACGAGATCATTTTCAAACTGCAAACCTCTGAAAAGCCTTTCGGGTTGATAAAAATTGGGGATATTTCTGGTTGGCTCAAAGATACTCTTGAGGGCTACGAAATTATTGAAAGTTTCGAGAACGAAAGCGTTTTCAAACGAATTAACCACGACGACTCTGAAATCAATATCTTAATGGGTTCCCGAGCTTTTTATGAGGGCTGGGACTCAAACAGACCGAATATAATCTTATTCGTGAATATCGGCATTGGGAGCGACGCGAAAAAATTTGTTCTGCAATCCGTCGGACGCGGCGTAAGAATTGAACCGCAAAAAAACAAACGTAAAAGAATTTTGGAATTACATAACGCGAAAGAGATAAAAGCAGAAATCTTTAATAAGATTAGAAACGATATTCAAGCTCTCGAAAGTTTATTTGTGTTCGGGACTAATGCTGATAACTTAAAGGAGATAATCAAAGCTCTGAAAGAAGAAAAACAGGACAAGGATTTAGGCGCTGAATTTATAATAAACAAAGACGCAGAAAAACGATTATTGCTTATACCTGTTTACCGAGAATCAGAAAAGATATTTGCTGAAGAAAAAGAACCGCAAAAATATGGCATCAGTAAGAAAGATTTTGAACTGGCAAGAGAGCTGTTTAATTATCTGGGCGAGAAAGTGACTTTGGCAAAGTTTGAGTGCGACGTAAAAGTTATCAAAAAAACGACCGAAAGCTTAGAAGTCGCAGAACAATACTTTGACTTTAGCGAAGAAAGGTCAATCTCTGAGCCCGATTTACTGGTTGATAGAATATTGAATTACTTCAGTGTTAGGGATCAAGAGTTTGATAAATTCAAAAAACTTGAAAATGAGATAGTCCATTTCAAACGGATAAAATTTAGCGATGGTGAAAAATTCGAAGAAATAAAGAGAAAGATTGACAAAATAAAACAATATCCAGAAAGACAGCGAGAATTAGATAAACAATACGGGAAAATATCGAGGGAAGAATTCGCAAGAAAGCAGATGAGCTTATTCGAGGCACAAAACTTTGAATATAAGAATAAAAAGCTAAAAATCAAATACATCCAAAATCATTACTACATTCCATTGATTGTATCGGAAAACGAAAAAGTGGATTACCTAAACCATATTATCGATGTCGAAAGCGAAGTTCATTTTATAGAACAACTGGAAGAATATCTGCAGAAAGACGACAATATTTTTAACAAATTTGATTGGTGGATGTTTTCGAAACTCGACCAAACATTAGACGAAGTCTATATCCCGTATTACAACCCGAAAGAAAACGATATGGCCAGATTCAAACCAGACTTTATTTTTTGGATGCAAAAAGGTAAAAATTACGTGATTTTATTCGTTGACCCCAAAGGTACGCAATATACTGATGGCGAGAAAAAGATCGATGGATATTCAAGAGTCTTTGAGACAAAAGAGCAAAAAGAGGCAAGAAGTTATCCGTTCAACGGATTTAATATAAAGACGAAATTATTATTAATGCCGGCCCATGGCGGAGTAGCAGGGGTTTCCGATAATTATAGGAAATATTGGTTTGATAATTTTAGGGACTTCGCCAGTAAAATCGGCTAAAATAGGAAGATACAATGATAATAAAAAATACAGTCATGATCCCAAAAACCTCAAAGAATGGAAATTTTTGGACCTAAAAAAGCAGAACGACTAAAATAAAAAATTATTTATGTCAGATATAAAAAGTTTCGATAAACTTAGGCTAGAAAAATATTTTGAAATGGAAGGGGGATACGTCTGTGACTTTTCCAATAGAACCTTTGGAGAGTGTGTTCTGGAAAATACTGGGGTTGATATTTACACAGAAGAATATATTGGGAATAGTGGCTCAAAGGCAAGTCGACTGCGTGCATTTTGGGAAAAGGAATCAAACTATTTAGTGGTTAAGTTATTGAAAGAGATGATTGAGTACTGGAAAATTCAAAAATCCTCATCTTTGTTGAACTATAAACCCTTTAATCCAGTTTTATACGAAGAGTGTAAAAAGGTCGTAGCAAGATTACAGAATATGAGTCCTATTGAAGACGTAGACATGCTTACTCTGGATTCAAATAAAAAAAACTTTGAACTTCTTGTAAGGTCTATTAAAGAGAGTATCGAAAAGAACCAACCAGAACAAGCTTTGGATAGACTTCATACCTTTGTAATTAAATATATAAGAGAAGTTTGCACTAGGCATGGAATTCTATTTCAAAAAGACACGCCGCTTCACAGTTTGTTTGGTGGTTATATTAAATTCTTGCAAAGGGGAAGTCTTATTGAGTCTGAAATGTCAGAAAGAATCTTAAAATCTTCAATCTCGGTACTTGAAGCTTTTAATTCCGTAAGAAATAGCCAAAGTCTGGCTCATGATAATCCAATTTTGAATTACAATGAGAGCGTCTTAATTTTCAATAATATTTCTAACACGGTAAGATTTGTTAAGTTGCTTGAACAGAAAATTTTGGAACAAGATAAGAAAGGAACAAAGGAGAAGATCGTCTGGAAAGATATAGAATTTAGTCCAGAAGAAATTGAGGCTGCCGGTGATGAATACATGTCAATAAAAGCCGATATTGAGAGAGGGAAATAACCATCCCGACACGCAATCCGAGAGTGCGTAGAAATACTAATTAAAAATAAACCTCAAAAGCCTTACAATAACTTGTACGTCTTTGGTTCTGGGCCGGAGATGCGGTGATGTAAGGCAAAATTCCATACAAAACAAGATAAATATGGTCCGGAGGAGTATAAAGCTAAAAACAGGCGAAAATCCGAAGAATCCGAAACAGAATGATATTATTAAGGCACAGAAAGGGGCACTAGAACAAAAAATTGCAACCTAGACAAACGAAAACCAAAAAGAGGATAAAAGATACGCAACCATCAAGCAAGAGGCTTTTAGTCGATAAATTCAAAAAAAGTTACCAACACAACGCGCTTAACGGCGTGGCTTTTTTTATATAAATATGGCATAATAAAATTAACAATTAAATAAATAAGAGACCTAAACCGTTAAAGAAATTTATGGCATGGTCGAAAATCGCGAGGAGCATAAAGATCCCATCATCAGGATCGCTTCTCGCGTAATATGGGGAAACCCGTATTTGAGCCGCAAGGCTCTACCTGGTGGTGGGTTTTTTGTCGAAATTTTCACCATCTTGACTTTATTAATCGTTGCGTCATTACTTCATACGTAGGGCAAGGTCGAAAAATTAATAATTAATAAATTAAAAATATGGAAAATCAAGAACAAAAAAAGAAAAGTTGGATCAAGCGTCACCCTATTATTGCCCTTGGCATCATAGCGATATTCATTGTGCTCGTTGTTAGCATCGGAAATACCGGCGATAAACCTTCGAATTCCGCACAAGAACAAAAACAAACATCTCCAGAACCTAAAATTGGAGATAATGCATACTTACGGCTTCCGAATATCACTGATCCCGAGCAAGTAATTTGTCTAGGATCAACTAAAGAAGACTATGATCAAATTACCAAAGCATTGCTTGCAAAAGATTACATCGGAATTTTGGAAATCCCGGGAGCTTTCTGTGTAAGTAATGGAACCAAAGTTCAGGTAATCGATAGCGATGTCTTTATTAGAAAAGTGAGAATTATGGAAGGCGTTAGAGACGTTGATAAAGACAAGGTATTTCTCTCCGGTTGGACCGCAGGGGAATGGGTGGTAAGCCAATAACTGTAACTAACAAAAAAACAGCTCGCTACTATTCAAAAAAACCGCTGTTTCAATGGCGGTTTTTGGTTTGTTTATGGTAAAATTTATATAGATTGCCAAATAGTTGATTTGGTTGGTTAATTACAAAATTATATGAAAATTACCAAAAATTTACTTACGCCGGAGGCACAATTTAGGGTAAAACTCTTTTTACTTAAAATGTATTATAAAAAGATTATCGAAATTCTCGACGCTTTTAAGAGTGGCTGCGTTCTGATAGAAGACGACCGCTTAAACCACTATTATGTACGGCTAATAATAATTATTGAAAACATACTAAATGACCATAAGTTCGAAGAAATTAATGAAAAATCCCCGTATATTTACAGAAGCTTACTCGGCGAACTACAGGAAATAGATTTTTCTTGGGAGGTTGTCAGAGGTCATGCGATGGGATTTCTGGCTGAAATCGATAAACAATGTATTCTCAGACAGGTTCCTAACTATAAGTTACCAATAGAATTAACTGATTCTATAAAATGGATAGATGATGCTATTCTCGAACACAAAGAAACGGTGATAAAAGAATCTACAATATTGAAGAAAAGAGCTGCCGAAGACTTCGAGAAAAATAAAGAAAGCTCCGAAAAAGAAATAAAGAAAACTAATAAATTCCCCCATAAATTACCGGCGGGAACAAAGTGGGAAAATTTTATTATCAAGTTTGTAGATGATAAAAATGTTTTTATACAAGTAATGCAATACAAACATACGGCTAACTATAAAGAAATGGGATTTATCGGCAGAGGCAAGGATCCTCGCCCAAGCGAGGCATGGATATTGCTAAAGACACTATCGACATTAAATGGCGAAATAGATATTAGAGATCGCGAAGCTAAAGAAAAATACAAGAAACAAAAAGAATTTTTGGCGGAAATACTCCAAAATTACTTCTCGCTTGATTATGATCCTTTTTATCCATATCACTCGTCTTCCGAGAAAAGCGGTAACTCATACAAAATCAAAATCACCTTAATACCGCCTCCCGATCAAAAAAGGGGAATTAATAAGCACGAAAGAGAAGCTACCGACAATAATGATAAAAAATATTCGGACTTAGACGATGTCTACAAAGAATTGACGCCGAAGATATACGACAAGTACAACAACTCGTAATAAATTTGTTTATAGTTTATTAATATATCTTTTCCCGAGACCCTTAAGGGGGTCTCGGTTTTTTGTCTCAGAGCGTGAAATTCGCCATCTACTATTAGAGGGACAAAAAAACATAGTTCAAAGCCCAAAAATTATATGACGAAAACATTAAAAGAAAGCCAACAAAAAGATTATTTTACATTTGATCTGGGTGCCGCGGCCTCACTGGTTACGGCAGGTTTTGAACTTGTCTCGTTAGACAAAACAAACCTTCGCAAAGTCCAATTCATCTTCCATCGAGAAGTTGGTATTGAAAAGGTCGTTGACGATTACTGGACCAGTAAATTAGAAGTTAAGGCGCGGGCATTCTTCGACAATATAAAAATGCTAAAGAATCGCATTTACAGCGAATAAGAATATACCGTCAGGACACAATAACAAGGATACAAAAAGCTATTTAACGCAAATATAATTATATGAAATCAAAACATAGACCAGGCACTTTTATCTTGGTTCACAGTAAATACAGACTTATGGAAATCGATGCAATCGGGCAAAGCGTTTTCATGTGGCTTTGCAGCCACGCAGATGAGACCGGCTTATGTTGGCCAAGCATTAGCACTCTGGCAAAACTCTGCAGAGTATGCCCAAATACAGTAAAAGACAGAATCCGGAAGCTGGAACAAATTGGATTATTACAAAAGACACCAAGAAAAAAAGATAATAGCAAAGAAAATGATACTAACCTATATCAAGTTATTGAGGATAATTGGATGCCTCACGCTACAAATAAGTCAATATATGCCCTACGGGAGTCAGCAGACAACCGACCGATGGATCAACAATTGGCCAGTAACTCAAACCAGAATGAACTAAATCCAAATAACTCAATATATAGAGATATGTATCCAAAAACCAAATCACCCCTATATCTCAAGAACATCCCAAAGAAAGATATGACCGAACTGACAGATAAATATAGTGTGAACGAAATATTCATACGAGACCGGGCCGAAGATGTGATTGATTACTGCCAGGCCAAAGGTAAAAGATATTCTGATTATAAGGCTGCATTAAGAAACTTCATAAAAATATATTTGGAGAAACATCCCGAAGCAAGAATAACCCGCAAGGAACCTGAAAAAACCGAACACCAAGAACCCGCACGCGCGCGTACGCCCGAGGAGCAAAAAGCGCTAGATAAAAAAATGGCCGAAATAAAAGAAAAACTATTCGGATTAAGAGGTAAATTCAAAATTCCAGAATAAACGCAGAATAAACAAAAAATAAGACGATTATAAAGGTATGGGGATTCGTTAGTATAGAACCAAGAACAAAGAGCAAAAATGCGCCCCAGAGCAAGCCATGGGGGTAGAATCAATGGCTACAGAGCCCAAACAAGAGAAATAAGTAGTAATTGGCAGATACAACAGAAGAAGCAAAAAGAGAGGAAAACCGCACAGAACCGCACACTTTTACGCCTCCCAGTAAAAAAGACGGGGAAGTAACGCAAGCCAAAAAGAAGCCGTTTATGGAAAACAAAGAATTTGAAATAAAAATCAAAACATCAGACTTATCCTTAGAAGAAAAAAGAGATCTACTATGGGAATGTTTTGATATTCTTTTATCTGAAAAAGACTCGCCATCCGGGGATAATAGTTACCAACTTGACTTGAACCCACCGAGCGGTATCCTTGTTGTTGACGATAGAAAATCGGAGGATAACAAAATAACCAAAGATTCCGAATAATGGCTTCTATAATAAAGCAATTATCTGGATCTTCACTAAACACCATGCAAAAATCAACTACTTTATATAATCCCAACGTGACAAAAATAATGACAGCAACCAAAAGAGTGGCAATTTATATAAGATGCTCTTCGGATGAGGCTGGGAAAGAGGGTTATAGTCCCCAAACACAAGAAGAAAAAATAAAAGACTTTATTAAATTAAACAATTACTCTCTGGATCCAAAACATACTTATATTGATATTGGTTATTCGGGCGGAGTAGATAAACGCCCCGGATTTCAAAAATTTATGGCAAACGCTAAAAACAGGGAATTTGATGTAGTTATTGTCTATAGAATGGATAGATTTTTCAGAAATCTTAGATTGTTATTAAATACAGTGGCCGAACTTAGAGAAATGGGAATAGAGTTTAAGTCAGTTACAGAACCATTCGACACTTCAACCCCAACGGGCAGAGCAATGTTCGCAAATGTAGGAGTATTTGCGGAGTGGATGAGAGAAGTAGGATTAGAATCAAGAAACGAGGGAATGATAAAAGCCATGAGAGCAGGAAAATGGTTAGGAGGAACTCCTCCATATGGATACAAACTCAATAAAGAAACTCAAAAGCTAGAAATTGAAGAAAAGGAATTATCGGTAATTAAAATGTTCTTTGAGTGGCTCGTAAAAAATAGATTAAGTGAGTATAAAATTCAACAAAAGATAAACACAATGAAAATTCCCACCAAATATGATCTTTTGGGAAGAATTAAGAAAACGGGGAGCAAGTGTTGGTGGAACCGGAGAGCTATCGGAAGAATACTAAGGAACGAAATCTATACTGGAACTATTTATTATAGAAAATATAAATACCTCGGAAGAGTAAGAGGACAAAACAATCTAAGGCCGGAAGAAGAATGGATAAAAATTGAAGATAAAGAACTCCAGATTATTCCTCGAGAACTATTTGAAAAAGCCCTACAACAGCTAAAAAAGAACAAAGAATCGTCTCCGAGGAACACGCAACAGGTATATGCCCTTCAACACAAAATAATCTGTGGCTTTGATAATTACAAATATCAGTGTGCAACTGAAAGATACCAAAAGAAGAATGGCCTCGGAGAAAAAAAGTATTACTTCTGCTCTGCCGTAAGACCATCTATTAGTTATAAAAAATGCCCATCTTCGGCGGTAAGTGAATCTCGGATACTCCCTCCTGTGTGGGAAAAACTAAAAGAAGTCCTTGCTAATCCAGAAACCATCATGCAAGAACTCAGTGACTGCTTCAATCATAAGAATAATGGAAACAAAACCCAAAAGAAATTAAACAACGTTGAAGAAGCCCTAAATTCCTTTAATACGCAAAAAGAAAGTTATGCCGAACTTTATGCAGAGAGATCTATTAAGAAAGATTTTTATGATAAGAAAACTCAAGAATGCGACAAAGAAATAGAACGACTACAGAAAGAAAAAGAAAAACTCTCACAACTATTGATCACCGAAGAAGAAAAACAGAAAAGGATAAAATCAGTAGAAGAACTTTATGGCCAATTGAAAAAAAGAATCGAAAATGCTACATATGAAGTGAAGCGAGAAATCCTTCAACGCCTAGTAGGAAAAATAGTTAAAACCGACAACAAGATGGATATTGAATTTAATATACCGCTTGAGGCAGATCTGACGCTTGCTGTTTGTGGGGACAGTAGAAGAATGGATAGAAATCTATAATGACTCCGATTCAATTGTGGACATTTCCGAATGGCAATTGGATGATACAGCGAGTGGCAGTAAACCATTTGTTTTTCCGAAAAATACCTTAATTGCTCCCAAAAGTTACATTGTTCTTACTCGCCAGATAACCGGCATTGCTTTAAATAACGATAAGGACAGTGTGCGCCTGCTTTTACCCGAAGGATTGGTTTTTCAAGAAATCAATTACGAGAATCCGCCTTTGGGCAAATCGTCAGCCAAAACAGAAGAAGGTTTTGTTTGGAGCGAATCAACGCCAGGAACAGTCAATATTACAAATCTAGCCGTTAATGAAATAAAAAAATTCTTTTATCAGCAAGCAATCAAACCGGAAACCGTAAAAGAATCCAACCAGGATTATGCCTGGTATTATCAAAACACCAATCAGCCTGAAATTGAAGGCGGATATGCGGCCATATCTGCCGAAGAACCGCAAAAACAAGACATTAAATCTCAACTTGCCACAGCCAAAGAATCTATTTCCAAACAAGGTCCTTTTCGACTTGTTTTAATTATTTTGGCAATTGTCATAGGCGGCTTGATTGTCGGTTTATTTTTGATTAAATTCCGTAGAAAAAAACCCTTACCCCGTAAATCTATTAGGGTTGCTAATTTAATAAATTTTTGACAAAATAAAGTTATGAGTGGCCATTCCAAGTGGAGCAATATAAAAACTCGCAAAGAAGCCGTTGATAAAAAACGGGGACAGATTTTTAGTAAATTAGCAAAAATCATCGAAATCGCTGCCAGAAAGGGCGGGAATCCGCAAATGAATCCGTCTCTGCGTTTAGTTATTGAAAAGGCCCGTTCGGTAAATATGCCCAATGACAATATTGAAAGGGCGATTAAAAAAGGAACAGGCGAAAGCAAGGAAGGACAATTGGAAGAAATAATCTACGAAGCATACGGACCCAATGGCACGCCCTTGATTATTGAAATAATCACCGACAACAAAAATCGAACACTTGCAGAAATAAAGCATATTTTAAATACTTATGGCGGTAAATTGGCCGAAACAGGCAGCGTGAGATATCTTTTTGACAGAATCGAGGGCGAATGGAAACCAAAATACTCAATTGATGTTACGGATGAAAATCTCAAACAGCAATTGGAAAAACTTTTCGAAGCATTGGATGACAATGATGATGTTAATGAAATTTATTCGAATGTAAATCTATGATTATATTGGGCATTGATCCGGGAACAGCAGCCACCGGCTTTGGTTTAATCGAAAAAAACAAATCCAATCTCAAATTATTAAAATACGGATGCATCAAAACATCCGTTAAATTATCTACGGCCGAAAGATTAAACGTAATTCATAAAGAATTAAATTCTTTAATCAAAAAATCGAAACCCGATATCGTGGCAGTGGAAGATATATTTTTCTTTAAAAATCTAAAAACCGCAATCAAGGTCAGCCAGGCAAGGGGAGTAATTTTATTGACTATTGCCAAATCAAAAATCCCGGTAGCCGAATATACTCCGCTTCAAGTCAAGCAGGCCGTGGCTTGCTATGGCCGGGCGGAAAAGATTCAGGTTCAAAAAATGGTTAAGGTTCTGCTTAATTTGAAAGAAATCCCCAAGCCCGACGATGCGGCCGATGCCCTGGCTGTGGCAATCTGCTGCGGCCACAGTATCAAACCCTGTTGATAAGAGTATTGACAAGGCTTTTTTTCCGAATATAATTGCCTTATAACCCTTAAATCAAGGAGGATAATAATAATTAAAAGTTTTAAACATGACTTACACAATCCTTGAAGACCTTAAAACTCCTTTGGTTCTCGAAGATGAAGACAGCGACACCGGAGACGCCGGAGACCCGGAAGAGAAAACGGATGATGATCCGGACGCCGATGTCAAAACCGATGCCGGGATTGACGACGCCGACGAACCAACGGAAGAACCAGCAGAAGAAGAGGATAAAGATATTGAAGAAGACGACGACGACGAAGAAGAATAATAAAACCTAAAACCCCGCAGCTGCGGGGTTTTAGAAATCTTTCAAAACAAATTTTTATATTAGTTTAACAAATTTTCTTTTGCCGACGCGTATAATCATTCCCTTTTTCGGCATAATTTTTTTTTCTCCATACTTATTAGTCACCACGCCATCTATTTCTATATCTACAGCTCCTTGTTCTATTAATCTATCTGCCGCTGATCTTGATGGCGCTAATCCGGTTTCAACCAAAACAGTTGATGTCGAGCTTATCCCTTCGTTGAATTTAACTTCCGGAACATTTGTCGGTTTTTTGCCTTCTCTAAAAAGGTGATTAAACTCTTGTTCTGCTTTTTGTGCTGCGGCTTTATTGTGATGAATAGCAACAATTTCTCGCGCCAATTGGGCCTTATCATCACGAGGATTGTTTTTTTGTTTTTTAATTTGATTAATTTCTTCTAAAGACAAATCGGTGCATAATTCAAATCCCGGAAAGATTAAGGAATCAGGCCAAGACATAATTTTCCCATACATCTCATTCGGGTTCTCATCCAGATTTATCATATTCCCTTCGGTTTTGCCCATTTTCTTGCCCGTGGGATCATTTAATAATTTGGTAGTTAGGACAAATTTTTCTTTATTTTTAACGGCTTTCATTAAGTCCCTGCCACAAAGCATATTAAATGTCTGATCATTACCGCCAATTTCCAAGTCAACGTCCATTACCACGCTATCGTAAGCCTGAGTAAGCGGATAAAGAAACTCATGTAAATAAATTGGTTTATCTTTTCTTAATCTTTCTTGAAACATGTCTCTGATTATCATCTGTTGAACTGTAAAATTGGAAGCTAATTCTATTAAATTAACAAATGTTAATTTATCGTTCCATTGACTGTTGTACATTATTCTGGCGGGGTTTTCTCCGGAAAATCTTAAAATCTTACTGGCTAAGTTTTTATAATTTTTAGCATTTTTAAGAATTTCTTTTCTGGTTATCTTTTTTCTTGCGGCGGATTTATCAGTCGGATCGCCAATCATAGTCGTAAAATCGCCAATAAGCATAATTGCTTCATGGCCTAATTTTTGAAACTGGGCTAATTTTCTAAACTGAACAGCATTACCAATATGCAGATTAGGCGAGGTGGGGTCAAAGCCACAATAAAGTTTAATCCTTTTACCAGATTTTAAAATCTTTTCCAGGGCTTCTCTGTTTGGATAAATCTTCTCCACTCCTTTTCCCAAAACTTCTTTTATTTTATTGGGGTCCGTGATAATCTTGTTCATATTTCTACTTTACTATAATTCTCAAGAATAAACAATGTTGTCAGAAAAGGTTTATTGTTTTATGATTAAATTAAATATATATGCCCGAAATTGATTCTTATCATAAAGGAAAAAAACCCGATTTTTGGACCAAATTGAAACTTTTCTGGTTTCGGAGAAAATACAAATCAAAACCGAGAAGAAGAATACTGAAAAAGGTCCTCGTTTTTTGTATTTGGTTGATAATTATCGGCTTTATTTGTGTAATCGGTGTTTTCGCTTATTTCGCCAAAGACTTGCCGAACCCGGAGGAATTAACCGAGCGAAGAATAATCGAATCAACCAAAATTTATGACCGAACCGGAAAAATTCTTCTTTACGATGTTCACGGAGAAGAAAAAAGAACGGTTATTCCTTTCGAAGAAATGCCCCAAAATTTAAAAAATGCAACCATCGTTATTGAGGATGCTAATTTTTATCATCACTTCGGTCTTGATTTTAAGGGCATTGTCAGGGCATTTTTGACCAATTTGCAAGGGAAAAAAGTGGGGCAGGGCGGATCAACAATTACCCAACAGCTTATTAAAAACACTATCCTTAGCCCGGAAAGAACATATGCCAGGAAAATAAGAGAGGCGATCTTGGCCATTGAATTGGAAATAAAATACACGAAAGAAGAAATCCTCGGCTTCTATTTAAATCAAGTACCTTACGGTTCTAACGCCTATGGCGTAGAAGCGGCCAGTCAAACCTTTTTTAATAAAGATGCCAAAGATTTAACCTTGGCCGAAAGCGCTTTATTGGCCGCCTTGACTCAAGCACCGAGTTATTACTCGCCTTATGGCTCGCATCTTGCTGAACTGAAAGCTCGCCAGGAATATATCTTGGAAAGAATGTATAAATTCGGATACATTACCGAACAAGAATTAAAAACCGCCAATCAGGAAGAGCTAAATTTTGCCAAAATAAAAGAGGGAATTAAGGCGCCGCATTTTGTAATGTATATAAAAGAATATTTGGAAGAAAAATACGGCAAAGAATATATGGAAAAAGCCGGATTGAAGATTCATACAACCCTTGACTGGAATCTGCAACAAATCGCCGAAACAATAGTCAGCGAACAGGTTAAGAAAAATGCTAAAAATTTTAACGCCAATAACGCAGCCTTGGTGGCCATTGACCCGAAAACCGGACAAATTTTGGCTATGGTGGGCTCGAAAGATTATTTTGCCGAATCCCTGCCAAAAGGATGCAAACCGGGAAAGAATTGTTTATTTGAACCGAATGTGAATGTGGCTATTCGACTGCGCCAGCCCGGTTCTTCCTTCAAGCCATTCGCTTATGCAAAAGCGTTCCAAAAAGGATTTACCCCAGATGCGGTGGTTTTTGATTTAGAAACCGAATTCGCGGTCAAGGGCGCGGAAGGTTATAAACCAAAAAACTATGATGGAAAATTCAGAGGTCCGGTTACTTTTCGCCAAGGATTGGCTCAATCGTTAAATATTCCCTCGGTAAAAGTTTTGTATTTGGCCGGAGTGAACGAAACCATTAATCTCGCCCAAGATATGGGCATAAACACATTAAAAGACAGGTCACGTTACGGCCTATCATTGGTTCTGGGCGGCGGAGAAGTCAAATTATTGGAAGAAACAGCAGCTTTTGGAGTTTTCGCCAATGACGGAATAAAAAATCCGACAACATCCATATTGAAAATCGAGGATAATCGAGGATTGATTTTGGAGGAATATGAAAATAAGGCCCAAAAAATTATCGAACCCCAAATTGCCAGATTAATTTCGGATATTTTATCGGACGATGGTGCCCGATCCCCGATTTTTGGTTCGAAATCAAATCTTTATATTGAAGGGATACCGACTGCGGCAAAAACCGGAACCACTCAAGAATACCGTGACGGCTGGACGATTGGCTACACTCCATCCTTAGTGGTTGGAGTTTGGACCGGAAACAACGACAACACGCCCGTAAACAAAGAACCCGGTCTGATTGTGGCTGCCCCGATTTGGAATCAATTTATAAAACAAGCTTATGAAATTAAAAAAATAGAACAAATTGAAGAATTTACGAAACCGGAACCGATTATCACGAATAAGGATATTTTAAACAATAAATTCGCCAATGAATTAAAAATAAAAATAGATAAAATCTCGGGAAAATTAGCCACCAATCTCACTCCGCCGGATTTAATCGAAGAAAGAATTTATCCTCAGGTCCATTGTATTTTATATTACGTAAATAAAGACGACCCTCAAGGCGAAAACAATGGCCGAGACGACTCCCAGTTCAGCAACTGGGAGGCGCCGGTTATAAACTGGGCCCTTGCTCCGGAAAGAGCCGGTCTTTACAATCAAGAAATCCCTCAAGAATATGACAACATTCACGTTCCGGGAAATCAGCCCAGCGTTACCATTATTAGCCCGTCAAACAACGAAACAATCGATTCCAATCCCATAAAGATAGAAGCCGAGGCATATGCTCGGCTAGGAATTGAAAAATTGGAATTCTTTTTTGATGACGATTTAATCGGAGTCAGATATCAAAGGCCATACTCCTTATATTTCAACGTTCCTCAAAGCATGCAATGGGGAGGTCACACTATCGAGGTAAGGGCCATCGATATTACGGAGAGCTTTTCTTTTCAAAAAATAAAAATAAATCTATTCAACTTTAGTTATTAATTTGTTTACTGCTTCCTGGTTTAACGTTTGATTTATTTTGCCTATTATCTTGTCTTGGTTTAAAAATATCTCATTGGCAGTGACAGAATTAAAACATTTTATATAAAGGGTTTTGTCTTTATAAAAAAACACCTCAACATTAGGGGTGTTTTTCTTTACTATTTTTTCCGATTCTTTGCAAATCGTATCTCCGTCTAATTCTTTTGCTTTTCTTAGATTTTTTATCACTCGGGGAATAATTTGTTTAATATGCAGCATTCTACAATTTAATCGGCATAATTACATAGTTAAAGGTTTCGTCTCCTTCCGGCTTTATTATTCCTGGACTGGTCTCCCCGTTAAAACCAAGAAAGATATTCTTACTGGCAACGTTATTCAAACCATCTAATAGATATTTGTGATTAAAAATTATTTCCAGATCCTTGCCTTTTATATCGCAATTGAGTTCGGATAAATTTTCCCCCAACTCTATGTCTTGGGAAAAAACCTCGAGCAATGATTTTTTGGAATCAACTCTTAATCTTACGTCGTTTATTTTACTGCTGAAAAAACTACTGAGTTTGACTGCTTTTACCAGGTCTTCTTTATTGATTAAAATACTGGTATCGAAATTTTGAGAAATAAGTTGCTGATAATTTGGGTAGCTTCCCTCGATTAATTTTGAGATTATCTGAATTTTGGATAAATTAAATAAAATTTGATTATTTTCAATGCTGATTTCAATTGTCCCCTCCTCGTCTAAATTTGAGATGATTCTGATTAATTCTTGAATTGTTTTTGCCGGAATAATTGCCGAGCCTCGATAATCTTTTTTAACTTTGTTATTTTTAAAATTTATCGTCTTTTCGCCTAATCTAAAGCTGTCGGTGGCTACAAATTTAATTTCTTTGTCGGAAGAAAAATCAAAAAATACCCCGGTAATTTCCGGCCTAATATCCGAAAATGAAGCGAAATTAATTACTTGCTCCAGGGCGTTTTTTAAATTTAAAGAATTAATTTCCAAAATCGGCTCATTTTTGATTTTTGGAATAATCGGAAATTCTTTTACGTCCAATCCTTTGATATTTGATTTGAAGTTTTCACACCTTACAAAAGTGGTATTATTTTTCACCGTTATTTCTATTTTTTTATTCGGTAAGTTGTTTATAAAATTAACCAGCGTTTTTGCGGGCATTGTGATCCCTCCCTCTTTTTCGATTTTGCAAATCACATAATTAGTTATTGCTATCTCTAGGTCTGTGGCCGACAATTTAAGCTGTTTTTTTTCAGTATTTAAAAGAATATTATTTAAAATTGGGAGGGTTAAATTTTTCCCAACAATGTTTTGGATTATATTTAGTCCTTTTTTGAAATTTTCCTGAAGACAAATTATTTTCATATTAATAAGTTTTATTTAATTATTACTCTTATTAAAGATTGATAAATCTGGGGAAAACCTAGGATTTGAATTGAAATTAAACAAATTTTATGGTTGGCTTTGTGTGTATAGTTATAGGAAAACCTTTTAATAATATGTTTTTAATAAAAATGGTTTTAAGATTTATCAATAGATTATTATTATCTTTATCCTTGATAAATCAACAACTTATCAAACGGCGTCACTGTAAAGCCTTTCTTTGATTAGATTTATTTCCTGCTCCAGGTTTTCATCATTCTCTATTTCTCTTCCTATTTTTTCACAGGCATAAATCACGGTAGTATGATCCCGGTCTCCCAATTTGCTGCCGATAGACGGATAAGAATTTTTTAATTCTTCCCGCATTAAATACATTACTATTTGCCTGGGCTTGACCACTTCTTTTTTTCTGTTTCTTTCTATCAACTCATTAATGGTGAGGTCGTAAAAATCGGCTACCACCTCGGTGATTTTTTTATAATTGGTTCGTTTTTGGGGATTGGAAATAATGGTTTTAAGGATTTTTACCAATTGCTTTTGATTGGGGATTATATTATTCAATCTAATGAAGGCAACCACTCGATTAAAAGCTCCCTCTAGTTCTCTTATATTTTTTTGGATATTCAGAGCGATATAATTAAAGATTTCGTCATTTAAGTTTATGTTTAAATTTTGGGCTTTTTTCTTTAAGATAACCAATCTGGTTTCAAAATCCGGTTTGCCGATATCGGCTATCATTCCTCCTTCGAATCTTGAGCGCAGCCGTTCTTCTAAGGTGGCTATGGCTTTTGGCGGGCGGTCGCTGCTGATGATTATTTGTTTATTCTTTTCGTATAAACTATTGAAAATATGAAAAAATATTTCCTGAGTCTTTTCTTTTCCGGCCAAAAATTGGATATCATCGATAATTAAAACATCGAATTTTCTATATTCGTCTTTGAATTTTTCAACCGTACCGCTGGATATGGAGGTGATTAATTCGGCGCAGAACCTTTCCGAAGGCAAATAAATTGTATTTTTATTTTGGTGTGTTTTTACAACTTCATTGCCGATGGCTTGAATTAAATGAGTTTTTCCCACCCCTACTCCGCCATAAATAAACAGAGGATTATAAATTCTTCCCAAATCCTTAATTACCGATTGAGAAGCGGCGAACGCCAATTCATTAAAAGAAGCAACTACGAACGAACCAAAGTCATAGCGCGGATTTAAATTGGTTTTTTCATCCTTTCTATATTCTTGAAAATCCAATTGCTCTTTAACCCCTAAAATCTCTAACGGCTTTATTTTTTTCTTTGCCGGTTTTGCTTTTTGTTTGGTTTTTATTGTTTGTTCACCGCCGGTGCCAATAACATAACTGATGCCTCTGATGTTTTTAATTGTGTTTCTTAGGGTTTGTAAAATAAGTTTATTGTATTTATTCTCTAACCATTCCCTGGTAAAGCCGTTCGGTACGCCAATAATGATTTTCCCATCTTTAACAGAAACAATGCTGGTATTTTTAAACCAGGTAATAAAATTGGCCGTAGAGATAGAAAGCTCTATTTCTCCCAAAGCAATTTGCCAGATTTCTTGGTTAGTCATACTTTAGTATTCTATCACAAACAAATTGTAACAAAAAACCCAGTCAATAATCAATTTTGTTAATAATCTGTGCATCAACTGTGGAAATACGAATTTGACCCCGGATTTATTTATTGTTAACCTTAAATTATTATGAAACAAGGGCTAACCTACAAACCAAAAAGAAAAAAGAGAAAAAGGACACACGGCTTCCGAGTCAGAATGCGAACAAAAGGCGGAAGACGTGTTTTAAGTAGACGAAGAATGAAAAAAAGAGAAAGATTAACAGTATAGATAAATGTCTATTCGTCAAAATCGCTTTAAAAAAGCGGATTTTAATAATCTTTTTAAAAAGAGTAAAACAGTTAGCGAAAAACTTGTCCTTTTGAAATTTCGGAGAAACAATTTTAAAAATAGTCGCTTCTGCTTTGTGGTTAGTCTGAAAATATCCAAAAAAGCAACCCTGAGGAATAAACTGAAAAGACAGTTAAGAGAAATAATTAAGATAAATTCAGAAAATATAAAACCCGGTTTCGATGTTGCGATAATCGCTAGGCCCGAAATTATCGGGAAAAAATATCAAGACATAGAAAAGTCATTAGAAGCCTTGCTCAAAAAAACAAAACTTTATAAATAAATATGCGGACGATAATTTTAATTTTAATCCATTTTTATCAAAAAACAATATCTCGATTAATTCAAATTATTAGTCCTTTTTCGGGGTGTCGTTTTTATCCCAGTTGTTCCGAGTATAGCTCTCAATCGATTCGAAAATACGGAGTTTTTAAGGGGCTATTCAAGAGTTTTAAAAGAATTATTAGATGTCACCCTTTCAATAAAGGGGGATATGATCCATGTTAGGCAATTTATTTAACGAAATTTTATATCGCCCGATTTTTAATGTTTTGGTTTTCTTATACAACATTATTCCGGGACATGATTTTGGAATAGCGATTATCTTATTGACCGTTGTTATAAGAATTATTTTGTTTCCTATTTTATACAAATCAACCAAATCTCGTTTGGCGCTTTCCGCCCTCCAGCCAAAAATAAAAGAAATTCAGCAAAAATTCAAAACAAAAGAGGAGCAGAGTCGCGAATTGATGAAGACCTATAAGGAACATAATGTTAATCCGCTCTCCGGCTGTCTTCCTTTGGTGGTCCAGATTGTTATTTTATTTCAGCTTTACAAAGTTCTTATCGCTATTTTAAAATCGAGCGGCTTGACTGTTCTTTATCCTTTTATTCATAATCCCGGCACAATTAATCCTTCCTTTTTAGGAATCGTTGATCTGGCGGTGCCCAATCTGGTGATAGTGGTTTTAGCTGCGATTACTCAGTTTATCTCTTCGAAAGTAATGGTTAAGCTTTCTCCGCCGATGCCGCAAACGGAAAATAAAAAGGGTATCAATTTCCAGAAAGCATTGAATAAACAAATGATTTATCTTGGGCCGATTTTAACCATTCTTATCGGTTTAAGATTGCCAGCAGGTCTTTCCCTTTATTGGTTGGTTAGTAGTGCTTTGGCGGTGGCTCAAGATTATTATTTTTTAAATAAATTTCATGGAAGAAATAAAAAGATTAGTTGAAAAAATTCTAAAAAACATGACCATTAATGATGTGAGGATTGAAATTAAAAAAGACAATTCCTCAAAAGACAAAGAATTGTTGATGGTGGACATTAAAATCAGTCCTCACGACGCCAAATATTTTCTCAGCGAGAACGCTGTTGGTTTAAATTCCTTGCAGCATTTACTTAAAATTTTTGCCTTTAAACATATTGCCGGCCAGGTTTTTGTGGTAGCGGATATCAATGGTTATAAAAAGGAGAGGGAAAAAACTTTAACCGATTTGGCGGTTAAAACCGCACAAAAAGTGAGAAGAACGAAAAAATCAATTATTCTTGAGCCGATGCCGGCTTACGAGAGAAGATTTATTCATCTTAAACTAGCCGAAAACCCGGATATAGTTACCGAAAGCATAGGTGAGGAACCGGAGAGAAAAATAGTGGTCAGATTATATCCATGACCGTAGCGAGAAAAATTGCATATAATATCGCTGTTTCAGCTGGGGCACGCATCATTGCGGTTGCCCTTTCTTTGGTTGGCTTGGGCTTTATCACGCGTTATTTGGGTCAGGAGGGATTTGGAAATTACAGTTTAATTTTGGCTTTTTTATATGTTTTTAATATTTTGGCTGATTTGGGTCTTTATTCTTTGATGACCAGAGAAATATCTCGACCCGGAGCCGATGAAAAAAAAATTGCCAGTAATATTTTTACCCTTAGAATCGCAGCGCTTTTGATATTTTTGGGATTGGCGATTATTTTTATTTGGTTTTTTCCTTATTCACATCAGGTTAAAATAGGGGCAATTATTTGCTCTGTCAGTTATTTATTTTTGTCGGAATCCCAGGTTTTAATGGGGATTTTTCAAAAATATCTGCGCATAGATAAGGCTGGCTTCGCCGATATAATCGGTCGTTTAATTCAATTGGGTCTGGTGATTGTTTTTGTTCACTTTAATTTCGGATTTTTTTCCATTTTGTTCGCCCTAATCGCTGGTTGCATCGGGAATTTTGTTCTCAATTGGATTTTTGCCCGCAAATACGTTGCTTTAACTTTGGCCTTCGATTTTCCCTACTGGAAAGAAATAATAAAAACAGCCATCCCTATAGCTGTTTCCTTGGTTTTAACTTTGATTTATTTTAAATTCGACAGTATTTTTCTTTCCTTAAAATTTATTAATCGGCATTCGATTGACCCGATTGTCGATGTGGGTATTTATAATGTTGCCTATAAAATTCTTGAAGGCTTGATATTTTTTCCTGCGATGTTCGTTGGTTTGATAATGCCTCTGCTTTCCAAGTTTGCATTTTCTAGCTTAGAGGAATTTAAAAAAATATTCCAAAAAACCTTGGATGTTTTAATTATATTTATCATTCCCCTGGTGATTGGATTGATAATTTTGTCATCGCCGATAGTGCTTCTTATTGGGGGAGGGCAGTTTAAGGCTTCGGCTCCGGTGCTCCAGATTTTAAGCATTGCCATTGGTTTGATATTTTTGGGCAATCTTTTCGGTCACAGTATCATCGCTTTAAATAAGCAAAAAATCGGGGCCTGGATATATTTGGGAGGAATGGTTTTCAATGTGGCAACGAATTTAATTTTTATTCCCAAATATTCCTATTTCGGCGCTGCTGCCACGACCGTGGCCACCGAATTGTTGGTAACGATTCTGATGATTTATCTGATTTACAAAACAATCCATTATTTTCCGCGCTTTAATATATTCAAACCTCTTTTTGCGGGCTTAATTATGTTCGGCTTCTTATATCTGCTTAGAGGATGGAATTTGTTTTTGCTTGTTGGCGGCGGAATAATTATTTATTTTGCCGTGCTTTATTTGATTAAGGGAATTAGAAAAGAAGAACTTTTGTTGCTGGTCAAAAAAGAAATATGAAAATTTTGGAATGGGGAATTTATTTGATTGTTTTTTGTCTGCCCTTGTATTTGCTGCGTTTTAAGGTTTTTGATATTCCAACCACAGTGTTGGAATTAATGATTTATGCGTTGTTTATTTTTTGGCTGATAAAGGTGAAACGGACCGGAATTAAAGAGACAATTGTAAGAATGCGTGGGATTATTTTGCCGATAATTTTAATTTTAATCGGGTTAAGTGTGGCGACAATTTTTTCCTGGAATTTAAGATTGAGCGCCGGGATATGGAAAGCTTGGTTTGTGGACCCGATATTGTTTTTTATTGTAATTGTTTCAGCGGTGAAAAACAGCGAGCAGATTAAGAAAATTTTTTATAGTCTGATTTTTTCCGGATTTGTGGTTTCTGTAATTTCGCTAATTTATTTGATTCAAGGAAGATTGGATGAATTCGGGCGCTTGCAGGGGTTTTACAACTCGCCAAATTATTTAGCCATGTATCTGGCGCCGGTCTTGATAATTGGCCTGTTTTTTGTTTGGGCGCAGATTATTTGTCCGAAGACACGCGTCGGCGACCCAGCGTGTCGCCGCGCTCTTTCTCGCTTTCGCTCTTCGCCTTCGGCGAAACCGTGCCCGCTCAAGCTACGAGAGGTCTTCTTAACAAATAATCTTCGCCCCAAAATTTTATTTTTTATTACCTGCATATTATTGCTTGTTACGTGTTTGCTTCTTACAAAATCCTTTGGCGCGTGGCTGGGAATTGCAGCTGCTTTGATTTTCGGCGTGATTATTTATTTGCCAAAAATAAAACACAAAAAAATAATCCTGGGAATTATTTTTGGCTTAGTGGCGCTTGTTTTGATTTTCGGTTTTTTAAAAATCAATTCAATTCAGGGGAAACTGTCTTTTAATTCCCGTTTGGAGATTTGGGAAAGGGCTTGGCAGGTTTTTAAAATCTATCCGATTATCGGTATTGGACCAGGCACATTTGAAGATTTTTTCATTCCTTATCCAAGGTGGGGCGTGCCTCAGCCGCACAATCTTTATTTGGCTTTTTTGTTGCAAGCCGGGATTCTGGGTTTTATTGGTTTTATCTGGCTGTTGGTATGGTTTTTTAAAACTGGATTCAAAAATCTGTTTAAAGTTTATAGTTCAGAGTTTATGGTTATTTTGATGTCGGTGATGATTTATGTCCTTATTCACGGCTTCGTTGATACGACTTATTGGAAAAACGATTTATCCGTAATGTTTTGGCTGTTCATTGGTTTAATGGCAGTTTTTAGAAATTAGAAATTAGAAATTAGAAATTTAAAACCCCCAATAGCGGGGGTTTTTATTCTGTGCTGTTTTTCTCTTTTTTAATTCAGCTTTATCGAATAAAGCAATCCGTTTGTTTTATTCACAAAAAAGAGATAAGACTCATCAACAGGGAGAAATAAATCATCGGCGTCATAAGTTTCCGACATTTGCGAATCTTCCAGAATTTTGGTTTTTTCGCCTGTTTCCGTGTTGATTTTAAAGAAATCGTCATCAGCCAGAAATGTTCCTTTGTAAAAATCATCGGGTAAAATCTTGGCTTCGGCGATGTTTTTGGGAATAGCGCAGTAAATGTATCTTGAATCCTGCAACCAGGCGCATTTCTCCACCATAGTGGCAATGCTAAGCGATTTTGGATTCGAGCCGTTTCTGTTGGCAATAAAGAGATTAATGCTTTTCCCGCTGGTAGCGGTCTGGGAATAGAGAATTTTACTGCCATCAATCGACCATTTTACGCTTAAGCCGTTGATATTGGGAAGAACTTCGGAAAAAGTTTTGTTTAAAGAGTTAAGAAAATAAAGGGAGCTTGGCACCAATCCCGAAGCTTTTTCTTGAAGATAAATTTCACTTCCTTTGGGCCACTCAAGGGCCAAATCTTTCATCCTGGTTTTTAAAAGAATCGAATAATTTGAGCCATCGGGATTAGCCAAACTGATGGTATTTTCATTGGTAAAATCATTTTGGTATTGATAGGCGATTTTCTTACCGTCGGGTGACCAGACAACATAATTCGTATATTTATTCAAAGGCAGTGCTTTGTTGGTTGCGTGGTCGTAGAGATATTTGCTCACATTTCCCAGCCCGTCTTCAAAAATCGTGATTTCCTTGCTTTTATCCGGCGACCAAAGCACTTTAATCAGGTTTTCCAGAAAAACAGACGACACTTGAGACAAATTAGCGCCGTCGAAATCAGATTGCCAGATATTGCCATTGGAGCGTAAATAATAAATTACCTGTTTTTTGTCGGTGGTTAGGGTTGGCGAATATATTGCTTCTCGGCTAATGGCTTTTATTTTCGTTGTTGGTTGCGGAGTGACTTGTCCGCCACCTGCTCCTTGTCCTTCCTGGCCGGTTCCACCACCCTGACCAGCTCCGCCTGATGGAAATTGCCCGCCAGGTTGTTCTTCTCCTCCCCCGCCTTTTTTAAGCACGAATTTATAAACCAGCAATCCGGCTAAAACCAGAATCAGGATAATAATGACAATAATTAAGATTTTTTTAAGTTTTGTGTTCATAAATTGATTTATATTTATTGACAAGAAACTAATTGATATATACATTTAATCACTTGATTCCGCAGATCGCTAAGCGGCAATACGCATTTCGCGCCGTGGCAGGCAAGGTTACAATTTGAAGCTGCCTGGCTAGGCGTAATACTGTTGCAGGTTTGAGGCCAGTATGGCGCATAGGTGATTGGGTCTTCCGGCGTGCATGAACTATTGCCATGAATATCATAAGAACAACAAAGACATCTATAATTTACTGAACCTGCACAGTCCGTGCCATCAATACAATCAGAGGTACATTCATAACAATCATCGCATGGGATGGAATAACACTCGAGACTTGGATCCTGATATCCATATCCTCCGTCACCTCCTCCCGTAATGTCCGGTAATCTAAACCCGATATTCACCAAGTCAGGGTTAATGGTTCTTAAAATCAAAACGCTGGCCAAAAGAATGATTATTCCCAAAATTGCCGAATAAATTCTGTCTTTGGCATCGCTGGCTTTGGAGGGATTGCCTGCTGACATAACGTATTGGGCTGCGCCGATTATTATCGACAATAAAGCCACGAAACCAACTACTGCCAAAGAAAACATATAAATATATTTGATAAGATTAGGCAGCTCAGTGTTCGGAGGTGCCTCGCCGGGCTTAAATGCTCCCGTTATGTCGGGATAATTGAGGAGCAATTTCTGTTGGGCATGACAAATCTGCCAGAATCCGATTAGGGAGAGAATCAGGATTATTATTGGAATTATAATTTTATAAATTTTATATTTCATTTTTTAAAATTACCAAATCCGAACTTTAATTGTTTGAGAAGCGGTTTGAAAAGAATTGGTTTTATTTTCTATGCCAACGTAGAGGATTTGTTCCAAGATTTTGCTGTCGCTTTTATTGCTGATATCAATGTCCAAAATATTCGCCGCATAGGTTGAGGAAGTGGTCGATTTTAAGCTGCCAGCAAATTTCCATTCAAAGCTTAAATCGGTTAATTTATTCATGCTGAAAAAATACGGCTTGGCAATAAAAGACGACTTTCTTCCGGCTTTGATGGTTGATATTTGATTTCCTTCGTCAGAAGAGCGCAGCGGATAAATAATGATTTCCGGGTCAGTAATAGGAATAGTCAAGGTTTTTTCCGTATAAAATGAGCGGCTGTCATTGAATAATTTCAAAAATACGGTTTGTGTTTGCCCTCCGAATCTTCTGATTCTGAAATCAAAGGTTTCTCTGCCATAACCGGATTTATCTTCCTGAAATACATCATCCAGGAACCAGCTGTAGATTAAACTTTCTGGATTGCCTCCCGAAACATCAACTACGGCAATAATCGTAACCTTGCTTCCTCGAGTTGGCAGGGCTCTGCCTTCGTATTTAAAAGGCGTATAAGTGTCAGCTGACCAGATAAGTTTGAAATCGTTAAGCGTAATATCTGCTTCGGTAGTGGTTTCACTGGTATTAAGAAGAAAATTATCAATTAGAGAGTCAAGCTGTGCAGAAACAACCAATGGAAAGAGAACAAATACGATTATTAAAATTGTTTTTATCTTACGCATTTTTTGTTTGTTTGATTTGACTTATTTTTTTCGCCTTGCCGATTGTTTTTTGCCCTAATTTGGTGTTTTGAAAATAACAATACAAAACAAAGATAGTCCAAAAGGGTAAGATTCCGATAGGCGATAATTCGCCTAAAAATGTCATTAATATCGAGAAAGTCGGATCTTTTTTGGGCCCGGATTGCTGTTTGAGGATTCTCCATAACCACAAACCAAGCAAGGCCGGACCATCGACAATTCTTGATATTATTGCTCCGAATCCGGTTAAGTCAAGAAGGTCTATTGCGTCGACAGTAATTGCTGCACCCAAAACGATTATTAGCTCCACAATATTGATAGCTGTTGCGGGAGTTGCGCCCTGGATTATGCCCATACTTTCTTTTTCTGCTCGAGCTGCATTCAATTGGGCCTCGTTTTTTCTTTCTTGAACAGTTGCTTGGGCTATTGCCATAAATTATTTTATTCTTGAGTTAGTTGTTGCGCCAATTCTTCTTTAGCTTTTTGGATTTGAATAATTTGTTCCGGAGAAGAGGTAACGATTTGGTCTTCGGTATAAGAAGCCACCACTTTGATTGCCGCGTGCTTTAAGCCGGCAAAAAATATTCCCTCTCCGACATCGGCTTGTAAAAGCAGATATTTTTCTTCGTCGGTTAAATTAAAAGTTTGTTGGACCGCCTCGATTGTGGCCGGAGATTGTTTAAATAGAATTTGAATCGAGGAATTGGTGATAATCGGCTTGCCATAGGGCGAACCCATAAAATCAGGTATATCCTGGGTAATAGTCGAGAGCCCCAGCCAGTATTTTCTGCATCTTTTGGCAATGCCGTGCAAGAAAGATGCGCCTGCTTCGTGTTTCATCATCCACCAGGCTTCATCAACCACCATTATTCTTTTTCTTAATTGGGAACGGATTAAATTCCAGATAAACTGTAAAATCAGATACATTGCCGTTGGTCTTAATTCGTCTTCCATATCCCTGATACTGAAAACCACCAGGTTTTTATTGACATCGATGTTGGTTGCTTGATTAAGAAATCCGCCGAAACTGCCGCTGGTGTATCTTTCCAGTCTTTCGGCGATTCTTTTTCCGCCTTCCATGTTTTCCAAAATTGTCTGTAAATCTTCCAGTAAGGGCGGAGTGACGTTTTTCAAATCCGATTGCGGAGTGATGTCTTTCGAGGCATAGACCTCGGTTAATGCGCGGTCCAAGATAGAATTTTCTTCAGGGGTTAATTCTCCCAAAGCCACGCGCAGTAATCCGACCAAATCCATGATTTTTGAACGTAGGACCTCCTCGCTGGTTTCATCGGGACCGGGCGGAGAGATGTCGAGTGGATTGATATGGTGTTGAGAATTCAGGGAAATTTTGAAAAAAGCGCCGTCAACGGTCTCGGCCAAATGCTGATATTCGTTTTCCGGGTCAATAACAATTATACCGATACCGCACATCAAAGAACGTAGGATTTCCACTTTTACCGCATAAGATTTTCCTCCTCCGGATTTTCCAAATACAACCATATTGCCGTTTTCCATGGAAAAGCGGTCAAAAATAATCAAACTGTTGTTGTGGCGATTGATTCCGTAAAGAATGCCTTTATTCGAGGTTAGATTCGAAGAAACAAAAGGGAAAATCGTGGAAAGTGGAGCAGTATTCATCGAATTGGTGATGAAAAGATAATCGTTTCCCAGGGGAAGAGTGGAATTGATGCCGATTTCCTGTTGGAAAAGAGCGGGCTTAACATAAATCATTTTGGAATTGAAAAGAGAATTAATCTGTTCTTCGGCGTCGCTCAGTCTTTCCACCGAATCCTCAAAAATAGTGATATACAGGGAGTATTTGAAGAATCTTTCCGTTCCCTGAATCAATTTGTCGCGCAAATCCTCGATATCGTTTCTTGCTGTTTCCAACATCGGATTTCTCACCTTTCCCTGTTCTTCTTCGGTGGAAATCTGAGATTCAGTTTGGGTGAGTTTTTTCTTCAATTTGGTCAATATAATGCCTGTATCAGCCGGGTGGATAAACATAGAAATGTTGAAAACCCTGTCCAAATTGATTATCGGCGACATCCAATTCACAGTAAGAAAACGGGGATAGGTAATTACAAAGAAAGTTCGGGCATATTTTTCTCCAATCTGAATATAATTGGAAGTAATCTGAAGCGCCGAAGGCGCAACCGCGTCAGCAATAGTGGTCTCTGCCGCTTCTTCGACTCCAATTATTTCTTCTTTGGTTGGTTGTTTTTTTTTAAAGAGAGCCATATCTGTATTTATTTCCCGACATTGTAGAATTCGTAATAGAGTTCGGTTAATTGTTCATCGCTTAAAGGCACTGCCTTGATTCCCAGTCCCTGTAATCCTTCTACAACAAGATTGGTTCTTTGGTTGAGCTGAGTTTTGTATTGTCTGAATCTTTCCGTTTCGAATTTTTCTTTTTTGGGTTTTTTCGCTTTGATGATGGTTTTTAGCTTGCTGGCGAATCCTCCCTCTCTGATTTCCACGAGTCTGAAAGGGATAACCACATAAAAAGATTTAGTCATAATATTGGCAAATTCCACAAAACTCTGGACAAAATTTATATATTCACTAGTTTGAATGCGCATCAGTTCGTTGGTTTGTTTTTTCTCCAGCTCTTTGACTTGATTAAGGTAATTTTCAATCTCAAAGTGGCGGGAGGAAACAACTATTTGGACGGAAAAATCAAGAGAATTAAGAAATTCCTGGAATCGGGCAACCACCGCTTCTTGTTCAACCGCGCTTAGAAGGTCGAAATTAATGCTCGAACAGATACAGACCGCCTTTAAGCTATTGTCTTTGGTGACAACCGCTTCATCTCTGATTTCTTTAACTTCAACGAATTTTTGCACCTCAGGTGCGTTTTTCGGCATTGTTGCAGCCATATTATTTTTCGATCTCGATTCTCCAATTGATTTCTTGTAGTTTTTCCTTGGAAATTGGTTTGACAATTTTCCCGGGCGGGGTTTTTTTGATTATTTGGGGATTTTCTTCTTCTTTCGCGACTTTGGCAACGGGTTTTTTCCAAACATAGAAATCCGGCTTTCTTAAAAATTTAAAGAAGTTTCTGACGATACTGATAAACGGTTGATTGTTCACCCTGATAAAAGCCAGAGCAATTACTACTGCTGCTATGGGTAAAGACAGGATAATGCAAACAAGCAAGCTGAAGATTTTATAAAAGA